>Ga0315903_10001497_pt1 | contig 35404 bp, 51 predicted proteins | sample LakEriMetagenome_7_FD_203524 | JGI IMG/M metagenome (GOLD analysis project Ga0315903, IMG submission 203524) | Freshwater fungal communities from buoy surface, Lake Erie, Ohio, United States - Buoy 2 MA119 | ecosystem: Environmental > Aquatic > Freshwater > Lake | place: USA: Lake Erie, Ohio...
CGTAAGTGTTCCGCTGACAAATGGCTTCCTTGCCGTTACCAATCGCTCTGGCTCAACCATCAATGTACCTGTTTCTTAAAGGATAGATCATGACTGCAAGATACCCCCTTGTCCTAAACGGGACTACGATTCAAGAACTGCAATCAGGCGATACGCTAACTGGCACTGGTGCTGGTGATGTATCAGGCCCAGCCAGCTCTGTCGATTCAGAGATCGTTCTGTTCGATTCAACCACAGGCAAGCTGATTAAGCGAGCAACCATTACCGGCATTATTAAAGCTGCTTCAGGTGTGGCTTCTGCCGCTACAGCCGGCACTGACTATGTGGCTCCCGGTGGTGCTCTGGGTACTCCTAGTTCTGGAACTTTGTCTAACTGTACGGTTGACGGTACGGACGCTGTTGGATTCCGTAATGCCCCTGTTAATTCGCAATCTGCTGCTTATACGTTGGTATTGGCTGATGCAGGTAAGGTGATTCTGCACCCAAGTACGGACGCTAATGCTCGGACGTTTACGATTCCTGCGAATAGTTCCGTAGCGTATGCAGTGGGTACTGTATTGACGTTTGTGAACATGACTTCACAGGTAGTAACCATTGCAATTACTTCTGACACTTTGTATCTGGCTGGTACTGGTACTACTGGAAGCCGCAGCTTGGCGCAGTACGGCATGGCGACAGCGGTAAAGCTGACATCGACAACGTGGCTGATTAGCGGATCGGGGCTGACCTAATGACTGGGATTCTCAACATTCTGTCGGCGGTCAAGACCGGCATTGCTGCTGCGGTTGATGAGTTCTTCAACCGCACGACGCTGCTGCTTACAGGCAACGGCACGAACGGAGCGCAGAACAACACGTTCCTAGACTCGTCCACGAACAACTTCACCATCACGCGCAATGGCAACACGACGCAGGGTACATTCTCGCCGTTTAGTCAGACGGGGTGGTCTAACTACTTTGACGGGACGGGCGATTATTTAGATGCTGGTACGAACGCAGCACTTGGATTTGGGACAGGCGACTTTACTATCGAGGCGTGGATTTACAGAAGCGCATCAGGGGCATTCCCAATTTATACAAATGGGCCAGTTGGTACTGGGTCATTAGCTTTTTATGTGCAATCAGACAAAATATCGACAGATTATTACGGAGGTACAAGCCTAGCAGGTGCAACTACCCTTGCATTAAATACGTGGCACCACGTTGCTGTTGTTCGTTCTGGGAGTACGTTAAGCCTTTATTTGAATGGAAGCAGGGATGCTACCACCACGACATCATCCAATAACACAACAAGCAACGGTATGGTTGGCCGTGATTGGACAAATGGATCGAGTTATTCAAACGGCTATATTTCTAACGTCAGAGTTGTAAAAGGTTCGGCAGTCTATAGCGGAACGACTTATACAGTTCCAACCTCTCCGCTTACTGCAATTACAAATACATCGCTGCTCACCTGTCAGTCGAACCGCTTCCTCGACAACAGCAGCAACGCCTTCACGATTACTCGCAATGGCGACGTATCCGTCCAAGCCTTCAGCCCCTTCGCTCCGACTGCTGCCTACAGCGCTGCTACGAATGGCGGCAGTGGGTATTTTGATGGGACGGGGGATTATCTGTCGGTAGCTAGCAACGCCGCGCTCGACATTATGGGTGGCTCATACACGATAGAGTTTTGGTTTTATCCAGTTAGTGTTTCAACTGGGATTATGATTGATAGACAAGACCCTAGTAGTCCATATACAGGATATTCTTGCAGACTAATTAATTCCACAACTTCAACGGCAAATTTAAACTGGGACCCTGGAGCGACTGGAAGTCTTACTACAACAAGCGCTCCTATAAAAATTAATCAGTGGAATCATATTGCTTATACATGCGATGGAACCACATTGCGTATTTATGCCAATGGAAACAGAGAAGCTACTACTACTACACTTTCATCAAGCAACTATGCAGGTGCGCTAACTATTGGCGCTAGAGCCACAAATACGCAGCCAATGAACGGGTATTTTTCTGGTTTTATTTTGCGAAAAGGAACAGCAACGTATACTGGCGCAACTTATACCGTTCCTACTGCACCCCCTACCGCGATCACCAACACATCGCTCCTGCTCAACTTCACCAACGCAGGCATCACAGACGCTACTGCGAAGAACGACCTAGAGACTGTGGGCAACGCGCAGATCAGCACGACGCAGAGTAAGTTTGGTGGTAGCTCGATGTACTTTGATGGGACGGGGGATTATCTGTATGCAAATAGCAGTGCTTCGAATGCTGCATTTGGAACTGGTGACTTTACCGTAGAGTTTTGGCTTTATACCGCCGCAGGTAGTACAACTTACAACTTGCTTGATTGGCGTCCTACATCAACAAACGGATCATATTTAACCGTGTACTTGGATGCAGGCGTTCCAAAAGTTGCTGTAAATGGTTCAAATGTTATCACTGGTGGCGCTGGAATTTCTGCAACGACTTGGACTCACGTTGCTGTTTGCCGCTCAGGGACATCAACCAAGATGTTTATAAATGGCACTCAATCTGGTAGTACATATACAGACAGCACAAACTATATTGGCGTTGCAAATAGACCAGCAATTGGTGGCGGTGGTTATGATACTGCAAGCACACTAAACGGTTACATCGACGACCTTCGAGTTACCAAAGGTTACGCCAGATACACCAGCAACTTTACAGCGCCGACTGCTGCATTCCCTCTGCAATAAGGATTGACCATGCTCTACACAAAAAACGGCTCTATCCCTAAACCTGAGACAGATGGCACTGAAGGCTGGCTAGAGGTTCCTATGCCGCCTGAAACACCTGAAGGCAAGGAAGTAGTCTGGCTGAATTGGAGATGGCTTATCCGCGATCCTAAGCCTCAAGACCGTGAAGGCTATCGCTGGAAGTGGAATCACGACCAGATGCAGTGGATTGAGTACCAGCTGCCGGGCGCAATGACGCAGGCCGAACCGGTGCTGGAGTCGGTGCATATTGACGCGCTGGCCAGCAGCCAGGTTATCGCTATGACTTCAGAACAGATCGGCGGCTTATCGCCATAGTACAAATACCAATAGATTCTATTGGTTATAAATTGGAGTGAAAAATGGAAAGCGGTTTCTGGACAACCCTGGGTGCGGCTGTTGCGGGCATTGGTGCTGGCGCTTACGGAATGTACCGCAAGGTACTGGCAGACCTGCGTCACGACAAGGTTGCGACGCTGCACGACGAGGCCATTGAGCATCTGATTACGAACTTGCGTGAGGAGGTCGAGCGCCTGTCGCAGCGCTTGGCTGCAGTCGAAGAGCAGAACCGCAAGTGCGAGGAGCGCAACGACCAGCTGCACCAAGAGATCATGGAACTGAAGCAGAAGCTGCATGTGACCTGATGTGATCGATCCCATAACGATTGCCGCGGCATATAAGACAGCGACATCGTGCATTGAACTCGCAAAAAAAGGGATCGCCCTTTACAAAGAAATTAAGCAGACAGGCGGCGAGGTCGGCGGGATTCTGAAGGATCTGAAGGAACAGTTCCATAAGATCACCAGCCCGACACCGGAGCAGAAGAAGCAGTACAACGAGGAAGTCAAGCGGGTGCAGGAGGTAGCCAAAGCCGCGCCTGCTGATGTGCTGAACAGCGTCTGGGACAACCTGGGTCAGTTCGTTGACCAGTACGACATCATGGTCAAGGCGTACATCGCCAGCGAGGTGAACTCCAAGGAGGTCTACCGCGGCGAGATGTCACTTGCTAGGCGTGCGCTGGAGCGGTTGAAGGTGAGGCATCAGCTGGACTCCATGCTGGCTGAGGTGCGCGAGCAGATGGTCTACAACGCGCCGCCAGAACTTGGCGACCTGTGGACTCGGTTTGAAAAGATGTGGCAGCAGATCGTACAGGAGCAGAACGCGGCACTGGCTGAGGAAATGAGAAAGGCGCAGGTAGCGAGATGGCAACGGGAAAGGACACTCGCGGATCTACGGGCAAAGGCGGTATGGATTGGAGCAGTGGTGTTCGTCCTGGCGTGGTTCAGCGGCCTCCTGATCCTGCTACGAATGAGCAGCACATACCGTGGACTTTACTCGTCACCGTGGTGGTCATGTGTCTTGTGCTAGTCATCGCGCTGCCTGTCATGGGCATTATGTACATGGACATGAACAACGCAACGAATGCTGCATTGAATGAGATCCGCAAGATGAAGGAGTTGCGGCTGAAGATTTTGAAGGAGCGACTGGATGCTGACAGAAGGCCAACTCAAGGAGATGATCCCGCGCAATAAGTATGTGTCCTATTGGCACAAGGCGCTGGAACAACTGCTGCCCGACTACGACATCAACACGCCAAAGCGCATCGCGGCTTTTGTCGCCCAGTGCGCCCATGAGTCGGCTGAGTTCACAGTCATCCAAGAAAACCTGAACTACAAAGCCAGCGCCCTGCGTCGGCTGTTCCCCAAATATTTCCCGACCGATGAACTCGCAGAGCAGTACGCATCACGACCTGATCGTCAGCGTGCCATTGCCAATCGCATTTACGCAAACAGGATGGGCAACGGCGACGAGGCCAGCGGCGAGGGTTTTGCGTTCCGCGGCAGGGGGCTGATTCAGCTCACTGGCAAATCGAATTACCAATCGTTTGCTGACAGCCTTGAGATCGATGTCGTTGAGGCGACCGAATACCTCGAAACATTTGAGGGTGCAGCGCAGTCGGCCTGCTGGTTTTGGGAGAGCAACAAGCTCAACGACATCGCAGACAAGGGCGACATCCTTACGCTGACCAAGCGCATCAACGGCGGCACCATCGGACTGAACGATCGCATCAAGCATTACAACCATGCGCTGCATGTCATGGGAGGCCACTGATGCGCTACTTCATTCTGCTGCTGGCGCTGCTTGGTTGCGAGGATCGCTTCCGCTATCCCTGCATGGACAAGGCCAACTGGGCAAAACGTGAATGCCAGCGCCCTGACTGCGCCATCACCGGCACATGCCCTGACCAACTGCTCAAACAGGAGGACATGAAAGAATGAAGAACATGGCACCGGAGCAGATGGATAGTCTGCTCAAGCTGATCATCGGCACGACGTTCTGCCTGGTCGTGCTGACCATGACCGGGCTGTCGATGTACTCGGTGGTCTTTGTGACCCAGCCAATGGTCGGCATGGCACCAGCCGACAAGCAGTTCTTTCTGCTGCTGTCGGACATGAGCAAGTACATCCTCGGCGCGCTCGGCACGCTGCTGGCCATCAAGGGCAAGGACGGCGTGGCCAAGCTAATCGACCCGCCGCCAGGTGTGTCGAAGGCCAGCGACTGGAATGACACGCCGCCTGCCGCACCAAAAAGTGTTGCGCCGATACAACGGACTGAGCCGACCATTGATCCGATGTCTGCACCGCCTGTGGTGACTGGCTTCGGCGGTAAGCCAGCCCCTCCCCCTGCCCCTCAACCGGAGATCCACTGATGAAGAAACTGATTGCCCTGCTGTGCCTGGTGCCTGCCCTAGCCTTTGCTGGCGGCGAGAAGAAGGAAGTCTGCAAGGAAGATCCCAAGACCAAGAAGCAGGTCTGCAAGACGATCACCGTGCATAAGAAGCTGGAAGGCACCAAGGTGCCACCGAAATGAGCCCTCTACACATGGCCGCTGGCTGCGTACTGGTGGCTGCCATTGCTGGCAGTGCCGGGTACTGGCGTGGCCATAGTGCCGGCGAGGCCAAGGTGCAATCGGCGTGGGATCGTGAGCGTGCGCAGCTGGCAGAGGAGCACGCCAAGGCGGTCGCAGCAGCGCGTGAGAAAGAGCAGGCGCTGCAGGCCGAAGCTGATCAACTAAGGGAAGAAACCAATGCGAAACTTAAAGAGGCTTCCGCTCGCGCTGCTGCCCTTGCTGACAGCCTGCGCAAGCGCCCCGAGCGCCCCGCCGCGGGCAGTGCCGTGTCCGGTACCGCCAGCGCTTGCAGTGGAGCGACCGGCGCGCAACTGGCAAGGGGAGATGGAGAATTTCTTGCAAGGTACGCTGCCGACGCAGCCAGACTCGAAGCAGCCCTCGAGCAGTGCGTCAGGCAGTACGAAGCCCTGAGAAAGCGATAGCCGTAGCGACCGCCCCTCTGGCTGGGCTTTCTCCTTCGCCATGACAACAGCCTGACGGGGTTTTCCCCGGCCTGAGTGCCGGGGTTTTTTTACTTCTCGTCGGGTGCCAAGGCTGCGCCCAGCGCCTTGATCCTTGAGCTGTACCCTGCGGTGTGCCGGATGCGATCGACCGCATTGATGCGATCAAGTTGCGCCTGGTTGACATCCCGCAGCTTCTTGACAATGGACATCCGCTCCCGAGCTGGGCGCTTGCCGGCGCGGGCAGTCTTGTCGGCGATGTCCTCATACGCATCCTGCCATTCTGCTTGTGTCGCGTAGGTAACTTGCAGCTTTGGGGGTGCTTCAAGGTTTTTGCTGTCAGGCACCATCAGTGGCCAGTCGCCTAGCACATCAAGTTCTGCAGCAGGTTCTGCAGATTCTGCAGGGACGTTCTGCAACGGCTCATCGAACGGCGGGAACTCGGCAACGACCGGAGCAACATCTGCAGGCTCTGGCTCTGGCTCTGATCCCATAACCGCGTCCATAAACTCTTTCCCGAGCGCAATCAGATCTTCGGTCGGCGTGTTTTCCATGATGACCTGCACGCCTTCCACTATCTCTGCCATCTCGATTGGGCGCGGTGCCGGCGGTGCGATCGCATCCAGCGGATTGGCCTGCTTGGCCGGGGTGACATCCTTCTCCCGCGGCTTGGCCTCCTCTGGGTAGTCAGCTGCCTCCTCGGCGGTGATCAGCCCCTTCAGCACATCAGGAAAGGCATCACGCAGGGCAAAGCCTCGAGCTCGCATCTGCAGCATTCGCTTTGGGTATGCCTGCCACGGCCCCTGCTTGCCCCACAGCCCTGCCCGCTTGGCATCCTCGACGCTGAACCTGGCGATCACCGGGTTTCTGCCTTTGCGCTTGGCCACGCAGACTGCCACCGGGTTGGCAGTGCCTTCGCCTTCGATGTGCTCAACGATGTCATCGCAGACCGGGCTTGCCTGCACCAGCGCCATCATTGCGTCGCCGTACACGGACGGCTTGCCGTTGATGACCGCGATGTTTTGCAGCGCCTGCATGGGTGCCAGGCCGAGCTCGTATCCCCACTGCACGCAGACCATGATGTCCTGCGGCTTGCCTTGGTATGCCTTCGGCACCATGCTGGACTCAGCCAGCATCTTGCTGAACTCCATTGCCTCGCCCATTGTGGCTGGCGCAAAGCCGGAGCGATTAGTTGTAGTCAGTTGAGTCATGCTTCTCCCCCTCTGGTAGGAATGCTTCGATGGTGTAAAGAACGAGGGCGGTAAAGCTCTCGACAATTTCATTCGCTTCATCCTCGCTGCAGCGCGGGATTGTGTTAAGCAGCGACACCACAGCGCGGGCGTGCGCTTTCTCCAGGTTGGTCAGTTCGCGGTCGGCTTTCATGCGACCTCCTTCACCGACAGCGTCGACTGACGGATCGAGTACGCAGCCTTGGCCGGCACGACCTTCTCTGGCTGCGCCTGGTAGCTACGCATCGGCCACTTGATCTCGTACTTGCCTGCCACTGCAACCTTGGCGTCAGCCAGCAGCACCTTCAGATCCTTCTCTGCGTCTGCCTTGTCATCTGCCGCTTGCTTCGCTCGCTTGTTGGCGTCCACGATCTTGGCTGCGAGCAGCTCGGCCTCGACATCCAGCTGCACGACCTTGTCCTCGGCCACTGGCCACATGCGATCAGCGTCATCGCTGGTTGCCGGCGGGTAGTAGTCGACCTCGCCAGTCTTGCGGAAGTTGTCCAGGCGCTTCTGGAAGTCGCGTGCAACCTGGGCGATGGTGGCCACCGTCTGCTGGTGCGGTGCGAACAGGAAGATCCGCAGCTCGGTGCCGCGGTACAGCACGCAGACTGCGCCCCACTTCGCCTGCAGAATGTCCATCTGCCCCTGTAGCTGGATCGGCCCGCGATACAGCGCAGGCGCATCCTCTGCTGACACGGCGGTAAGCTTGGCCTCGAGCACGCCGACACCATCCAGCGTGATGCTGTCCTGGCCGATGACGTAGATGCCGCGGTCGGGGTCGGTGGTAATCACCTGGCCGTGACCGTCGCCGGTGCCGTCCAGGCTGCAGCACAGCGGCAGGCTTTCATGGAAGTGCGCCTCTGGGTACTCGGTGATCAGGTCGGCCAGCTGCAGGCGCTCGGCTGCTTCAATCAGGATGACTGCCTCGAGCCGGTCGCCCCATGCCATTGACTCGTTCTGTTTGTTCTCTCGATCCTCGCCCATGATCGCCTTGATGCTGACATCGAGCTCATCGTTCGGGGTGCTGTACTTCGACAGCCCCATGAGTGCCGGCAACCGGCTGCAGGACAGCATGTCATCGGGTGTTTTTTTACCTGCCATTTAGTTCTCCTCGGTGAGTTTGTAGACGCGCACGACGCGGGCGTGAGCGGCCTTGTGGGTGGCCTCGGTGAAACCGACAGCCGTGAATTTTTTTGACCTGAAAACCGCGCCCAGGACGGACGGGTGTGTCTCAGCGGGCAAGCGCAGCTGTGCCCGAATGTCGTTGATGCTGACCGTGCCTTGCTGCCGGCAAACCTCGACGGCTAGTGCTCGGCAGTGCTCGAGAAACTCTGAGTCTCTGCGCTCAAATAGGGTCAGCTGGGCGTCGCGCAGGGCGCGACCCAAGGCGGCGGTCTGCATGACCGGCCTCAGCTGTAATAGGCAAAGACGAGCATCGCCCCGAACAGGGCATAGATCACGCAGTCGGCAACCGCGTGGACTACTTCTTGCCTGCGTTCCTGCTCAAGAACGTCGGCAACACGGCGGTCATCCCATGCAGTCGGCGAACACAACGTATTGTGGTTGCGCTGGGAAAAACCCGAATACACATATGCGCGTTTTGCTTCTTTGCCCTCAAACGGCAAGTTATTGTTTTGCTTGTCCATTTTTTCTCCTGGTTTTGTAACTCGTTGATGTAACTGCATGAATAAAAATCCAAACGTCATTCGGCGACCGACCCACTACATGTAGTGGTCAGGTGCTGCGTCGCTTTTCCTCATCTTCCTTAGCTTTTGCTGCCAACTTGAGGCTGGTCTTGTGTTGGTTCTTTTGCATGAGCTCAGACCTGGCTGTTTCCATCGCTGCTCGAGAAGCCAGGATGCGCCAGATCTCGCTGCGGTCATCGACAAAGGCCAGCTGCGTGAGCTCTTTCGAGAGCCGCTCGAACACGGTCGCCGCCCACTTGATGTCGGAGATCACAAGGATCGGCACGTCGAGCCGGCAGTTGACGCCGCGGCCAACGCGGTTGAGGTACTTGGCCAGCTCTTTGCGCTCTAGGTTCGACTGACCGTCGAAGGGTTTGACGTAGTCCATCGTTCAATCCTGCTTGTGTTGGGAGGCAAATTTCGCCATAAGAATTTCCGCAAATGTTGTGCGCGAATTGGTTTGTCCAACCAAAATTTCACGCATCACTTCATCCTCTTGAGCAGGTTGCTGACCTGGCTGGGATGCCATTCGGTGTTGCCGCGTGGCGTCTGGATGCCGCGGGCAGCCAGGGCTGCAGCGATGTCGCGCAGGGTGTCTGCACCGGATTTGCGGATGATGTCGCGCACGATCGGGCCGACGCGGTCTGCGTAAGCGTCAGCCTTTTCCTTGATGACCTTGACGCCCTCGGCGCTGCCAATCTCAGGTGTCGGGCTGCCCAGCTTCTTGCCTTGGCGCTTCAATGCTGCCAGCGCCTGCTTGGTGCGCTCGCTAATGATCCGTGCCTCGTGCTCGGCCATCACCGACATCATCTGCATGAAGGTGCGATTGGCTTCGGGAATGTCGGCGCAGACAAAGCGAACACTGCCGTTCAGCAGGGTCGAGATGAACTGAACATCACGCGCCAGGCGGTCAAGCTTGGCGACCACCAGCGTGGCTTTTTGCTTGCGGGCGAGCTCAAGTGCTGCGGCCAGCATTGGGCGGTGTTTGAGTTTCTTGCGGGTGCCGGATTCGACTTCGGTGAACTCACCGATCAGCTGCCAGCTGCCGCCGTTGAGAAAGGTGCGCACCAGCTCGCGCTGCGCATCGAGGCCAAGGCCGCTCTGACCTTGGCGGTCAGTCGATACGCGGTAGTAAGCGACGAATTTGCCGGTGTGGGTTGTCATGCTGTCCTCCTGTCTGTCGGTAGGGTGCTGCGAGATGCAGTGCGCACAGTATCCGGTATATCGCGGAGCAATGTCAACAATCCAAAGGGTTGTATTTATACAACGCTGCCAGGTTGCCAACTGTTTGACGCGACGCTGTTTCTGGATATATCGTTGCGCAATACCGCCTATTGGAGATTGTATGAGATCGGAATTCAAGCACTTCATGATGCGTCTGCGTCCTGAGACACGCGCCCTGCTCGACCAGGCTGCGCGGGATCAGCGGCGCTCGAGGGCATCCATCGTCGACGAGCTCGTTCACCAGGCGCTCAGGGAGCGTTACAGCACCACCGAAAGCCGCCTGGACAAGATGCTGAGGTCTGCGTGAACGGCAGGGGCAAGCGCAACAAAGGGGCTGCAGGCGAACGTGAGCTCGCCGCTTTGCTCTCTGAGCACTTGGGTTTTGTGGTGAAGCGCAACCTGGGGCAGGCGCGTGACGGGGCAGATGACCTGACGGTCGCCCAGTTTCGCATCGAGGTGAAACGACAAGAACGACTACAGGTGGACAAATGGAGCGAGCAAGTCGAGGCCTGCGCGTCACCCGGCGAAGTGCCGGTGCTGATGTACAGGCGCAATGGGCAGCCTTGGCGAGTGTGCCTGCGCCTCGAGCATTTCATTCCAATGATGCGCGACCAGCTCAAATGAACTGGGATCTCGTCGTCAGGCAGCTGGCAGGCGAGAAGGTCACGCTGGCACCAGCCGAAGGCCGGCAGGTCATTCGGGTTGGGCTTGGCCACTACAACAAGGGGCAGCAGGAGAAGTCAGAGGTGCGCGAGGCCATCGTGGAGATCTTGGCCGACTTCGGCCCGATGACCACGGTTCAGCTGCATGAGGAGCTGATTCTGCAGGGGCATGGCATTAGCTACGAAAGCCTGTACGACGTTTTGAAGAAGATGACGCGGCGCAACCTGCTGCAGATGCAGCGGCAGGCTCGCCCAGACGGATCGGGAAAGGGGATCAACCTGTGGCGAATCGTGGACAAATGAAGCTGCGGTCATGGGTACACAGCACCATCTTGACATCGGCATTGTCGGCCAAGTGGTGCAGCAGCTGCCAGCAGAGCAGATACCGAAAAAACGGTGAGTACATCAAGTCATCAGATGGTTTGCGCCAGCGTTGGATCTGCAGCTGGTGCATTGAGAGGAGAAACAATGCAACCAAAGTTGAAGTTAGCACCTGAGCAAGTGAAGAAGCCCAAGGAAAAGGACACCACGCCGTCGGTGTGGAACCCGAACTGGAAGTACAAGCCTGGCGGCACGGCAATGGATCTGGCCGAGAAGTTCAAGCGCATCCGCAAGCAGATGATTGAGGACGAGCAGGCCAAGAAGATGCGGAGGGTCAAATGATCGACAGCCCCCTCGCCTTTCCAAACGGTGCCTATGGCCACCCAGGCATGACCCTGCGCGACTACTTTGCCGCAGCTGCCCTGCAAGGCATCGTGGCCAAGTACGGCATGCAAGTGCCTGACTTTGACTACCCAGATGAGCCCGACTGCGACGCTGAGATGGCACGCTGGGCGTATTCGATTGCAGCCGAAATGCTGATAGCGAGGGGCGAATGACCAAGATACGCAAGTTCTGGCGCTGCTTCTGGCTGTGGAAGTGCAGCGGCTTGGGTGTCATCGCAGCCATGCGTGCTGCCCGCAGGTATCACAGGCGATACATTGGCCGCTGAGTATTGTCCAATCTGCAATAGCAGCCATTGGAAGCCGCGCACAGTAGAGCTCGACGGCGTGCAGGTCTGTACGCACAGCGAGGCGTGGCGGCATGAGTGCGAAGTCAGGTGGGCTCTGCGCCTGCCTGACAAAGCCAGGAAGCCCCGTATCACCAAGCGCGACTACTTGGACGGGATCGAAAAAGAGCGCGGCACAGAAGCCCGTACAAAGCTGCGCAACGAGATGGTGAGGAGGTACAAAAATGGCAAATAGCGAGAGACAACGGTTTTGCACCAGCTGCCAGGCCAACAGGGACGAGGCAGGCGGGGAATACAGGCGCTACAGGCGCACAGCACGCTGGGTGTGCCAGTGCTGCATTGAGCGCAAGACGGTGAGCATTTACAAGTCGAACGGCAAGACCAATGAGAAAGCGCTGTTCAAGCTGGCCGCAAAGATCTGGGGGGTGGCATGAACGAGCGCGAACAATTGATGACGCAGGAAGAACTGGCGTTCCGCTGGCAGGTCAGCGAGGCAACTCTTGAACGGAACAGGTCGATGAAACAGGGTGTCAAGTTTCTAAGGATCGGCGGGCTGATCCGTTACCGGATGTCGGATGTCCTTGCGTATGAGGATCAGTCGACCGTTGAGATAGACGAGGGGCAGGCATGATCACATTGACCCGCGAGGAAGCGCAGCAGGTGCTGGATGCGTTGATATGGACAACAGGGAGTGATGATTTTAGCGAGGCAGGGAAAGCCAGAGTAGGCGCAATCAAAGTTTTGTTTCCTGCAATCGAAACCATCCGCGCCAGACTAAGCGCACCTGAACCGGAGCCGATTTCGCGTACATGTACAAGATGTCAGGGCAAAGGAAGGATATACATGGGGTGTGATGAATGGATACATTGCTCGACCTGCAATGAGACAGGAGTAATACACACCGCTCCACCACAGCGCGATGAGTCCGAGCCTGCGCCTTGGCGTGGCCTGACATCGACTGAGCGCAAGGTGCTGTGGCTGACATCGAACAACCCGGCTGAGTTCGGGGAGTTCATCGAGGCCAAGTTAAGGGAAAAGAATGAGCGCCGTGCCTGACAACATTGTGCCATTCACGCTGCCCAAGAAGCCGCGGATCAAGGAGAAGGAGCCGGCACCGGATCAGCGCAAGATCTGTGTCATGCCGATCAGGGCGCTGACCGATCGCAGGCTTTCAGACGCTGCTGTGCGCGTCCTGGGCATCCTGTGCTCGTACGCAAACAGAGCAGGACTGACATGGGTCAGCCAGGTCAAGCTTGCCAAGGACATGGGCGTGACCAAGCAGGCCATCAGCAAGCAGATCGTCAAGCTCAAGGCTGCAGGCTATGTCGAGGTGGTCAGAAAGGGATTCAAAGGAGAGCGCACAGATACCGTCAGGGTTGTCTTTGATGAAAGCATTGATGTGGAGACAGCACTGGCAGTGACCAGCAAACATGAGGACAACAGGCCGCCAGCAATCAAGGAGGAGCAGATGAAAAAAGAGCAAGACATGAGCGTCAACCCTGAAGGCTTGAAGCGCATCCAAGACATGATCAAAGGGGCAATCAAGCCCGTCACACCACCAGCCAAGGAGTATCAAATGCCAAAGGGAGACACCATTGCAGTGGCCAAGATGAAGGCAGAAATAGCTGCCAAGAAGGCATCAAAGAAGCGTCACACTGACAACCCAGAGGTTGTCAATCAGGAGCCGTCCATTGACAACCCTAGGGTTGACTCTAATGACAACCCAGAGGTTGACCAGAACACCAAAAGAACACCTATAAGTAAGTCTTTAAGGGATATATATTTAAAAGATATTGAATTAGGTTTAATTAAAGTTCTGAGCAACCAATTAACTGAAGATGAACAAGAAGCAACATTGCAGCAATTGCAAGCAAGGTGTCAGGCTGAAGGCGTCCCGATGCCAGCTGGCGTGAACCTGATCGAAGCCCTGCTGGTGCTACATGCAGACAGCCTGTGAAACCCTGATGCCTCTAGGAACGACGAGAAGGTACCTACAAGGCGCGATCAGGGATCGGGTAATAGGCAGACATGGGTGGACAGGGAAAACGGCTTGTAGAGCGTTTAAAGCGGTCGGGCATGTGGATGTACAGAATCCATACGCTGGTATGGGTTTTAACGGGTGTCTGGACAGGCAGGGGGGTCAAGGGGTGTCTGGTCGGAAGCAGGCCTGGCGCAGACTGGTTGGACAATCGGTCGTGCTGGCTGGCGGCTGGCAGTCAGTTGCCGAAAGAGCACCTTTCCCCCCTCCCCCTCGCCCTGTGCGTGCGGGTGAGTGACAAAAATTTTCCTCCCCTTTTCGTCTGAGGGGGTTTTGCAGTTTTGACTATGAGGGAAAGCGGAAGCAGTTGCAGTAAGTCCACGCCTAGGGTGGCCGTGACGGATGCTGCGAGTACCTCACCCTTAACTTAGGAGATTGACAATGGCATGGGAACACAAACCGAATCACGGCAGTGCGTTCATCAACAAGGAGAAGTCTGAGGATTGGCACGCCGAGTTCCGCGGGGACATCATGTTGCCGGATGGGAACGTGCATTACCTTGATGTCAGCCCTGCGGTGACAAAGGCTGGTGACACGTACTACAAGGTGAAGATTGGGAAGGTGAAGCAGCCTGCTGGTGCTGCGCCTGTGCAGTCTGCGCATAACCAGGCAAAGGCGAATGCGTACCAGCCGCAGAATGACTCGGACATTCCCTTCTGATGGCTGCGAAGAAACATTCCAACGTGGTGCCGCCTCTGACGAACTGGGGCGGGACTCGATCAATTCAGCGTCGGTTGGAACGCTCAAACACCCTGATCCAGAACCGTGAGGCTGTGTCCTATGCCCTGCTGTGCATGGCCAACACCAAGATCACGGACATCATGGACTGGGACGAGGCCGGCAATGTGAAGGTCAAGGCTGCGCACCAGATCCCTGAACATGCCTTGCAGGCCATCAAGAAGGTTTCGGTCAGGACGGACAAGGAAGGCAACAGCTTTCTGGACATCGAGCTGTACGACAAGGTGGGCGTGCTGCGGTTGCTGGCAAAGGCTTCTGGCTTGCTGGACAATCCTGACGAGAACGACAAACCGTCTGTGATCGATGTGAACGTGGTTGCGCCACCACGCAACGAGCAATGAGTCTCTGGAGGAAACGTGGCAAGAACGAAAGAACAATCGGACAAAGCGATCTCAAGCTCCGGCCTGAACCTGGATTTCAGCCAGAGCCCGGTGATCTACGACTTCATCCAGAGCAATGCGTTCGTCCAAGGCATCATGGGGCCGGTCGGGTCGGGCAAGTCATACGGCTGCGCCAGCAAGATCTTCCTGAAGGCCATCAAGCAAAACCCATCCCCGGTGGACAACGTGCGTTACAGCCGCTGGGCAGTGGTCAGGAACAGCTACCCAATGCTGAAAACGACCACGATCAAAACCTGGCTGGATCTGTTTCCCGAGTCGACATTCGGCCCGATGCTGTGGACTCCACCGATCACCCACCACATCCGACTGCCAGCAAGGGGTGATGCTGCCGGTATCGACTGCGAGGTCATCTTTCTGGCGCTCGACCAGCCCAAGGACGTCAGAAAGCTGCTCTCGCTCGAGTTGACCGGCGCATGGGTCAACGAAGCCCGCGAGCTCCCCAAAGCGGTCATCGACGGCTTGACGCACCGTGTTGGCCGATACCCGACCAAGCGCGATGGTGGTGCTACCTGGCACGGCATCTGGATGGACACCAACCCGATGGACGATGACCACTGGTGGCACAACATGGCCGAGAAGGAGAAGATGACCGGCGCATACGCTTGGAAGTTCTGGAAGCAACCAGGTGGGGTCATCGATGTCGTGCCGGAGGAGTTGCCAGACAACCCTGAAGCCAATGACCATGTGTTCGCTGCAGGCAAGTGGTGGAAGGTCAACCCGCGTGCAGAGAACATCAACAACCTGCCAGGTGGCTACTACCAGCAGATGCTGCTGGGCAAGAATCTTGACTGGATCAAGTGTTATGCCGGCGGGCAGTACACCTATGTGCAAGAAGGTCGCCCCGTCTGGCCAGAGTATGAGGACGGCACGATGTCCGGCGACACCGAGGTCGATCCGACGGTGCCGATTCAGGTCGGGCTGGACTTTGGTTTGACCCCTGCTGCCACCATTGGCCAGCGCCTGCCAAACGGTCGCTGGGTCATCCACGACGAGATCGTCACCTTCGACATGGGTCTGGAGCGCTTTGGCCACCAGCTGCTCGCAGAGTTGAATGCTGCCTATCCGAATCACCAGGTGATGATCTGGGGCGACCCGGCAGGTATGGCTCGAGATGCAATCTATGAGGTCACGGCTTTTGACTTTCTCAAGACCCTTGGCCTGCGTGCGCAGCCCACTGCAAGCAACGACTTCAAGGTGCGTCGGGAAGCGGCTGCAGCGCCCATGCAGCGCTTAATCCAAGGCAAGCCGGGGCTGATTGTGAACCGCAAATGCAAGCTGCTGAGGAAGGCTTTGGGAGGCGGCTACCACTTCAAACGGGTGGCCATCGGGGCTGGGCAGGAGCGGTTCAGGGATGCGCCCAACAAGAACGAGCACTCGCACATCGGCGACTCGTTTGGATACCTGATGCTCGGCGGCGGCGAGTACAACCGCATGACGAGAACCCACCAGCTCGGCGGCAGACCACCGGCACAGGTACAGGCCGGGACTGACTTCGACATCTTTGCTTGATATATCGCAGCGCAATCACATTGATTGCCCGGTGTCCAACTTTCAATAGAATCCTTTGCATGAGCGACTTGATAAGCGCGGATGACGCAAAGCAGCTGATCTCAGGCTTTGCCACAAAGTCTGTGCGCGATCAGGTCATGAACATTCAGGCGTGGATGGCAGAGCAGCCGCAGGTCGATGTGCCGATTGAGCACTGGTTTGCGCATGGCTTGTATGTGCGGCAGATGAGGATGCCAGCAGGTCAGGCGTTTGTGGGGAAGATCCACAAGTCTGAGCACATCGTCATCATCGCGCAAGGCAGCATCACGCTGCTAACCGATGAAGGCGTGGTAAAGCTGCAGGCTCCAGCGACGTTTGTGTCCAAGCCTGGTGCCAAGCGCGTGGGCTTTGTGCATGAGGACTTGGTGATGCTGAACGTGCATCACTCGTTTGAGACTGACATGGAAAAGCTGGAACAGGAGCTGATCGCTCCTGACTTTGCAGAGCTTGATTCCTATTTGGAACTGTTGAAATTGAAGGAGAAATAAATGGTCTGGATCGCAACGGCAATTATTGCTTCGACCGCTTACAACGCCTATGAGGGGCGCAAAGCTCGCAAGGAAGCACAACGCCAACAAGATCGAGCACTGCAGCAGCAGAAGGCTGACGCTGAAGCCATGCGCACTGAGGTAGCCCGTCAGACCGCTGAATACCAGAAGCAGAGCACATCGCTGCAACAGCAGTCGGATCTGGCGCGACAGCAGTTCGACGCGCAGCAGCTGCAGTACAAAGAGAACAAGCTGGCAATGGAAAACAAAGCCAGAGAAGTGCAGGCAGCGGCAGACGAGGAACGTCGCAAGGCTGCACAGCAAGAAGCATCTGCGCTGCGTGCCCGCACCCGCGGTGGTCGCAGGTCGCTGCTGTCACAGGAGCGCATGACACCTGAGCTCGGCGTTGAGGCCACAACCCTCGGCTCCGGCATGAGGATGCAGTAATGGCGACCGCATATCAGAAGCGGATGATGCTGCGCAAGCAGTCTGACCTGACTCGCATTGCAGAACAGTACAAGAAAAACATTGAGGCGATGACTGGCCAATATCAGTCAGAGTTCGCCGCTTACCAAAAGCAGCGCGATGAACTCATGGCTCCGTATGAGGCTGCGGTCAAGCAATACAGAGAAGTGCAGATGCCTCAGTACGAATCTGCGGCAGCTGCATATAGGCAACGTCTTGAGAATTTTAATAACTCATTATCCGACTACGAAGCAAACCCAGAACAAAGACAAGCTGTCTTTCAAATAGTTGGTGGATCTCCAGCCGCATGGCAGGTAAAAAATTTGAGCACCGGCAAAGTTGGACAAATGCCATCAAGCGCAATAGATGATTTGAGATCTCAAGGATATGAGCAGGATGGGAGCACCTTTTATAAAGTAACAACAAGAGCGGTTCCAAAGTTTAATGAAAAAGCTCCTGTGGCCCCAGCTGCTCCAACGGCTCCGCAACTTCCTGAATTCGATCAAGAAAAGTTTGAGCAACAAAGAGCGCAGCTGCAAACAAGCTATCAGCGCGAAGTCGGCGAGCGCAAAGGTGCGCGACTGGCAGCTGTATCGCGCAGAACATCAAGACCTTTATTGAAAGATGCATGATGGACAAGGTTCGCAAAGTGATGGGCGAATACAAAGAGGGCAAGCTGAAGTCGAGCTCTGGTCAAAAGGTGACAAGCCGCGACCAGGCGATTGCCATTGCCTTGTCTGAGCAGGAGCGTGCCAAGCGCAAGCGCGGCTTGATGAAGGAACAGTCATGAAAGAAGTTTGGGACAAGCCAAGGCCAAAGGATCTGGGCAAGCCTGAGAAGCTATCAAGCGCAGAGAAACGCAATGCCATGCGTCGTGCGCAGAAGGCTGGCAGACCCTATCCCAACCTGATCGACAATATGGCCGCGGCAAGGGGCAACAAATGAAAATCGAAATCAGCATCGAAAAGAACGGCAAAGACAAAGACGAGGAAATGGAACCAGAAATGATGGACGAGCAGAAAATCGCCATCGGCAAGAAGCTGCAGAAGAACATCGCTTTGACGCGCATGGAGCGCAAGCTGCTTTCTGGTTATCTACTGAAGGATGAGGAAGATTAAGATGGAATACAAGACACCGCTGGGCGGCAAGCGTCTGAAGGTCGAGGAGATCATCAAGCGCCAGGCTGCAGCGCAAACCAAGAAGGACGAGTTTCAGCAGCTGTACCAGGATGCCTATGAGTTCGCCCTGCCCCAGCGCCAGCTGTATGGTGTCTGGGAAGGTGGCGCGACTGGCAGCAAGAAGATGCAGCGGGTGTTTGATTCGACTGCCATCAACTCGACCCAGCGGTTTGCCAACCGTCTGCAATCCGTGGTGTTCCCTCCGCAGCGCAAGTGGTCGCGGCTTGAGGCTGGCCCGACCATCCCGTTTGAAAAGAAAACCATGCTGCAGCAGATCTTGGACTCCTACGGGGACAAGATGTTTGATGTGCTGAAGCAGTCCAACTTCGACATTGCCATCGGTGAGTTCCTGCTGGATCTGGCTGTCGGCACTGCCTGCATGATGGTGCAGCCGGGTGACGATGTGTCGCCTATCAACTTTGTGCCGGTGCCGCTGTTCCTGGTCAGCTACGAGGAAGGCGCAAACGGCCAGGTCGATAACGTCTACCGCCGCATGAGGATCAAGGGCGAAAGCATTGAGCGCCAGTGGCCGGATGCCAAGATGTCGCCCAACTTAAAGCGCAAGGTTGCAGACAAGCCTGCTGATGACATCGAGTTCCTTGAGGCCACCATCTATGACGCTGGTCGCGGCGACTACTGTTACCACGTTATCTGGAAGGAAGGCAAAGAGGAGATCGTCTACCGCCGCCGCAAATCGTCGCCCTGGGTGATCTCGCGGTACATGAAGGTCGCAGGCGAGATCTACGGTCGCGGCCCGCTGATGACTGCCCTGCCCGACATCAAGACGCTGAACAAAACCATCGAACTCCTGCTGAAAAACGCCAGCATTGCGGTTGCTGGTGTGTACACCGCGGCAGACGATGGCGTGCTGAACCCAAACACGGTCAAGATCATCCCTGGCGCAATCATCCCGGTTGCCCGCAACGGTGGCCCGCAAGGCCCAGCCCTGCAAGCCCTGCCCCGCTCCGGTGACTTCAACGTCAGCCAGCTGGTCATCAACGACCTGCGCAGCAACATCAAGCGCATTCTGCTGGACGAGTCCCTGCCACCTGAGAATATGTCGGCACGCTCGGCCACCGAGATTGTCGAGCGCATGAAGGAGCTCTCGCAGAACTTGGGCTCTGCCTTCGGTCGCTTGATTAACGAAACCATGATTCCGCTAGTGGCCAAGATCCTTGAGGTCATGGACGAGCGCGGGCTGATCCAATTGCCTTTGCGCGTCAATGGACTTGAGGTCAAGGTAGTGCCTGTCGCACCGCTGGCGATGGCGCAGAACATGGAGGAGGTCAACGCGATCATCCAGTACCAGCAGCTGATGCAATCCGGTGCTTTTGGCTCCGATGGCCAGCTGGCGCTCAAGAACGAGGTCGCGGTCGATTATGTGGGCGACAAGCTGGGTGTCCCGGCAATGGTGCGCAACACCGCCGAGGAACGCGCCGTCATCAAGGAAGAAGCCCAGCAGCAGCAGGCAATGGCTGCGATGGCACAAGCCCAGATGATGCAACAGCAGCAAGCTGCCCTGCCCGCACCTGAAGGAGCAATGTGATGGGCTGGGACGATCTGGAACAACTTGAGGAGTCGCCTGACATCCGTGCTGCTACCCAGCAGCGGGAGGATCTGGCAAGGCTCTGCCTGCGCGTATTCGGCACCGAGGACGGTCTGGCGCTGATGAAATGGCTGCAGGAAATGTATGTGGACGTACCTGTCGCCGTGCCGGGTACGGACTCCTCGCACGCTTACTTTGCCGAAGGGCAGAGAAACGTCGTGCGGGATTTAATGGCGCGGATCAACCAAGCAAGGAACCTATGACTACAGACACCGCCGTCGAGCCCAGTGCTGGCACTGGCCTACTCGACAACGTGAACCTGCAAGACGATACCAACACCGAAAGCAAGGATGCGGTCGCTATCGACCACAAGAATCCTGACAACCCGGCAGCACCGGCATCTGATACCGGCGCACCCAAAACCAAACCGGAATATCTGCCTGACAATTTCTGGGATGCCGACAAAGGCGAGGCCAATCTTGAGGCTATGTCCAAAAGCTGGGCAGACCTGCGCAAGCAGATCAGCCAGGGCAAGCACAAGGCACCGACAGACGGCAACTACGATGTGAGCTCGTTTGGCGACAACGCTGCTGACAACCCGATGGCGCAGACGCTGGTTGGCTGGGCGAAGGAAGCCGGGATCTCGCAAGCGCAGTTCGATGATCTGTCCCGCCAGCTGCAGGAAAAGGCCAAGGAACTGGTCGGTGGCGAGACTGTGGACGCTGCCGCAGAGATGCAGAAACTCGGCCCAAACGGCGGCGCACTTGTCAACGGCATGGCCGACTGGGCTCGCGGTCTGATCGCCAAAGGAACCTGGGGGCAGGAGGACTGGGACGAGTTCAAGATCATGGCTGGCACGGCTCGCGGCATCACGATGCTTGCCAAGCTGCGCGAAACCTACGAGGGCAGGATGCCCATTGAAACTGCTCCGCTGGAAGGCGCTCCGACCAAGGAGGAGCTCTATCAGATGGTGGGCGATCCCAAATACAAGACCGACGCGGCGTACCGCCAAAAGGTGGAAAAGCTGTTCGCCCAAGTGGTCAAAGACTGATCTCTCGCACGCGGCCTGCCATTGCCGCGTCTTTGCCCCGCCACCTCCCCCGGCGGGGCTTTTTTTGTTCATTTGCCAATCGGACTGGTTGCAAATAGTTCACGCGACAATACAATCAGCCGCAAGGCATACCGGGCGACCGGCCCTGACCTGTGGCGAGACACCACCGATTGGCCTCCGTAAGTGGCAAGCAAGGCCCGGACATCCGGCTCACCGACGCGCAAAACCCTGACTACTTAACCGAACGAGGTCAACATGGCTATCTCTCTGAGCAATGCCTTTGTGACGCTGTTCGATGCTGAAGTCAAACAGGCTTACCAGGGCAAGGCAATGCTGGTGGGCGCTGTGCGTCAGCGTCGTGGTGTCGAAGGCTCTACCGTTAAATTCCCGAAAGTCGGTCGTGGCGTGGCAACTGCCCGCGTGACCCAGACTGATGTCACGCCGATGAACGTCGGCTTCTCGACCGTTACCTGCACGCTGTCGGACTGGAACGCCGCCGAATATTCGGACATCTTCTCGCAGGCAAAGGTCAACTTTGACGAGCGCTCTGAGCTCGCCCAAGTGGTTGGCGCTGCGATTGGCCGTCGCCAAGATCAGCTGATTCTGGACGCTCTGTCTGCTGCTTCCGGCACCGGCACCGTGGCGAACTCTATTGGTGGTGCAAACACCAACATGAACGTCGCCAAGCTGCGCGAAGCCGCGAAGATCCTGAACACCAAGAACGTGCCTGCTGATGGCCGTCACATCATCATCCACGCCAACTCGTTGGCTGCGATGCTTGAGCAGACTTCCGTCACCAGCTCGGACTTCAACACCGTCAAGGCACTGGTGCAGGGCGAGATCAACTCGTTCCTGGGCTTCACGTTCCATGTGCTTGGCGACCGCTCCGAAGGTGGCCTGCCAATCGACGGCTCGTCCGACCGTACCCTGTACGCATTCCACAAGGATGCTATCGGCTACGCAGAAGGCATCGCGCCCAAGACTGAGATCAACTACATCCCCGAAAAGACCAGCTGGCTGGTTAATGCGCTGTTCTCGGCGGGTTCGGTTGCCATCGATGCCGAGGGTATCGTCAAGATCACTGCCCGCGACACCGCGGCTGCAGCTTAATAGGGAGGGCTGAATCATGGCTTTTGATGCAGCTGGCTTTACCGCCTACTCCGCGTCCAAGCGCGGCAATGCCCCGTCGATGTATGGCTACAAAACCGCAGATGCAATCGCGGATGTCAACACTTCGGGCTACTTCAACTCGCTGGCAAGCACCCTCGAGGTGGGCGACGTAATCCATTGCGTGACTTCGACCGGCTCGACCGCCGTCGTCACCTTGGTCTACGTTGTGTCCAACTCGTCGGGCGTGGTTGATGTGACTGACGGCACCACTCTGTCGGCTACCGACGGCGATTAAACCGCAGTCAACCGTAGTACCGGGGGCTGGACTCTGAAATACGGGCCAGCCCCTTCTCACATTAAGAGGTTGCAATGGCAGCAGGCGACACTGGCGTTTCGATCTGTGCAGATGCCCTGATCCTGTTGGGCGCAGAGCCCATTTCGTCCTTCAATGACGGCACTGACGAGTCCAATGCCTGCGACCGTCTGTACCCTGACACGCGGGATTCCACCTTGGTGATGTACCCGTGGTCGTTCAACACAAAAAAGATTCAGCTTTCCCGTCTGCTGACTGCGCCGACATCGGTCTGGCGCTATGCGTATCAGCTGCCGGGCGATCGCCTTGCAGGCCCGCGTGCCGTGTATGACAGCGCCAGCCCCGGCGCTCCGGTGCAGAAAGACTGGGAGATCCAAGGCGACCAGCTGCTGACGAATCTCGAATACGTTTTCATCGATTACCAATACAGCATCGGTGAGTTCGCTTGGCCGCAGTATTTCGTCCAACTCATGAAGTACATGATGGCCTGGCATCTGGCAGAGCCGATCACTGAGCAGCAGGACAAGTCACTGCGCTGGGAGCGCAAGGCTGTGGGCGACCCGTCTGAGAACGGTCGCGGCGGCTATCTGCGCACGGCAATGCAGATCGACGCGCAGGGTCAGCCGACCCGTGCGATTGATGATTTTACTTTGGTCGCGGTGAGGTACTGACATGCGCCGCATTGACGAAATAGCCCCCCGGATTTTTGAGCGATCCGTGCCGATCCCAATTGCTGGCTGCTGGGTGTGGATGGCTGGAACCAACAACAGCGGGTATGGCGCAATGACGGTTCACGGCAAACCTGTTGGCGCTCACCGCGCATCGTATATGGCCTTTGTCGGTGAAATCCCGCCAGGCTTAGACGTACACCACATCTGCAACAACAGAATGTGCGTCAACCCGCATCACTTGGAAGCAGTGACGAGAAGCAAAAATCTGCTTGAGCAGCCGCCGCGCAAGCGGAAAACGCATTGCGTAAACGGTCACGCTTTGGTTGACGGCAACGTCTATGAGTGGAATGGCAACAGAGGATGCAGAATCTGCCGTTCAAATAACGTCAAGAAGCACCAACAAAAAGCGAGGAACTGATGCCGCGCTTTGTTGACTTCACAACGAACTTCAGCACCGGGGAGCTTGATCCGCTGCTGCGAGCTCGCGTGGATCTGCAGGCGTACAGCAACGCGCTATCCAAGGCGACCAATGTGCTGATCCAGCCGCAGGGCGGTCTGCGCCGTCGCCCAGGTCTGAAGCACATCCTTGAGTTGCCGAACACCAGCACCGCGTCTGCAGGCAACGGCGTGCGCCTGGTGCCGTTTCAGTTTTCCGTCGATGACTCGTACATGCTCTGCTTCACGCATAACCGCATGTATGTTATCAAGAACGGCGCGGTTGTCAGCAACATCAACAGCACCGGCAATAACTACCTGACAACGACCATCGGCAGCAGCATTGTCGATGACATGTGCTGGACGCAGAGCGCCGACACGCTGATTATCGTTCACCCGGATATGCAACCGGTCAAGCTGGTACGCGGCGCGTCTGACTCAAGTTGGACAGCGACAAGCATCACGTTCGACAGCATTCCAAAGTATGCCTTTACGTTGACTATTACCACGCCAACATCAGGGCATTTAACGCCCAGCGCGGTGTCTGGCAACGTCGAGCTGACATCGCAGAGCGCGGCATTTACTGCTGCCAGCGTCAATCAGTACATCAATGCCAGCCCGCAGGGTCGTGCCAGGATTGTCGAGTACATCAGCACGACCAAGGTCAAGGCGATCACCGAATACCCATTCTTTGACACCAGCAACATCGCCCAGGGCAACTGGGAGATCGAGTCTGGCTATGAGGATGTGTGGAGCTCAGGCAAGGGCTGGCCACGCAGTGTGACATTCCATGAAGGCAGGCTGTACTTTGGTGGCAGCAAGTCACGCCCGTCCACCATCTGGGGCAGCAAGATCGGCCTGTTCTTTGACTTTGTGCCGTCTGAGTCGCTGGACGATGATGCGGTCGAGGCAACGCTGGACACCAATGAACTGAACGTCATCACCGACATTGTGAGCTCGCGTGACTTCCAAGTGTTTACGACGGGTGGTGAGTTCTATGTGCCGCAGCAGGGAACCGATCCGATCACGCCGCTGACCTTCACCTTCAAGAACGTCAGCCGAAACGGCATCAAGCCTGGCACGCGGGTGCAGCTGGTTGAATCCGGCTCGGTGTACATCCAGCGCCAAGGCAAGTCGCTTAACGAGTTCGTCTTTACGGACACGCAGCAGACATACATCACGCAGCGGATCTCGCTGCTGTCTGGTCATCTGCTCAAAGGCCCGCAGCGCATCGCCCTGCGTCGCGCATCCAGCACGGACGAGTCTGACTTGCTGCTGATGACCAACACCAACGACGGCAGCATGGCGGTCTTTTCGATCATGCGAAGCCAGCAAATCACTGCCCCGTCAGAGTTCACCACGGACGGTGAGTTCATCGATGTCGGCGTGGATGTGACGGCGATCTACGCTGTGACCAAGCGGGTATTCAACAGCACGACCCGGTATTTCATTGAGCAGTTCAAAGACGATCTGTACACCGACTGTGCCTTTACTGGCGGCTCTGCTGGCGGTGTGGGATCTGGCCTGCCGCACATCGGCAAGTCGCTGAACGTCATCACGGACGGCGTGCCGCAGTCCAACGAGACTGTCAGCGCAGGCGGCGCGGTGACGTTCGACCGCGAGAGCACGACCAGCTATGAGGTCGGTCTGCCGATCACGGTGTACGTCAAGACGATGCCTGTTGAAATCAAGCTGCAGACCGGCAGCCGGGTGTCGTTCAAAAAGCGCATTGTCGAGATCAGCGCGGTGGTCAAGGACACGCAGCACATGCTGATGAACAGCCAGCCGGTCATCACGCGGGCGCTGGACAACCCGCTGCTTGACTTGGCTGTGCCGACGTTCACCGGCATCAAGCGGGTCAACGGCGTGCTGGGCTACCGCAACGAGCAGGCCATCGAGGTGACGCAGAACCTGCCGCTCAAGATGAACCTGCTGGGCTTGGATTACCGCGTGGCTGTTTATTCGGGAACGTAAAACATGGCTTTTGAAAACAATGCACTTGCCGCAGCCAGTTTCCTGAACGCCTACGCTACCGGCCAGGCGCAGAAGGCTGCAGCCATCAATCAGGAAACAGGCTTTCTGCTGCAGGCAGCTGACTCTGTGGCGCTGGCTGACGTTCGCGCTCAGTTCTCTGAGCAGTACGCCAACATCCAGGCCGGTCGGATGTTAAAGCGTGCGGAGATCGAAGCACGCAACTATGAGATCGCAGGCAACACCCTACTGTCGAACATGCGCAAGACCAATGCTGCTATCCGTGCTCGAGCAGCTGCATCTGGTGTGGTGGTTGGCGAAGGATCGTTTCAGGCGGTGCAGCAACAGAACGTGCAGAACACGATGTTTGACGTAGGCATTGCAGACCTGAATGCGCTGACGGCGCGGGTGCTTGGTTTTGAGGATGCGACGGCGATGATCCAATCGACTGAACTGCAGAACACGCTCGACAGGTTTGCTGCCAAGCGTCAGGCCGGTCAATATTCGCAGGCAGCGTCGGCTGCTCGTCGGCAGGGTGGTCTGCTTGAGACTGCTGCGCTGGTGCAGGGTGGCATCGACGCTTACAAGGCTTACAAGGGTAAATAAATGGCGACCAGACTCGACTCAGGAAACATTCAGCTGCGCCAAGTCAACGCTGCTCCGATGCAGCAGATCGTGCCGCGTGGCGTGGATTACGTCGGCCCGCGTGCGGAGGCACAGGCAAACCAGACGCTGGCTCAAGTAATCGACCGCATGGGTCAGTTTGCTAACACCGTCATCCGCGACATCCGCGTCGATCAGGCGATGAAGTACACGGCGCAAAACCCGATCACGCCTGAGCAGATTGAGGCGGCAAAGAACGGAGACACATCGCAGATCATCCCGCAGGGTAACTTCAGCTACTTCGACCAGGCTGTGCGCAAGGCTCGCAGCTTTGAGCTTTCCAATGCTTTTGAGATGGAAGGCAGGCAGCAGCTGACCCAGATGCTGGCGCAGATTGAAGCCGGTCAGCCAATCACCGCAGAGCAGATCAGCAAAAAGATTACGTCAATTACCGACGGGTTTACCGCATCGCTGGCAAAGATAGACGGCGAGGCTGCGCTGAAGTTTCGCGCAACAATGGCCACGCATGGCAATTCTGTTCTAAGTCATGCACTGACGCTGGAAAGCAAGAAAACAAAAGAACAGGGTCTGGTCAAGCTGGAACAGGATTTTGAGAATCGCATGGATTTGTACAAAGTTGCGGTTGCGACCAATCCTAATGCGTCGCCTGTGACTGCAGACATGGATCGCAAGACCATGCTGGATCAGGCTGCGCTGCATGGCCCGATTACACTGGAGAAATTCCGCAAAGATATTGACGCTCGGCAAGCACAGATTCGTGTTGATGCTGTTTCTGAATATGTAACGTCGCCTGAGTTTTCTACCGATCCGCTAAAGGCCGTCAATAGATTATTCAACAACGACGCTGGCAAGATGACTACCGTCTGGGCAATGATGTCATCCGAAGAAAAGACGAAGATACGTTCTGCCCTGCGCGATGTTGTTTCCCTGCGCCAAGGTCAAGCAGAGAAGGCCGAGAAGGATTTGCATGAGCAGCGCGTGGTAGAAGCTGCTGCTTTGACGCTCCGCTATTTGGACAGCGGCGGCAGGGACTCCAAGGCGCTTAAAGATCTCAAGGCGCTGTCTATCCTTGACCCCAAGGCAATCTCGCCAGAGAAGGTCTATGACTTGCCGAAGAAGCTGAAGGAAGGCGAGCAGATCAATGCTGGCGGTGAGTTCAAGCTAAAGACAGAGATCATGGATGGCCTGATTCCTAACGCGCAGGCGCTGCAACGTCGCGCCCGCGAGCTCGGTGTCAGCGAAAAACGACTTAACGATCATGTGCTGGGCTTTTACATTTCACGCAGCAACGATGAAGAACGCGACATTGAAAACTCATTCCGACTTGAGGCAAAGACTGTTGCTGGTCAGAACAATCTGACGCAAAAACAAACAGACGCGCTGATTGGCCTGCAGTCAAAATTCCAAAAGACATACAAGAAGGAAGTTGAAAAGGCACGCTTAGAAAACAAGCCGCCCCCAACAAAATCGGAGATCCGCGACCGCATCCTGAAGGAGCGCCGCGAGTCTGTCCCTGCGCAGCGTATTACCAGCACGCTGAATGACCTGAATACATATTACGGTGTGAGCGGTTCAATCCGCAAAACCGGCATCACGTTTACCGAGGAAACCAGCTTTGCTGATATTTCTAGCCAGGCAAATAGGCTCGGCCTCAAAACAGAGGATGTCGAGGCTATTCGACAGAAGCTGAACACAATCAACGAACAGCGCAAGCGACTGGACTCGCTATGATTAAAGACTTCGACAGCGCGTACATCGACTTCTCGCTTGAGCGAGAGTATCCAACGCCCGCAGCAGAACCGTCGCTGGATGGTATGCAGCTGGCTGCTGGCCCGACGCAGACGCGCACCGATGCGCCGACCGGCATTGGCCTTGGTAAAGCAAAGCAACCTACGCAAGATGAAGTGATGCAGATGCTTCGGTCTATGCCTTTGGAAACGCAGTCTCAAGCGATCATGAGCCGCATTGCTGAAGATCAAAAGCGAGGAGTAACCGGCCAGGTTATTCCGCAAGATCCGACCCTACGACAAAAATTATCGGGTGGTTTTCAAGAGTTGCTGAAAGCGCAGCTTGGTATGGACAATGCCCGTGCTCGCAAATTGTCTGAAAGCATCTTTGGTGGCGAGAGCTCTGGCGCACCGCTTGGCATTGGCTTAATTGATATCACGCCGTTTGTCATCCCGCTTGCAGCTCAAGAATCTGGCATTTCTGCTGGCGACGCATTTAGATCAGCAGAAGCCGGGAACTATGGAACAGCTGCAATGCAGTATGGCATGGGTGTGCTTCAAGGTGCAGAAGCAATACCTGGTGTCAAACTTGCAGCAGAAGGAGCAAAAGCAGCTGGCAAGGCACTGGCACCGACCGCAGCGAACATGATGGAAAGCGGCCTGCGCAAAAGCGGCATGATCATGGATGTCGTACCTGGAGGCGCAGGAAAAGCAGGTTCGTCAAATATATCAAGCGGGCTTGTATTCCCACAAACAGAAATTGATACAAGACTAAGATTAAAGTTGCAGCGAAATGCAGCCATGCAACAAGGCAAGGCATTACCCGGATCTCCCAAAAATGATCGTGTAGTAATTCCAGCGCCAGAGGGTAGCAACCTTCCAGATTTTGCTATTGGAAAAATTACCGTCGATGATTGGAAAAATCGCGTCGAGTCTTTGCTTACACCAGAGCAGATTGATGAGTACTCGCGCTGGTATTCAGAGATCAAAGATACGTTTATGAAGTACACAGATGGCGATGAGCAAAAGGCTGATCGCTACATGAACGCGTGGTTAGTAGCAAATCAAAATACAAGTGTTGACTCTGCAATGGCAAATGCTTTGCGTCAAGCAGAGCAATTTGCACGCGGCATCCCTGAGTCTGAAATGCAAGGTGGAGGTTTGCCAACAGCAACAGAGGCCGCAAGACGAGCTTTGCAAAACGAACCAATTACAAGTGGCGTTGGAGCAAAGATTGCAGATTTTGTTGATAGCGCAGCAAACAAAGAGACAAGGTCTTTTTACGGTAATGATTCTCAAGCTGGCCAGCCGTTTGTTGTAGATATTCATACCGCTCGCGACACCGGCTTAGTTGATCCAATTCTTTTGAATCACCTTGAGAGACTTGGTTATAAAGTAGACAAAGATGCTGTTAAGGTCGATTTCCAAGCTGGCCCCACTGATACTCAATACGAAAATCGAGCAGACTTTGGGCGCATGTTGACCCAAAAGTTAAACGACATAGGATGGCAAGGCCGTAACGACTGGAAGCCCTATGAGATTCAGGCTATTGGTTGGATGGCCATGACTAGATTGACTGCAGACGCTGCCGACAACACAGTTACCGCGCTGGAGCGTAACTTCCGAAGAATCTCTATGGAGGTTGCCCCTGGCGAAGGATCTCCTTGGGCTCAAAAGTTTGGCGATAGATTTGCAGCTCTTCCAGTTGACCGCCAGTATCAGGTCACACAAACCGTCACAGATCGCGCTGTTGATATGGCGAGGTCAATTACCGGTGTTGATCTTCGAGGTCTTGTGCATGGCACTGGCGGCTGGGAAAACTTCCAGAACCCTGCTGCGGTGGCGCAAACCTTGGCAACCAGGGAGGGCGCTGAGTACACCGCAAACGTACTTGGCTACCTACTGCAACAGACAGAAGTCTGGGTCAATTCCGTTAAAGGTATGACGAAGAACCCCAAAGCTATTGCCGTTGATATTTTGGAAGACGGTTCGCAGAACATGGCGAATAACGATGGCTTGCGTCAAGTGTGGGATGCAGTTACTGCTGCCGACCCAACTGGAATGATTAAAGGCTACCAACCAATTCGCACTGTTGATGGCAAAGTTGGCATTCGGATAATCGTTGATCAAGGTGGTGCCAAGCGGATGACTGATATACAATCGGCGATAGAAGGCCCAATAGGCCAAGCGCTTAATTCGTTGCCGTTTAATACTAAAGCGCGAGGCTACGAAGCTGATCTGGTGAAAGCCAGAAACGATTGGAAGGAGAGCCCAAATGGGGAACTTTACTTGGGAAGGTTGGCAGACCTCGGCAGAGGACGCGCCCCAACCAACCTCAATTCTCTACGGCAAGAACTTGAAAACCTCTTCGAGCAAGAGCTCGCAGGAGGAGCAGCCGCATCCGCAAGTAGAGGAAAAGCAGGCGGCGCAAGTACCGGGGCAAAGCCCAGCAAAGTAACCGGGGCCAGTCGAGCTCCTGCGAAAGGAGCTCAGTGATGGCCATTGACCCGCTCAACAAGCGCATCGACCAGATGGCAGCAGCGCCAGATCCAACTGCACTGCCGCCAGATCTGACTCCTTCTGAAGAGCCGGAAATGCCGGAGCCGATTCAGGTTGCCGGTGTTGGCAGCAAGTTGACCCGCGAAATCCTTGAGCCGCTGACGCGCAAGGGTGCTCGCGCCGTCAAGGAACCAAAGCTGCTGGACGATGCGGTCAGGATGCCGCAACCCCCAGCCCAGCCTGGCGTGGTCAATCCAGCGCCGCCACCAGTCGCGCCAGCTCCCGCTACTGTCAAGCCAGCAAAACCAAAACCGCAGGTTCGCGCAGCTGATGTGACTGATGTCAACAAAGTTGCAGCAGAGCGCGAGCGCATGATTGCCGAAGGCGAGGCGCAGGCCAGGCCGCCAGAGACACCTATCTCCAGCGCATGGACGGACAACGATGGCCTTGCCGCGACTATCCGCGCTGCCGGTGAGTCTGCAGCAAAGCAAGACCCAAGCATGTCGATTCGCTCCATGTATATGCGTGCAGTCAATGCCGGTATCCCAGAACAGTTTTTAAAGCGTGCGCTGGCAGGCGAAAGCATGGAAGCAACGGTCGGCGGCAGCAAATTAGCTGAACAGCTGGCCGGTGCCGTCACCGTGCATGATGAAAGCGCCATGATGCTGGACGATCTGTTTGCCAAGATGGCAGCAGGCCAGCTGGACGATGCTGGCAAACTTGACCTGCGTTTGAAGCTGGCGCAGCACAAGATTATCGTTGACCAGCTCAAGGGCATCCAGACCGACGTTGCACGTTCGCTGAACGTGTTTAAGCGCGTCAAGGACAAGGGGCCGGGGCTGGCAACCAAAGACATTCGTGCTGCGCTGGACGAGCTCGGTGCCAATCAGTCTGACTCCGTGCTGTATCAACTGGCAGAGGATTATTTGTCTGCACCTACCCGCGCAGGCAAGAACGCTCTGGTCGAAGTCGGCCTTGGTGCAAAGCTGCGCGATGTCTGGTTTCATACCTACCAAGCGCACCTGCTGAACGACCCTCAGACACACGCATACAACTTGTCTGGCAGTTCCATTTTTGGATCGCTTGCGCCCATCGAGCGGTCGCTTGCAGTCGGCATCGGCAAGGCTCGCCAGATGATTCCCGGCAGTGACCCAGATCGCTACATGGCAGACGATATTCTGGCCGGATTGTCTGGAGTCAAGAACGGCATTCTTGATGGTTGGGAGCTCGCCAAGGAAGCATTAAAACGTGGCGGCGAGTCAAAGTTTAGCGACGCTGGCAAGGCAATGAACCCGGTGAGCGCAGAGTATTTGTCTGACACGCCGATCCGTTTGTTCGGCAAAGAGGTTTACAGGACACCAGATCTCCGAGACACCTGGCTCGGCAAGGCTTTGGATGGCCTTGGTTTTGTGCAGGACGCTTTGAGCTTCAAGCCGATTGCCGCAGCTGATGAGTTTGTCGGCGGCATCGCAGCTAGGTATCAGCTGCATGAGGAAGCATGGCGCTTTGCCAACAAAGAATATGACCGCTTGATCGCCAGCGGCATGGCAGAGGATGCTGCCAAGGCAGAGGTTTCTGCCAAGGTCGGACAGCTGCTGACTGAGCGCCCGCGATCCATTCAGGAAAACATGGACGGTTTCCGTCGCATGATAACCCTGCAAGATCGCATCGAGCGCGAGGGCATTTTGGGCGAGACTTACTACCAGGCCAACAACATCCTGAACCTTGCGCCGGTCAAGGTGATCGTGCCTTTTTCCAAGACCATTACCAACCTGTTCAACGAGGGCTCAAGTTACATCCCAATGCTGAACACGTTGTCTCCGCGGTTTTATGATCTGTGGGCGAAGGGCGGCAGGCACCGGGATGTTGCCATTGCCCGCTTGGCGATGGGCGGCTCGGCTGCTGCTGGTGCAGCATTGCTTACGCTTGACAACCGACTCACCGGCTCTGGCCCGACACAGACTGAAGATCGCAAGGCGCTTGAGGCGTTGGGCTGGCAACCGCACTCGCTGGTGTTTGACAAGGGCGAGATCAGCGAAGAAAACCTTGAGCGTCTGCGCGGCATCACAAAGGTTGCGGTCGGCCCTGACAAGGTTTATGTCAGCTATGCCCGTTTCGACCCAGTGAGCATGATATTGGCGCTTGGCGCAAACATGGGCGATGCGGCCAAGTTTGACCGCCACCCTGACCGCGAGGACTGGCAGGTAATGGCAATGGCCAGCATGACCGCCACGGCTGAATACATGGGCAACCTGCCGCTGATGCAGGGCATTGGCGAGCTGTTGCAGATCGCCCGCTCGCGCTCCAACGATGCAGGCGAAAAGACGGTGCAGATCTTCGATGCGCTGGCCAAGCAGTACGCCAACTTTGTCTATACCGGCACACCTGGCGTTGGCATGACAAACAGCACCTTGATGGCTCACATTGAGCGCCTGTTTGACCCGACCAGATCCAACACCAAGTCGCCAGAGATGGACGCGCCGCCAGTGCTGCGTGCTTTTCAGGAAGCATGGCAGCGGATCATGTCGCGCATTCCGGGCGTATCGGCTAACGTGCAGCCGCTGTTGGACAATCTTGGCCGGGAAAGCAAGGTGCGCAACCGCGGTCTGGATTACTGGGCGAACTGGTCGCCAATCGTCCAGGCAAGCGAAGGCAAGTTTTCCGAGGCAGACGAGATCCTTGTCAGTCTGAACTTTGGCATCACCAATCCCAGCGAAACATGGGACGGAGTGCGCCTGTCGGCAGACCAGATCAATCGGTTCAAGAAGCTGTATGGGCAGGAAATACTTGACGAAGGCATGAACCTTGAGCAGCGCATCATTTATGAGATCCGGCGCGAGCGCGAGGACTCCGCGGCGCTGGGCGACGAAACATCAATAGGCAAGCAGCAGAACATTATCAAACACTTAACTGAGCAGTATCGGCAGATGGCGAAGCTGCGCATGGTTGGCGACCCAGACGGGAATGAGGCTGACGTAGGCTTGTCAGATGTGAAAGTGGAGTTCCCGGAACTTGGCGCAAAAATGCGAAAAAATCGAATCATTGCTGATACTTACGGCAAATAAGTGGTTGTACAATTTTCATAAGAAGGGGTTGAACTATGGGCGTGCCAATTAACAATGTGACTCGCAGGGTGGTCTTTGCCGCAAGCGGCACAGGCCCGTACGCGTTCACCTTTGAGATCCTGGCGGCGACCGACATTGCCGTTTATCGGGACGATACCCTGTTGACGCTGACCACCGATTACACGGTGACGATCAACAGCAACGGCACCGGCTCTGTCACCCTGACTGCGAGCCCGACGGGCGCGACGCAGATCGCTGTCGTTGGCAACAGGACGATCCAGCGCACGACAGACTTTGTGACCGGCGGCGACTTCTTTGCCAACACGCTGAACGACGAGCTCGACCAGCAGACGATCTTCGCGCAGCAGAATGCCGAAGGTCTAGCACGCGCACTGCAGGCACCGCAGACCGACCCGACCACGATCAACATGACGCTGCCCAGAAAGGCAGATCGTGCTGGCAAGTACCTGGCATTCGATGAGGACGGCAACCCAGAGCCTGGCCCAACGTCTACCAACGTCGATGATGTTGCGGCCATTGCAGATGAGATCCAAACGGTTGCTGCCATCGACAGCCAAGTAACTACTGTCGCAGGTCAGTCTGCGCAGATCGCAACACTGGCACCAATCTCGTCAAGCATTACTACAGTTGCCAGCATATCTGCTAGTGTGGTTGCTGTTGGCGCATTAAGTTCTGCGCAGCTTACAGCCATTGCTGGCTCCACGGACGAGATGGCAATTCTTGCTCCGTTGTCTGACGAGATGGTTTCTCTGGCTGCTATCGATACAGAGATCACTCAGGTTGCTGCGCTAAGTACAGCACAGCTTGCGGCAGTTGCAGGACAAACTGCAAATATTGCAGCCCTTGGCCCTATCAGCGCAGACATTACTACTGTTGCTGCAAACATAGTTGATGTCCAGAATGCTGAAGAAAATGCCACGGCTGCTGCGGCATCTGCAATCCTTGCAAATGATTGGGCAACCAAGACATCTGGCGCGGTGGCCGGTGGCGAATACTCTGCCAAGTACCATGCCCAAGCAGCAAGTTCAAGCGCTTCTTCTGCCAGCACAAGCGCAACAAACGCATCGAACAGTGCCACGGCTGCGGCTAACTCTGCCACGGCTGCGGCTGCAAGCTATGACAGTTTTGATGACAGATACCTTGGTGCTAAGTCTTCAGCCCCGTCTGTTGACAATGACGGTAATGCCCTGCTGACTGGCGCTATCTACTGGAACACGACCGGAAACCAGCTTTATGTCTGGACTGGTTCTGCTTGGGATGCTGCTGCATTCACTACATCTGGTGGCGTGGCAAAGACTAGCGATACAGGGTCGGCAGTCATACCTTCTGGAACGGATGCTCAAAGGGATGGCGCTCCTGCTGCCGGGTACTTTAGATTCAACACGGATTCAGATTCATTTGAGGGTTACGACGGAACCGCATGGGGCGCTATTGGTGGCGGTGGTGGCGCTACAACGCTCACTGTTACAAACCGATCAGGCAGCGGCGTAAGTGTTCCGCTGACAAATGGCTTCCTTGCCGTTACCAATCGCTCTGGCTCAACCATCAATGTACCTGTTTCTTAAAGGATAGATCATGACTGCAAGATACCCCCTTGTCCTAAACGGGACTAC
>Ga0315903_10001499_pt1 | contig 35396 bp, 23 predicted proteins | sample LakEriMetagenome_7_FD_203524 | JGI IMG/M metagenome (GOLD analysis project Ga0315903, IMG submission 203524) | Freshwater fungal communities from buoy surface, Lake Erie, Ohio, United States - Buoy 2 MA119 | ecosystem: Environmental > Aquatic > Freshwater > Lake | place: USA: Lake Erie, Ohio...
ACTTTGAGGAGGCTTTTAGTTTTGAGTTGCAGAGGAAAGCAGGCAGTCATTAGTCATTAGTCAATAGTCAATAGTCATTGGTCATTAGTCATTAGTCATTGGTCATTGGGAATATCCCTTTGCTACCGCAAACACCGCAGTCAATTTCCGACTGCCGACTGCCGACTGCCGACTTACGACTATCGACTTACGACTGTCGACTTCTCTCACACTTCCCCCACTCCGTGACAATTCTTGAATTTCTTACCGCTTCCGCAAGGACAAGGATCATTCCTTCCCACTTTAGGTTCGGCTCTTACCGGTGTTTGAACACGCTGACCCTGTGGTTGCTGAGGCGCGGCTCCGGGGGCTGCAACTTCACTTTGTCCGCCTGAAGGAACTTCTTCATGAGTAGTTTTAAGTTTACTCATATCGGTTCGCTGCGGCGGACGGGCTTCGCGGACATTCGCCGGATCCGTAACCGGAATAAAGCCTTTGAAGAGGAATGCCAGCACATCGCGGTTGATTTCTTCAATCATCTTTTTGAAGAGATTAAAGGACTCAAACTTATAAATGAGCAGTGGATCCTTTTGTTCGTAGACAGCGTTCTGAACCGAAGTTTTAAGTTCATCCATCTCACGCAAGTGTTCCTTCCAGGCATCATCAATCAGCGCCAGCGTGATGGTTCTTTCGAATGCTGCCATCATTTCAGCGCCTTGCGACTCAAATGCTTTTTTAAGATTTACCACAACGTTCACCTGCTTGTTACCGTCGGTGAAAGGCACTACAATATTCTCGATGGTTTGACCCTGACGCTCGAACAGCTGGCTGATCACCGGAAATGCTTTCTCAGCTATCATCCTGCTTTTAGCCTGGTAATGCAGGGTGGCAGCCTGATATATTTTATCTGCGAGATCTTCGCTTCCGGCCTTCATGAATGTTTGTTCATGCACCGGAGCTTCCATGGAAAAGATTCTGATCATTTCCATCTTGAACTCTTCATAGTCGCGCTGATCGGCAAATTGTGCTGCAATCGCTTCGCTCAGGTCAAAGCGCATGTTATCAAGATCAAGTGAAAGCCTTTCTCCGAAAAGGGCGTGACGGCGTTTGCGGTAAATGACTTCCCGCTGGGAGTTCATCACGTCATCGTATTCAAGCAGTCGTTTACGGATACCGAAGTTGTTTTCTTCCACTTTCTTCTGGGCCCGCTCAATAGACTTGGTGATCATGCTGTGCTGAATCACTTCACCTTCCTTGTAACCCATCTTATCCATCAGCGATGCGATTCTTCCCGAACCGAAAAGTCGCATCAGATTGTCATCAAGAGCCACAAAAAACTGTGAAGATCCCGGATCTCCCTGACGACCTGCACGACCTCTTAACTGACGGTCAACACGACGAGATTCATGGCGTTCGGTACCAATGATGGCCAAACCACCCGACTCCTTCACGCCTGGACCAAGTTTAATGTCGGTACCGCGACCCGCCATGTTGGTTGCAATGGTAACGGTTCCGGCCTGACCGGCTTCTGCAACAATTTCCGCTTCACGCTGATGCATTTTCGCGTTCAGTACATTGTGACGGATGTTGCGCAGCTTGAGCATTCTGCTAAGCAGTTCGGAAATCTCCACGGATGTGGTTCCCACCAGCACAGGACGACCTGCCTGAGTCAGTGCAACAATTTCTTCGATGACAGCATTGTATTTTTCACGAGTGGTTTTGTAAACGAGATCTTCGCGGTCGTCGCGCACAATTTTTTTGTTGGTGGGAATGACTACCACATCCAGTTTGTAGATCTGCCAGAATTCGCCCGCTTCCGTTTCAGCTGTTCCGGTCATACCGGCCAGCTTGTGGTACATCCTGAAATAATTCTGGAGTGTGACGGTGGCGTAAGTCTGAGTGGCGGCTTCGATCTTTACATTTTCTTTGGCTTCAATGGCCTGATGCAGTCCGTCGGAATAACGGCGTCCTTCCAGCACACGACCGGTCTGCTCGTCAACAATTTTAACCTTGCCGTCAGCAATGATGTATTCAACATCGATTTCGTAAAGCGTGTAAGCTCTGAGCAGCTGATTGATGGTGTGAATACGCTCAGACTTCAGACTGTAATCACGCATCAGGGTATCCTTCTTTTCCAGTTTTTCCTGATCCGGTAAATTCGACTTTTCAATCTCGGCAATGATTCCTCCTACATCAGGCAATACAAAAAAGTTTGGATCTTCTCCGTTGGCGGTAATCAGATCGATTCCTTTTTCAGTAAGTTCGATGGAGTTGTTTTTTTCATCAATGACGAAATAGAGTTCGGCATCTGCCTTAGGCATTTCTTTCTGCTGATCCTGCAGATAATAATTTTCTGTTTTCTGCAGCAATGCTCTGACTCCGGGTTCGCTGAGGAACTTGATGAGCGCTTTGTTTTTCGGAAGTCCGCGGTAAGCTCTGAAAAGCGGAAGTCCCGCCTCGTCTTCCTTGCCTTCAGCGATTTTTTTCTTGGCATCAGCAATCACCGTATTGATATAATTACGCTGGGTGCTGACAAGCTTTTCAATTCGTGGCTTCAATCCGAAAAATTCGTGTGAGTCACCACGAGGTGTCGGGCCTGAAATGATGAGCGGTGTACGGGCATCATCAATCAAAACGGAATCGACCTCATCCACAATTGCGAAATGATGTCCTCGCTGCACCATATCTTCCGGAGTGCGTGCCATGTTGTCGCGCAGGTAGTCGAAACCGAATTCGTTGTTGGTTCCGTAAGTGATGTCGGCCAGATAGGCCCTGCGCCGGTCATCTGAATTGGGCTGGTGCTTATCGATACAGTCGATCGTAAGACCGAGAAATTCAAAAAGAGGACCATTCCATTCTGAGTCACGTTTAGCGAGGTAATCGTTCACGGTTACAATGTGTACTCCTTTGCCGGCAAGTGCGTTCAGGTAGATAGGAAGTGTGGCGACCAGTGTTTTTCCTTCACCGGTAGCCATCTCCGAAATTTTACCCTGATGCAAAACGGCGCCGCCGATAAGCTGTACATCATAATGCACCATGTTCCATGTTACCGGATTGCCGGCGGCAATCCAGGTATTCGACCAGATGGCCTCATCTCCCTGAATATTTACATAGCCCTTTTTAACTGAAAAATTTCTATCAAGTTCAGTAGCGGCTGTCCTGATTTCTGTTTGTGCGGAAAAACGACGTGCTGTTTCTCTGACCACCGCAAATGCTTCCGGAAGAATTTCATGGAGAATTTCTTCAATCTTTTTATTTTCTTCCTTTTTGAGTTCGTCGATCTTTCTGTACAGCTCTTCCTTCTCGTTCATGTCCATTCCCGGATTCGATTCAATCGATTCGGTAATCGAACTGATTTCCCCTGAAATGGGTTGTATGGCTTCCTGCACCCGTGATTTGAATATCCCGGTGCGGGCACGAAGCTGGTTGATGTCGAGCTGGCCGATTTGTTTTTCGGCTTCCTTGATCTGCTGAACAATCGGAAGCAGTAATTTAAGGTCGCTTTCAGCTTTATTGCCGAAAAGCTTGCTGAGGGTTTTATTGATGAAATCAAACATAGTCGGAGATTTAAAAATCCGGTGAAATGGCAGTCAACTGCCGGAAGGGCGCAAAGGTACTCATTTCACCGTGTATCACCGACCCAAAGGCATGTTACCTTACAGTCAAATGTCAGTCTGGCAAAAGAATAGCCGTTCCTCCGTTAAATCAAAAGTCAAGCCCAATGGCAATGGGCACCGGAAATCGGAAAAAATGGCAGAAAATGGGTGACCATCAGGGAACTCCTGACTGTCAATACTCGTCTTCGTTAAAAAAGAAGTCGTCTTTGGTAGGATAGTCTGGCCAGATTTCTTCAATACTCTCATAAGCTTCACCCTCATCTTCAAGTTCCTGAAGATTTTCAATGACCTCAAGGGGTGCGCCCGAGCGGATTGCGTAGTCTATGAGTTCGTCTTTGGTAGCGGGCCAGGGGGCATCCTCAAGATGCGATGCAAGCTCTAAAGTCCAGTACATGCTTAAAGGTTCGTTAATAGGTTCAAAATGAAGTATGGGCTTTTTAAAGGGGAGCGCAAAAATAAGGAAATAGAATTCACAAAGTCAAAAGCGGAAAAATTCTAAACTCTTGGTTTCCAGCTTATTTCTTGTTTTTTCTCCTCCATTAAAACTTTCCTGGACAGCACAAAAAGATAATCAGAAAGGCGGTTCAGGTAGGTGATTACCAGCAGATGAACTTCATTTTCTTCCGCCAGATGGCTGACAAGTCTTTCGCACCTCCGGCAAACGCATCGAGCCAGATGACACCAGGAAGCAGTTGGGTGTCCGCCGGGCAGAATGAATGATCGCAGTTCCGACAGGTCTTCATTCATGGAATCAATTTCGTTTTCGAGCAATGTGATGTCGTCTTCATGCAAATCGGGCAGTTTCATCCTCGACTTTTCAGGATCCGCTGCCAGCAATGAACCAATCGTGAAAAGACGATCCTGAATTTCTTTCAAAATATGCTGAAGATGTTCATCTCCTCCGGTCAGATCACGAATCATACCCAGGAAAGAATTGAGCTCATCCACCGTCCCGTAGGTTTCAATCCGCAAATGATGCTTCGGTACCCTCGTACCTCCGATCAGAGAGGTAATTCCCTTATCACCTGTTTTGGTATATATTTTCATGGATAAAAATGGTTTGGTATTCTGACTCCGCCTGGTGGGGGACGCAAGGCATTGCGTCCCGGCGGACTTGGATATCTGCTAAAGTCTAAAGACTTTAAAATCTATACTCTAGACGCTGAACTCCTCCTTACTTCATTCGGTGCATCCGACTCAATCAATCCATCGCGAAGCCTAATAATTCTGTGGGCGTGCCGTGCAATGTCTTCTTCATGCGTGACTACAACGATGGTGTTTCCTTTCTTGTGAATCTCTTCGAATAACAACATAATCTCCTCAGAAGTTTTACTGTCGAGGTTTCCGGTCGGTTCGTCAGCGAGAATTATCGCCGGATTGTTCACCAATGCCCTGGCTACTGCCACCCGTTGCCTTTGACCTCCTGAAAGTTCATTCGGACGGTGCTTGACCCTGTCGCCCAAGCCGACATCACTCAGCGCTTTCATGGCTCTCTCCTCTCTTTCACTTTTGGAAACACCTGCATACACCAGTGGTAATGCAACATTTTCAAGTGCGGTAGATCTGGGCAGCAGGTTGAATGTCTGAAATACAAAACCGATTTCCTTATTTCTGACCTCGGCCAGCTGGTTGTCGGTCATCTGACTGACATTGGTGCCGCGCAGAAAATAGTTTCCGCCCGAAGGCGTATCCAGACAACCGATGATATTCATCAGTGTGGATTTCCCGGATCCGGAAGAACCCATCAGTGCCACATATTCGTTACGGAAAATCTCCGTTGTGATGGAACGTAACGCATGAATAGTTTCCATTCCCACCGTGTAACGACGTGAAATATCTTCAAGTTGAATGACTGAATCCATGATGACTTATGACTTATGAATTGTAAATTGTAAATTGTAAATTGTAAATGTGAACTCTAAACTCTTTCTGATGGGGGACGCAAGGCATTGCGTCCCTACTGACAATATTTTATTTAACTAAGAACTAAGAACTAAGAACTAGGAACTAGGAACTAGGAACTATGAACTATGAACTCCATGTGTGTCAATAAAGTTCCCTCACCCTGATGGTACCCTTTGCTTTGGTCATTTCGTTTAACGCTTTCGAGGATGTTTTTTTATCTACATCCACTACCACATAACCGATTTCGCTGTTGGTTTTAAGATACTGTCCGAGAATATTGACTTTCAGTTTCGACAGAATACCGTTGATTTCAGAGAGTACGCCCGGTACGTTCTGATGAATGTGCAGCAAGCGGTGAGCATCGTGCTGAACGGGCAGACTGAGAGCCGGTATTGATAACGATCCGGTGCTGGATCCTGTTTCGAGGAAACTGATCAGTTTGGTGGCCACATCCAGTCCGATATTCTCCTGTGCTTCCATGGTGGAACCTCCTATGTGTGGTGTCAGAATCACATTGGGCATGCCGCGGAAGATGCTTTCAAAGGTATCTTTATTGCTTTTGGGTTCATTTGTAAACACATCAAGGGCCGCACCTGACAAATGGCGGCTCTTCAAAGCCTCGCGCAAGTCACCGGCAACGGTCACATCACCACGGCTGAGATTGATCAGACAGGCTCCCTTTTTCATTTTCTTCAGCTTTTCAGCATTGATCATGTTTTTGGTTTGACTGTTTCCCGGTATATGGAGGGTGACAATATCCGACTGACGCAATAACTGATCGAGACTGTTCACACGCGTTGCATTACCCATGCTCAGTCTGGGTTCGATATCAAAAAAGATCACTTTCATTCCAATACTCTCTGCAAGAACGGAAGCCTGAGAACCGATATGGCCATAACCTACAATTCCAAGTGTTTTTCCTCTGACTTCAAAACATCCTTCACTCGATTTATCCCACTGGCCAAGATGTGTCCCGTGATTTTTCTCCGGAATCCTCCTCATGAGCATAATCGAAAGTCCGATCACCATTTCGGCAACCGATCGTGTGTTGGAATAGGGTGAATTGAAAATGGCAATTCCCGAAGTGGTGGCAGCATCCATGTCGATCTGGTTGGTGCCGATGCAAAATGCTCCGGCAGCCAGTAACCTGGGAGCCTGGCCAATGACTTTCGAAGTCAATTGAGTTTTCGACCGGATGCCGAGTAAATGAACATTTCTGATTTTTTTGATCAGTTCATCCTCCGGCAAGGAGGACTTCAGCGCTTCAACCGAATGGTAACCCTGATCTTTAAAAAGTTTAACGGCGGCAGGGTGCACTCCTTCCAGCAATAAAATGTTGATCTTTTCTTTGGGGTAGGAGGTTTGCCTTGCCATATCGGATTTCGAATACCGTAGGCAAAAGTACACTTCCTGAGCGTAAAAGACCTACCCGACCGCCTCCATAAAAAGAGAATGCTGAGGTAATGTTTGATCGAACCACATTTTCTCACGCAAAACGGGTGCAACTGACTGCAAATAAGCTGACCGATACACAGTACGGAATCCGGCTGATTCAAGCATTTTTCTCAATTTGTTTTCATGAAACCAGTTCATATGCCTCCAGGGGTGCTGTTTCTGTATTTCAATACTGCAAAATGAAGTACAGTAGTCGAATGCTTCTTCCAGTGTTCTTGTTTTGAACAGTTCGGTCAGTTCTTCGTCACTAATGCGCTTCTCGGCCCCTACAGTAGTAATTGTGGAAGCCTGAGCAGCAAATTCCTCCAGAAAAACCTGGGCAAGAGTTGCCTGATCATAGGGGATATTGAGCAGATACTGTTCGCTTCGGGCCATGTGAGCCGGCTCATACAACCAACCGTAAAATCTTCTGTCGTTTCGTTGCCAGGCTCTGTATGCCAGTTCTGTATCAGGGGTAATTACCCTGAAAATGCCGCCCGGTTTCAGGATACGGCTGACTTCTCTGAACAGAAAATTCACCGCTGCATCGTCCACATGTTCAATGGTATGACTAGTATAAACAATTTCAGCCGTATGATCTTCTACAGGTAACGGTGTGTGATCAAACAGGTTAATGTAAATGTGTGGTCCCTTGCCAGTGCCGTAAAGTGCGCGGTATTCATCACTGCCATCCACGTTGGTCCAGAGGGGATGAGCAAATTCTCCTGGACCAATATTGTAAAATCGCCGCCCCTGAATACTGTCAGGTTCATACTGCTCATGATACAAGGCCAGATCCCTCAATAGAGCAGGCCGGTTGCGCCAGTTACGGTAAACAGACATTACGGGTAACAGCAGTGTTTTCATTCTGTTTTGTGTAATAAGAATTTATCTAAAGGGTTACCAATCAAAAGAATAACATTAATGTGCTGGAGTATTGATATCCATACACATGACAAAATCCTCGTTCACCTCCTGACCAATGATGAATTGCTTGTAACCAATAACCTTGAACCCCCATTTTTCGTAGAATGCGATGGCTGTTTTGTTTTCCTGCCACACACTCAACCACATTTTCTCATAACCTTCCTTTCGGCTGATCTCCAGACAGGCTTCCATCAGCGACTTACCCACTTTTTTCCCAATAAACTCCTGAAGTGCATATATTCTTTCCAAATGAATGACAGAAGCACTTTTAAGTTCGGGCACGGTGGAATTTCGCTTGAGTTTTGCATAACCGACAGGTTCCTGGTGAAGGCTTGCGATCAGGAAGGTGTTCCCTGAATCATTGATTTGTGACCGGATATTTTCAGGGTTAAAAGCCAGGTCGAGATATGCCTGCATATCAGCCGGATCATTGTATTGTCCGAAAGCTTCGTAAAAGGCTCTTCTTCCAAGAGACGCCAGAAGGTCTGTGTCATTAGCAGTGGCAATTTGGATTTCGACTGATTGCATGGTGTAATGATGGCTCAGGCAGTACCTCTTAATAAACCTGATTCAGAACAATTGTGAGGACCGCAATTAACATAGATTCCTTTATTGGTATACCTGATCGAGCAGCTAAGTTTGAACAGGGTACTGTTAGTTGCCTGTATCCTGGAAACAGATACGAACCTTCAGAAATCAACGCGATTGATCCGGAAAGAACTTTCCGGTTTAATTTTGCTATCTTTGCGTGAAGGATATCGGCTTTAGTCCCTGACAAATACACCGTTATCATTCAGATTGTTTTTCAGCGAAAGCAGCCGGTTCCAGTGTTCAATCCCGGTCATCCATCTTTGTTTACCTTTTAAATGTGTCAATAACTTTTATCAAATAACTTTTCACCCCGTGAACGTCCTCTTATTTTTGTGGAGGCCGTTACCGGAAACCCTTACAAACAATGAAAAAGAAATGGGTCATCAAAGAACAGGGCAACCCTGAATTGGTCAGGAGCCTGTCGGCCGAATTGAATATCAGTCCGGTGCTTTCCAATCTGCTCGTGCAGCGGGGGTACGATACTTTCGATAAAGCCAAAGACTTTTTCCGCCCTTCCCTTTCCAAGCTTCACGATCCTTTTCTTATGAAGGACATGGACCTGGCCGTCAACCGAATCCGTCAAGCCATTGCAGGTAAAGAAAAAATTCTGGTGTACGGCGATTATGATGTTGACGGAACCACCGCCGTTGCTCTCATGTACACTTACCTGAAGAGTCAATACAGTCAGGTCGATTTCTATATTCCCGACCGCTACAAGGAGGGATACGGGATTTCCACCCAGGGGATTGATTTTGCAGCCGACAACCGCTTTGGTCTGATCATCGCCCTGGATTGCGGAATCAAATCAGTCGATAAAGTCAGGTATGCTACTTCTAAAGGCATCGACTTCATCATTTGCGATCATCACCGGCCCGGAGCAGAAATACCGGAGGCGGCAGCGGTACTTGATCCGAAGCGCGTTGATTGTCATTATCCCTACAAGGAGCTCTCCGGTTGCGGAGTGGGCTTCAAACTGGCTCAGGCACTGCAGTTGAGTGAAGGCCGGGATCCCGCTGAATTGGAACAGTATCTTGATCTGGTGGCCATCTCTGTAGCCGCCGATATTGTTCCCATCACAGGAGAAAATCGCGTGCTCACTTATTTCGGAATGCGGATGATCAACTCACGCCCCAGGCCCGGAATTAAGGCTATTCTGGAACTGAGTGGAAAAAAAGGCGAACTCACCGTCAGTGATGTGGTGTTCACCATCGCGCCAAGAATCAATGCCGCCGGCAGAATCGAGAGTGGTAATCAGGCGGTGGAGCTGCTGGTTTCAGAGAGCATGACCGATGCCATGAAACACGGTGAAGCCATCAATGAAAAGAATATCACCCGCAAGGGACTGAACGAATCCATCACCCGGGAAGCGATGGAACTGATCGGCCGCGATCCTGATTTCGGGCAAAGGAAGTCTACCGTATTGTATAACCCCGAATGGCATAAGGGAGTTATCGGTATAGTAGCCTCCAAACTGACAGATGAGTATTACAGACCCACCATCATACTCACCAAATCCAATAATGTGCTCTCCGGCTCGGCTCGCTCCGTGAAGGACTTTGATGTATACAACGCTATTGAATCCTGCAGTGAATATCTGGAGCAGTTTGGTGGTCACATGTATGCCGCCGGACTCACCTTGCGGGAAGAGAATATGGAGGCCTTCCGCCACAAATTTGAAGAAGTGGTGAGCTCTACCATCGAGGATAGGATGCTGATCAGGGAAGTGGAAATCGATGATGTGATTTCATTAGGTGATATTGACCGAAAGTTTTATAATGTACTCAAACAGTTCGAGCCATTCGGACCGGGTAATATGTCGCCCGTCTTTATGTCGGAAAATGTTTACGACAGAGGAGGGGTAAGGATCGTGGGCAACAACCACCTCAAGTTGTCTCTCGTTCAGAAAAGCGATAACCGCCTGGTGGTCGACAGTATTGCGTTTCAGCTGGGAAAGCATTTCAATCACATCAATTCAGGCAAGTCTTTTCATGTGTGCTACCACATCGAAGAAAACAACTTTAACGGAAGATCTACACTGCAACTCAATGTCAAGGATATTGAACCCGACGGCAACGGTATCTGATCAGTTGTCGAAGCGAATGCGATAGGAGATACCGGCCCTGACATAAAAAGAATCACTTTTTCTCTCGTAAAAAGAATCCGGAATCCGGCCTTTGGCAGTCTTGAAAAAGGTTCTTCCCGCTTCCAGACTAAAGACCATCTTATCAAAAACAGATGCATCTGCAAACAACCCGACCTGGTTATCGGTCAGTTTGAAATACCCCCCTTCACTCTGGAGGTTACGGTATGAATTGGTGATACTGCGAAACACGGCACCCGCATATATTTTTTCTGTTGCCCGGTATTCCATCTTCATGTTGTTGGGCAAAGTGCCGAACAATTGCAGCCGTTTACTGATCTTCCATTCAAGTCCGGCCAACGGAACAAAAAAATCACTGAAAAATTCACGATTATAGTACAGACCGAATTTAATTTTTAGTCCTTCCCGGAGCCTGAAGGTATTGATTACCGCCCCGCCCAATTGCCATGAATCACGGCCGAATTCCGGTTCGGTTCGGTTCCAGCGGTTGATAACAGTCAGGTTGAAAACCCAGTTCGAATCATTGAAATAAGAAACAAAGCTCACCGGAATGGCGGTGCTGTAGAGGTCCGGGTACCACTTGCCATCCGCCTCGTAGCTGTTTCGGTATTCCTGAAAAGGCGACAATACCAGTAGCCTCCCCGGAGCCAGCTTCAGCGGAACCGAAAGATTGAGCATAAAAGATTTTTCTCCGTGAAAAGGTTGCCGTTCCCCTTTCGGAAAATAACTTCCCGATAAGGAAGCCGGCTCAAAGAATGGCTGGCAAAAACTCGTCAAAGAGTTGATAATCAGACCTATGATTATTGCCAGACTACATAAGGAGAATCTCATGGCTGTTTTTTAACAAAGGTCAAAGTTATGGTCCTTGCTCACAATTTATCCAGTTTTACTGGCTAACGGATTGAAAATTTAGTACTTTAGCCCTTAAAAAATCGATATAACGCATGAAAATCTTCAGATCCATTCTCACTGCAGCCCTGGCTGTAGCCACATTAACTGCTTCGGCGCAGGATATCAGTTACACGGTTGATGTACAATCACCCAAGCGCCCCCAGACCTTGTCAGTCAAGGTAATGTCAAATGGTTCTATGACGCTGATGGATCCTCCTGCAGAAGGTAACGCGCCGTTCAAAATTCTGATCGACAATGTGAAGAATGCGCAATATATGCTGACTCAAAACGGCGATTCTAAAGTGGCTGTGAGAGTGGATGCCTTCAATGAAAAAGCTGCCCTGGAGCAATCCGGTAAGCCAAAAGTGGAAGAAACCAAAGAAATTAAATTGATTGATGGTATGAACTGCCGTAAAGTCACTGCCGAAACCGATGCCACCAGTACTGTTATGTGGGTTACCGATGAAGCAGGTGTCAGCTATCAGGATTTGTTCCGGGTGGTCAATACCAACAGAAATGCCCCGGGCGCCAGAAATATTCTGCCAGCCTTGAATGATCTTAAAGGATTTCCGATCGAAATCGTTTCCACGGATAAGAAAACTTCCGAAGAAGTGAAGGTCAATATCCGTAATATTAATCGTGAAAAACTTGATGCCGCCATGTTCAGCATGGACGGCTACCGGGTAAACGATATGAGGAAGATCAAATAACACCTTATGGACCCCGACCCGTATCCGAGTCAACTGCTTTCAGGCCCTTCGCCTTTCCACCCACTTCAGTTAAATTCCTGCTTTTCATATGGCGTTTGATCTGTTTCTGACCATTATTCTGCTTTTGCTGAATGGCTTCTTTGTAGCCGCTGAGTTTGCCATTGTGAAAGTGCGTGCCGCGCAGGTAGACCTTCGCGCCAGTAAAGGCAGCCGTGCCGCCCGTGTGGCCAAACATATTGTAGAGCATCTCGACGCGTACCTCTCCGCCAATCAGCTGGGTATCACCATGACCAGTCTGGCACTTGGATGGTTTGGTGAAAGAATCTTTTCTGAGATCATCCTCGGGGCCTTCTCACTCGCAGGAGTCAGCCTGGATCCTGCCACCGCTCATAAAGTGGCGTTTCCGTTTGCATTCGGATTGCTGACCATTCTTCATATCGTTCTCGGTGAACTGGCGCCCAAGTCGATTGCCATCAGGCATCCGCTGACAACCACCATCGCGATTTCATTTCCGCTGCGAGCATTTTACCTGATCTTTTCACCCCTGATCTGGGTCCTGAACAATTTGGCTAACCTGCTGCTCAGAATCATCGGCATCAAGCCGGTCATCAACCAGGATATTCACACGGAAGAGGAATTGCGTTTGCTGCTCACCGAAAGTGAAGAAGGAGGAGCCATTCAGCAGTCGGAGCATGAACTGATCCAGAATGTTTTTGAATTCGATGATCGCGTGGTCAGACAAATCTCGGTTCCCAGAGGCAAAGTATCGGGTATCGATGTGGATTCCGATAACGAGACCATCCTCAATAAAATCATAGAAGATCAGTTTTCGCGATACCCGGTTTATAAAGAATCGCTCGATAATATCATCGGTATCATTCATACCCGTGATCTGCTGAAACTGTTGCGCTCCGGTAAGTTCCGAAGTATTTCAGATATCATGCGTCCCGCGTATTTCATTCCGGAAACCAAACGCATCAACGAATTACTTCGTGAATTGCAAAAAATGCATATTCAAATGGCTGTTGTGACCAACGAGTTTGGCGAAACTGCCGGTGTGGTGACCATGGAAGACATTATCGAAGAGCTCGTGGGTGAAATTCAGGATGAATACGATGAGGAAAAGCCTCCCGTAGAAAAAAAGAGCGAAACAGAATTTGTGGTACTCGCCCAGACCTCCATAGGCGATGTGAATGAAATGCTTCCCATCATGATCCCCGAATCTCCCGAGTATGATACCATCTCCGGACTCATGAATTACATCTTCGGACGAATTCCTGCCATCAATGAAAAACGTGTTTTTGCAGGCTATGAATTCACGGTACTGAAACGATTCAAGCACAGTGTCGAAAGCGTGCAGCTTCGGGTAGTCGAAGAATCACAGAGTGAAGAGTGAGGGAATTTGGAATCTCACGTGTTGCTCTGCAAAATTGAAGTATCAATTGAACTAATTCCGTGATCCTCCGTAACTCCTTATTTCGATAAACTCAATAAACGACTCCGTGTTAATTCTGACCCGACCCGGTCTCGGCAAATTTTAACACGGAGAAATGGAGTACATGGAGTTAGACTGAGAAACTTAATTATCAGAAGCTGTTTAAACTTAATATGATAATTAAGTTTTCAATAGCACAACACGTCTTAAACCAAGAACTAAGAACTAATCATGAATCTCGATCTTCTGGACACCCAAGTCAAAAAAGATATCATTTCACGAATCAACCTTCTTCAGTCAACTTCGGCTCCTCTATGGGGCAAAATGACCGTTTCGCAGATGCTGGCACACTGTCAGGCACAAATGGGTGTGGCGCTCGGAGAAACACAGGTAACTTCAAGTGTGGTTTCGCGCCTTTTCGGAGGATGGATCAAGAAGATGGTGATTAATGAGAAACCGTTCAGCAAAAATCTCCCCACGGCGCCTGCTTTTGTGGTCAGGCACGATCCTGAATTTGAGACGGAAAAGTCGAAGCTGATTGACATGCTGGGACGTTTCACCAAGGAAAACATCAAGAATCAGCCGCATCCCATATTCGGCAAACTGACTCTCGACGAATGGTCGAAAGGCACCTGGAAACACATCGATCATCACCTGAAACAATTCGGGGTTTGACACGAAAAAATTACAACAAGAGTTAACGAGAAAAAACAAGATAAGGAACAAGAGCCTCTCTTGTTCCTTATCTTGTAAAATCTTGTTTTATCCCTGCCTGCAAGCCTTCGGCAGGTAGGTTGTTGTAATTTTTATCTCCGGCCGCCATCATCTCCTCAAACACTTCGTTCGCTTCTTTCACATGTCGGATGCCGCTGAATGAAACCGAAAGCTTGTTGTTTTTTTCGCTCATGCGGATGCGCTTTGGATTGGCCTGAATATATCCGATCAGGCGCGTAAAAGTATCCGACCGGTAGAAGGATGATTCGGGGTTGGAAACAAAATAACCTTTGAGGATACCTCCTTTGAGAACGATTTTTTCAAAGCCCAGCGCCTTGGCTTTCCAGCGAAGACGAATGGCATTCATCAGTTCTTCCACCTGAACGGGAACCGGACCGAAACGGTCGCGCAGATTTTTCAGATAGTCCCTGAGCTGCTCCTCCCTCGTGAGGTCATCTATTTCTTTGTAAATATTGAGTCGTTCAGTGATGTTGCTGATGTAGTCGGATGGAATGAGGATTTCAAGATCGGTGTCGATCTGACAATCACCTACAAACTCCGGCTTTTCATTTTCACCTTCAAAAATATCTTTGAAATCGGTTTCCTTCAGTTCGCGGATGGCTTCGTCCAGAATCTTGTGATACATTTCATATCCGATTTCGGAAATGAATCCGCTTTGTTCACCGCCAAGCATGTTGCCCGCGCCCCGGATGTCGAGATCACGCATCGCCACACTGAACCCGCTGCCGAGATCGGAAAATTCCTCAATGGCCTTGAGTCTGCGTTTAGCCTCAGGCGTGAGTACGCTCAACGGAGGCGACAACAGATAGCAGAATGCTTTTTTGTTTGATCTTCCCACCCGACCGCGCATCTGATGCAGGTCGCTCAGACCGAAATGGTGCGCCTGATTGATGATGATGGTGTTGGCGTTGGAAATGTCGATGCCCGATTCTACGATAGTGGTGGACACGAGTACATCGGTATCGCCTTCTATGAATTTCAGGATCACCGATTCGAGATGATCGCCGTCCATCTGTCCGTGTCCGACGTCCACCCTGACACCCGGACAAAGTTTTTTCACCAGATCAGCTATCGTGTGTATATCCGATACCCGGTTGTGGATGAAGAATACCTGTCCGCCCCGGGACACTTCGTAGTTGACGGCATCCCTGATGGTCTTTTCATTGAAGGTGTGCAGTTCCGTTGTCACGGGATAACGGTTGGGCGGCGGCGTGTTGATCACTGAAAGATCACGGGCTCCCATCAGTGAAAACTGCAGTGTTCTGGGTATAGGCGTGGCCGTTAGGGTGAGCGTATCGACATTCAGCCTGAGCGCTTTCAGTTTCTCCTTCGCCGCCACTCCGAATTTCTGTTCCTCATCAATGATAAGCAATCCGAGATCCTTGAATTTGATGTCTTTGCTGAGTATCCGGTGCGTGCCGATGACAATATCGACCTTCCCCTGTTTCAGTTTTTCTATGGTAACCGATTGCTGAGCGGTCGATTTGAAACGGTTGAGGTAGTCCACTGTGCAGGGGAAATCTTTCATCCGCTCTGAAAAAGTTTTGTAGTGCTGCAAGGCCAGAATGGTGGTGGGCACCAGTACTGCCACCTGCTTGCTGTCGTTCACCGCCTTGAACGCGGCCCGGATGGCGATCTCAGTCTTACCGAAACCAACATCACCGCAGATGAGACGGTCCATCGGATACGGCTTTTCCATGTCGCGTTTTACATCGGCAGTCGATTTCTCCTGATCGGGTGTGTCTTCGTAGATGAAGGAGGCCTCGAGCTCGTTTTGCAGATAGTTGTCTTTGGCAAACGCGAACCCTTTCTGTGCCCTTCGTTTCGCGTAAAGCTCGATCAGCTCTTTCGCGATGTCTTTGACTTTCTTCTTGGTTTTCTGTTTCAGATTCGCCCAGGCGTTGGAGCCGAGCTTGTTCAGTTTCGGCTCGCTTCCCTCCTTGCCGGTGAAGCGGGAGATGCGGTGCAAGGAATGAATGCTGACATAAAGGATATCGTTGTCTTTGTAAACAAGACGGATCGCCTCCTGTGTTTTTCCGTTGACGTCCACTTTTTCGAGGCCGGCGAATTTGCCCACCCCGTGATCAATGTGTGTGACGAAATCGCCCGGCTTCAGACTGTAAATTTCTTTCAGCGTAAGCGCTTCGTTCCGGCTGTAGTTTCTTCGAAGCCTGAAACGGTGATAACGATCGAAGATCTGATGATCGGTATAAGCTGCAACCTTGAGGTCGGCATCTGTGAACCCTTCATGCAACGATAACAGCATCGGAGTGAAAATAACTTCTTCTCCCGGTTTGCGGTCTGGGATTACGATGTCCTGGAAAATGGCATAGATCCGCTCTATCTGTTTGGCGGTGTCGGCGAAAATGAGATTGTGATAGCCGGCAGCAGTATTTTCGATGAATGTCCTTCCCAGCAATTCGAAATTCTTGTTGAACGATTGCTGTGGTTTGGAGTGAAAGGCAATAACCTCTCCGGACTGAAACGCAGTACGCAATCCGGATTCAACAATCCTGAACCGCGACATCATTTCTTTCACACGGTCCGGTGAATCGAAGGTGGCATCCGGACTCCCGGGAAGCACTTCTCCTTCGGTGAAATCATCTTCGGCAGGAACGAACTTTTCTGATTCGTTCATTACATTGATACCCGACTGCATGATATCAAGCGACTGCCTGAAATTGTGACACCAGATGATGGTGTCGTCGGGCAAAAATTCGGCGAACGACTGCCGCTCTTCCTTCACCATCTTTCCCTGTACGTTCGGTATGATGGTAATGTGGTTCATGTTTTTTTCCGACAGCTGCGATACAGGATCAAACACACGGATCGATTCAATTTTGTTGCCGTCGAATTCCATCCGGTACGGCAGTTCATTGGCAAAAGAGAACACATCCACGATGCCGCCTCTCACGGCGAACTGACCGGCTTCCATCACGAAATCGGTTCTTTCAAAATCATTCTCGTTCAGAAATTCAATAATGAAGTCAACGGAAAGTGATTCGCCGACACGGGCTTCAACGGTATTCGCTTCAAGCGTTTTGCGTGTCACCACTTTTTCGTGAAACGCCTCGGCATAGGTGATCACCGGTCGCGGTTTGTTGTTCTTGCCGAGATGCGTAAGCACTTCAGCTCTTAGCAACACATTGTTACGGTCGATCTGAGGAAAGCTGTATGGTTTTTTTAGAGAACCCGGAAAAAAAAGTGCCGAACGTTCACCAAGAATATTCTCAATATCGTTCAGGAAATAGGCGGCATCTTCACGGTCAGGTAAAACAATCACCAGCCGTGAAGGCATCACCTCATATAAGGCAGCTGCCATAAGTGCCGTTTGCGATCCGCTCATCCCCGAAAGGGCAACCGAACCGGACTGACTGCCCAGCACACCCGCGAGCTTCCGCAATCGGTCGCTGCTTTTGTAGAGATTGAATATGTATTGGAAGTCCAATGGCTGTTGAGAGTTTTATGGAACACTGATTGAGCAGATCTGGCTGATTAACGCGGATTTAATCCGCTCAAATCAGGCAAATCAGTTAAATCCGCGTTCCATCAACCAAATGCCCGATTAATCACTTCAAATCCTTCTCCAGCCACCTGAAGAACTCCCTGTGCCACATAATACTGTTCTGTGGTTTCAGCACCCAGTGATTTTCATCGGGGAAAGACAGGAACCTGGCGGGAACACCTTTCAGTCGTGCTGCCGTGAAGGCTTCCATGCCCTGGCTCAGCGGTACGCGGAAATCAAGATCGTTGTGGATCACCAGCATAGGCGTATCCCAGTTGTTGACAAAGTCAATAGGGTTGAAGTCTGTGTATGTTTTCGGAGTGGGTTTGTTAAAGTATGCGCCACCCATATCGAAGTCGGCGAAGAAGAGTTCTTCAGTGGTGCCGTACATACTTTCGAGATTGAAAACGCCGCAGTGCGAAATGAAAGATTTGAAGCGCTTGTTGTGATTGCCCGCGAGCCAGTAAACAGAATAACCGCCGAAGCTGGCACCAACCGCTCCGAGTTTTTCTTTATTGACAAATGGTTCTTTCGCGACATCATCAATCGCGCTCAGCAGATCCTTCATCGCCTGTCCGCCCCAGTCGCCCGAGATCTGACGATTCCATTCGGTTCCGAACGAAGGCAGTCCTCTGCGGTTGGGCGCTACCACGATGTAACCGTTCGCAGCCATCAGCTGAAAATTCCAGCGGTAGGAGAAGAATTGTGAAACGGTGCTCTGTGGTCCGCCCTGACAATAAAGCAGTGCGGGATATTTTTTATTCGGATCGAAATCGGGAGGGTAGATCACCCAGGTGAGAATTTCTTTTCCATCGGTGGCTTTCACCATGCGCTTCTCCACTTTACCCATCTTCAGTGACTGCATCACATCCTGATTGATGTTGGTGAGTCGCGTGGATTTGCCGTTCGTGAGATTAACGGTATAAAGGTCGGTCGGACTGGAGATGTTCATGGAGGCAGTCACCATTACGGTGTTTTTACCGGAGAGGGCGAATGAAAATCCGGTGATATCAGCCATGTCGGCAGTCACCTGGCGGATCTGACTTTTCCCTTTAAGCAATGGATCGAACACCCACAACTGATCGGTGGCATTGATGCCACTGATGAAATAGAGGACGCGTCCGTCTTTCGACCAGCTGTAGGAATCCACGCTGTAATCGAATCCTGAAGTAAGTTCAGTTTTGGTTTTTGATTTGAAATCATACTGCATGATCCTGTTGCGGTCGGCTTCGTATTTGGGTGTTTCCATACTGAGCCAGGTGATTTTACTGCCGTCGGGCGAGAAGGCAGGGTTGGTATCATAACCCGGCATGCCTTCGGTGAGGTTGGTGGTGGTTCGGGTGTTGAGGTCGTACAAATAAATTTCGGAGTTGGTGCTCATCGCGTAAGCGGTACCCGACAGCTTCTTGCAGGTATAGGCGATCTGGGTGCCGTTGTGGTTCCAGGAGATCTGCTTTTCTCCGCCGAAAGGCATCAATGGAGAATCAAAAGGCTCGCCCGGCATGATATCGGTTTCTGCAGTAAGGGTACCGTTTGCATAAGCGGCAAAAAAGACGTGGCTGTACTGGTTGTCCTCCCACGAATCCCAGTGGCGGTACATGAGGTCATCGTAGATGCGCCCTGTGGCTTTTGGTAGGTCAGGGTAGAGGTCGGCAACGGTTTTTCCGATGGCGATGTCGCGGGTGAACCATACTTTGTCACCGGCCGGACTGAAAGCGAAATTCGAGATGCCTGAAGAGGTGGCGCTCACCTGCTTCTTACCGGTGCCGTCGGCGTTCATTTCCCAGATCTGGGAGGAGCCGCTTTTGGAGGAAAGGTAAAATATCTTTTTGCCGTCGTGGCTGTAACGGGCCGATGAAGCCTTTTCGGAAGTGTCGGCCACCACTTTGGGCAGACCACCGGAAACGGGAATGGTAAACAGGGTGTTGAAGCCCTTATTGGCTACCACATCGAAATGACGGACGGCATAAACCACTGTTTTGCCGTCGGGCGAAAGTTGGTGATCCGAAAGCCTGCCCATTTTCCAGAGCGTTTCGGGGGTGAGCAGGCCTTGTGCCGAAACCACAGAGGCCGCAACCAGCAGCCAAAGGAGGATTAAAAGGTTCTTTTTCATGATATTATGGGATAAAGTGAAGTTGTGATGGAATTCAAACAAGGACAGCGAAGGTAGGAATTCCCGATTGTTTCAATGCCGTCGACCCTTCCCGGAATCCTGAAAGGAAACCTTTGCCCAAAATTCAGCTACGTTCGCCAAAAATCCGTCATAGTTTTCAAACTATTTCCTTTTTTTAAATTTATATTATTGATAATAAGTATTTTAAATAGATCAAAAAAAAATGATCAAAACTTTGAAAACGGAATTAAAATTACAATCTTTGTATGCTTAAGTTAATTGAGAATTATTTTAAGGGTATTTCTCCGTAGTCGCTTATAGAAAATTTAAGAAAAACATAACCGCTACAATATTTGTTTTAAAACCGAATTAACCAAAATATTTGGGGCCATGATTAAAAACTTTACCAATTCATTCAGGAAATCAGCCGGCATAAAGCTGCTCGCTCTCTCTGCCGGTTTGCTGTTATCACTGACGGCAACGGTGCCTAACGTTCAGGCACAAGTGCCGTACACTGAAAACTTTGAAGTAGCGGGTCCTTATCCCCAGCTCATCCTTCCGAGAAGCTGGTATCAGGGTAAGTTTGGTGCCTCGTTCAGCAGTATTAACCAGTTTGATATTGTGGCCACAGGAACCAATCCTCCTGCAGCTCCAGTTTCCGCCACCACTATGCTGCGTTTCGGATCCTTTAACATCCCTAACGGTGAGGCTTCGTTCATTGCCAGTAAAATGCTGGATATGAGAGCCATTCCTGCCGGAGGTGCCAACTTCAGCTTCCGTTTCCACCGGGATCCCGACTGGGCAACAGATCCTGACCGCATTGAGGTGTACCTGAATGACTCGGCCATTGCCACACCGGGTAACCCCAGTCAAACACTGCTGACAGAAAACGTGACCCTGGCCACCACTATCCACAGAGCAACAACATACGGCCCGTTGCCTGCTACTGCCGGTTGGAACCAGTTCTTCTATACCGTTCCCGGAACACCGGGAGTTTGGAATAAGCCCAATGTATATGTCATCATCGTTGCCTACAGTGACTTCGGAAACGATATGTACATTGATAATTTTGTGATTGATACTTATCCAGCTGCTCAAAACCTGGTTACTGGTCAGGGTACCAACTCAGTTGCAGCAACTACAGGTAATACCACAATTACAGTTACTTCAACCCATGTACACAACTTCCCGGTCGGCTCCTCCTTTGTTTCTCCCGCAGGATTGGCCGGTTTAACGGTAACGGCTGTGAATGGTAGCGTTCTTACCCTGTCAGGACCTGTTACAGCCAATATTGCTTTAAACACTACTTTAACTACCTCGTTCTTTACCCAAAAGTTGGGTGTGGTCAATCAAAACACCAGCACTACGGCACCCGGACAGCTCAATCAGCAGATTATCGGTATCCGAATCACCATGGACGGTGCCCTTAACCCGAGGTTGTTACAGGATATGGTGTTCAACACCAACGGCTCCACCAACCCGAGCACGGATATTGTTGCCGCTAAATTATATACCACAGGTGCTACCCCTACCTGGAGTCCAGCCAACGCCTTATTATTAGGTACTGTTCCAAATCCCTGGCTGACCAACTATACCTTCTTTGCATCACCGGCCACCTATGTTGGTCTGGAGCATGGCGACAATTACCTGTGGATTGCCTATGATCTGGCAGCCGGTGCTACTCCCGGTAACTTCGTGGATGCGGAATGGGTGCAAATGAAGATGAATGTCGGAACAGCCAATGGTAACTGGACTGCAGCTACTAACACCTTCACCACTCAGATTGACCCTCAAACCCTTGTTGGTAACCGCCTTATTGATGTTGTGTACTGTCAGCCAAGCTTTACCGTAGGTACTGCATGGGCGGGATATTTTACCAATGACTATATTAATGGTGTGCGCCTTGACGGTGACAATGCTGTCGGATCGGCTCTTGGAACCCTGGGCGGAAGTGCCGTGAACCCCCGGAACCGGATCTTCGGACCTGCCGGATCACGTTGTGCAGGCGGTACACTTGCCGCACCTATTCTTTGCGCCTACCAGCGACACCCGCCGGATTATGAAAACTTCCCTGAAGCCGGTTATGCTGCTGCTCCTTCTCACCCTGCGGTAACTCAAACTACTACCATACTTACTTCCTTTGTGGATCGCGTGAGTTCTCTCGCTTACCCAACCGGTTATTTGCAGCCCGGCTATCCGATGTCGCTGCAGGTAGGTGATTACGGTAGCGGTAACGCCATCGCTGCCTGGATCGACTTCAACGGTGACGGGGTATTCAATAACTATTTTGACAACCTCAAAAAACTGGCTTCCGGTACTTCAGGCACCAATTTGCTGAACCTGGCCAACGTTTCTGCAACACTTTCCACTCACCGCTATTATGGTCTGAACGTGGGTATGACCGTTTTTGGTCCCGGTATTCCTGCAACAGGTTACACAGTTACAGTTGTGGATCAGGCGCTTAACCGCGTTACGCTTTCCGGTAACCTGACAGCCACTTCTTCCAATGCTACTTACGAATTCGTGAATATCACCGCTCCGATGGATCGTGGTGAGAAAATTGCACAGTCAGGACCGATGGGTGCCTGGGCCATTCTGAGTGCAGAGTTCAAGGCACCGGCCTGGGCTTCCAACTTCTCCGGTAAGCGCCGTTTGCGTGTCCGCGAGGTGTGGATTAACTACAACATTGACCCTTGTAACACCGCTACTTACGGTGAAACAGAAGATTATACTGTAACCGTTCGTCCAAGCTGCCCTGTGTACACCGGCCCCGATGGTCCTTATAAGACCTGGCTCGGATTCACCGACAACTGGAATGACCCCGCCAACTGGTGTCCGGAAGGTGCTCCAATCTTCGGAGCTCCCCTCTCCAGCCTCCGTTTCCCCGGTGGTCCAACAGGAGGTACTTATCCTTATACCAAAGCCAAAATCGCATCCGGAACATTGGCACGCGCCAGAAAATTCCGTATCGAAGTGGGTGATACCGTAAACATCGATGCTCCTGCCGCCTCTGATCTGGTAGTGACCGATTCACTGGTGATTCAGACAGCCACTTCGATGCTTAAAGTTAATACTAAAAGTACCGATACCCTGCAGTTATACAACGGGGTACTGTATCCAACTCCGGTTGCTCCATCCTCTTGTCTGGCTGAAAACCTGATTCCATTGCGTGTCAACAATAAGACCAGATCGATGTGGATCTATGACCGTAACGAGTTCCTGCTCAACGGCAACATCGATGGTGATGTTATTGATACCATCCGGATTCACCTGCAAAGAAGATCAAATGGTAATCTGTACAAGAACGCAAAGATCAAGTACTTCTTCTCGTCAACCAATACGTTCAGTTTCAATGCGGATAACGTAGTGATTACTCCGAATAATCATCTCGGTGCAGTGATCACACCGATTCAGGTGTTCTCTGGTAACATTGATGTATCCGCTATTCCTGTTGGAGGTTGGGGTACGGTTACCATTCCGTTGACCGGAACCGGTATCGTGATTTATCCTCAGACCAGCGGTCGTCGTCTTATTGTAGAAATGAGTTACGATCAGTTGGGCAGCGGACTCACCGGCACCAGTTGCTGTGCCTTTACAGCGGCCTGCGCACCAAGCACTCCTCAAAACGAAGATATGAGGTACACCCAGACCGGTTCACAGTTTTGGTACATCACTTGGTCTGTCAATGCCTATGCAGGAGCCGCCGATGCGATGCCTAATACACTTGCAGCTTCGGAATATACCCTATCAGGAAACGTTCGTCTGCGTTCCAACCTTCGTCCAAACCTTACCTTCTCCATCAAGCGTCCGTACATCAAGTTCCCGATTACTTTGAATGGTGCAGCTCCAAGTGTGCATTGGGTGAACAACGGAAGTTTCACGCCTGCCGACAGTAGGGTGTTCTTCCAGGGAACTGCCAATCAGAAGATAGAAGGTACCGCTACTACTACTTTCCACGAAGTACAGATTGATAACCCTGCCCATGTTACTATGTTGGCCGATATCATTGTACAGGACACACTTGAACTGAAAAACTTAAGCAGGCTAAAGCTTAATAACCGAATGGCCACGCTTCAGAACCCGTTGATTACGGGTCTGCAGGTCACCGGCGGTTTCCTCCAGTCGGATAATGATATCATTGGTAACAACATCGCTCCTTACAGCCGGTTCCAGTGGCTGATGGGTACTGCCACAGATACCAGGATCATTCCTTATGTAAGTGCGAACGCTCAGTATCTGCCATTGACTTACAAGCCTAATACCGGTACTCATAACGTTACTTTCACCACTTACCGTACCAACCCTGATAATACCAACATTCCGGCACCTACCGTTACCAATATCTTCGGATTCAATGGTTCGGCCTGGAGTTCAGATGGAACAGGACTGGCAGACAGGTTCTACATGGTTGACAATACGCTCAACCCGACCTCAACTGCCAACGTGACCTTCTCTTACTGGTCAAACGGAGGTACTGCCGGGAATACTGAAAGAGCCGCTTCCAACCTGTCGGGTGCCGCTACCATGCGTGCCCAGCGCTGGCTGAACGACTCCACCAAGTGGGAAGAGTTCCCATTCTTCCATCCGACCCAGACTTATACTCCGGGTGCTTTGAGGGATGAGGTTACTGTAACCAACTTCTCAGGTGCTCCGCTGGCTTCCTGGTGGGTCATCACTGGTCAGTCGACTCCACTTCCGGTTACCCTGCTCGATTTCGTAGCGGTTCCGTTCAAAGACAAGGTGAAACTGCAGTGGTCAACTTCTGCTGAGCTCAACGCCAGCCATTATGTGGTTGAGCGTACCACCGATAATGAAGAATTCTCATTCATCGGACAGGTTGCAGCCAACGGAACCACTTCCAGCCGTACCGATTACAACACATGGGATATGAATCCGGTTGAAGGCATTCAGTACTACTATCTGCGTCAGTACGACCGCGATGGTAAGATGGAGACCTATGGTCCGGTGTCAGCCAAGTTCACCAGTGATGTGTTCGATATCGTAACGGCTACTGTTTCCAGCAGCGAAATGGGATTGACCGTAGTGTTCAACTACGATAACGATGAGCCGGTGAGCTACCGTGTACTGGATATGACCGGTCGCATAGTGGCTTCGAAAAACCGCATCGCCGCCACTCCAGGACTGAACGTAATCGACATCGATGCCAAGCTTGCGCAAGGTGCTTATCAGATCTCGATTATGAACAGTGAGAAAACAGTATCACGTAAGTTCTTCTACTAAGAATAGGAAAACATAAAAGGCGAAACGGCCACCCTGCAAAGGGTGGCCGTTTTTTTTTACGGATTACGAATGAAAGCGAATACAGGAACAGGAACAGAAACAGAGCGGGAGCAAAAAAAAAGGACTCCGGAGGAGTCCAATATTATTTTGGGCACCAAAGGTGCCCAAAATCTCTGAACGACCCCGGAGGGGTCGAACGTCTATATGACCTTGGCGGCAGGGTAGCGCTCTTTCCAGAACTTCAGCATCTCCATCTTACGGATGGTGATAGTGGTTCTTTCGTCGAGCTGGACACGGATCAAGGCTGTTTCAGATGGCGCTTTTGTCTTTTTATTGCGGGTTCTGGAAGTTCTCATGAGGAAGAAAATTAGGTATTTAAATGTAAACAATAATTCGATCGGTTTAGTATGGCTCCGGATAAAATAAATCGGATAATGATAGCAACAAATCATCCGAAAAGTCCTGACCTGAGTCATGAAAACCGGAATAAATCACAACCGGTTTTCAATGCCCCAAATTAGGCTATCTACAATGAGTATTCGATGAATAATCGGGTATTTATTACAGAAAAAGCGGGATCAGTTCCTGAAGTTGTCAAATTGTAGCGGCTGGCCTATATCTGCCTGTCTTACAATGGCTATGGCGGCCTGGAGGTCATCAATTTTCTTTCCGGTGACTCGCACCTGTTCGTCCATGATCGAGGCCTGGACTTTGAGTCCGCTGTCTTTTATGACCTTCACGATCTTCTTACCAACCTCTTTATCAATTCCTTGCATCACTTTGACCTCTTTCCGGAGCATGGCGCCGGCCGCCTGATGTTCTTTGCCGAAATCAAAGCTTCCCGGCTCAATCCCCTGCTTGTTGGCCCGTGAAATAATAATGTCGCGGATTGCATCCATGTGCATGTCGTTTTCCGTCAGTATGGTAATCTTCAGCAATTTCTTGTCGAGATCGATTTCAGTTTTGGAACCATGAAAATCATACCGGTTCAGGATTTCTTTGGTAGCCGTATTGATGGCATTATCGAGCTTCTGCACATCCACTTTGCTGACGATATCAAATGAGGGCATAACTTTGTTGAGATTAATCAGTTAAATATCACCTTGAGGGTTGTTTCTTTACCGTTTTCAAACAGTAATGGCTCCGAAAGTTAGTTAAATTTGTATTCATGCAAAGCAAAGCGATTCTCACCCTGGCTGTCATCCTGACGGTATTGGGTACCGGTATGCCTTCATTGGCTCAGTATAAAATTGATACAACCGTCCCCGTAAGGATACAGGGCAACCAGCTTAAAAATCCCTGGGTAGGCGGACTCAACGCGCCGATCTTTTCGGAAGTTGATATGAATGGCGACGGTATTAAAGATCTTTTTGTCTTCGACAGAGAGGGTTTTCGGGTGTCGACTTATATCAACAACGGCACACCCGGTCAGGTGGATTATACTTTTGCTCCGGAGTACGAATACCGTTTTCCAAATGAAAACTACGACTGGATTCTGCTGAAAGATTACGATTGTGACGGTAAGGAAGATATGTTTGCCTATAATGCTTCCAATGCGGGCATGACGATATTCAGAAATGATTACACGACACAGGGCGGACTGAAGTTTACACAGACTTATTCCGTACTCAACAGTAAGTACGGTACAGTAACGGCAAACCTGTATGTGGCAAGAGTAAACTTACCTGCCCTGGTGGATATTGATTACGACGGTGATCTGGATGTACTTACTTTTCCCGTTACCGGAAATTACATCGAGTTTCATAAGAACAGAGCCAAAGAGAATTTTAACAGATGCGATACACTCGTCATGGAAGTCGAGTTTAGTTGCTTCGGAAATTTTGGTCTGAGCGGACTCAGCAATTCAGCCATCCTGAATGCAGGTTGCCGTATTGCGGCAGAGCCTCCGCACGTTTCCGGCGATGAACTGGTGCAGCATTCACTTCACTCCGGTTCCTGCATGATCGCTCTTGATATCGATGGTGATAACGATTATGATATTCTCAACGGAGATATTCTTGGCGACAATATGCTGCTTGTGGTCAATGGCGGCAGCTCTTCGGGAGCAGTGATGTCTTCACAGGATTCGCTTTTCCCTCAGTATGATGTCTCGGTGGATATGTTCACCTTTCCTGCCCCGTATTATTTTGATGCAGATAATGACGGCAATAAGGATTTTATCGTGACACCCTGTATCTCCGGTCCGGCTGAAAATTACAACAACGTCTGGATGTATAAGAACACCACCAACAACACGACTAACGTATTCAACTATACGAAGAATCGTTTCCTTTCGGATGAAATGATCGAGGTGGGAGCAGGTGCCAATACGGTACTGTATGATATCGATACAGACGGAAGAACTGATATGATCATCGGGAATTACGGCTACTACTCCGATATTCTGCCTTTCAAATCTGCCGTCAGTTATTACCGCAACACCGGCACGAATACGGCTCCTGAGTTTGATCTCATATCAGATGACTTCGGAGGATTCATGTCGCTCGGACTGATCGGCCTGAAACCCACCTTTGGTGATATTGATGCCGACGGTGACGCGGATATCATGCTGGGCAACACCGATGGAAATATCATCTATTACACCAACACAGCTGGTGCGGGCAATCAGCCGGCTTATACACTGACTCAGGTTCAGCTGGTCAATCAGTTGGGTGCTGTGATCGATGTGGGTCAGTTCTCTACTCCACAGCTGGTGGATGTAAACCGAGATGGTAAACTGGATCTGCTGATTGGCGAGCGCTCAGGAAATGTGAACTATTACGAAAACACAGGTACTGCGAATGTTCCTCAGTTTACGCTTGTCACTACATCGTTCGGTGGATTGAATGTTACCAACGGATTGAATCTTTACGGATACAGTTATCCGAACATGTACGACAGCGCCGGTGTGTACCAGCTGCTCGTGGGTTCGGTAACCGGATATATTTATCAGTACAATAACATCGACAACAACCTGGGTGGCAATTTTAATCTGGTGGATTCCATGTATTACAGCATACACGAACCGGTGAATATTTCTGTGGCTTCAGCCGATCTCACCGGCGATGGTTATCGTGAGTTGCTCGTGGGTAACAATGCCGGCGGAGTCACGCTCTACAAGTATGATACCACCACCTCTGTGATCGATTTGCCTTCGCAGCCTGCAAATTTTATGTTGTATCCCAACCCTGCCTCCGATCAGTTGGTGGTGAAGTTCGATGTGGTATCGCCTGTTGAAAGAGCAGTGAGTCTTTATGATGTAACCGGACGGTTGATGGCTACACAAAATATCAATTCCGGAATCGCGTTGTTTGATGTGTCGCAATTCGCATCCGGTGTTTATCACTGCCGTGTGGTAGAGGGTAATCAGGTTTCAGATAAAATATTTATAGTGCGATAACCGTATTTTATGACTGTTCGTTCCACCACCATTAAAGCACTTTTTGTTTTACTGTCGTTTGTAGTTGTATCCGTGGCCGGATGCAAGGAAGACAAAGCCGATCCGGAACCTTTCAACGACGGTTGTTATCCTCCTGAGGTCGCTCAGATCATCGTTAAAAAATGCGCGACTGCAGGATGCCATAACACCATCAGCAAAGATGCAGCAGGTGGACTGGATCTCAGTACATGGGAATCGATGTTCCTCGGCACCAGGAACGGCGCGACTACCATTCCGTTCCGTTCCGATCAGAGTACGCTGTTTTACTTTATCAATACCGACACCACTCTTGGAATTGTACAACAGCCAACCATGCCGTTCAATTCAGCGCCACTCACTCCGGCTGAAGTACTGATCATTAGAAACTGGATCGACAACGGTGCCAGGAATTGCAGGGGAGAAGTGAAGTTTGCCGATAACCCTTCGCGTAAGAAATTTTATGTCGCTAACCAGGGTTGTGATCTGGTGAGTGTGCACGATGCTGCGACACGTGTGGCGATGCGTTGTGTGGATGTGGGTGCCAATGCCACCATTGAATCGCCGCACATGATCAGGGTATCGCCCGACGGACAATACTGGTATGTGGCATTCATCAACAGCAATGTGTTTCAGAAATACCGCACATCCGATGATACCTTTGTGGCTGAAGTCAACATCACACTGGGATCGTGGAACACATTTGCCATGTCGCCTGACGGTACCAAGGCTTGGGTGGTGGACTTCTCACAGACAGGACGCGTAGCCTATGTTGATCTGGTGAATATGCAGCTGATGAAGATGTACACCGACCCCGGATTTTTTACCAATCCCCACGGCAGCGGGGTAAGTCCCGACGGACTGACGCTCATGGTGACCGGTCAGATCGGAAATAAAATTTACAAGTGGGATGTTACTGATCCCATGCAGCCTGAGTATACCGAAGTGATCATCAACAATTCCGGAGGACCTACTGCTGATCCTCATGAAGTGGCATACAGTCCGGATGGTTCGAAGTATTTTGTGACCTGTCAGGGAAGAAATGAAGTGCGGGTATTCAATTCATCAAACGATGCCCTGCTTGCCGTAATTCCTACGGCCAGTTTCCCCCTGGAGATGTCGTTTTCAACTTCTACTAATTACCTGTTTGTTACCTGTGAAACCGGCAATTCAGTATCGGTGATCGACTATGTGAATTTGTCGCATGTCAAGGATATTTTTACCGGATATCAGCCCCACGGTATTGCAGTGGATGATGTTAAAAAAGTAGTGTATGTGGCCAACAGGAATACGCCAACTTCCGGTGGTCCTGCACCGCATCACTCTTCTACCTGCGGCGGCAGAAACGGATACCTCACCCTCATCAACCTGAATACACTTCAGTTGGTCAGCGGTTTCAAAATGGAAGTATCTGTTGATCCGTATTCGGTGACAGTGAGAAATTAATCTGTTAAATTACACCACGAGCGTCAGCGTTTTTTTGCCGTAATCGATCACGGCCTTGTGGTGTTTGAGAATGTCGCCGCCGATCACACCGTCGATGGGCTTCATGTTCATCATTTCGTACGACTGATTCACATGTGACAGATCGAGTAAAACAACTTTCTCGTTTTTGATTTCCACAGTTCCGATCCTGAGTCCGTGAATCTTCACCAGATGACTTTCCATGGTGTTGGTGCCGAGTCCTGATGAAAGGGTATCCACTTTCTCAAAATCTTCATGCCCGATATACTGACCGATCCGGTTCTTGTCGAAAACGGTTTGTGATGCACCGGTATCGATGACCAGTCTGATATTTCGCCTGCCGATTTTTCCCTTTGTGATCAGGTGACAACCACGTTTGTCGATGCGGATGAGGGATAGCTTGATGATCTTTTTCACGAGGGATTGATATAATGGTTATGATCTGTGATGATGGATGTGAATGATAAAGAAAAAGGGTATCCGCGGATACCCTTTTTCTTGAATGGCGAATTAAAATGCAAAATTACTTTGCAGCTGCCTGCATGTTATCCAGAACGTCCATCACTTCTTTTACTGCTGAAGCTGATTTGGTGAGCAGATCCATTTCGTCGTTGTTGAGTTTGAGTTCAACGATTTCTTCGATACCGGATTTGCCCAATTTCACCGGAACACCCAGGTAAATGTCTTTCATGCCATACTCGCCCTGCAGCCAGGCGCAGCATGGGAAGATGCGTTTCTGATCGCGAACGATGGCTTCCACCATCTGAGCGGCAGCTGCACCGGGTGCGTACCAGGCCGATGTGCCCATCAGGTTCACAAGTTCACCGCCGCCTTTTTTGGTTCGGTCAACAATGGCTTCAAGTTTATCAGCATCAATCATTTCTGTTACCGGGATACCGGCAACAGTGGTGTAACGGGGCAGTGGAACCATGGTATCGCCATGTCCGCCCATCAGTACTGCCTGAATGTCTTTGGGAGAAGTGTTCAGCGCTTCTGCCAGGAACGCTCTGTAGCGGGCCGTATCCAGGATACCCGCCATTCCGAATACCCGCTTGGAGTCAAATCCGGAGGTCAGGTAAGAACAATAGGTCATCACATCCAATGGATTGGAAACCACTATGATGATGGTGTCGGGGGAGTGCTTAACGATGTTTTCGGTCACCGAACGAACGATACCGGCATTGGTAGCGATTAAGTCATCACGGCTCATACCGGGTTTACGGGGCAAACCGGACGTAATCACCACAACGTCAGACCCTGCCGTAGCAGAATAATCGTTGGTGCAACCTTTTACTCGAGTGTCGTATAAGTTCACCGGTGCGGTCTGCCACATATCGAGTGCCTTGCCTTCTGCAATGCCCTCTTTGATATCAAGCAGAACCACTTCGTTGCATAACTCTTTGTGAGCAATCACGTTGGCGCAGGTAGATCCTACATTTCCAGCGCCTACAACAGTAACTTTCATTGGATAAATGGGGGTTTTTAATTATTAACAGTAAATGAATTAGCCTGATTAAAGCGGTTCAAAATTATAACAATTTCATAAATGTCTCCCTGATGAATGTCGGGTGAAAACAAAAAATTACATGATATGCAACATCGTCTCCTGAGGTTCACTGTCCGGATCCTTATGGTCATGGCTGCAATACCGGCGTACTATACCGGAGCCGTTGCACAGGTGCCAACCTTTCAGGATTGCCTGGGAGCAATTCCGGTTTGTCTTGGTACCTATACCAATGGCAACATTATTACCGGCACCGGAAATTATCCCAATGAGATCAACGCTGCCAATTCATGCCTCCTTACCGGAGAAAGAAATGATGCCTGGTACATCATTACCACCGGAAGTTCGGGTAATCTGGCTTTCTCAATTGTGCCCAACAATCTCGCTCACAATTACGATTGGGCTGTTTACAACCTGACATCGGCTACCTGCGCCGATATATTCACCACTCCGGCTCTGGAAGTGACCTGTAATTACAGCAATACTCCGGGAGCTACCGGTCCGAACGGACAACCAGGAGCACAGAACGGTCCCGTGATTGCAGTATCAGCCGGACAAACCTATCTGATCAATGTCAGCGGATTTTCAAGCATCAATCAAAGTGGATATACCATCGATTTTGGTGCTTCCACCACCAGTGTAACAGACAACACCAATCCTCAGATCGGCAGCGTAACGGCCATGAATTGTGGTGCTACCTCCATGTTGGTGAGTTTTAGCGAGAGGGTTCTGTGCAGCAGTGTGCAGCCTTCCGATTTTACAATTACCGGTCCGGGCGGGCCATATACCATTACCGGTATCACCAACACGGCATGCAGTGCAGGTGCGCCTTATTCCCGGGATTTTAATCTTGCTTTCACACCGGCCATCACAATGTCGGGTATCTACACTGTTACACTGAACGGAGCAGTTACCGATAATTGTTCTAACAGCGCAACTGTGCCGCAAAATTTTCAGGTTCCCATTAATGGTGTGAATATTACCATTCAGAAAACGGATGTCACCTGTTTTGGCGGTAATAACGGATCCGCTACTGCACAGGTCAGCGGTGCTCCCGGTCCTTATTCTTACCAGTGGAGTCCGATGGGTGGAAGCGGTGCAACTGCTCAGTTCCTCACTGCAGGAACGTATACGGTTACCGTTACATCTGCATTGGGGTGCTCTGCAACATCCACTTTCACGATCAATCAGCCTCTGACCGGCATGACTGCCTCCGCTACCGTGACGGGTGCCAACGGATGTGCGGCCAACGGATCCGCAACGGTAACCGTTTCAAACGGACAGCCTCCATACACTTATAGCTGGTGGCCATCGGGCGGAAACGCGGCTACTGTAACCGGACTGACTGCCGGTGGTTATATGGTTACCATCATTGATGCAAACCAGTGTGCATTGAATTATTTTCTGAATATTCCCTCCGCATCCGGACCTTCAATAGCCATTTCCAGCGTGGACCATGTTTCCTGCTTCGGCGGAAACGATGGATCTGCCACGGTGAGTGTTAGCAACGCAACCGGCCCTTTCAGTTATAACTGGCAACCTTCAGGCGGCAACGGTGCTACAGCATCCGGCCTGACCGCGGGAAACTATACTGTTGATGTGATCATTGCACCGGGTTGTACACTTACAGCAGGTGTAACCATCGTTGAACCTCCTACGGCAGTGAATGTAACTTCATCTTTTGTTAATACTTCCTGTGGCAACAACAACGGCAGTATTTCATTGTCTGCATCCGGCGGTACGGGTAATTACGGTTATCAGTGGACGCCAAATGTTTCATCAGGAAGCAGTGCAAGTTCATTGACTGCAGGAAATTATACCGTTACGGTTACTGATGGTAATGGATGTTCGGTGATTCAGAATATCAGCATCACGCCGTCCACACAACCGGTTTTATCTCTTACTAACCATAATGATGTTTCCTGTTTCGGTCTCAGTGACGGATCTACCGGAATCAGCATCAATGGCGGAGCTGCGCCTTACGCGGTCAGCTGGTCGTCGGGACAGTCAACATCATTACTGAATAATATCGTTGCCGGAACCTATACGGTAACCGTTACGGATGCACTTGGATGTGCGGCAACGATCACGGATATCGTCACACAACCACCTTTGCTTACGGCATCGGTGGTGAATATACAGCAGGTAGCCTGTTTCGGTGATCAGACAGGTTCGGCTACGGTTGCTTTCGCAGGAGGTGGCTCCGGCCATAACTGGACCTGGACCGGCACATCCGCAACAGGCGCATCCGCGACCAATCTGGGTGCAGGAAATTATACTGCAACAGTTACTGATAACAACGGGTGTTCCGCATCGGTTCAGCTGGTGATCACAGGACCTTCGGCGCCACTGAGTATCCAGGGAAATATTGTTCCTACCTCTTGCGGTAACAGTGACGGTAGTATTACCACACAAACTTCCGGAGGTACTTTACCCTACACTTATTCCTGGAGTAACGGAGCAACCGGCACAGGGCTGGCACAAATTGGAGCAGGGTTGTATAATGTTACGGTAACCGACAACAACGGGTGTACCGTTTCTGAATCGTACGCAGTTCAGGCATCGAACGCGCCATCGGCAGGCATTTTGAACATTATCAATGTTTCGTGTAACGGTGGCTCGGACGGATCTGCAACTGTCAATGTAAGCGGTGGGGTGTTACCTTACAGCTGGAACTGGCAGGGTGGCGTGGCAACAGGCCCTTCTGCTTCAGGTCTTATGGCAGGAAATTATGCCGTTACCATAACGGATGCTGCAGGATGCGCTGCTGTTTTGCAGTTTGTGGTTACGGAGCCTGATCCGGTACAAGTGAGTGTGCCGTCGCTGCAGCCGCTTTGTATCGGACAAAGTGCCAACGTTTCTGCTGCAGCCTCTGGTGGAACTCCGCCTTACAATTTTGCCTGGAGCAATGGTTCTTCCGGCGCTCAGCAGTCATTCAATCCCCTGGTCACAACAACTTATACTCTCACTGTTACAGATGCTGCGGGTTGTACTTCACAGTCGCAGTCACTGACGGTTGAAGTCCTCGATCCGATAGCAGCAAGCGTGGTGTTTCCCGATACTGTGTGTCGAGGAAGTGAAGCGATGATTACCGTATCAGCATCGGGTGGTGACGGAAATTATCAGTTCGCCTGGAGCAACGGAATGAGCGGACCTTTGAATAACATCATGGTCACCGCTGATATCAGTCTGACTGTTACCGTAACTGACGGATGTGCGACACCTTCCGATCAGGTGGCGGTCAACATTGCAGCGATCAGCGCACCTGCGGTGAGTTTCGATTTGCCTTTGCAAACAGGTTGTGTGCCGCTTGAAGCTGTCTTTGATGTTCCTCCCGGTTTGCCTTCCGGGATGAGTTACCTGTGGGACTTCGGAAACGGATTTTATTCAGCACAACCGTCGACCTCACATATTTACAACGATCCTGGATCTTATACCGTGTCATTGTCGCTGGCATACCAGTCTGCACCCGGTTGCTCTACCACACTTCAGTTCCCGGCTGCAGTAAAAGCACTGGATGTGCCGGTTTCACGTTTTATTTTTGATCCGCCTTCACCAACCAGAAGCAAACCTGAAGTATTTTTTACCGACAGGAGTACGGGAGCATTCAGATGGAACTGGGATTTCGGCGACGGTAATGTTTCCAACCAGCAGAATCCACGCCATTCGTATGCGGATACCGGTAGCTATACCGTGAAGCTTTTGGTCCAGACATTTGAGGGTTGCAGTGATTCCACCCATAATACGATAACGGTTAAAGATGATATTGAAATTTTCATACCTAACGCGTTCACTCCGGACGGCAGTGGAGCCAATGACTACTTCCAGG
>Ga0315903_10001502_pt1 | contig 35362 bp, 21 predicted proteins | sample LakEriMetagenome_7_FD_203524 | JGI IMG/M metagenome (GOLD analysis project Ga0315903, IMG submission 203524) | Freshwater fungal communities from buoy surface, Lake Erie, Ohio, United States - Buoy 2 MA119 | ecosystem: Environmental > Aquatic > Freshwater > Lake | place: USA: Lake Erie, Ohio...
CTGGTAGAGCATGGTGTTGTTCAGCACGCTGCGGATGGTCAGTTCGGGATTTTCCTCGATGGGATAATCCTTCAGGTTTTCGTCTCCTCCGTCGCCATCGACCAGATATTTCCAGTCGGGATACCGCTGGCGGATTCCCTGGCAGAGAGCGAGGGCGACGGCGGCCGACTGCACATCGAGCGGCTTGTAATCTTCGATCACCCGGATGGTCTCGCGCAGATCAATCGCGCTGGCGGGCACGTCGATGGTCTCGAGGAACAGACCCAGGTCGAGCGCTTCGAGGAACTCGCGGGCCTGGGCTGCGTCGGCTCCCTGGCCGTCGACCGTGAGGGTGAACGCCTTGAGCCGGGCCGGGTTGTCGCCCCGCTTCAGCAGCCGGTCGTAGAGGACGAGGAAGACCGACCCACTGTCGATGCCTCCCGAGAAGAGCACCCCCAGCGGAGCCTGGCGGTCGATGCGGTCGAGCCAGCGGTCGAGCTCGTGGGCCAGAGCGCCGATGTAGGCCTGGCCGATGGCGTTGACGTCGGCGGGCAGACGGTTGCGCTGCGGGGTGAAGAACCGGGTGTAGGTCGGATTGGGATCGGGACATCCCACCAGGGCCACCTCGGTGAGGTGATGGGCGGGAACCATGCGGGTGTACGACGGATGGAACTGCCCCGCGAGCCCTTCTTTCTCGAGAAACGCGTGGATCTCGTCGATCCGCTCGGCGGTGATCAGGCAGGGACCGTCGGCCCGCTTGGCGATGAAGTACCGCAGGGGTCGGCCGATCGACCGGGCCATCCGCACGATGCGTCCCGTCTTGTACACAAAGGCGAACTGCCCATCGATCTCCCGCACCCGGGCGGGGTCTCCCGAAGCGACCCGCTCCAGCGCCTCGGCCGGAGTCATGTTCAAGATCACATTGGCGGCTGGATCGACCAGGTCCACCAGACGCTCAATCGTGGCGACGTTGTGCATGAAGGTCACGCCTGCAGAAGAAGAGAACGCGAGAAGTTGGGCCGCACGATCCCGCGACGGGATCATTCGCCCCAACCTCCGGAAGAGCCGGAACAGTCACCCGGACGCCAGCCCTCGACAACGGCGGCGTCCAACGGGCGATTCCCCGAAGGAGAGCATTCAGATTGATCTTCCCACCGGGCAGCGTCAAGCACGCCGGGTGCGCGGGCGCAGCCAGGCGATCACCCCGCCCGCCATCGCGACCAGGAACCAGCGGGTTCCCGTTTCCTGCCGGTGGACATACTGGATAACCGGCGGACGCTCGAAGCTCGATTGGTCTTCCGACCTGACGAACAGCAGGTCGTCCGTGCCGGGCCGGGGGGACGCGCGGTCTTCAAACTCGGTCAGCCGCCACGGTCCCGTCCGCAGCTCTCCCGGCAGCTTGAGATGCGCGAGCCACTGCGCCTGTTCCCCCTCGGTCAGCTCCCGCGACCAGACGTGCGTCCCAGGCCAGGGGTGCCGCTCGGCCCCAATGTGCCCCTGCACCCGTTCCTGGCCGAGAAAATAGACCCGCAGCAGGCGCTCGGGGAGCATTCCCAGGCGGGCCCGCTCGGCCACCTCGGCCGGGGGGGCCGGCTCGCGATACGGATAAAACGGCTGGTCGGTTGCGAACGACAGGCAGACCGCCCGCGACTGCAGGTCGCCCGCCACTCCCTCGTCGCGCGAAAACCGGAACGCCGTAATCTTCCAACCCCGCTCCACATACGGGGTCATCCAGGTGGTGAGGCTGTCATCGACGTTGTACTCGTGCTCTTTGAGCCACTCGGCAATCGCCCCGGCCTCGTCGGCCGAGAGAACAACCACATCCTGCCCGGCGATGGTCTGTTCGGCATGCACGGTCACCGCCGGGGCCATGGGCAGGGGAGCATCCACCATGTTGCGGGTGGCTTCGAACCCGGCGGAAGGGAGGCAGCCACAGCCCCCAGCCGGTGCACTCTTCGGCCGCGGCTGCCGGATCACCTTGGGGGCGGTGAGGGTCTTGAGATCGCGGAACAAGCGGGTGTCGACTTCCGAGAACTCCGGTACGGTTGGGGTCGGCACCAAGAAGCCAAAGTCGCGCGACGACGTGGCGAAGATTCCCTGGCGGATGAAATGTTCGACCTTGTGCTCGGCATCCCAGAGGATCACCGCCGTCTCTTGGGCGATCTGGACCGAATCGCCAGGCCGGGGGGCGACGTAGCAACTCCAGCCGACCGAACCCGCGACAGCGGCGATCAGCAGTCCGGCGGCGACAGTACGGTTCCAGCGAGTCCAACGGGGCATGATCCGGCTCTTTCCAGGACTGAAGGGAGTTCAGCGGGAAACACTCACCGACGTAAGACGCGGGGACCACACGGAAAGTTCCCGGAAGTGTGGTCGAATGGGCCACCCGTCGGGAGGCTGGCCCCGCCCCCCATCGCGGCGGACTCATTCATTCCCCCGCCCCCCGCTTGCGGCGGAATTGGGGGCTGACCACAATGCGTTCGATCTGCGTGCGGAAGGTCAAAGGCTGGCCATCCTTCTCGCGGCCCAGTTCCTCCAGCAGCGGTTCATCCGACAGCAAGGGGCTGCGGCCGAGAGCATATGCCAGCAGCCGGCGGTTGAAGCTGGCGACAAAGTCGCGCCGGCGTTCGGTCTCGAGGTAGGCTCGCAGCCCCGCGACCCCCTCCCGCTCGTGGCCATCAGGAAACTCGACCCGCGTCTGCACGGGCCGCCCCGCAAGGTCTTGCCGACGGTGTTCCCCCACCGGGCCATACCCCTCGAAGACCACACCGAGGGCGTCGAAACGCTGATGACACCCCGCGCACGCCCGATGCTCGCGGTGCCGGGCCAGCAGTTGCGGAATGGTCAACTCGCCGGTGGCCTGCTCATCGCGCGGCAGCTCGGGGACCACGGGAGGCGGGGGAGGAATCTGCTCTCCCAGCAACCGGCGCACCACCCAGTATCCCCGCTTGACCGGGCTGGTGCGCAAGCCGGGAGAGTTGGCGGTAAGGAAGACCCCCATCGTCAGCAGGCCGCCGCGGTTCCAGGGGGTGGCGTCGGGTATCTCCACCCAGGCGTCGGCAGGTCCGGGGTGCGGTATGTTGTAATGTTTCGCCAACAGGCCATTCACCACGGTCCGCCGGCTGGTCAGGCATTCCTCCAGCGGGCGGTCGTGCTGCAGCAGATCGAGCAGAAACCGCCGGGGCTCCTCGAACATCGCCTGCCGCAGTTCGCTGGTGAAGCCGGGGAACCGCTCGCGGTCGACCGCGTTGTGCTCTTCAAACCGCCGGAAGTCGAGCCACTGCCCGCCAAACTCGGTCACAAGAGACAGCACCCGCGGGTCGGCCAACATCCGGGTGACTTGCCCGGAGAGTCCGGCGTCGGTCCGCAGTTCGGCCCGTTCGGCGGCCGCACGCAGCTCGGCATCGGGGAGCGAGCTCCAGAGGAAGTAGCTCAGCCGGCTGGCCAGCTCGAGGTCGGTGAGATCACGGGGGGTGGTTCCCTGGGCTGCCTGGTCGTAGCGGTAGTAGAACTGCGGGGCCAGCAAGACCGCCGCCACACTGTCGCGAATGGCGTCTTCGTGCGGCAGGTTCTCGGTCGTCCGCAGGCGGTGGTAGAAGTCGCGCAGCTCCTGCGATTCCTGAGCGGTCAACGGCCGCCGCCAGGCTCGGCCGGCAAACTGCAGCAGAGACTCAAGGTGCCGGGGTTCGGCCTCCAGCCGGGCCTGCTCGATCGCCCGCAACCGGCGATCCATCGACTGGTAGTAGTCTTCGATCGCCTGGAGCGCGGTGGTGTCGTCGGTCTTCTGGCGGGCCCGTTCGAGGTACAGTTTCGCCAGCCGCTGCAGCTTGGCAGACGAACTGCAGTCGCGGTCTTCCGACCGGGCGAAGTCGAATTCGGCCTCGCGGATCACCTGCGGGGGCTCGGCCCGTTCGAAGAAGATGTAATCCTGGTATTGCCGCTGCAGCACATCGGTGATGAACTCGAGCTCGGTCCACAGCCGGTCGAGCTCGGCGGTCTGGATCTCATCGAGAATCAACTCGCGCAGCGGCTGGTCATCGCGGAAGAACCCCTGCATGAGATGAAAGCCCGCCGTCAAGAGCCGTCCCTGTCCCGCCCCCTTGGGATCAAAGTACGGACCCCGGTCATCGACGAAAAACGCATCAGGGAAGAGACTGCAGAATTCCCGCAGGGCGGCAGTCTGGCGATCCACCGAATCGGCCTGCTGCGCGTCGACTGCCAGCAGGCCAGCCAGACTTTGAGCCTGATCGGGAAGTTTTGCCTGGAGTTTCGGCAGATCGTCGACGGCACTCCCGACGTACTCGCGGTGACGGGCGGCGAGTTGCTGGTTCCGCCACAACACAAACGGCTGGGTCCCGTCCGAGATCCCCTTGACCTTCAACCGGGGAACATCCACCTTCAGCAGCTCGCGCCAGCTCTTGACGAGGTCGCGGAGCGCGGTTGCACCGGCCACCGGGCCCGGGTCGTCAGCCGACGCGGGGGGCGGAAACTGCCGCCACAACTGACGGACGACGGCCAGCGGGCCCGTCTCGTCGGCCGCCCCGTCGCGCATCAGCACCGGGACGACCTGTGCGAGATACCGGGGGGAGACCTGTGTCTGCCGGGCGACCTGGTCGAGCGTGGCTTCGGGTTGACCCAGCGCGGCCCGGTGTTGCCAGCGCCAGGCGGCGAGGAAGTCGTCGCGCAGGTCGACCGGCTGACTGCGGTAGAAGGCGATCACCCGCTGCACGCAGTACTTGTCGCGGTCGGTGTCGGTGGCCACGGGGTGCGGGGCGAATCGCAGACCATCGGGGGCGAGGACCACATGGTCGGCCACCTGCCGCATGGCGTCGAGATATTTGCGGAACAGCGCCGGCGACATCCGCAGCGATTCCCCCGAGTTGTCGAACCCCGCCTCATTCGCCGGGTCGACGGGAAACTCGCGCGACGGCCGCAGCGGGAACCCGGTGAGATCGCGAATGGTGGCGTCGAGTTCGGCATTGCTGAGCCGGCGGGCGGGAACGGGACCGGGGTCGCCCGCGTTCCGCTGCGATTCAAACCGCCGCCAGGCGCGAATCCAGTCGGCCACCGCGCGCGACTGCTCTTCTGTGGGCTGCTGCGGGGCGTCGGCGGGAGGCATGTCGCCCGCTTCGAGCCGTTCCAGCACGGTGCCCCAGTTCTGGGGCTGGCGGGCGAGGCTGTCGAGGTCGGCAAACAGGTCGAGCCGCAGTTGCGCCGCCGGTTTTTCTTCCCCATGGCAGCCGGTGCAGTACCGCGTCACAAAGGGGTGCACGGTCTGGGTGAATTGCTCCTGCAGCCCGGCCGCCGTCGGCTCGGCGGGCTGGGCGAACACAGGCCACGCCGCCAGGGCGAAAGCCAGCACACCAACGGAACGCACCAACACAGACATCGAGGAAACTCACAGGGGAGGGAGGTCGACTTCCGCCGCGTCGGCCGTCCGCGGGTTGCGGATCCAGCGGGCGTGCAGCACGGGGTCGTGGGGAAACCGCCAGCCGATGATCTCCACCGGTTCTTCGGGCGGGGCCAGCTCGGCCAGAGGATCGGCGGGAGAGGGGGGAAACCGCACTTCGGTCCCCTCGTCGAGCCGCATTCCCAGAATCATCCCCGCTGGACACCGCCGCCACTGCAGCACCCGGCCCCGCACGACCGCCGCTGCGGCTCCCGCCGGGATCTCGGCCGGTGGCAGCCGACCGGTAGCCTCCGCAGCCGAGACAGGCCAAGAGGCCGCAGCCGACATGCCGGAGACTCGTTCCGCCTCAGCCACGCGAAATCGCATGACTGGCCCTTTCTCTGCCAGATCACCCGCCAGCAGGCCGATTCCCGCGGTCATCAGGCAGAGCAGGCAGGCGAGCGCGAGGCGGGACATGCGGCACAATCGGGGGAGTGATCGGGACGAGGGGGAACAGACGGTGTGTGGTCAGGCGAGGATTTCATGGACAATGCGCGCGGGTTCGACCCCGGTCAGCCGGAAGTCGAGCCCCTGGGCCCGCACGGTCAGCCGGTTGTGGTCGAGTCCCAGCAGGTGCAGCATGGTCGCATGCAGGTCGTGGACGTGCACCGGGTTTTCGACGGCGTGATAGCCCAGGTCATCGGTGGCACCGTAGGTGATGCCCCCCTTCACCCCACCTCCCGCCAGCCACATCGAGAACGAACGCATGTGGTGATCGCGTCCGGCCTCGGCCCCCTTCCCCTGGAACATGGGGGTCCGCCCGAACTCACCCCCCCAGATGATCAGCGTGTCGTCGAACAACCCGCGCTGCTTGAGGTCCTGAATGAGGGCGTAGGTGGGGCGATCGGTCAGCCCGCAGGTGGTGTGCATGTACTTCACCAGATCGCCGTGATGGTCCCACCCCCGGTGGTAAAGCTGGATGAACCGCACACCCCGTTCGGCCATCCGCCGGGCAATGAGGCAGTTGCGGGCGAAGCTCGACCCGCGCAGTTGCCCTTCGTCCAGCCCGTAAGACTCCAGCACGTGGCGGGGTTCCTGCGCCAGATCGAGCAGTTCGGGAATGCCGGTCTGCATGCGGAAGGCGAGTTCGTACTGGTCGATGCGGGTTTCGAGTTCGGGATGGGGGGAACGCTGCAATTGTTCGGCATTGAGCCGGCGGAGGGTGTCGAGCGCCCGCCGCTGCTGGGCCATTGAGAGGCCCGGGGGGTTCTGTGCGTAATGGACCGCCTCCCCCTGCTGCTGGAACTGCACCCCCTGGACGCGTCCGGGGAGGAAGCCGGCCCCCCACTGGCGGGAGGAAATCGGCTGGGGATTACGCCCCCCCTCGCTGGTCATGACGACGAAGCCCGGCAGATCGCTCGACTCGCTCCCCAGGCCGTAGGTCACCCAGGCCCCCATGCTGGGGCGGCCCGAGATCGACGTGCCGGTGTTCATGACCGTATGGGCCGGATCGTGATTGATCTGGTCGGTGTGCATCGAGCGGATGATCGCCAGATCGTCGGCCAGCTTGCTGGTCCAGGGGAGAAGACTGGCGATCTCCTGCCCCGACTGGCCATGTCTGGCGAATGGGAACTGCCCCCCCAGCACCTTCAGTTGTTGACCCTGCAGTTGGGCAATGGGCTGCCCCTTGGTGTACGACTCGGGCATCGGCTGCCCGTCGAGTTCGTTCAGCTTGGGTTTGTGATCGAACGTCTCGAACTGCGACGGCCCCCCCGACATGTAGAGAAAGATCACCCGTTTGACGCGGGGGGGAAAATGCGGCCCGACCGGCAACCCCCCCGGGGCCGGGCCCGCCGCGCGCACGGGGGTATCGCGGTCGAGCAGCGTCGACAGGGCGACACTCCCCAACCCCAGGGCGGTCTGTGAGAGAAACGTGCGGCGCAGCAGTGTCATGAGAGACCCCACTCGAACCCATCGGGCGTGTCCGGAGAGCCTGCGGGGGATGGGTCAGCGCCCGCATCCACGTTGGCTTCGGCCATTGTGACAGCCCCACCCGGGCAGGGCCACACTGCGGGGTTGTTCCCGCCACACCCACGGACCTGGTCCTGACGGTTGGGACCCGGGGGGGCGACACGAAGATGACCGGTCACCGACTCAGTCTTCCGGAGCGGTGTCTGCGGGTTGTTCCTCTTCAGGGGCCGGCACCGACCGGGGGGGGGTGTCTCCCAACAGCGAGATTCCCCGCAGGCGGCGGCGTTGCCGGGGGGAGGCGGACGGGAGCTGTTGCCGGTACCACGCGTCGAACGCGGCGAGACGCCGGTCAATCTCCCGATCGAGCTGCGCCAGGCTGGCCCGGTTGCTGACAAACCGGAACGCCGCCCCCCAACCCCGGATCAACTGATCGATGCGGGCCATCAACTGGACAGAGCCCGCCTCGGTGCCCCGGCGGATGTCGCCCGTGGTCCACCGCGCGAGCTCGTCCCGGGCCAGAGCCAGTTGCCGGTCAAGCCGGTCGAGCAGGTGCCGGCGCGAACGCCGGCTGGGTGAGACACCCTGCGGATGCACCCGGCAGCCCAGAAAGTCGAACCCCCGCCCCGTCGGCACCAGCACCGACTTCCCGCTGCCATCTCCCGGGGCGTAGCAGGTCATTCCCAGCCCGGCCAGTTCCTCGCGGGCGATCTGGAACCCCTGTTCCACCAGTTCGGCCGTGGGGCCGAGGATCACGAAATCGTCGAGATACCGCAGGGTGACCAGGCCCCCCGCATTGAGACGGCGGTCGAAATGGCGCAGCGCGATATTTCCCGCCAGGACCGACAGCAGTGAGCCCTGCGCGACCCCCGCGGGCCCGAGGGGGAACAGGTCGAGCCAGGGGTGCAACCCGGCCGGGTTGGCCAGCTCGGTCTCGAGCCCCTGGCAGAGCAGATCAACGAGCCGAGGGTCGGCCACTTCCTGCCGCAGGAACGCCCCCACCTCGGCGCGGGGAATGTGCGGAAAGAAGTTTTTGACATCCGACGTGGCGGCGAACTGGCCAGTGGTCCGCAGGGAGTGCTGGAGCGCGGCAATCGCCTCGGGAACCCCCCGGCCCACATTCCCCGCAAAGCTGGTGGGGCAGTCGAACACGGTGGTCAGTTGGCCGAGGTGAGCGCGCAATCGCGGGTCGCGTGTCTGCAGCACTCCCAGCAAAGCCCGCTGTACGATGCGGTCGGCCACTCCGGGAACGGTGACCCCGCGGCGTGACCCGCCGCTTTTGCGCTTCACGTAGGCGAGCCGGGGGTGAAAACGAAACGTCCCCGACCGCAGTTCGTCGCGCAGGCGTTCGAGGTGGGCGATGGGGTGGCGGTCGAACGCGGCCAGGTCGTCGCGAAGGGCGGGCCAGGCGGTCTGCCGCAGGGAACGCCGCACCAGTCTCCACGACCGATGGAGGTGCTCGAGCGTGCAGAACGGGGTAAACAGGGGACCCATCACCACCACCATTCCAGAACCATCGCGGGCCCCCTTCGAAGCCGTCGGCCCGCGATTGTTAGGTACCGGCGTTTCCGGGAGCCCTACCGGTTCCGGGAGGAACCGCCGGGGACGATCCACGAAACCCGTCGCCACGCTCCGGGCACACGGGGTGCTGAAACGGGCGAAGACCGCGCCTGGGAAGAGGCGGGGCCAGCGTGGAACAGAAGGACCGCTCCACTCCCGGGGACCGCCGGCCTGGAGGGTGGAGTGGGGTGGACTGGAAGAACGCGGCTGGAAGGCCGCGACGGCACAGTCCCCGACACTCCACGGCCGGCAGACCCCCCGCACAGGCGCGACCGGTGGACCGGAACGCGGGCCCCGTGCGGAAGTGGTGCTGTCATAGCCGATCCCCCTTGGCAGGGGCAATCGCGCGGAATTCTCCCCCTCCTGCCGACCCGCCACATCCCATGCCCAGGCGCACCACACCTGTCCGTTTGTGAACAGACTCGTTTCCCTTGACGTCAGACGAGGGCTATACTTGGTGGTTCGACGGCTGTCGGCCTGCGACGTTTGTCTCTGGGTCGCGGAAGGCGGGTTGTCGACAGGCCCCTCTGCGGGTGAACTGGATCCTCTCTCTTGATTCTGGAAGTTCTTCCATGCGCCGTCTCGTCGCCCTGTGTGTGGCGTTGCTGTGGTGTGCCGGGCCCGTGTTTGGCCAGGCGAAAGGCCCCCTCGAAGCGGTCGGGACCGATGCGGCCGCCGTGCTGCGTCTGAAGAATCCCAAGGCCACGGTCGAGAAGCTGGCCGACCTGGTCGATGCCGCCAAGGAGGGATTCGGCGGGCAGGTACGGACCCAGGCGGGCATGCTGGGGCTGCTGATCTCGAACCCGACACTGGCCGGGGTCGACATGGAGCAGGACTGGTACGTTGCCGTCTACGTTCCCCAGGGAGCCGACAAGGCGACCGACGACCCTGAAGTGGTCTTCATCATCCCCGCGACCGACCTCAAGGTGATGAAAGAGGGGCTCGATTCGGAACTGAAATTTGAAGAGCATGGCAAATACGGCGTTTACACCCTGGGGAGCAAGGCGGCGAATGCCGTCCAGGCCCGCCTGAAGGGAACCGGCAAGTCGATCGCCACGCTGGCCGACAATGGCGCCAAGACGCTCTACGAAAAGGGAGACATCTCGCTCTTCCTGAATGTGCCCCTGTTGCGCACGGCCTATGCCGACGAGGTGGAGCAGTTCTTCCAGCAGGCGCGCGAAACCGTGGCCAACCTGCCCGAGGCTCCCGGCGGACCGCAGGGAATCGATCCCAAGCTGATCGGCGAGGTGGGGGGCGCGGTGCTGAAGGGACTGGAAGACGCCAAGGGAGATCTCACCGGCTGCACCATCGCCCTCAATGTCGCCAAAAATGGCATCCTGTTTGAAGACCTGCTGGGATTCACCGCGGGAAGTGCGGCGGACCGGTTCCTCGCCCGACACAAGCCTGCGGCGTTCGACAGCCTGGCGAAGTTCCCCGAAGAGCTGCAGGGCTACCTGGGGGTCAGTGTCGACTTCCCCGAGCTGACCACCCTGAGTGCCCGGTTGATGCAGGGAAACAATCGTGCCAATGCCGCCGCAAAAGAGGCGATGGACGCTCTGAGCAAGGTGAAGTCGGGACCCACCATGGGTTCGTTTGGGCTGGGGAGCATGACGGACGGGATCTTGCGGATGACGAGTCTGATGGAACTCGCCGACGTCGCTTCGCTGAAGACCGCCACCCGCAAAATGCAGCAGGCATTTCCCGAGGGGATCGAGATTGGCAACGGAATGAAGCAGAAGTACGACCTGACCGTCGATGGCGAAACCATCGGGGGTGAAAAGGCCGACGTGCTGAAGATGGAGATGGACATCGATCCGAACGATCCCCAGGGGGCCATGGCCGCCCAGATCATGGGAATCATGTACGGTCCCGAAGGCCTGATCACCCGGTCGGTCTTCCAGAAAGACCGCATGCTGACCACCACGGGCGGCGGCACCGAAGCCATGGAAGCCTTGCTGACCTCTCTCAAGGGAACCCCCCGCCCGGAAAACCCCGCCGGCAAAACCCGGGCGTACCTGGGCACTCAGGCAAATCTGCTGGGGTTGATGGACTTGCCTGGCACCGTGGCCAAGGCGCTGCGGATCGTGGGAGAAAGCGACATCGGCAAGATGTTCCTGCCCCTCGATGAAGAGACCCTCGAGTCGCTGGTGCTCCCCTCGAGCTACAGCGGCCTGTCGCTGGTGGCCGAACCGGCTGGCTTGCGAACCCGTACCGCCATGCCCGTTGAGCAGATTCGCGGGATCTTGACGCTGGTCGAGGTCTTCCAGAAGCTGCAAGGGGGCATGGGGGCCGGGGCGGGCGTGAACATTCAACTGGATAACTGATCTCTCAAAACCATGGCTGCTGAAGAAAAATTTGACGCCCGGCGGGAAACCCTCGTCAACGAAACGCGCACCCTCTTTGAACCGGGGCTCGCCGGCCTGAACGCCGCCGACAAGTCCTGGCTGGCCGAGGCGGTGCACCAGAGTCCCGAGAAGGCCGCCAAGATTGGCTACGAACGGTCGCACACCGGCTTCATCCGCGAGATCACGGTCACCGTGGCGGATGTCGAACGGTTGTACCGCGAGCGACAGACGGCCGGGGCCCACTAGGCCCACCAGGCCCGGTTGGCCGATGGAAGATCCCGGGTGGAGGCAACCCACCCGGGTGCGTCCGAACGTGACGAATTTGCCGCGCACCCCGGTCTGACCGGCGGGAGGCTTTGCCTCCCGCCAGTGAGGCCGGGGTGCCATCGCTCCCGCCTCCGGGTGAGGCGGGTTTGACGATCCCTCCTGGTGCCGATGTCTCTTGCCGTTGCTTCCTTCCATGCTGAAATCGCTCGACGCGAAACTGGCCGCGATTCATGCCGACCCCCACGGCTGTCGGGAGTTCATCCTGGCCGACGCCAAGGATGCCGACATGGCGTTTGGCGTGGCCGCTCCCGGACTGAGTCCCGAGCAGCATGCGGGTGAGCAGCGGTTCAAGACCCTCGCCGAGTACCGCGACCAGATCCGCCAGATCGTCCGGTCGGAACTGGTGGACATCATGCTGATGTCGGCCAGCACCAGTGAGCAACTGGCCCTGGTCGAGCGGCTGTTTGACAACTCGCCGGTCACCCCCGCCGCCCGGGCGAACGACACGACCGACATCCATGTGCTGCGTGGGGGGCGGGTGCATCTCGATGGCTCGTATCCGTTCCGGACGGCGTCGCTCGATCACATTCAGTGCGGCCGGCTCGACTGCCCTCCCGAGGAAAGGGGCCGGGGAGCGAACCTGGGCCTGTACTCGATTACCTTCAACAACGATCCTGAGCGCGACCGGGTGGCGCTGGAGCACTTCCGGGCGTTTCGGGAAGAGGCCGAGCGGAAGGGCTTTCACTACTTCCTCGAAGTGTTTGATCCGAATGTCGAAGGGGCGGTCCGTCCCGACCGGTTGGGGGGCTTCATCAATGATGCCATTTCGCGGACGCTGGCCGGTGTGGCCCGGGCGGGACGGCCGTTGTTTCTGAAGATCGTCTACCACGGCCCGCAGGCGATGGAGGAACTGGTCCGCTTCGACCCCCACCTGGTGGTGGGAATCCTCGGAGGTTCGGCCGGGACCACCCGCGACGCCTTCCAGTTGCTGCACGACGCGAAGAAGTACGGGGGGCGGGTGGCCCTGTTTGGAAGGAAGATCAACAATGCCGAGAACCAGCTGGCGTTCGTGAACTTCCTGCGGCTGATTGCCGACGGGCAGCTCGAGCCCGAAGAGGGGGTGCGGGCCTACCATGCGGTGCTGCAACGGCTGCAGATTCCTCCGCACCGGCCGCTGGAGACCGACCTGCGAATCACCGACGGCTCGATGAGCTACGCCGGGACAACCACGATCAGCCTGCCGCCTGCCGTGACCAGCACCCCGGCACTCACCACCCCGGCCGGCACAGTCCCCCCTGCTGAAGTCGCTGTTTCGTTGGCCTCCGCTCCCCCCCCAACCCCTGCGACAGCGGCCCCGGCTGCCGTCGACCGGTCTCCCGGCGGCAATCCTGACTTCGCCCGCATGACCCCCGCGGAACGGCTGGCCTATCACCAGCAGCGGCTCAACCGCATGCTGGGGCAGGGGTAAGCCCCTCCGACGAGACGACGAGGCCGAAACCTTGTCGCAACGTGGCTCCCTCAGCCAGCACGGTCTCCGAAACGGCTTCGGCTGATCTGGTTTGGGGTAACAGGCAACCGATCATGGCCTCCCCGGCCCCAAGACCTCGGTGACGGCGGCCGTTCACGACTGGCTGTCGTCGGATTCGGCGGATCCCGGTGAATGCAGCAATTGGCGCAGGCGGCGTTTGGCGGTGCGGCCCAACCGCAGTTCCGCGGGCGAGTTCGCAAATTGCACCACACACTCGTCGGTCGACAGGCGGATCACTTCGCTGATCTGGTTGAGATGCACGATCAGCGACCGGCTCAGCCGGACAAACCGGATCGGGTCGAGTTCCTCGGACCAGTCCCCCAGCAACCGGCGGACGAGGTGTGGTGATCTCGCGCCGCATTGCACGAGCGTGTAGTTCTCCCGCGCTTCAATCCAGGCAATCTCTTCGGGATCAAACAGGCGCGCCCCGTGCGAGGTCGGAACAATCAGGCGCGCCGGCCCGGCCGGACTTGAATCGAGCGGCGCCGGACACAGATCCGGGCAGATCCGGCCGATGGTCCGCGCCAGGCGCACGGCCGAAGCCGGCTTCAGCAGGTAGTCGCTCGCCCCCAGTTCAAACGCCTGGAGAGCGTGCTGATCGTGGGCCGTCACCAGGACCACCCGGAGCTGCAGGTTGGTTTCGGCCAGAAATTCGAGTCCCGACTGGCCCGGCATTTCGATGTCGAGAAACATCAGGTCGGGCTTGAGCTGGCGCACGAGTTGTTCCGCCTGAGCGGTGGTCGTGGCCATGCCCGCCACCTCGATGTGGGGATGTGCGGCCAGCAATTCAGCCAGCCAGCGGTTGGCCGAGTCTTCGTCATCCACCAGGATGGTCCGCACCCTCGGGAAACCCCGATTCATAATCGTTGCTCCGGGGACGTCTTGGAGGTCATCATGGAGAGAGGCAGGGTGACGCAGGCCTGGACGCCTGCCGCGGTCGTCTCACAGGTCAGCACCGCCTGTTCGAGGTGATACAGTTTGAGGCGTTCCCGCAGATTGGCCAGGCCGGTCCCGACGCGCCCCCGACTCCCCTCTTCGATCCAGGCCCCGGTATTGGTGACGATCACCTGCAGCATCCCGTCGACCACCCGGCAATCGACCGCGATCCGCAGGGGACGGGGACTGCTGACCGGGCCATGTTTCAACGCATTGTCGAGCAAGGGGGAGACAATCATCGGGGGAATGGGGACCGCGCGGGCCTCGGGGGTGCAGGCAATCGTGCATTCGAGGTTGGGGCCAAACCGCGCCCGCTGGACGTGCAGGTATTCCTCGAGCGCATCAATCTCCCGCCCGAGGGGTTCCAGCAGTCGCTGGCGACCGAGGCAGTAGCGCAGGTGTTCCGAGAGTCCGTTGGTGACCCGCGCGACGTCATCGGGATTGTGCCGGCACGCCAGGATCGCCGTCAGAGCATTGAACAGAAAATGGGGCTGCAACTGTGCTTCCAGCCGGTGCAATTCACTGGTCCTGAGGGTCGACTCGGCCTCGGCCGCCCGCAACTCGGCCGACTTCGTTTTCTCGGCCTGAAAGAACGCGATGAACAGCAGGCTCCAGACCGTGAGGATGTCAATCCGGTGAAAGACAGTCAGGGGCATTCCCGCAAAGTGCGAGCGGCTTTTGAACGGACCGTGCGATGCCACCAAAATCAACAGACCTCCCTGGAACAGCAGATACTCCAGGAACGCCGCGAGAAAGAGCACCAGCACTCCGCGGGCGAGAATCCTGCGCTGCGGCCACGTCTGCTGGGCGAGATACCGATACACCGTCCTCAGTCCGGTCGATACGAGAAAACCGGTGACGACCCGCACGATCACCACCAGCCACGTCTCGGAGAAGATGACGTCCGGTCGCAGATAGGGGACCAACACGAATCCATGCGTCAGGCCGACCACTCCCCAAAACAGCATTTGGGCCAGCCAGAAACGCAGTTCGGGGCGATCGGCCTCCGCCCCGCGCCGGTCCGGTTCGGGGGCCCCGGCGAAGAGGGAATCACGTGGAGGGCGGGAGACAAATCTCGACATTGCTGCAGCGTATCAGACAAATCGCCCCATCCCAGAAAAAAAACCGCCGATTCATCCCTCGTTTCGGCGGATTCGTCACTTTTTGTTGAGAGTGCGTTGCGAACCGTGGCGGCATCGGGCAAGGTACCGCCGTGATGAGCGACTGTCGCTTCGGCAGCAAGCCCAGGCTCCGGGGTTGTTGTCCAGCAACGCTCCGCATCCCGGCCCGCACAGGACTTCACCGCTTCCCATCCTCTGGCTGATTTCCACCCATGGCCGAATCACGGTTGCCGCCGGAAGAATCGCGGGGCTGCGGGACGACGCTGGCCTCCCTTCGGAGATTGAGGCTGACCCAGGCCGATCCTGGCCTCGGGCGGTCCGGGACATGGAATGGGGATGAATCGACCGGGGCACACTGGCTGCGGACTCGAGTGCGGCGCGGTGGGAGCCGTTCAACGGCCAACAGGTCCCTCGCCGGGCTGCCGATTCGGAAGCGATGGGGCAGGGGCCGAGACCCGTCCACCGCTGCCAAGCTTGACGAACTCAGGGGGGGGCAGGATTTGTGCCTGGAGGGTGATCGTGATTGAGCCAGTGTTTCGGGGCTCAGCCCAACACGGTCACCTCGGGAATTGCCCAAGCTCCCTCCCCCCCTGTTCCCTCACGATTCTCGCGAGGCTGAAACAGCCGCGATTGCCGTTTTGCGGCGGGTCGTGCACGAGTTTTTTCGGACTGGCCGGCGATCGCCCTGGGTGATGAGCGGCGGGAACGGGGATTCGTCCGAGGGGACATACCTCGCGGTTGGTCAATTCCCATCGGAACGGACATGCCTTCCGCGCGGCGTTGTGCCAGTCACTCGGGATTCCTGACGGACGTTGCGGCGATTGGTGAGAGCCCTGTTCGCGGAGGATGGCCGATGGTGGACCAGCCACTCCACGGGCCGGTGGCTCTTCCACCGACAGATTGAAACCTATCGTACGGAGGGGGCCAGGATCGGGTGTTGATGAGGCGCCGCGCTGGGGCCCCCCTTATTGCGGCATCTCGCACGTGGGGCAGGTTTGGTTCCCCGGCAGCGTGTCGTCCTTGAGCAGAGCCCCCAGCCAGGCTGCGAAAGGCATACCTCCCGACTGTTCGGTGTAGAACAGTGGTGCGCGGAGGATGGTGTGCGTCTCTCCCTTGGCGACATAGGAACGGTAGTTGGGTGCGGCCTGTCGGCTCGCCAACTCGCTTAACATCTTGTGAGTCCAGGCCTGCCGATCCTGTGTCGCGGCCATTTGGGCATAGAACGCCGCCTGGGTGGCATCCTCGAGGAACGTGAACTGGGCGAAGCGGTCTTTGGGAAAATGGGCCGCGAGCCTGGCAACCACCTGGCTGTCGGGGGTGTTTTTCGCCTCTGGGCCAAACACCGCGGCGGGGAGCTGGTAGTTCCAGTTTTGATTGCGGCCCTGCTCGAACTCGGGGGTGGTGACCCCCTGCCCGCTGTCACCCAGAAACACGCCGCGGGCATCGGGAAACATCCCCTTCAACGCTGCGTAATGCGTGGCGGCCCCATAGGCCCCGGCACTGGAACCTGTCACAAGAAGTTGCGCGGGCCGCGACACATGGGAACGCATCCAATGCAGGATCACCTGCATGTTGTCCCAGCCGCGGTGCTCGATCGAAAAGGGTTTGCCGGTGTCGGGGAATTTGTAATGGGCCGTTCTGGACCCCGAGTGCACATCGCCGGTGCAGTAGGGAACGAACAGCATGCTCCAGTCGCGCACCGGGTTCTGGGGATTGTTGCGGTCGAGCAGACCCGACAGATGTGCCGGTCCGTCACCAGGCAGGAGCTGGGCCTTGTAGACCTCGGCGGGCCCCTGGTCGGCAGTCCCCGAGAAGTTCGCCCGGTCTCCCGCCAGTCGCGGTTTGGAACAGGTCGCGTCGTTCCAGCACGATCCCCCGCCATTGAAGAATACAACCAGTCCATCCCCCTTCCCTTCCCGAAAGAAAAAGGAGAAGGTTGGTGTGCTACCCGGTGCGTTGGAACAGGTGGGTGTGTAGACGTGGCCCTCGATGGTCACGGGTTTGGGCACAACTCGTACCCAGCCCTCTGAGGCATCGGGATCGGGGTCCTGCGGGGCGGCCGGCACCCGATCCTGAGCCCTGGCCTGGAACGTCATCAGGCACACGGCCCCAAACATCAGGAAACATCTCAGAAGGAACATTGCCGATCCTCGGGTCCCGGGTTGAATTCCTCATCCGGATTGTGCTGCGAAAGGAGGTGACATACAAGTCGGCAGGCCTGAATCCAAGTCCGCAAGAGCTTAGCCTTGGCACAAGGAGCCATCCGTTGAGGGGCTGTGTCGGCCGATCGCTTTCCTCCTGGCCCGCAACAACCTGCGGCCTCTGAATCACACTCAATATAATATTCATGTGTTCCTAATTATGGCCATGTGTGCATTCCTTCTGAGTAAAGAACGCGACTGGGAACCTCCGGACTGCGGTCCTGGCTGTGAATGTTTCGATGTGGAGTGACTGGGGCCAGGTTTCTCAAATGGGAATTCTTTGATCTGACAATCAATTTCGCCGGAATCCGGACTGGAGAATGCCGATTCCAGCCTTCAGGGGAATGCTGTTCGCGGCATGTCCCTGGGGCCGGAGGAGCCGGAGAGGGGCGATCGACCGCGACCACCCCTCTTCCCAACCGTTGCCACCCGAACTCGCATCGCCCAAGAGTGCTCTTGCGTTCAGGCTTTGCGAACTGGGGGACTGTTGCCACGGGGGCCCACCGGCTAGAATTGAGCTTCCTGCCAGTTCAGCGTTTGAACTACTGTCCCACCACACAAACAAACCCGATTCCACCCGCTGTCGCACAACTCTTTCCCCCTGCCAGTTTCTGACACAGGCTTCATTCGAAGTTTCGAAGTCAGACCCTGAGTTCCCCCCGACTGGCCTCGTTGTGTTGCGATTGGAATCAGCCCGCCTGAGAACCTCGACCTCTTGATCCTGCGACAACCCGTGGGCTTCCCCAGCCGCGGGCTCGAATGCTGTGTTCAACCTTCGGGATTGTCACTGACGTTTGTTCATTGTTGCCGGAAATGACTGTTGCGGCTGACTTGGCCCCCCGGAAGATCCGGGCTGGTGCGGTTGGCTGGCGGAAGTCAGCGGGAGGCCGCAGCGACAGGAATCCTGCCCATGAGTACCCTGACTTACCATCCCCAGTCGACTGAGTTGGGTCGTCGGACCCGCCTCGACACTCCGGTGGCCCCGCAGACCCCCGCCACGACGGTGTCGGAAGGGCCGGTGCTGGCGTCGCCCGCCTGGATCGTCCGCCTGCTGAGCGGCAAGCGTCTGCTCGTGGCCTCGGTGGCCGGGGCGTTGCTGGCCGGGGCCGGCTGGTCGTGGAAGCAGCACGGCCTTGGTGCCACCTCGGCCCCGTCGCACCAGTACGAGACAACCGAGAAGCTGGTGCTGCACAGCGTGCAGCGGCAGTCGTTGCCGATCACCATCACCGAACGGGGCACGCTGTCGAGCCAGAAAGAGACCCGCATCCTGTGCGATCTGGAGACGGTTCCGGGGCAGCCGGGGACACGCATTTTGTGGCTGGTCCCCAACGGCACCGCCGTCAAGGAAGGGGATCTGCTGGTCGAATTCGACTCGGCTCCTCTGAAGGACCGGGTGAATGCCCAGACCGTGCTGTTCGAGCAGTCGCGGGCGGCCCAGATCCAGGCCTCGGTGCGGCTTGAAAATCAGAAGACGCAGAACGAGACCAACCTCGCGGCCGCCAAGCTCAAGGTCGAGATGGCCAAGCTGGCCCTGAAGATGTACGAGGATGAATCGGGGGGAACCTACAAGATCGCCCTGAATGATCTGGAATCGAAGATCCAGGAAGCGAAGAACCAGATCAAGGAGGCGCAGGCGGCCCTGAAGATGAAGGCGGCCCGCAAGCACGGGGTCGAGACCCTCTTCAAGCTGGGCTACCGGGGCAAGGGAGACCTCGACCAGGCGATGCACGAGCATCTCTCGGCCGACTTCGCGCTCGTCCGGTCCACCAACGCCCTGGGGACAGCCGAGGCGAACAAACAGAAGCTGAAGCAGTACGAGTACCCCATGAAGGTACTCGAGCTGACCGGGACGATCGCCACGGCCGAGCGGGCCCTGTCGCAGGTCGAACGGGACAATGAAGCGCTGCTGGCCCAGGTGGGGGCGTCCAAGACGGCGGCCGACCGGGCCTTCGCCACCGAAGAAGAAAAGCTGCAGCGGTTCAAGGACCAGCTCGCCAAGAGCAAGATGCTGGCTCCGCACGATGGGCTGGTGGCGCATTCTCCCGACCGGACCCCCTGGGGTCGTCTGGTGGCCGAGGGAGAACTGGTGACCGAACGGGCGAAGATCCTGTCGCTGCCCGACCTCACCCGGATGCAGGTGAAGCTGGGAATTCACGAATCGGTGGTGGATCAGGTGCGGGTGGGGCTGCCGGCGACGATCCGCATCGACGCCTTCCCCGATGTGTCTTACAAGGGATCGGTCGCCTCGGTGGCCGTCTTGCCGACCCAGGACAGCAGCCTGAGTTCCGACGTGAAGGTCTACGACGTGGTCGTGACCATCGATGAGGAAGTGACCTCGCTGAAGCCCGGGATGACGGCGATTGCCGACATCCACGTGCGGCGGCTGGACGACGTGGTGACGCTGCCCGTGCAGGCGATTCTGCAGGAGAAAGACGCCACGTGGTGCTACGTCTCGACACCCGGGGGAGTGCTCCGCCGCCCGCTGAAACTGGGAGCGTCGAACAATGCCCAGGTCGAGGTGCTCGAGGGGCTGCAGCCCGATGACCGGGTGGTGCTCAACCCGCAGGCGATCCATGATGCCGACGCCACCCACAACCTCCCCGGTGCCTGAAAGGGGACAGGTCCATTTTTGGCCTGCCCGGGTGGCCACCCTCCTGCGCGGAGGGGGCCGATGATCTCGTGGTCGTACTGGTCGATCGCGGTCTGGACGGCGTTCAAGAACCTGCGGCTGCGCAAGATGCGCAGCGGGCTGGCCCTGCTGGGGGTCATCCTGGGGGTTGGCTCCGTCATCGCGATGCTGGCGATCGGCGAGGGTTCGAAGGCGCAGGCGATCGCGCAGATCCGCGAGCTGGGGGCGACGAACATCATCGTCCGCAGCGTGAAGCCCGGCAGCCGTCCTTCAGCCGCCGAGGGTGAAAACACCGCCGGGGCCCAGAAGGTCAGCCGGGTGGTGGAATACGGCCTCAAATTCAACGACCTGAAGCAGTTCCGCGAGGCAATGCCGACGGTCGACCGGGTGATTCCCGTGTCGCTGGTCCGCAAAGACGCCCACAACGGGGCGCGGCGGGTGCGCAATGCGCGGATCCGCGGGGTGACACCTGACTATCCCAAGGTGAAACCGCTGCGGCTGGGGCGGGGACGGTTTCTCGTGACCACCGACCAGACGTCAGCCGCCAACGTGGCGGTGCTGGGGGCCGACGCCGCCACCGAGCTGTTTGGCTACGAAGACCCGCTGGGGCGCGACCTGCAACTGGGGACGATGGCCTTCAAGGTGGTGGGCGTGCTGCGCAGTCCCCGGGGCAATCCCGAGGCGCTCGAGATTTACGTCCCCCTCGAAACCACCCGGCGGAGGTTCGGAGAACTGCAGATTGTGCGCACCGCCGGCAGCGTCGACTTCGAGAAGACCCAGCTCAACGAAATCATCCTGGGGGCCCGCTCGATCGAATTGGTGGGGGCCACGGCCGAGATGGCCCGCAAGCTGCTCGAAACCTCGCATCACGGCAAGGACGACTACGAGATCCAGGTGCCGCTGGAACTGCTGGAACGGGCCGAGGAACAGCAGTCGCTCTGGAACCTGGTGCTCGGGTCGATCGCGGGAATCTCGCTGGTGGTGGGGGGGATCGGCATCATGAACATCATGCTGGCGAACGTCACCGAGCAGACCCGCGAGATTGGCATCCGCCGGGCGATTGGGGCCCGACGTTCCGACATTGTGGCCCAGTTCCTGACCGAGTCGGTGGTGCTGTGCAGCGTGGGGGGACTGCTGGGGATCGGAGTGGGGGTGAGCATTCCCCTCATCGTGCAGCACTTCGCCGGGATCGAGGCGGTGGTCCGCCTGTGGTCGGTCGCCCTGGCGTTCTCGATCTCGACCGCGATGGGGGTGATCTTCGGCATCTACCCCGCCGCCCGGGCCGCCAACATGGACCCGATCCAGGCGCTGCGGAACGTGTAACACAGACCTCCGCGTGAACTTCGCGGCTCTGAGTGCCGGCTGCACTCCATTCATTTGGGGCCATCCTCAATCGAACACCAAAGTCGCGTGCATCACTCCCGGCTCCAGTGAGGGATCGTCGGACAGGAACTCGGCAGTGGCGGCATCACTGGCGATTCAGTCCACGATCACCCCAACCATCAGACACAGGTCACTCAGGCCTGGTTGCCCCCAACCACGCCGGGGCGAATGTCCGCCGGGGACGCCTGGGGTCGTCGATGCGCTTCTTCCAACCGGCACCGTCGGATTGCGGATGATTCTGGGAAACAACCAGCGTTCACCGACTGGCCTGAAGGTTCGCGGAGCGAAAATCCAGGTGCGGGAGGACCCTGGGCCACACGCACCCGGCGGCCAAGACATTGCCGCGCAGCGACCCAAGCGCACACACGACTGGCTGCCGACCGCGGCACCCGCCTCAACGGGCCTCAATCAGCGTCCATTCCCCCGAGGTGACCGGTTGGCGATTGAGAGAACTGCGGACCTCCAGCCAGGTCTCCACCCGGCCCGGCTCGAGCGCCTCGACCTCAATCACCCCGGTGAGGACCTGGTCGGCATCGAGCTCATCGACCAGGTCGAATTCCAGCCGCTCATCGCGCATGGTGAAGTTGGTCGACAACTCGAGACCGTTCCGTTCCAGCCGGGCGGTGACCAGCCCCAGTTCACTGGGCAGCTTCACCCCCACCGCCAGCCGCCGTGCGGCGTTCAGCCCGGTGTTCTTCACCGTGAACTGCAACCGCCCGCGCTGGCCCACCGCCAACGGCTCGGAGCTGTCCGACAGTTCGGCCACCAGCGGACCAATCGCCGCGTCGATGCGCAGTGCCTGCTCCGCAGGTTCGAGGGCCACTCCTTCGGCTTCAATCTCGGCCCGCACCACCGCCCGCCGGGCCTCCCGTTCGCAGGTGAACTCCAACTGCACCCGACGGCTCTCGCCCGGCTCCAGCGTTCCCAGATCCCAGGCCAGTCCATCTCCCTCCCGGCGGGATCCTTCCGTCAGCGCGGCGGGCTGGATGGCTTTGTCGGAACTGACCCGCAGGGTGACCCCCTCGAGCGTCTGTTGACCGGGGTTGCGGACCAGCACGAGGTACTCAGCCCGGGCACCGACCGGCCGTTGCCGGGGGCCCAGCAATTCCAGTGAGAACTGCCGTTCGACAAACTGGACGCAGACCCGCTGCTCAGGCCGGCGCTGCGTGCCGGCGCTCGGGGGGGGAACCAGCACAAACCGGCAGCACGCCTGTCCCTTCCGCTCGCCCACCAGCGACAGATCCCACTCTTTCGTCTCGCCCGGTTCGAGCCGGGCCACCCCCGCTTCCAGTTCCCGTTCGTCCGAGCCGGGAAACCGCAAACCGGCCCCCAGTTCGCACCGCACCTTGAGATTCGCAACAGGCTGTGTCGTGGAGTTGCGGAGCAGCACGTGGAAGGTCGTCAACTGCCCCACGGCCGACTGCTCGACCGAACTGGCCTCCAGTTCGAGTTCTCCCAGAGGAACCAGGGCTTCGAGTTCGACATCGGGAGGGGACAGTCCCGGCCCATCCGTCGGTCCCCGGTTGTCGGGCACGTCGGCACGCGGTTCGCGCTGGCCTCCTTCTTCTTCCGCATCGAGGGGCGACTTGCCACGCGACGGGGGAGAGAGTTCCAGCGGGCCATCCTCGGCGGGGGCTGTTTCCGAAGCCAGGGCTTTCTCCGGGCGAGACTGCCCGGGGGAGGATCGATCGGGAGGCGATACGGTTCGGCGGGACTCGGTGCCAGCCGGGTCATCGGATCGGGGAGCGGTTGACCGGGGCTCGATCCGCAGCACCTCGGACGAGGAGGGGGCCTGGGCTCCGAGGGGGGCGGAGTCGGCACCGGGGATTCCCCGGTCGATCACGCCGGGAGGGGCCGCTTGGGCGGCGGTCGGGGGAGGGATCCGAAAGGTCTGCTGCTGCTGACGCGACAGCCCCGCGCAGCCTGCCAAACCTGCCAGGAGGCAGCCGCACAGGGTCCACGTGCCGAACATCCGGCCAGTAGCACTCGAGCGGTTGTGCATTGAGGAACTCAACAAAGTGACACCAGCCCGGCAGTTGGCCCACCCCGCCGCGCGGTGCGGCCTGTAAAAACCTAGCACATCCCCGCGAAGCCGCCGGTCGAATCGCCAGGAAGCCCGAACTGACCTAGAGGCAAAGTGCCGTTTCTGACGATAACTCCGATTATGGAGGATGCCATGGAGAAGTCGTACAAGTGGTGGATTGCGGTCGCCCTGAGTGTCGGGCTGGGCAGCTCGCTGGCTCAAGGTGCCGACGGAGCCAAAAAACCAGCGTCGGGGTCGGGCTTCAGCCTGTTCCGCAAGTCTCCGGTAAAACCCGCCGGGGCGGAACAACCGGCTGAAGTCGAGTGGCTGCACGATCCCCAGGAGGCATTCGACCAGGCCGAGGAGTCGGGGCGTCCCGTGCTCTTGGTTCTGGGGGGCAAGCGCTGCAGCTGGTGCCGAAAACTGGAGAAAGACACCCTCGCGGACGCCAAGGTCAGTGCGTTGATCAGGGATTCGTTTGTCCCCCTGCATGTGAATGCCGAGGATCAACCCGATCTGGCGGAAGTGCTGGCGGTGGAGAGCTATCCGACGACCATTGTGCTGACCCCGGGAGGAGATGTGGTGAGCAGCACGCCGGGGTATCTGCCGGCGGTCAAATACCGCAAAGCCCTGCAGCAGAGTCTGGCGAAACACGCCAGGGCGGAATCGCAGGTTCGCCAGGCGAGTGGCGAAGTTCCGCTTGAGAAGCCCTCAAAAAAGCGGTAACCTTGAAGGGATGAGCCCTTCACCCAAAAAGCCGTCTGATTCTGAAGATCCCTGGGAAAACCTGGCCGAGCAATTGTTCGGCACGACTCCCGGCAAAGAGCACACCGCCGCGAATGAGACGCGGGCTGGAGAGACGCGCAAGGACCCGACGCGGACCGATGTGCGACCGCTCGAATCGCTGTTGGGCGAGGAAGACTCGGCCGAGCAGGCGAAGAAGAAAAAGAGTCTCGCCGCCCTGTTGTTCGACGACGAATCGGAAGAGACCCCCGATGAGGGGGCTCCTCCGGGGGAAGAACCTGCGGCTCCCGTGCGTGGTGGGGCGAAGAAACCGCTGCTCGACGACGAGGACGACGCGGCTGGACCGGCGGAGTCGGGGCTGGAACTGCCCACTCCCAAACCGGCCACCGTCTCGCCCCAGGATTCGTATTGGGACGCATTGGCCAATTGGAGCTGGGATGACGGGGACGCCAGCAAGTCGGCCGGTTCGGTCTCCGAACCTGCGGCCGGGTTGAGCGAGACCACCGAAGAGCACAGTGCCCCCGCGGAACGCTCTTCTTCGGGTTCGAGTGATCGGGGTGGCCGGGGAGGACGACGCGACCGGGGTGGCCGCGGCCGTGACCGCCGGGATGACCGGGGAAGCGACAGCCGCCGCGAAGCCCGGGGTCCTCGTGACCGGGGTCCGCGGGAAGAAACCCCGGCGTCCGCCGAACGCGATGTGCCCGCTTCCGCAGGAGCACCAGCCAGCGAAGAGCCGGTGGGCACCCCTCCGATCTGGGACTTTGAGGCCGAGGAAGAAGCACCGGCCCGTCCGGCCCGTCCGTCGGCTGGCGGGCGTCGGCCCGGGCGTGAAGAGCGTCCGGAACGCCCCGCGCGTCCTCCGGTTCCTCCCGCCTCCCCCCTCGCCGATCTGGAAGAGGATGGAGGTGAGGACGAAGGGGGCGAAGAAGCGGGAGGCGAGCCGCGCCGTCGGCGGCGGCGTCGCCGCCGTGGTCGCGGGGGTGATGAGGGGGGGGCCTCGGCCGAGCGCCCCGCCAGCAACCGTCCCGCGCCGAGTGCGGAGGGAGTTCCGGGAGCCGATTGGGACGATTCGGAAGAGGCTCTGCCCGATGTTCCCCCGACCCCACCGGCCCGCCCCGCCCGCCGGGAAGAGCGCCCCGCCCGTGGAGAGGGACGTGGCGAAGGGACTCGCGAAGGACAACCCCGCCGTGAGTCGCGTCGCGACCGCGATGAAGGGAGTCGCGACAGTTCCCGCCGGGAGGCGGCTGCACGCGACACGACCGAAGAAGAAGGCAGCCGCGAGTCGCGGTATGCCGAGACTCCCCGGCGTGGCGATCGCGGCGAGCGGTCTGACCGTGGCGACCGGTCTGACCGTGGCGAGCGGGCCCAGCGGCCGGAACGGGTCGAACGGGCGGTGCGGCGTCCCCTGGCCGAAGAGGACGTCGAAGAAACGACGGAAGAGAGCAGCGAGCGCCCCGGGCGGCGCGATCGGGGCCGTCGTCGCAGTTCCCGCCCCGAAGACTGGAGTGATGCCGACTTCGAATCGATCGAAGATCGCGTCGGCTTCGATGCCGAGGAGCCGGAGGAGGCTGACGAAGAAGAGTCGGCCGGTCCCCGCGTCGACCTCGAAGATATTCCCAGTTGGGAAGAGGCCATTTCCTACCTCCTGAAGGCCGAGCCAGACAGCGGCCCCAGCCGTGGCGGCCCCCGTCGCGGCGGCGGAGGAGGGGGCGGAGGCCGGGGTGGCCGCGGCCGCCCGCCACGCGACCGCTGAGCGGACGTTGTGATCTTCGCTGAATTTACCAGCCCGGCTCTTGCAGCCGGGCTGGTTTGTTTTTGGCTGGTCTCTGGCCCACACAGGCATCGGCCTGAAACGGACTGCGTTCAACCGGCCCCATCACCGCCCCGGTCGAGCGCCGACCGGGTGCCAACGCCGTCATTGAGGATTCATGCCGCGGAATCACGAGGGAACAACCATGGCGCCGAACACGAGCCCGACCTCCTGAGCGTCGGATCGGACGACGGGAATCGCCCCATGACGAACCGGCGGCGGGCATCGAGGTGGCTGAGGACGCTGAATGGCGTCCCGGCTTCGGAGCCGATTTGATGGGCGAACACCGATCGCTGGACGCCGGCATCAGGGCGAGGCATCGATAAAAAAACCCCGGTTTCCACGCGGAAACCGGGGGTGCGTCAGACGGATCCGTCACGCCGAAAGGGCGTGGCGTTTACATCGTCTTCATCTTGCGGACGATCGCCTCGGCCATCTGGCGGGTGCCGACGGCGGTCGGGTCGTTGCGGTCGGCCTTCATGTCGTAGGTGACGTCCTTCCCTTCGGCAATAACGGCCGCGACCGCCTTCTCGAGCTTCTCGGCTGCCTTGGCTTCGCCGAGGTGTTCGAGCATCAGCTTGCCCGAGAGGATGAGGGCGGTGGGATTGACCTTGTTCTGCCCCTTGTACTTGGGGGCGCTGCCGTGGGTCGCTTCGAAGACCGCTCCGGACGAGCCGATGTTGGCTCCGGGGGCGACCCCCAGACCACCGACAAGACCAGCGCACAGGTCACTGAGGATGTCGCCGTAGAGGTTGGGAAGAACGATCACGTCGTACAGCTCGGGCTTCTGGACGAGCTGCATGCACATGTTGTCGATGAGCCGCTCGGTGTATTCGAGCTTGCCATCGGTATTGGGGACCTTGCCGGCCAGGTGGGCGTCGGGCTTGACCCCTTCGAGCAGCGACTTGTCTTCGAAGCGGGCGCCGTAGGCCGAGGCGACCGCGCGGGTCTCCTTGTACCACAGTCCGTCGGTGAACTTCATGATGTTGGCCTTCGACACCGAGCAGACCGACTTGCGGTTCATTTTCAGGGCGTAGTCGAAGGCGTACTGGCAAATCCGGCGGGTTCCCTCGAAGGACATCGGCTTGATGCTGACGCCGGTGGTGTCGAGCCCGGTCGAGATCTTCTTCCCGGTGGCGATGCTGTTGATGTACTTGATGAGGTCGGCGGTGGTGGGCTGACCGGCTTCGAACTCGACCCCGGCATAGAGGTCTTCGGTGTTCTCCCGAACGACGACGAGGTCGACGTTGGTGTAGTGGCCACGAACCCCCTTGTAGCTCTTGCAGGGGCGGACACAGGCGTAGAGGTCAAGCGCCTGGCGGAGGAAGACGTTGACGCTGCGGAACCCCTTGCCGATGGGGGTGGTGATGGGGGCCTTGAGGGCGACCTGGTTCTTCTTGATCGAGTCGAGCACCCGCTCGGGAACCTTGCCTTCGCGCTCGATGACCTCGATGCCGCATTCCTGCACGTCCCAGTCGATCTTCACACCGGTCCCGTCGATGCAGAGGCGGGTCGCCTCGGCAATTTCGGGGCCCACACCATCACCGGGGATCAACGTCACGTGGTACATCGTCGCAAGTCTCGAAGAGGAGGGAGAAAGGAGGGGTCGCGGAGGCGCACCGGGGCCACAAAAACCGGGGCCCCGTAGGTCTGGCGAGGGTAGCCGATGCCCCGGGGGGTTGCAACGGGTTGGGGGTTGGGCTGGCGGCCACACTGTGGAGACCAGACTCTCCCGGCGGGGGAGGCAACTCAGCCCAGATCCGAACCGGGCAGGGCCCGCCGGAACCATTCGGGAAGCCGTTCCGGGGGAAGCTGGAGTTCCCGTGTTCCATCGGGGAGATATTCGGCCAGCCAAATCGGCTCTGCCCCGGAATTGTCGAAAATGAAGGCACGGGTCGCGTAAGCCACCGCGTCCGGGAGCAGGTCGAGGCTGCGGCGATAGCGCTCGATGACCTTCTCCGGGGGCACATCATGTCCCCCTTCACGGACTCTGGACTGCACCCGGCGGATATTCAATTCGGCCGACTCAGTCGCCACAAAATAGAGATAGGTGCGGTAGCCCGTACTTGCCGCCTCCGCCAGGAACAACACCTTGGAACGGTGGGACATCACCGTCTCGAACGAAAACGACCGCCGCACCGCCAGCAACTCCATCCGCAGGAAGTCCACGAGCGACGCGGCGACGTACGAGTCGACCGCCGTCTGTGGGGCGTGCAGGATCCCCTGTTCGAGACTGGCGGCGGCGAAAAATGGATGCGAATCCGGCAGCCGACCCAGCCCCTGCAACTGCCCGGCCAACTCCTCACGCGACAGACGCAATCCAAACCGATTCAAATCGATTCCGGCCGCGCTCAGGTCGCGTTGCAGGTTGTCGGCGTTGAGGAATTCATGCAGGGAGAACAGACCGGCCGGCCCGCCATGCTCCTTCGACAATTGGCGGGCCAAAAGAGATTTGCCCGAACCATTCGGACCGGCGAACATCCGCAGCCGGGGGGTCTGCCCCGTCATGATGCCCCTCGTTTGAGCCGCGACGGCTCCGCCGGCTCCAACACCACCTGTCCCTGGTTCCAGACGGGCAGAGGATGACCGGCCAGCGCGGCCGCCTCGGCCGCCGCTCTCCCCACGCGGTGCAGTGCCTCGCGCAACGCGGCGGGGGTCTCCGCGCTCCGGCCCTCGTCGCTGCCAGGCGCTTCCTCGGGCAGGGCCTGCCTGGCTTCCGTCTGGAAGAGCTTGCGCCAGTCTCGGAAGGCGGGGTGGGTAGCCGGAACACCGTGCAACTGCAGAAACAGGTCCAGAGCCCGTTCGAAGTAATGGGGCTGCTGGCGAAAGTCGACGTACACCCGCTTGCGCAAAAACGGGGGAAACGATGCCACCTCGGAACCGCTCAACAACAGGGGAATGATGGTCTCCCGATCGGCTTCCCGGGTGCCGATGAAGCGTTGATTGATCAGATCCATCTCGGCCGAGACGACATTCCCCTGGGACACATGTTTTCGCAGATAGCCTGGCGTGCCGATCACAAGAATGCGGGGGGTCTCTGACACCCGTTCGACAAACCGGGCAATGCTTTTCCCCGGGGCCGCATTGTGGTGACGATCAAACCACGGCTCGAAACCGGCCTTCTCCAAATCCTCGACGAATTGCTCCACCCAACGCTCTTCCTGACTGACGCCCCAGGCATAGCTGACGAAAAGTTCGGGGGGAGGTGCCGGCGCGGACTGTTGTGCCACGAGGCTCTTTAGCCGGTAGAGCGCTTGCTCGAACTCGGTCCGCAGGCGGCTGGTGATTTTTTCCACCTCAATCCGCCGCTCCATACCGGGGGTGAATCCAATCGGTTCCGCCGCCTGGGGGATGTTGAGCCTTTGGCCACACTGGTTGCAAAACGTAAAGCCCTGTTTCTGGAACTTGCGTTGCACAATCCAATCGAGCCCTGTGCGACAGGCGGGACACTCCACTCGGGGCCAACGGTGAACCTGGACGGACCTCGCCTGCTCCTGCGGAAGTTGTCCCGGATCGAGAAACGACTCGAACAATCCCTGAAACATTTGCCGCGTGTGTGGGGGCACCTGCCGACCAAACAGCAGATAAAACTCGCGCACACCCCCCTCACCCACCTGTTGCCGAAAGCCGCAGACCGACGTGCGCTGGTGCAGATACCGCGCCTCATTCTGCCATTGCTGTGCGCTCTCGAACACGTTGGTGTAACCCAGTCGCACCACCAGTGAGGCATAGAGGTTTTCCGTCGCTCCCTCGACGGTGTAGCTGACCGTCTCGTCGACCTCCTCGACGCCCGTGGAGGGCTTCCGCAGATTCATCAGTTCGGGAAACACCAGCAGGCGGGTCGTACCCAGCATCTCGCGGAAACAGCGATAGCTGAGCCGGCGTTGCAGGAACAGTTCGACGACCGCCTCGATCAGGTACTGGCGATCCTCGGGGGGCAGTTCCTCCAACTCGGGAAAGCGGTATCCACCCGCCAGCAGTTGGTCTTCCTCGAGCGCTCCCAGACCCCGTGGGTTCCGGCGTGCCTCCAGAATAAAGGAAGCCGCGAGGTTGTTGACCAGCGTGGGGTCCAGGAGCAAACGCTCTTCCCCCTGCGAGGTCGTCAAGAGCCGGACGAATCCATTGCGTCCCAAATGCAGGCACGTACGACGCACTTCCTCAAGCGTCCAGTCCCCAGGTGTCGGCCCCACGCGCAGTCGGTCGACCAGTGTTTCCAGCGGGATGAGACGCGCGAATTCTGGAAGTTCCTTCATCGCCAACACCGCCTGGCGAATCTGGTAGTAGGCTGTCCCCTCCACAATGTGTGGTCGTTGGCTGGAACTCAGTTGTTCTGTGATGCGCTGGCGCAGTTCGGCAACGCCGGTGCCGGTCGTCGCGGTGGTTGTCAGCCAACTACCTTCCACCTGGCGGGCCGCGCACCACTGATCCAGATCGGCCGGGGTCAGCCCACCCCAGCCGCGATCAATCTTGTTGGCCACGAGAATCTTCCGGCAGCGAGGGGGCAATTGCTGCAGCCAGTACTCGACCGTTCCCAATGAATCGCGATGGTCACCGGGATTGAACACGATGATCGCCAGATCGGCATCTTCAATGTGCAGGGCATGAATCAAGCGGTAATCGGCCTGGCCCGCCAGGTCCCACAACACGGTCTCGCATTCGACGTCGGGCTGCTGCGGATCGGGCGGCGCGAGATCATCGACGCGCCAAAATTGCTGTCCATGCGTGGATTCGAAAGGGCGAAATTTTTTTTCCGCGAGCTGCCCCCCCAGCGTGGATTTCCCGGCCCCGGAATCTCCCAGCAGGACGATCTTCGCGCTGGTGTAGCGTCGGGTGACAACGACTTTGTTGCCGATGGCTGAATTGGACCCCGACGAAGTTGTCACGTTCGGAAAGTCCAGTAACCAGAGCGTCGGTCCTCGGCCCGATTGCCAAAAATCATTCTGGAGTATGGCCACCTGGCGCGCCCCCGGATTGGAAATCATCCCGCCCCGATTCATCAATTCGGGTGATGGCGCAATGGAATCAAGGTCCACCTCAACCATGTCTGATTCGGACGCTCTCAGATTCAACAACTGACATACCGAAGTCGACACCGAATCTGTTTTGCGGGTTCCGATTGCGACCAACAGCTCGCCGTTATTGCAAATCTGTAACCCGGTCAACCAATCGAGGTTGGTCTGAATGCGGGCGGAATGGTCGTAGTGCTCCGCCAGCAGACAGAGCTCTTGAGAGAGCCTGGTACCAATCACAACTGGAGTCGACGCAGCGCCGCGCCCCATGGCCAACAGGGGATATGGCCCCACAGATTGATCTTCGTGAATACTCATTGCAGTCGTGCAATTCCACACCTGCAAACCATTCATTGTCGATGCCAGCAACGCCTCGGGATTCCAGGGTGAAAATACCATTTCGGCCACCTTGGCAGAACCCAGTTCTACCAATTGTGGTTTGCGTGCCGGTTCGCCAGCCAAACACGCCAGCCGTTCCAGACCGTCGGCCATCGCAATCCGAACGCCCTGCTTTACAATCCGGGGAATGAGCGGCATGAGCAGGTTGATTGTCGGACCGAGAAACCCCTGCATTTCGTCCAATACCTGATCGTACTCGAAATCTTGAACATCGAGCAATGATTCCGATTGAAGTGAAATTCTTGCGAGGCGGAGTTGATCGCGACGTGCATTCCAAAGGAGCACCAACAGCGAATCAAGATGACTGGGATCGAAGCAAAAGGCCTCGATTTGTCCCAACGGTTCATAGTTCGCACGTTTCCGCGCCAGACCTTGGTCAAGCAGAATCAGCTCCCGATGGGCCGTGAGCACGGCCAACCACCGTCCGTCAGGTGACCATTGAACATGGGCGATCGGTTCCCGAAAGGAGATTTCACGAGCCCAGACCCCGGCGGCGATCTCCCGGGATTCCGGAGAGCCCACAATCTGAAAGCCGTTGGATTGGTCGGGCGTTGTCACGGGCGGACGGCCTAAAGTGCGAAATGGAACAACGGCGGGCGGCACCAGCCTCGTTACGGACCTACCGAAGTGCGCCTCTGCAACGGGGGAGACTGGGGCGACTTCCGCACGGAGTTCCTTCCGTCATCCTGAAATTCTCTGACAGACCTTCTCCCGTCGCAAGTCGCTTCGCAGTTTCCGGGGGGCTTGGACAGGTCGCACCTTGCCACCCCCCGGTCTTGCCCAAAACGCACTTTTTCACTACGTTCGACAACTCTTGTGCACCGCGCCGGGCACCTTGTCGTTTGTGATTTCGCGCCGTGCCGCCGCCGCGTCCGTTCCTGGGCTGTTCTGCCCGCGGGAAGGATGCGCGAGCCTCTCTCAACCCCGGTTTTTTCCGCTGCAGGTCTGCTCTCATGCCTATCGCCACGCCCAAACAATATGCCGCCATGCTGGATGCCGCCCAGAAGGGGGACTACGCCTATGCGGCCATCAACGTCACGTCGATCGTGACCATCAACGGGGCCCTCAAGGCGTTTGCCGACAAGAAGTCGGACGGCATCATCCAGATCTCGACCGGCGGGGGTGAGTTCGCGTCGGGGCTGAACGTGAAAGACGCCACCTTCGGGGCGATCGTGCTGGCCGAGGCGGCCCACCGCCTGGCCGAGAAGCACAATGTGCTGATCGCCCTGCACACCGACCACTGCCAGCCCAAGAAGGTCGACAGCTTCCTCCGGCCGCTGATCGCCGAGACCGCCCGCCGCCGCAAGGCGGGGCTCCCTAACCTGTTCCAGTCGCACATGCTCGACGCCAGCGAATTGCCTCTGGCCGAGAACATGAAGCTCTCCCAGGCCCTGCTGGTCGAATGTGCGGCCAATGAGATCATCCTCGAAGTCGAGGCGGGAGTCGTCGGCGGGGAAGAAGACGGGGTCGACCACAGCGGTCTGCCCCGCGAGAAGCTGTACACCACCCCCGAAGACATGCTGGCGGTCTACGAGGCGCTGCAGGGGAAGGGGCGGTACATGTTCGCCGCGACGTTTGGCAACGTCCACGGGCACTACAAGCCGGGTGCGGTGAAGCTGCGTCCCGACATCCTCAAGAATGGCCAGGATGCGGTTGTGAAGAAGTACGGCCAGAAGGCGAAGTTCGACCTCGTCTTCCACGGCGGTTCGGGAACCCCGGTGGAAGAAATCCGGGAAACCCTGAATTACGGGGTGATCAAGATGAACATCGACACCGACACCCAATACGCCTTCACCCGGCCAGTGGCGGATCATATGTTCAAGAACTACGCCGGGGTTTTGAAGGTCGACGGCGAGATTGGTGACAAGAAGGCTTACGACCCCCGGTCGTACCTGAAGGCGGCCGAAAAGGGAGTGGCCGAGCGGCTGGGGTCCGCCTGCGACGACCTGCTGTCGACCGGCAAGACGCTCTTCGGCAAGGTCTAAGTCGCGGTCTCGGCACCAGCCTCGGGAGCCACCCCGCCCACCCATCCGCCCCACCGGCGACTCCAGCCCATGTCTGGAGATCTCCGGCGGGGCGATTTTTTGTTCCGGCGGGAGCTGCAGAACCCTGCCGAGCGCTTCTGGAAAAATTGGCGCAACTTGTTTTTTGGTATCGCTTTGCGCTCCGAGTTCGCGATCTGTTCCGGGGTCGGGTTGTGCCCGATCCGAGTGGGGGGCCAGTCCCCCTCCGTTCCGCATGCGGTCCGCCGATTGGGGGGGGTGTTCCCCTGTCGCCCGGGGGGGACAAGCCGGGTCCGTTGGGGGTGCGGACAGCGGTTGGGGAGGGCTCCGTTCACCTCCCCGGCAGAGGGGGTGGAACCGGCTGGGGAAGACTTGTGGAAAACTTGCGTTTCTTCCGGTTGGGAACGAGTTTACGTCCCTTCCAGCTTGTGAGAAAACCCGGCGCTTTCGCGGTTCCGATGTTGTTCCCTTTCCGGTCGATTGGCAGAATCACCAGACGATTTACTCTGGGGAGAGAGTCTCTCCAGACCGAGCTGACATGAGGCACACATGGCGAGCGATTCTTCCGGCAAAAAGCTGACCACCGCCGAGATTCTGGCGAAGGCGCGGGGCGAAAAGGGTGGGTCTGCCGCGGCTCCCGCGAGTGAGGCGGCTCTCCCAGCGGCGGCACCTGCAGCGGCCAAACCGGCGGCCCCCAAGCCCGCCGCACCGGCGTCGACAGGCAAGCCCAAGACCACCGCCGACATTCTGGCGGCGGCCCGGGCCCAAAAAGCGGGCGGTGCCGCTGCGGCTGCTGAACCGGCCGAAGAAGCGGCGGCCCCCGCTGCCAAACCCGCCCCGAAGCCGGCGGCGGCTGGCGGTGCGAAGCCAAAGTCGACGGCGGAGATTCTTGCCGCCGCCCGCGCTGCCAAGGGAGGAGCGGGCGAAGCTCCGGCCCCCGCAGCCAAGCCGGCGGCAGCCAAGCCCGCCGCCGCCAGTGCCGGGGGCGGGGCCCCCAAGTCGACCGCCGACATTCTGGCGGCCGCCCGGGCAGGCAAGTCGGCGGCAGCCGCACCCACCGCCGCGGCACCCGCTGCGAAGCCCACCGCGGCCAAACCTGTTGCCGCCAAACCCGCCGCCAAGGGAGCGGTGGCTGCGGCAACCGAAGACGGCCCCAGGCTGTCGGTCGAGGAGATGCTGGCGGCGGTTCGTCCGGCCGCGGCTGCTCCCGCCGAGCCGAAGGTGACTCCCGTGCTGGCTCCGGCGGCCAAAACGGCTCCCCCGGCTCCGGTGCGTCCTTCCGCCAAGCCAGCGGCGGCAAAGGCCGGTGCGAAGGGAGCGGCCGGCGAGACCCGCCGGGGCTTCCTGGGCACGGTCGCCGCCACCCTCGCCTCGCCGTTTGTGATTGCGTGGACCGCCCTGACCGCTTCGGCCGGGTTTGCCGGTTTGGGGCTGGCGCGGTTCATGCTGCCCAACGTGCTGACCGAACCGCCCAGCAAGTTCAAGATTGGTCCACCGACCGACTACGACCTGGGGACGGTGGCGACGAAGTGGGTGGCTCAATTCGGCATCTGGATTGTGCACACCGACCAGTATCGGGGCCAGAACCTGATTTACGCCCTGGCCTCGGTCTGCACCCACCTGGGATGCACCCCCAGCTGGCTGGAAGGCGAGCGGAAGTTCAAGTGCCCGTGCCATGGTTCGGGCTTCTACATCACGGGAATCAACTTTGAAGGCCCGGCCCCCCGGCCGCTGGAGCGGGTGGGAATCCGGCTGGCCGAAGACGGGATGCTCGAGGTCGACAAGAGCGTCAAGTTCCAGGAGGAGATGGGGCAGTGGAACGATGCTGCCTCGTTCTTCGAAGTGACCGCCTGACGGGCGGATTGAGGGTGGGGACTGGTCGCCGTTGACAATCGGCGGGCCAGGCGGCCGGCATCACGGTGCCGGCGAGTTGTTGTTCGTTCTGTTTCCTTCGTCCTGTCACGGCAAGCCGCATCGATGTCCATCGGCGAATACATCCGAGACTCGCAGATCTGGAAGAGTGTCTTCCGGCATCCTGCGCCCCACGACCGCCGCAACCGCATCGTGG
>Ga0315903_10001504_pt1 | contig 35347 bp, 44 predicted proteins | sample LakEriMetagenome_7_FD_203524 | JGI IMG/M metagenome (GOLD analysis project Ga0315903, IMG submission 203524) | Freshwater fungal communities from buoy surface, Lake Erie, Ohio, United States - Buoy 2 MA119 | ecosystem: Environmental > Aquatic > Freshwater > Lake | place: USA: Lake Erie, Ohio...
TGCGAAGCTTGTCCAGTTTCGCGCGCGCCCGGCCGGGTGAAAACGGGATTTTCCCGTGCGGGAGGGCGCCGTGGCCGACTCTAACAAGCGGTCCAAGCGGATCGCGCCGCACGAAAACGAAGATCACGCCGAACGGATCCGCGCGAAGCTTGTAGAGATCCGCGCGGACCTCGCGCAGGCGCGGAAAGACCGCGCGTACACCGCGGTGAGCACCCTGAGCCGCCTCGAGCTGCTTGCCATCAAGGAGCTCAACGCGATCGAGCGCGGCCGGGACAACACCGACCCGTACGCCGACCTCGACCCCGAGGAGATCGCCGCCCTCTTGGTCGAGGAGCTCCGCAAGCTGCCCGCCCACGTGCGCTCCAAGGCGCTCGGCGAGTTCGCCGGACCGCGACTTGTGACCTCGGAAGGGGGCCGATGAGTGCGGCCACCCACCGCGCGCACGTCCGCCAAGGCGCGGGCTCCGGCCGACGCGACGCGCTCCGGCGCTCGGGTCGCGCGCGCAGCTCGTACCCGTCGCGAGGCGGACCCGACGCGGTGGATGGCCTGGCTCCCCGGACAGGACGCCTACCTCCGCAGCCAAGATCGCTTCCGGCTGTACCGGGGCGGGAACCAGTCCATCGGAAAGACCACCGTCGGGCTGTCCGACCTGCTGTGGCACGCCGAGGGACGGCACCCGTTCCGAAACTACGGGCAGAACGAGCCGGGCGAGTACTGGATCTGCTGCGCGTCCTGGTCCCAGTCGCTGGCGATCCAGACGAAGCTCTGGGACCTGCTCGACAAGGCGAGCATCCACGAGAACACCAAGTACCGGAAGGACACCGGCTTCTCCGGGAAGCCGCCCACGATCCTGGTGAGGCACAAGCCCACCGGCGGCTACTCGGTGATCCGGTTCAAGACGACCGGGCAAGACACCCTGGACCTGGCGGGCGCCTCGATCAAGGGCGCGCTGTTCGACGAGCCGCCGCACGACGAGTCGACCTACAGCGAGGTCGCGAAACGCGTCCAGGCCAGCAACGGCTGGGTGTCGATCACGATGACGCCGGTGGGCGCTCCGGTCGACTGGATCCGCGACCGAGCGGCCAAGGGCAAGATCCAGGACATCCACGTCCGGCTCACGCCGGCCGCGCTGATCCCCGTCGGCGAGACGGAGCCGATCCGGCTGAAGGACGGCACCCCCTGCGACGCTCGGTGGATCGAACAGATCATCGCCGAGACCCCGGAGCACGAGGTCCCGGTCCGCATCCACGGCGAGTGGGAGATGCGGATCACCGACCGGTACTTCACGAAGTTCCGGTCGAGCGGGGCGGATGGGCACGTCCGGGACGAGGTTCCCGAGGGCGAGGTCGAGCTGCTCCTGGGCATCGACTACGGCACGAAGCCGGGCAAGCAGATCGTGCTCCTGGTGGGCGTCGAGGAGCAGGAGGGCTGGCCGCGCGTCTGGGTCTTCGACGAGTACACGGACCCGACCGGTTCTGCGACCGTGGAGGACGACGCCGAGGGCGTCCTGGCGATGCTCGACCGCAACGACCTGCGGTGGGCGGACCTTGCGATGGCCCACGGCGACCGCGTTCACATGCCCGGGTCAGCGCAGCAGAAGTCCAACAAGGACCTCATGGGTCAGCTGTCCCGGCTGCTCCGCGTTCCCCAGCAGGACCTGGTGCCCCAGATCCGCACGGTCAAGCGCGGCCAGGACCGCGGCGCGGGCTCCGTGTCCACGGGCGCCCGGTGGCTCTGGTACCAGACCGTGCGGAACAACCTGATCATCAACCCTCGGTGCCGTCGACTGATCGACGCGATGGACCGGTGGAACATGGCAGACGACGACTGGAAGGACCCGGTCGACGCGCTTCGCTACGCGCTCGATCCCCTGATCTTCAAGCGACGCAACTTCGAGCGGAGGGATCTCCATGTGCGGTGACCCATGAATGACAACGTGCTCGGCAAGCCCATGCCGTACCTGGACGAAGACGTAGACCGGTGGGAGCACACCGCGCTGCGCAAGCGGATGCTGGAGGGCCAGTGGAAGCGCGACCTCGAGCGGCGCGTGCTGCTGGAAATGGGGCCGACCCGGCGTGACGCCTGGGGCGAGGTCGACATCAGCCGCAACCCGTTTCGGTCCGTCGCGGTGCAGCTCGCCGCGCTCTACGACGCGCCGGCGGTGGTGATCCACCGGGAGAGCGAGCCGGCTGCGGTGGAGATGTCCGAGGCGCTCACGCACGCCGGGTACTGGCAGATCATGCAGCGCGCCCAGCGCGACTGCATCGGGATGCGCGAGATCCTCGTGGTGCCGCAGATCGTGAAGGACAACGACGAGAGCAAGCGCGAGATCCTGTTCCGGCTGGTGTCGCCCGACCTCGTGTGCGCCCGCTCCAACCCAGATCACCCCGACGAGCCGGTGTGGCTCGCCGAGGCGTCGCTGAGGAACGGCGAGTGGGGATGGGACATCTGGGACGTGCGCAACCCGGCCGAGCCGTCGTACCACCGCGAGGACGCCCAGCGCCGCGAGATTGACGGGTCGCGTCGATCCGGGGACCGGTACCCGTTCCGGTTCTCGGACGGCCGCCCGTACATTCAGCACGTGATCTTCCACGCCTCCCGGACCGGCCGTCTCTGGGACGCGTTCGAGAACCGCGAGATCGTCGACGGCACCCTCAACGTCGGCGTGCTGTGGACGTTCTTCGGCCACTGCGTGCGCAACGCCTCGTGGCCGCAGCGCTGGACCATCAACGCGACGCCGTCGGGTGGTTCCACGGAGGGCCAGGGTGCGAGCGCCCGCAAGGCCGTGACGGCCGACCCCGGCAACGTCGTCCAGCTCGTGCCGGTCGACGAGGGCGTCCAGCCGTCTGCCGGGCAGTGGCAGACCAGCTCGGATCCCGCCAAGCTCCAGGAGGCGATCTCGGCCTACGAACAGAGCCTGGCCGCCGGCGTTCCGGGCCTCGAGGTCACCCGGTCGTCAGGCGACCCGCGGTCTGGGTACGCCCTGGCCGTCAGCCGTGAGGCGCAACGCGCCGCCCAGCGTCGGTTCTCGCCGGTGTTCAGCCGTGGCGACCGGGCGATCATGCGGCGCGTCGCCGCCATGCTGGGGACGGTGAACGGCATCGAGCTACCCGACGACGGCTACGAGCTCCGGTACGCGTCGCTGCCTCCGTCGCCCGACGAGCGCGCCGAGGACCGCGCCGAAGTCCAGGCCGGGATCACGCGCGGCACGCTGTCCCCGGTCGACGTCTACATGCGCGAGCACCCCGGCCTCAAGCGGGAGGCGGCGATCGTCGAGCTGCGCCGCATCGCCGCCGAGCGCGCCGTGATCCAGTCCGCGCCGCTGCCGAGCGAGCTGCTGTCGCTAGTCGCCCAGGCCGAGGCCGGCACCATCGATCCCTCCCGATTGCCGGACCTGCTGCGCCAGATCGCCGGCCGCATCGTGTCCGCCCCCATCATCGTCCCCACCCAACCCCCGAGTGCCCCATGAAGCTCCGTTGGTCGCCGTCCCTCGGCGTGTTCCTCCCGCGTGGCGATGCGCTGCCGTCCGTGCGCGCCGAGCACCTCGCCAGCCACGCTGATCCGCCGCCGGCCACTCCGCCCGCCGCGCCGCCCGGGACGCCTCCGGTCCCGCCGCCGGCGAACCCTGACTTCATCCCCAAGGCGCGATTCGACGAAGTCAACGGACGGATGCAGGCCGCCGAGGCCAAGCTCGCCCAGTACGAGCCGAAGATCCAGCAGTTCGACCAGGTGACGGCGCAACTCGCGGCCGCCTCCGCCGCGCGCGACCTGGCGCGGGTGGGCATCGTCACCGACGACGGCACCGCGATCGCTCAGCTGCTGCACTCTCGTCAGCAGAACGCGCCGCCCCTGGCGGACTGGGTCCGCAGCGAGCTGGCGTCGCCGACCGGCCACCCCGCGCTGCGCGCCCTGCTGCAGCCCGGCACGCCGCCGCCCGCCGCGCCGCCGGCGACGCCTCCGGCCACCCCGCCCGCAGCGCCGCCAGGAACGCCGCCAGCCGCGCCTCCGGCTGCGCCCCCGGGGACCCCGCCGGGCACCCCGCCGAGCACTCCGCCCGCGGCGCCGCCGCCGCCGCCGCCCCCGCCCTCGCCGGCGCCGGCGGGCGAGACGATCACCGGGGACATGATCGACGCGGCGTACGCCAAGGCTCGCGCCACCAACAACCCTGCCGACCTCGCGGCGGCGCGTGCCCTGGCGGCCCGAGCTGCAGCGAACGCATCCAGTCGACGTTGACGGATCCGTCAACGTTGAGGTAGGGTGTACACATCAGGGCCGGGGTCGCAACCCAGGGGACGCGCGAGTGTCTCAGACAGCGGAAGCCCGACGAACACACACCCGCGCGATGCGCGGTTCGTCGAAGGATTCCGCCAATGATCATCAACCTCGCCGCGTTCGCTGATGTTGCTGTCCAGGCTGCCGTCCGAGGGGAGCTGATCCAGCTGCTCTCCGCTGGCAGCCTCCCCATGCACCCGTCGCTGCTCTACATGGGCAGCATCAACGGCAAGGGCACCGACGTGCTCCGCCAGGCATTCATCGGCTGGGGCGGCTACGACCGCATGACCCCGGTCGGTGAGGGCGTCGCGATCGCCGACACCGCGCTGACCCTCGACACCGTCGACCTGCAGCCGGTCCGCCACGGCCTGGCGCGCACTGCCACCGACATCGCCAAGATCGTCGACCCGCTTGGCGTCGTCAACGTGCAGATGCTCGCGCAGGACGCGCTCGGTTCCTACATGGAGACCCTCGCCGCCAAGATCGCGCCGCTCTCCGGCGGGTTCTCGAACACCGTGGGTACCGGCTCCGCCGACCTGTCGCTCGCGACCTTCGTCGCCGGCCAGAACGACTGCGACGCCCGCGGCGTGCGCGGGCCGCTCCTGTCCATGCTCCACCCGGTGGCGTTCGGTCACCTTCGCGCCGAGCTCGTCGGAGCCACCAACGGGTGGATCGCCGGCACCCAGGAGCTGATCCAGCGCCTGGGCAGCAACTACAAGGGCAACTTCCTCGGCACCGACATCGTGACCCACTCCGACTGTCCGTCCACGTCCAACTACAAGGGCGGGATCTTCGGTCGCGGGGCGATCGTGTGGGGTGACGGGGCCACCGACCTGTCGGACGTCGACGGGGCGGTGTCCATCGCCGGGCTCGTCTCGCTGGAGAAGGACCGCGACGGCCGTCGCGGGAAGACCTCCTACATCTCGGCGGCCTGGCTGGCGGCGACCGAGGGACGTGACGACTTCGGCACCACGTTCATCAGCCAGCTCTGATCGGAGTTTCCATGACCGCCGTGCGCATGAACAACCTGCAGGAGAACCTCGGCACGTCCGGGTCTCCGTTCGGACAGGGCGACGTCGCCCCCAAGACCACGCTCATCCGCAACCCGGGTGTGCTGTTCAAGGTTCGTCCGGACCGCTGGGAGGTGTACGACGGTCGCGCGATCCTTCCGTGCCCCGCCGAGATCCATCTCGGTGGCGGCACGTCCAACGTCACCCTCGACAAGAACACCAACCGCCCCAACGCGACCCGCGCCCGCGCGGCCGCTGAGGACCGTGGCTGGACCGTGATCCCGTTGGCGGTGCTGGGCGCGGGCACCAGCTACCTCAAGCAGCACAGCGACCAGTGCTGGCTGCCGTTCTGGTGCGTGACGTACGCCGGCTCCGCCTCGATGCGCATCGACCACGACCAGTACATCGCCTTCTGGCAGACGCTGATCAACCAGGGCCTCATCGCGCCCCCGACCGTCACGGTCCTGCAGTCGCTGCGGAACAACCTGTACCGCCAGGGCCGCAACCACATGCGCGCCAAGGATGAGGATCGCGCCGCGCGGTTCTTCTCCGACGTGCGCGTCATCGACGCCGAGCTGAAGCGGCGCGCCGAGCTCGAGCTGGCTGCCCCGGCGTCCTTCACCCCCGCGCCCTCGCCGCTGGCCGAGGACGACGAGCGCAACGTTGCGCTCAACCCCGAGGTGGTCGAGCCGCCCGCCGCCGCCCCCAACGAGCCGTCGCCGTCTCTGCCGTCGCTGGAGGTCCCCGAGACCCCCGCCGGCGCCGAGGTCAAGCGCAGCATCAAGCCCAAGGGAGGTGCGCGTGAGTGAGCCGCTGAAGCCGAACACGGACCACAACTCCCGCGCGGGGTCCGAGCGCGCCGCGTACGAGCGGATGCGTCAGCACGGAGTCCCGAAGGATGTCGCTCGGCAGGTGAGCCGCGAGGCCAGCGTCGTGCAGCATCGGTCGTACGACAAGAAACACGGAGGATAGGTCCATGAATCTCGCGCTTCTCTACTGCCTTGGCGCCACCGGCGCCGCTGGCACCCCCGTCGTCAACACCGCGGCGGAAACCAACCTGATCTCGTACAGCTTGCCCGTCGGCGCGCTCGCCAAGGGCAAGGTGATCAAGGGCCGCGCCGTCGTGCGGTCCGTCGACGAGAACAGCACCGACACGCTCACCCTCAAGCTGACGATCGGCGGCACCACCGTCTGGACCGGCACCGCGGTGAACCAGGTGGACGATGACGTCTCCGTCATCGACTTCGAGATCGTGTCCCGCGGCAGCGGCGCCGCGGCCACCATCATCGTGTCCGGCTGGGCCATCGACGCCGACGCGACCGGCACCCTCAGCCCGAAGGTGTTCGCGAAGGTCTACACGGTCGACACCACCGCGGCCGTGGCCATCGCGATCACCGCGACCTTCAGCGCGGCCCACGCCGACAACGAGTGCCAGCTCGAGTCCTTCACCCTGTACGAGGGCTGATTGATCACCGACACGTTGTACACTGCCCGCTTCGCCGCGAACGACACGATCGTCCGCGCGGACGGGGGCGTCCTCACCTGCCCGATCTACCGGGCTGGGGCGCTTGTGGCGCCGACCGCATCCGGGTCGACGTGCACCGTGTACAACCCGTCCAACCTGGAGGTCGCGTCCGGCAGCGTGACCGTCACCGGGTCGATCGCCACGTACACGCTGGCCTCCGAGGACGTGTCGGACCAGCAGTTCGGCGACGGCTGGGTGATCGGCTGGGACCTCGTCATCGCCGGCAAGACGCACCGGTTCCGCAACGCCGCGTCGCTGGTGTACCGCCAGCTGTACCCGGTCGTGACCGATGCCGATCTGTTCGCCGTCGAGTCAAGCTTGAACCCGACGCAGCCGTCGGGGCAGCAGCCGATCACCCGGTCGGCCGACTTCCAGGGCAAGCTCGACGAGGCCTGGAAGCAGATCCACGAACGGATCCAGATGCGGGGGCGGCGCCCCTGGCTGTCCATGGAGCCGTCCGCGTTTCGCGCCGTCCACCGCAACCTCGCGCTGGGGCTGATCTTCGAGGACCTCAGCAGCCGCAACAACGGCGCCTGGGCCGAGAAGGCCGCGCGGTACATGAAGGCGTACGAGCGCGCCTGGAACGACCTGCAGTGGACTGAGACGTCCACCGACGGTTTCCCGAACCATCGCCGACAGAGCGCCGGCGGTGGCGGCTTCTGGCTCGGTGGCCGCCAGTGAACGCCGCCGAGGTGCGCCAGACCATCGCCGCCGCCGTGGCTGGCCTTGGTGACCCGTGGCTGGAGTCGGCCTGGCCGTACGACCAGTTCCCGCAGGCCGAGGGATCCTGCGTTGCGCACGGCGCGTTTGCCGCCGGTGTGCCGGCCACGGTCATCGCCAGCGCTTTGGAGGGCACGGCGCGCAAGCGAGCCGGGCTGGGTGGCCTCGCAACAACGCGCGTGCTGCTGCGGTTCCTTTGGGGCGTCCGCGCCGAAAGCGGTGTGGCGGACGTCGACGCCGGCCTCGAGGCCGAGGACACCGTCCGAGCCGCCGTGCTCGGCATCGCTCCGTTCCCTGGCCACATCTCAATCGCCCGGTCCGACCGGGCCACTGTGGGGGACGGGACCTGGCTCCTGGTCACCATGGAGTTCGCCGTCACCCACCGAATCGATCTGGAGTAGCTATGTCCGCTATCGTCAAGACCTGGGCTGATGGGCTCATCACGTTCAAGGACGGGACGGGCACCCCCATCACGCTCGCCATCGCGTTCGATCAGGGCAACTTCTCGGTGTCCGGACTGAAGGGGTCTCTCCGCGAGACCGTGGCGATCGAGTCGCGCGGCGAGCTCGTCACCCTTCGCAAGGGCAAGCGGTCCTACCCGACCGGTTCGTTCTCGGCGCACTTCACCGAGGTGTCCAAGGGCTCCGGCGCGGCCAACCTCATCGACGCGCTGACCCGCAAGAGCGGCACGCTGTGGGCCTCGGCGAAGAGCACCACCGAGGCGCTCGGCGACCTGTACACCCTGGACATCGCGTTCACTATCGAGGGCACGGACCTCGGCGACGGCGCCGACCACACCTTCACGCTGGAGGACTGCGACATCGCGTTCGACTTCGGCGAGGCCGAGACCGGCGACACCTGGTCCATCTCCTGGACCCAGTACGGCGTCACCTCCGGTGACCTGTCCTGCGTGGCGGCCTGATGGACGCCGTCATCACGCTCACGTTCACCGGCAAGGCGCCGGCGACCTACCGCTGCGAGCCGCCGCGCTCGCAGTGCGACATGGACGAGGTGCTGTCGCTCGCCACGATCGAGGGCAGCGGGCTCCGCGCCCGGGCCGCTGCGATCGGCTTGGCGGTGCCGCGCCTTGTTCGCCAGCTGGGCGTCGCGGCCTACTCCAACCCGGTGAAGTTCGGCGGCGCCCTGTACGACGCAATGCGCCGCGCGGGTGTGTCGCGCGAACAGATCATCGAAGGCGGCGACGTCGCCACTCGGTGGCTGATGACCCAGGTGATCACCGAGGCGGAGGTCAAAGAGGCCGAGGGTTTTACCGAACCCCCGCCGGAAAGCGACGGCTAGTCGAGCTTCAGATCTGCCGTGAGCACGGCCAGTCGCCCTCCTGGTGGGCGGGGTTGGACAAGCGAGACCGCGTCGAGCTGCTGGCCGAGTACCGGATCAGGACGACGCCAAAAGGCAAGGGAGCGGGGAAGCCATGATCACGGCGAGGGTGGGCGGACAGCAGGTCGACATCCGCGGGCTCGAGCCGGTGCTCGAGCGCATCGCGGCCGTCGCCGGTCCGGTCCTCAGCCGCATGGAAACGTACGGCGGGCGCCTGCTGACGAACGCCCGCGCCGAATGGCCGGTGGGCCGCAAGGCCAAGGCCGGGCCGCGGTCGCGTGACCAGCTCAGCATGGAGATCGTGCTGGACTCGCCCGACCGCGTGGCGCTCCGCCTGTACTCCGGCGCCGAGTACACCCGGTACATCAAGGCCAACAAGCTGGGCGGCCGCAACCCCTGGCAGGTCCTGCTGCGCAAGCCGGCCATCGACAACGCCGACGAGCTCGCCGCCGAGGTGAAGCAGCTGCTCGTCGACGTGGGCAACGGGAGGTCCCAGTGAGCGTCGACCTGAACCTGCGGGCCGACCTCTCGTCGCTGCGCAGCGAGCTGGCCAAGATCCCGGGCGTCACCGAGGCCGAAGCCAAGAAGATGGTGAAGACCCTGAGCGCCAACTTCAAGGCCGCCGAGCGGGCAACCGCCAGCTCCGCCAAGAAGATGGACTCGGAGTTCAAGGGCGCGCTTGGAGACATTCAGCAGGGCGCGCAGGTCGCGTTCGGTGGCGTCGTCGGCGACGTTGTGGACATGGGCAAGGCGTTCGGTGGCGTTGCCACCGCGATCGGCCCCGTCGGTGTCGGGATCGCCGGCGCCGGCGTCGCCGCCGTCGGCGCCGTCGCAGGCCTGGCCATGATGCAGCGGGCCGCGCTCAGCTCCGTGGACGCCCTCCACGACCTGGGCGTCCCGGTCGACCCGGCCATGGAAGAAAGCATCGAGAAGGCCAACGCCGCGATGGACGCGCTGGGCGCTGGTTTCTCGCAGGCCGTGGTCGTCATCGGCAACAAGTTCGCGCCGGTGGTCGAGCAGGGCGCCGAGCTGATCCTGCACTTCGGCTTCAAGGCGGCCGACGCGATCGCCGCGTTCGGCGACGGGCAGGTCACGCTCGAGGCGTTCGCCAAGTTCCTCACCGGGGCGTTTGTCGACGCGCTGACGTCGCCGATCCGCACCTTGGCGCTGTTCGGGATGGGTGTGGCCGAGCTCGGGGAGGCGCTCGGCATGAACGTCGAGCACCTCCGGCGCGGCTCCCAGATGATCATGGGCTTCGCCGACGAGGCGAAGGCCGCGGCCGTGAACACCATCGACTTCGATGGGGTGCTATCCAACCTCGACCCGCGCGTGCGCCGCCTCACCGAGGCCACGCTAAAGTCGGTGCGCGCCCGCAACGACGACAGCACCGCCACCAAGAAGCAGACCGAGTCCAACCGCGAGCTCGAGGCAGCGCTCGGTCGGTGGGGGAGCCTCACCGAACAGGTGGCGTCGATCAGCTCCGCCGCCAACGAGGACCAACTCGACGAGATTGGCCGCCTCCAGGCCGCCGCCGAGGCGCAGCTCGGGGACCTGGAGCGCATCCGCGCTGCGTACCAGAACCTGGGCGAGCAGGGCGTGTTCGTCGGGGCCGAATTGACCAAGGTCGACGAGGCCCAGGCCGCCGTGAAAGCACGCCTCGTCCGCGACGTGGAGGCCCTCGGCACCGTCACCGAGGATCTCACCAGCGGCTACCAGGCCAACGCGGACGCCGCGGCTCAGACCAGCAGCGAGCTGCAGCAGTGGGCCACGGCCAACCAGGAGCTGGTGGCTACCGTCGGCCAGATCTCCACCGCCGTGAACGACATCGTCACGGCCGTGACCGATCAGGTGATCGACGCCGCCGAGCAACAGGCCTCCGCCGCCGAGCGCGTCCGCGACCGACAGGCTGCCGCCTACGAGGCCGCCCGCAGCGACTTCGAAGCCAACTCCGCGAGCATGAGCAATACCGATCGGGCGGCGCACCAGGCGCGCCTGGACAACCTGCGCGTCCAGGCCGAGGCGTCCGAGAAGTCCTACGATCGCACCCGCCGCGCCGCCCGCAAGGCAGCAATGGCCGCGTACGAAACCCAGAAGACCGCAGCGCTGGTGAACGCCGGGATCCAGTCGGGCGTGGTCTTCATGCAGATGATGGCGTCGCCTGGCATCGCCGCCCTGGGACCGTGGGCTCCAGCCGCCGCGGGCGCCATCGCGTTCGCAGCGTTGGCCACCTCGGTGGGCATGATCATGGCGACGCCGCGCCCCAAGTTCCACGTGGGCGGCATCGTCGAGGGCGGCAGCGCACCGGCGATGGGGAGCCCTGACGAGGTCAACACCACGTTGACCACGGGCGAAGGCGTGCTCACGCGGCGCGGTGTGAGCGCTGCCGGGGGCCCCGACGCCGTCGCGGCCATGAACCGCGGCGAGCGCAACGTTGCGCGCGGTGGTGGCGACGCCACCAACCTCTGGATGAACGGCCGGCTCCAGGCGCAGCTCTGGAGCGACGGCCGCGTCCGCGTCCAGGGCACTTCGCCGGTGATCGGCTCCCGGTACGGGATGGTGTACTGATGGCCGCTCGTTCGATCCCGCTCCGCTGGCTCCTGATCCCCGACCAGCGGTTCGACGCCGCGGCGCTGGTCACCGACGGGTGCACCCAGGCGGGAGCGCGTCCCGGGACGGTCACGCCCGACGACGACCGGTCGCAGTACGCCCTGCGAGTGTCCGGCGCGCAGGACGCCCCCATGACGTTCCAGGTGACCGAGGGCGGCATGGCTGGGAAGTCCGGCGCCCGCGTCGGGTACTTCCTGAACGGTGAGGACGACACCGCTCTTCGCGGCTGGATGCCGCCGAACCTGATCACCCGGTACCACTGCCTGTCGTGGTCGGGCGCGCTCACGACCGACATCCAAGCGTTCGACGCCGTTGCGGACCCGGTCACCGGGCGGATCCTCGTGGTCGTCTACCGCACCCCCGCCGACCTCTCGATCGCGGTGCTCAACCCGGCCACCCAGACGGCCGTGGCTGTGGCGGCGACGTCGCCCACCTTGCCGGTCGGGATCACCCCGGCCGCGCCGTCGTTGGTGCGCCTGCCGTCGGGTCGCGTGCTGATGATCGTCGGCCGCCAGTCGGTCATGTACTCCGACGACTTCGGCACGACGTGGAACGTGTCCGCGCGCCGCGTGCGGGTCGACGACCTGAGCGCCACGTACACCGCCCGGCGCACCGTTAGGCACGCCGCCTCGGGAGCTCTGGTGCACCTCGCGTGGAACCGCGACGGTTCCTCGGCCGCAGCCGCGCTGTGCGTGTCCTACGACGACGGGGCCACGTGGACCCAGACCGACACCGGCACCAACAGCAAGACCAAGGACTGGGTGTCGGTCGCAGCGTCGCCGGCCGGCGTTTGCACTTGGGTCGTCAGCTCATCGTCCGGCGTGTCGTTCCGCGCGGGCGCGCCCAACGGCCTGCTGCTCAGTGGGAGCGCCACGGCCACCTTCGGAACCGGCACCGTGTACGCCGCCGGCACCGGGTGGGTCGACGACGACGGCGTCCACTGGTGGACCGGCGAGACAAGCACCGGGGATCGCGAGCTGTGGCGCTCCGAGGACGGCACGAGCTGGGCGCAGTTCAAGTACGGCCTGCACTCGGCTGCGACCGCCAGCACTGCCCACTGGACGCCTGGCGTCATGCTCGCCGCCGGCGGCGCCGCCTGGGCAGTGGAGATCGGCAAGTCGTACGCGACTGGCACCGGGATCAACCTCCGCCGCCTGGGCGGGTGGTCGACCGTCGCCACCCACCCGGACGGCGTCGCGCCCCTCGAGTTGCTCGACACCTGGCGATTCTCGATCGGCGGCACACCGCTGTCGGGCACCGCGGAGACTCGGTTGTTTCTGGCTGGGTACGCGGACACCGCCTCCCCGGCGCCGACGGACCGCGGCTGGACGCCGAGCGGCACCGCGACCCTGGCCGAGGGCGTGACCGGCTGGAAGATCACCACGACCGCAGGCAACGCGATCAGCTACAACCCGGCGCCGCCGCTCGGGTCGCACGACTTCGTTGTGGCGCACGCGCAGCTCTACGTGGAGAGCGGCGGGTCGGTGTCCACCAACGACATCGCGCTGATCGTCGACGCCGGCGATCACCTCATCCACATCCGGTTCTCCACGACCCAGATCCGCGTGGTCGACCCCAACGCGTCCACCACGCTGTCGACCGTGTCGTTTGACACCACGACGCCGTTCTGCATCCTGGCGATGGTCGAGGATGATCTGGCGACCGTGCTGGTGCGGCGTCCATCAGCAACGACCTGGACGGAGGTCTGCGACCGCGCCTCGCTGGCGAGCGGCGGCACGTCCGCCACCGTGACCTGGGGGCACCTGGCCGCAGGCGCCGGCACGAACGTCTCGCACTGGCAGTTCGTCGCGCTGCTGGCGACGTCCGCCACCGACGACGCGATCCACTGGTCCTCGTCCTCGTCGGAGGCGTCCGCCTCGCCGATCGGACACCCCGTCGGTCCGCAGCCGATCGCCCTCGGCGACGTGGCCACCGGCGGCCAGACCTTCGTCGCAGCCGTAGACGGTCCCGCCTTGGTCGGCGAGACGTTCGCCGCGGCGCCCACCTTCGACTACCCGGCGACGTCCGTGCTGTGGTCGTCGAGCCCAAGCCCGCGTCGCAAGTGGCGATCCGTCGACGACACCGAACAGATCATCGAGTTCGCCGTCGACACCGAACGGGCCACCAGCCCAAACGCATCGTCTCACCTGGGGCTGGTGATCCGCGGCGCGAACTTCCCCCAGATCGTGCTCGAGGGTTGGGACGGCGCCGACTGGAACACCATCGCCGACGTCTCGCTCGTGGTCGACGATGGCCTGACCTGGTCGCGCCAGGGCGACACGATCGTGCTCGTCGCGGGTGGGTCGCGGCACCTGTGGCAGGGCGAGCTCGTCGGGGGGACCGTCGTGCTCGGCTCGCTGCCGCTCCGGATCGCGCAGCAGCACGCGGGCCGCGCGGTGTCCGGTGGGGCGCAGCCGGTGCTGCGTGTGTCATCCGACCCCGACGCAGCCGGATCGTCAGGCACGACCGGAGTGATCTGGGCCCCCGACGCCTGCGTCATCGTCCCCAACCACCGCACCCGGTACGAGGGCTACCGCCTCCGGATCCCGGCCGCGACGACCGCCGACGGCTACTTCGAGGCCGGGCTGCTGGCTGTGTGCTCTGCCCACCCGATGGGCCAGGAGTGGGACTGGGGCTGGAACTGGAAGCGCGAGGCGCCCGCCCTGGAACGCCGCGAAGTCGCCAACGGTGGCACGCGCTACCGCTCCCGCGGCCCCACCGTGCGCATGCTCGAGGTGGCGTGGCCGTCTGGGATCAGCGCCCACCGCCTCCGCAGCGCGACCCACGACTGGGCGGACATTGAGGCCGACGGCACTTGGTCAACGCAGATGATCTCGGGGTCGACGCTGGCAGAGTTCCCGGTCGCCGCCGGCGACGTCCCCTGGCTCGTGGACGGTCTGTTCGCCGAGCTCGACGGCGGCGCCGTGCCGTGCGCCCTGGTTAACGCGGCGGCCTTCGTCGGCGCCGACCTCAGCGCCGACGGCGCCGTCGCGCTCACCGACCCCACCACCTGGCTGTGGGGTCATCTCCAGAACGGGATCGCGCTCGAGCACCAGCTCGGCGACGACGAGGACGGCGAGGTCTACCGCGTGCAGACGATCGCCCTTCGGGAGGCGACGTGAGCCGCACCGACCTGTCGCTCGCCGAGCTGGACGCGGCAGGCGGCCGGGTGCACTGGCTGCTTGAGCTGACGATCGCCGGCCGGGTGCTCCGCTTCACCGACGGCGGTGAGGAGCTCGTCGTGGTCGACGTCGCCGGCGACGAGACGGTCTGGCTCCCGGGCCTCGGCGACCTCGTCGTGCAGCTCGAGGGCGACGCCGCCGACGCCACCGTCGCGATCGCTCCCGGCGAGGTCGACTGGGCCGAGATGGCAGCGGTCGGCCACGACCTGCACGGCACCGGGCGCCTGCTCCGCTGGGCCGAAGGGCAGGTCCTCGAGGCCGCGCGCCAGCTCGTCTCCGGGTGGGTAATGTCGCCGGCCTGGGGCGGGGAGGGCGAGCCGTTCGGCTGCTCGATCAGCCGCCCAAAGTGGTCGAACGCGTCGCCGGTGCCGGAGGCGTCCCGCTCGATCTCCAGCACGACCTGGCCGTCGGCCACCGGGATCACTGAGGGCACGGCGCAGGGCCGCGCCTACCCGGTGATCATCGGCGCGCCGTCTCGCGCCCTCCCATCCGGCCGGATCGCTGGTGGGTCGCCCGCGCCGATCGCCAGCCTTGGCACGTCCGCGACCACCGTGCGCGACTCCACGATCATCGCCGCCGACGGCGAGATCGTTGCGACGGCGGCGACGCTGCTGTGGGCCTCCGACGAGGAGGGCGAGGTGTCCGACGTCGTCGACCTCGTCTCGGCCGTCGACGAGCTCGGCCAGCGGGTGACGGTGGTGGACCTGTCGACGGTCGAAAACGTCCTGCCCGAGTCGGGCGGCGACTACCGGATCCACTGGCACGCTGGCGGCGGGGTGCCGTCGCTGACCGACCCCACCGTCGCGATCTCCGGCGCCGGCGAAGTCATCGAGTACCTGCTGCGCCGGTCCGGCGTGGTCGTCGACGTCGGCCGCCAGCGCGCCGCGGGTCTCGACGCCTACCGCATCGACGCCGCGATCTCGGCGAGCGCCAACGCGGAGCAGTGGGTCCAGGAGCACCTCGGCGAGACGATCGGCCTGTTCCGGGGAGAGGGCGCGCGCGGCGTCTGGTACCAGCCCTGGCCGGTGCTCGGCGACGTGCGCGAGCCCACGGCCGGCGTCGAGCTCGTCGAGGACGCTCCCGAAGTTGACGGCGGCCTCGTGGTGATCCGGACGTCGGCGGTGTCGTGCTCTTCGGTCGGCGACGTCGCGAACACGATCACCGTCGAGTACGCCCTGAGCGACGACAAGCCGACGCGCCGCCTGGTGGTGTCTGGCACCGACGCCGACGGCGCCCTGGTGGCCCGGGTGTGCGCCTGGTCGCGCGCCCGGTACGGGTCAAGGTCGATGCGCCTCCAGCTCGCGGCCGTGTACGACGACGCGACGGCCACGCAGATCGCGCTGCGCGCCGCGGCCGCCCGCGCCCTGCCGCGCGTGTCGTTCGACATCGAGGGCGACGTCGAGCTCGAGGCACTGCTGCGGGTCGGTGACGTAGTGGCGTACACCTCGGCCGCGCTCCGCTGGACCCGCCGGCTGTGCGTCGTCCGCTCGCTCGAGCTGGGGCGCACCACCGTCGCGGCCCGCCTCGAGGTCATCGAAGACCCCAGCGATCGGAGGGTTGCATGAGCCTGCTGGGCGGCGTGTGGCAGTCCACCACGCTGGCAGGCACGCCGTCTCGCACCGGCGTGTCCGGCGAGGCTGGGCACCCCGGGATCGTGCGCCACACCCTGACCGACAACCCATCGGGCGTGGTGCTCGCCACCCCCACGAAGGTGCAGGGCAGCCTGCCCATCGGCCTGCAGTGGCAGGTGACGCTGCGCCTGATCGACGGCGTGACGAGCTGCGAGTGGTGGTCGGGGTTCGCCTCCGACCCTGACCGGGTGTCGACGGGCACCATCGACTTTGTCGGCGTTCGCTGGGATGGCGCCGACCTCAAGGGCGTGTGCCGATCGGGGACGTCCGAGAGCACCGTGAGCCTCGGCGCTCTGTCTGCCGGCCAGTGGGTCACCGTGACGTTGACCCGGACCGCCGCCGGCGTCGTGTTCACGCTCATCAACGCGTCGGATCGCGCGGTCGTGGCGGTCGAATCGGCCGGCACTGTGAGCGCCAACATTCCGACCGGCCCGTTCTACTGGGTGGCCGTCGGCGGGTACTCGACCACGACATCTGACCGCAGCTGCGACATCGACGCCTGGGGCGTCGGTGGAAGGACGGCACGATGAAGCCCAGGACCGCCCCCCAGGGTGCCGCGCGCGGCGCGCTCGCCGGCGCGTTCCCAGCGCCCGCCATTGGTCTGCCGCTCACCGTCGGCCAGGCGTTCTTCGACGACTTCGCCTGGGCCGGGGACAGCGGCGGTGGCGGCGGCGGCGGCGCCGTCGACTCGGTGAACGGCCTGACCGGGGACGTGGTGCTCGATGCCGCCGCCGTTGGCGCCCAGCCGGCGAGCGCGGTGCTCACGGCCTGGGATGCGCTGAGCTGGGCCGCGAACACGATCGGCTACGCCACCGGCGCCACGACGTTTGCGCTGGCGACGCTGACGTCGTTCGGTCGCAGCCTGATCGCCGCGGCCGACGCCGCCGCCGCCCGCACCGTGCTGGGAGCCGGAACGGGCAACGGCGACGTCACGGCCGGCGCGGTCATCGCCGACAACGCCATCGTCCGCGGCGACGGCGGGGCCAAGGGCGTCCAGACGTCCTTGGTCGACATCAACGACTCGGGCGCCGTCGTCCCTCGGACCGGCTCGTCGCAGCAGGTGGGCAACGCCGGGCTGCCGTGGCTGGAGTTCTGGGGCCTACAGCTGACGATGCCGGAGCAGGCCAGCGCGCAGGCGCCCAGCGGCGGGTGGGCGGGTCGGTCCGCGTTCTGGGGGCGCAGCGACGCGCCGACCTCGCCGATGTTCACCGACGACGCGGGGACGTCGTCGAAGCTCATCCGTGAGACGGACATCGCGACCCCGAGCGCGCCGGGGATCGCCGAGGTGGCGACCTACCTCGAGGGCCAGTCGGCGGGCGCGTTGCGGGTTGAGGACGCGCGAAACGCCCACAACCTGTACCGCTCGGGGTTCTACGGATGGGGCCTTGTCACCGCCAGCCCCTTCGACAACAACTTCGAGGGTAGCGGATGTCTCTCGGTCACGGCCGGTACCGGGACGTTCACCGGGTGGATGGATGCCACCGCTGGCGCCTACCTACGGTTCCCGACGTCGACGTCGACGGCTCGCGGCATCTACGCCGGGGACGGGTCCGGCGGCTTGGAATGGCCGTTTGCCGGCCACCTACGGTACGTGTTTCGGTTCGGTGGGAGTTCCACGTTCCGCATCTACGGCGGGCTGTGTTCGTGGGGCGGCACCGCCAACATGGTTGCCGTCGAAACGAGCACGGCCCTGTGCATCCGGTTCGGGAACGATGCCGGAACCATCCGGGCAATCTGCGGAAACGGAACCAGCCGGACTAAGGTGGACTTTTCGACGTCTCCGGGTGCGACCACCATCTACGAGTGGGAGATCGTGCCAAACCGAGCGATGACGTCGGTCGTCTTCAATCTGTTTGCGTGGACGTCGACCGGCGGGCGCGGGGCGTTGCTGGAGACGGCGACCATCACGACGCACATTCCATCGACCGCAGTCAAGGCGGTCCCTCTTGTCTGGACGGTCGCGACCAGCGGGACGCCAACCGCCTACTGGCACTCCATCGAAACCGTAGGAAACTCGGTATGAAGTTCGTAGCCTGGACCGACGACCACCCCGAGCGCGAAAACCTCGTGGCGCCGAACATCGTTCGCGCCGCTGAGCAGTACTCGGAGAGCCGGGTCGACGACATCGACGGCGAGCCGATCCACGTCGAGACCGAGGAAGGCGTGGTGCGTCGGTTCGTGGTCCACGACGGACAAGCCACGGAGGTGACGGATGCCCCCTGACCAGACGGCGGCGATCGCCGCTCAGCTCCAGGTGATTCAAGCCGAGATGCGCACCGACCGGGAGGTCGCAGCGCACCACCGCGCCGAGGTGCTTCGGCGCCTGGACACGCTGACCAGCGTGGACGCCGAAACCAAGGCCGCGGTGACCGCGCTCGACCTCCAGACGACCACCGCGCACACCGATCTGGGCAACCGGCTGGCCAAGGTCGAGAAGGACCTCACGTTCGAGCAGGGTCGCCAGAGCGCCTGGGCGCTGCTGAGTTCGGCCGGCAGCTCGGTGGCCACGGGGAGCTTGATGCTGGCCCTCTGGTACATGACCGGGGGCCGCACCCCGCTGCCTGCGTTCGGGGCATGGGCGCCGTCCGCCCAGGTCGCTCCGGCCGTCGACCCGTGAGCTGCCTCGAGCTCGTGTTCGCCTTGCCCGGCGCCGTCCTCGCGACGGTGATTGTGGCGCTCATCGTGGGCGGCGGGTGGACGAGCGAGCGCGAGTAGGGGGCGAGCGCAACGTTGCGCTCGGTGGTACCCTGCAGGCTGGAGGTGCGCATGCGCACGCTGTCTCTGGTTCTGTTCTTGGGATGCACCCCGGTAGCTCCGGACGTGGTGGTGTACGTCGACACCGTCGCCGACACCGACGCCGCAGACACGGACACCGACGCCTCCGTCGAGGAGCCCGCCTGCCCCGACCCCACGGCCTGTGTGGACCTGCCCCTCTACTGTGGAGGCTACGGCGTCGAGCTGTGTGACGACGACCGTGGGCTCGCCGCCTACGTGCCGGAGGCCACGCCCAGCGCCTTCTGGTGCCACAACGGCGACTGCTCCAGCGGGATCACTCTGCTCATGCAGTGGTGCTCCGAGTCCTTCGGAGACCTCTGAGTCAGCCCATGCACGACTCGCACAGCCAGCGCCCGTCCGGGCCGACGCCAAACGGTCCACCGTCGACGTCGCCACAGGAACGACACGCTGTGTCCGTGCTCGCCGGCAGGGTCAACGTGGGCAGGCAGGGCAGGCCGCGCGCGTGGAGGCCGGACAGGATGACGCCCTCGGCGAAGGCGGGCACCGACCGGCCGGCGCCGGCTGCGGCCGCCTCGAGTAGCTCGTAGACCTCGGGGCGCACCCCGAGCAGGCGGCGGTTGCCGCGGCCTGCCCGGGTGGGGTCTGGCTTGGGGCCGCGGGCGCCCACTAGAAGTCCCAGTACGAGGCAACGGTCTCGTCGACCGAGACTTGGCCGGTGATCGCGTTCCGATGGGTTTCGGGCACTTGGGTCGACCATACGCGGCGGTCCGCATCGTGCACAATGTCGGTTCCGTCGAACCGTTCAGCCAACGCGAGCATGAGCCTCGGAGCGTCCACGACGGAGTCCTTGAACTTCAGTTCGATGCGAAAGCGAGGGACGTATCCGGCATCGACCTGCACGAACACCAGACCGATGTCTTGGGCCGCGACTTCATCAGCCTGGGCCGCGTCGATGTCGTCTGAACCATCCTCGATCGGGCTGGCGAACATGCCGAGTCGGTAGCCCGCCCGAACGGCGTGAGCGGTTGCCTCGGTAGGAGTCAGTTCGTTTTGGCGGGCGTAGTCGGACAGGGAGATGCGGGCCATGGGGTCACTCCTTCCGGCAGTCATCGCCGCCGGACACTCAGACCATATCCCGGCCCCGTTACCGTGCTACACGGTTTAGTGTCACGACGTGTCACGGCCGACAGGCGGCTTGCTCAACCGAAGCTGCCCCGGCGGGGCGGCTTGTAGGGAAACGGCGGGAGCAGCGGGATGCCCAGGATCGTCGTGACCTCGACGAGCAGCGGCGTCGGCGGCAGGTCCGGACGCCTCCGAGGCTGCGGGCCGCGCCGGCACGGGTTCACGTACCTGAGCACCATCCCGGCGACGGTGATGTACTGGCACCCGGCGACCTCGGCGCGGCCGCCGAACACGAGCCCGGCGACGACCAGCGCCAGGAACACGACCGCGCCGACGGTGGTCGCCAACGGATGGGTGACGTCTGGCTTCATGGCACCTCACTTTCGGCGGATCTCGTGGGCGCACTATGGGCGCTCGTGGGTCCGCCGGCTGCGTTTCGCTGCGTTTGGCTGCGCATCGGTATCGAGCGCGAACCGTGGATATTCAAAGGTACGCCGGGAATGCGGCAACCTGCAATGTAAATCCGGAAGTTGGTGGTTCGAGTCCACCCGGCCCAGCTTCCAGCATTCGACGCGAGTTCTTTGGTGCAAGGGGCGCCCCAAGCCGGGGCCCGTGGGCGCACTATGGGCGCTCTTCGAAAAGCCGATCGGCGAGGCGGTGTCACCCGACCCCCCGGACCAGCACGCGCCGCACCCACGAGCGGCGGCGGTTGGCGAGCTCGGCGACGGCCAGCTCGGGGAACGCGGCGGCCACGGAAGCGAGCGGCAGCGCCGCCGCGTCGACGTAGGCCGCGCCCGACGTCGCGCCCTCGCTCCGCCCGACGACGTGACCCAGGTAGGCCTCGACGTGGATGTACGGCAGCGCCTGACCGAGCAGGCCGCTCTCGACGCCCTTGCGAAACGAGTGCGCCGGACGCCCGGACCAGACCTCCGACCGCGCCGACGCCTGCGACCAGGCCTCCCGCAGCCGTCGGTCGACGTTGCGGACGAGGTTCTCCACGCGGCGATCGGTCAGGTCGACGCCCACGAGGTTGCCCTCGCGCACGCCCCAGCCCGCCAGCTCCCGAACCAGGTGCGGGCTGATCGGCAGCGTGCGGCCGCGCTGCTCCTGGCGGCTCTTGCCCAGCTCGCCGCGCACCTTCAGCAGGCCAGCCTGCATGTCCACGTCGGACCACTGGAGGCGCAGGACCTGCGAGATCCGGAGCCCGGTGAACCGCATGACGACCGCGCACCGCCGCACCCAGACGTCGCGGCACGCCGCGATCGCCGCGTCCATCTCCGCCCAGGTGGGCGCGACGACGGTCTCGCCGACGGGGACGCGCAGGTCGCGCACGAGACTGCGGAACGGCCCGATCCCTGGCCAGTCGTCCGCCCGGTCCCAGGCCCATCGCCAGGCGCCCTCGACTTCGGCGAGGTACTTCCGGACCGTGGCCGGGCTGCGCGGCTTCCCGCCCCGCCCCGAGCGCCGCAGCTCGTCGTGCCAGGCCTCCAGCGACGCGAGCGTCAGCACCTCGACCGACGGGTCCGCGCCCTCCCCGAACCTCCGGCGGTACAGGTCGAGCGGCACCGCCATCGAGGACAGCGTGCGCGGCTTGCAGCGCCGGCCCTGGTGCTCGAGGTAGGCCCGCATCATGTCGTAGAGAGTTGCGCGGCGATCTCTTTCAGCGACGGGCGCGACCCAGGCGGCGCCGACGTCCTCTGAGTGCTGGACGCTGGCGGCGAGTTCCTTCGCGGCCCGGTTGGACCGGACACGGCGCTTTCGAGCCTTGCCGCCTTCTCGCCAGCGGACGACCCAGGAGAGGGCGCCGGACGGGAGGCGTTCGCGTTCAATCCACGCCACAGGGACACCTCCTCAACCCAAGCATTGATCCGAGCGGGGTCCCAGCGCAATAGCCGGCGACCGCGCCCGACGTCCAGATACGGCGGGGTGACACTCGCCGCCTCGCCGTCGGCGACGAGCTGGTCGAGCGTGCGCAGCGAGATCCGGAGCCGCTCAGCCACCTCGCGCGAGGTCAGCAACGTCGCCACGGCGCTCATGGTGCCTCCCGACCATCGGACGCGTTCGGTTGGGTGTGCCGTTCCTGAAGCCCGAACCCGAAGAACGGCTGATCACCCCGAACGTAAAGCGGGTGGCGAGGGGAACCGTTCTGCGTGGTGCCGAGGCAGAGCAGGCGCATCCCGTACGCCCGGCATGCCTCCGGCAGCCACCGCCGCGCGGCCTCGGACCGCTCCCATTTCAGGGCGCCCCAACAAGCGACCACCGAGTAAACCCAGCCGCGGTTCCGGACCAGTTGGTCTCCGATCACGGCGAAGTCCTCCGCCTGGGTCCGCTTGTCTTGTGCCGCGAGCATGTGCGCCGGGTCGGTGGCGCGAAAGGTAGAAAGGTTCAAGACCATCATGCCGTCCGCACCTTCACGCTTCGAGAAGGCGATCATCCGGCGAATCGTCGGATCATTCTCCGCCGCATCGGCTGTGGACGGGTTCATGCCCACCCAGAACACCCGCCTGGGGTAGGACGCCGTGTTCCAGTCCCGAGTGAGCCACAAACGGTGTCGCCCGTCCGTCGTGACCGCTGCGGCGCCACCGGCGCGCGACAGTTCAGCCACTGGACACCTCGAACCCCAGCATGGAGTCGTGGCGGTGGCGCAGAGCCTGCAGGTTGAGCTGCGCCTCGTGGAGGCTGCGCAGCGCCAACACGGCGAGCTCGGCGCCCTGGTCTTCGCCCGCTCCGATCGCCGAAAGGGCGCCGTCGGCAATGTCGCTGAACAGGTTGCCGACCACACGGTCCGGCGGCGTCCAGGGCGGCGCCTCCGTCGGGTGCGACCCGGCCTCCGCCTGCGCCCGCTGCACGTCCGCCTCGAGGCGCTTGATCACGTCCTGGGCGGTCTGCAGCTTGGCGCGGAGCGACGACGCCTCGACGGCCGCGGTGCGCAGCTCCGCGATCACCCGGTCTCGCTCCTCGGCGGTGGGGGGCGGGTCGGAGATGCCGAGCTGGCGGTAAACCGCGGCGAGCTGTGCGCGAAGGTCGCCAGGATCGGAGTCGAGGGCGGATGCAATCTCGTCGAACACGTTCTGGGGAATCTGATCGCCCAGGTAGTGCAGGACTTCCACGGCATTGGCGAGCGCCTGACGCGCTTCGTCTCGGTCGCGAACCGTGTCGGCGTGGTCTTCGCCCAAAGCTGCCTCGTAAGCAGCGCAGCGCGACCGCAGCTGCGACGCCTCCGTGCGCACGTCCGCCAGACGCGCAACGAGCAAGGGCACCTTGGACACCAGCGGCTCATCGACGACGCCACCGTCGTCTTGCGTGAAGACCTCCGGGCCGAGGTGTTGTGCGGTTTCCACCAACAAGGACCGAAGCCACGTCTCGTTCCGCGCGTGCATTTCCGCGGTGTCCCGCCAAGCGGCCTCCACGCGCGCCTGCGTCTCCTCGGCAAGCGTCCGCGCCTCCGCGGCGCGCTGCTTCAGCAGCCGGTCGGCCTCGTCGCCCTCCTGCCGCAGGTCCTGGATCGCTGTCACCACCCGCGAGGCCAGCGCGGGCCCCGTGTGGTTGTCGGCCTCGTCGTCGCCGACTTCGCGGGCGATGTCGCGCAGCAACTGCATCGCCGACTCCGCCGACGCCAGCGCAACGTTGCGCTCCGCGGCCGCGCGCTTGGCCTGGTCGACGAGCTCGTCGTCGAGCAGCTCGCGGGTGGGCCGGCGGCCGAGCGCCTCGAGCACCGCGACCAGGCCGCCCCGCAGGTACTTGCGGGCCTCGGCGTTCTCGAGGCGCGTGGCGGCCTCGGCACGCTCCCGCTCGGAGACGTCCGGGGACTTCGTTGGCGGCGGCGGCGGGGCAGGCGGGACAATGGGCGTCCCAGATGGGACGCCGCGCGTCCCATTCGAGGGAGCAGCGGCCTTTGCGGCGCCCACCACCGGCACCCTGGTCACTCTCATGGCGCCGGGGATGGTGGCGTCGGGCGGGTGGACCGGCTTGCCGTCCGAGTTCAGCAGGTGCCAGCGCTTTCCGAAGATCCCGACGGAGTGACGCTGTTTCAGGTCCTGCAGGCGGTTGTCGACGCGCTTCGAGTCGCTCTTGTCCGTGTGGTTGATCGCGATGCACAGGTCGGTCACCGAGCGCGGGCCGTTTGCCAGCTCTCGGAGGATCAGCGAATCGGTGTACTCGGCCTTGGTCTGAGTGGCGGTCGGGGTGGTCATGGGGACTCCGGAACGTGGGAAGGACGGTGAAAGAGGATGCTGTTGCCGTCGATGCGGCCAACGGCGTCGGGGCCGACGCAGATCGACACGAGGTTGGCGAGCAGGCCGTCGGTCAGCCAGGCCAGCGTGAAGACCCCGGTGATGCGGACGGTCGGACCGTCGACGACGATCGCGCCCTCGGGCTCGGGGCGGCGCGTGCGGCGACTCATGACGCCGCCCAGTCGGTGCGGTCGGCGGCGTCCTCTTCGGGGCAGGCCGGGGGCGGCGGCGCGGCGTTGAGCGCAGCCACCTCAAGGGTGACGGGCGGGGCCGCCTCGGTGGCCTCCAGGGCCCGCAGGCGGATCGCCATGGCGGCCAGGTCATGGCCCTCGCGGGTCACGAGGTAGACGTCGCCCCGGTCGATGGCGATCAGGAGGGCGCGGATCAGCCGCCACTCGTAGTTGTCGTGGCCGCTGGCGACCCAGACGTGCGGCTTGGGGCCCAGCCGGTGCTTGCCTTCCTCGACGAAGCGCTGGGCGCGCTTGAGGGTGAAGAACGTGCGCCGGTCGTCCCACCGGGTGACGACCGGGCTGCTGCGGACTTCGTAGATCGGGTCCGAGGTGGCTCGGCTGTCCTGGGTGGCCACCTCGGCGGCCATCTCCATGAGCGCAAGCTGCTCCCGCACCGAGAAGATCATGCGGCTCATGGAGCACCCCCAGCCGCGTCGGCGGCGACGAAGCGGACGTGCGCGCCGAACAGCTGCGCGGCCTGCTGGACCTCCGCAAGCGGCCCGGCCACCAGGGCGGCGCCGCTAACGCCGTCGGACGTCAGCGAGAGGATCCGGAGTGCCGAAGGCCGGGCCGCGAGCGCCGCCTGGACGTTGAAGGCCTCGCCGTCGTCGCCGTCGACGTGGCCGGCGTCGTGGTCGTCATCGCCCAGATCGTTGGTGGCGCCCTTCTCGGTCCAGAGTCGGACCTGGCTCAACATCTCGTCCGTGTCCCAGACGTCCATGTCCTGCATCATGATCAGCAGCGCATCGAGAGCGGCCGCCGCGGCCTCAAGGTCGTCGATGGAGGTGTCGAGGTTCCGACGCTCAGCCAGGAACTGGGTGTGCAGCTCCCCGAGCGGGACGCACTCTCCGACGCGCTCAAACGTGTAGGACGTCAGCAGCACGCGCTCGGCGCGCGCGCGTACGGCCTCCGCCAGCCGTGTCAGGTCCTGCAGGTCGATGTTCATGGAGCACCGCCCGGCAGGCCAGCGGCCACGACCGCGCAGCCGATGAGGACCGGGAAGGCCAGACAGCAAACGCCCGCGACCATGCAGTTGAAGCAGGTTTCGTTGAGCAGGGCCGGGTGCCCGCAGCTCAGGCACTCAGAGCCGATCGCCGGGACAGGAGCGGGCGCCCGATGGGTGAGGTTCGCGTGGACTCCACCGGACGCCAGCTCGTGGACCCGAGGGTCGACGCCACCGCCCCGGGCCGGGGACAGCGACGTCGACGTGGGGAGCCCGGGGCGCTGGTGGCCCTGAGCCTGGGGAGGGTGGCGGACGAGTTCAGCGGTCATCGGAGCCTCCGAAGAGCGCGCCGACGACGGCGGAGACACCACCAACGACGGCGTACACGCCCTGGCTGAGCGCGAACGCGCCGAACAGCGCCCACTCGGCCGCGACGAGGCGGCGGCTGCGCCGGGGGCTCACGCGACCTCCACGTCAGCCAGGGCGGCGGCTTCGGCGAGGTCGGGAACGAGGTCATCGAAGAAGCGGGCGGCGTCGCCCAGCATCCCCTTCGCGTGGGACGCGCGCAGGACGCGCTCGGCGAGGTCCATCCCGCCGTGGCACTCCCGGTTCCAGCTGCTGACGAGCTGGCCGACGACGGCCGCGCGCCGGTCGACGGTGCCCGCGCCCGGCACCAGCTCCTGGTCCTCGTAGTGGAGGACGAGGGGGTGGTCGACGACGCGCTTCTTGTCGCCGAACTCGATGACGACCTTCCGGTCGGCGAGCGCGGCGCCCAGCAGGAACATCCCCCAGCGCCCCAGCGGACGCATGGTGACCACGACGTCGGCGTCGCGGACGGTCTCCATCATCGCCATGAGGGCGTCGATCGACGGGGCGGTGGAGAAGTAGCCGTCGATGGTCTGCGCCCGGCCCAGCTCGGCCGGGAGGGCGGCGGCGAGGTCCTCGCCGTCGTTGTGGGGTCCGAGGATCAGGACGCTGATCCACCTGGGTTCTGGCTGTCGTGCCACGCTGCACCTCCGCGGATGCCCGACGGGCACCCCGAGTGCACGATACCTCACGGGCACTACCAGTGCACGACACGGCGCCGGACTTGACATCGGCGTGACAAGTGTGCCGAACCAGCGACGCCGTCGGCCTGCCAATTTCTGGCAGATGGGACGGCTACCCGGTCAGGACTTGGAGGACGGATGGCCGACCTGTACGGACCAAGCAGAACGATCAAGGGCCGGGCGGCGCGGCTGGGCGCCATCCTGGCCGATCTTCTGGAGTCTCCCGAATCGGTCCTGGCCGAAGTCGAGGCTCTACTTGGACGCCATGCGGTCGAGCAGCGTGGAGATGATCCCGACGTCCGTTTCGGACATGCCGCGGATTCGACGGTGGACGAGTTCGAGGAGGGCGCCCTGGGCGGGCGTGACCTCGTCGACCGGCCCGTTCTCGTCGAACGGTCTCAGGTGGATCTCGACGGTGAGGCCCAGGACGCCGGCGATCATGCGTAGGTTGGCGATCGGCACGTCGAACCGGCCGCGCTCGTAGGCGCCCAGGGTCGTGTAGGCCAAGCCAGTGAGCTCGGCGAGCTGGCGCAGGGTCAGCCCACGCCGCTCGCGATGCTTCCGAAGCTCGGCCCCGATGGTGGTCATTCGAGTTTCTAGCCGATGCTCGTCGCTCCGTGCTTGTGCACCGGGAGTGCCCGTGCTACCCTGGGCACATCTGGTGCACGGAGGGTGACGGTGACCCTGGGAACGATGCTGTCCACGCTGAGGCAGAAGGCCGGCGCGAGCATGCAGTCCGTCGCGGCTGCGCTCGGCCTCTCCTCCAAGACCCTCATCTTCCGGTGGGAGCACGACACGGCGATCCCGTCCGCCGCCCAGCTCGCTCGCTTCCTCGACGCCGTGGGCGCCACCAACGAAGAGCGCCTGCAGGCCCTGACCCTCGCCGGGGGGCCCGGCGCCGAGGCGGACGCCGAGCTCGAGCAGGGCGAGCGGCCCCAGGGCGGGCCCGACACGGTCGTCCGCCATTTCGACTCCGACGAGACCGTCCTCGTCCCCGAGGGCGCCGCGGACGAGGTCGACCAGCTCGAGCTGCTCCACGGCAGTGAGGACGTCGGCACCGACGCCGACGGCGACGACGCCTGCACCCCGATCAGCAGCCTGCTTCGGCGCCGGGGTGCGGCGTGACCAACGTGACCGTGACGACATCGGGAACCTCCGGGGAGCGCAACGTTGCGCTCCCAGGTGACGCCCGAGGGCGCGTCACACTTGCTGCTCGTCTGGTGACAGACGCGGCACCCAAGGCCTCTGGGCGGGGAGAGCGCGATCACCGCGGCCCTTCCAACGCGGGAAGCTCTGCTGGCGGTCCAGCCACAGCCCCCAGCATCGCGAGCAAGGACCGGTCTGGCTGTAACCAGGCCCCCTCGGCTCCCCGCCCTCTGGCCGCCGGGTGCGCCCATGCCTGACAAGCTGCTGCGCCACCAGGCGCGCCTGCTGGGCGACCTCTACCGGACCGGCGTCCTGCCGAAGGACGAGTACATCTCGGCCGTCCTGGGCGTCGACCGCACCCTCGTCGTCCGCTGGCGCTCCGGTGAGCGTCAGGCTCCGATGGGCGCGCTGCCGATCCTGCTGTCCGAGATCGAGGACGTCGACGCCCGCGCGGAGGCGCTCCGCGTCCTGGCGGCGCCGCTCGGCCTCGAGGTCCGCGCGCTCGTCGACGACGGCGCCGACGCGACGCCCACCGACCTCGTGATGTCGCTGGTGAGCTCGGCCGGGCGCCTCGCTGACGCCTTGGCCGATGGCCACATCGACGAGGCCGAGGGCGCCGCCCTCGCCCGAACCGCTGACCGCCTCGAGGCGGTCGCACAGCAGCTCCGCGCGCTCGTGCGCCGGGGCGCCCCATGACTCAGACGCCGCGCCGGCGCTCCGGCAGCGAGGGCAACCTGGGGTCTGCCAGGGTGCCGGCCGCGCGCGTCTCAACCCCAGGTGAAAGCATGCCTCACGTGGAGCCGACGCCGCCGAGCGTCATCATCGAACGCCGCGCCGGAGGGTTTGAGGAGACCGAACCGACCTGCGCCGGCTGGTGGTACCACCGCCCCCGTGGCCGCGAGGCCGTCGTGCGCCTTGTCCTGGTGGCCGCGGACCGCCGGACCTACCGCCCCGAGAAGGGCACCGCCGTGTACCAGGTCGAGGGTGACGAGGGCCGCTGGCTCGGCTTCGGCGGCCCCGCCGGCTGGCCGGTCGTCGAGCGCACCGCCGCCCTCGAGGCGGTCAACCAGGGCCGCATGGCCGTCCACCAGGGGTTGACCAAGCAGGCGTCGAAGCTGTGGCGCACGACGATGCCGGCGTTCTGGGATCGTCACTTCGGGCTGCTGCGCAACGTCGAGGAACAGGGCCACCCGCCTTTTGTGGTCCAGGGCACCTGGGACGCGATGCCCGCTGGTGGCGGGACCGAGTCCACGGTCTACACCGGCTACGCGGTCGTGCAGGGCGATCGGCACTGCTACCTGGGACCGACCGTCGAGCAGGCCCGCCACGCCCTGGAGCGGATCGACATGGCGACGCCGCCTCACGTCCACCAGCTCGACTGGAGCCGGGTGGGCTCCGCGGTGGCCGCCGACGAGGACCGCGCCGATCGCATGGACCGCGCCCTGGCGGCTGCCACCGACAAGGGCGTGCTGACCCAGTCGATGGTGATGCGGGCGCTGGGCTGTGGGATGCTCGCTGCCGCCCAGGTGGTGGATGACCTGGTTGCCGCTGGCCGGATCGCCCGGGTCCGTGAGGGCGTGTACCAGCTCGCCGGCGCGGCTGATCCGCAGGGGATCAACCATCCGGAAATTCCGGAGAGTTCGCCGGAGACCGCGCAGGCCGAACCTGTAAGCCAGCCTTACAAGTTGGCCGGAAACTGCGACGAGGACGACGGAAACTCTCAACAGTTTCCGCCGCAGTCGCCGGAAGCTCCGCCCCGCCCGACGCTCACGCTGGTCGAGCGCAACGTTGCGCCCGAGGCCGACCCCGAGCCCGCGGCGATCTGGGACCTGCCCGTCTACCCGGCCGCGGGCCTGTTCCCGATGTTGGACGACGAGGCCCTCGTCGCGATGTCGCAGGACATCGCCCGCCACGGCCTGCGCCACCCGATCGTCGTCTGGCGCGGCCAGCTTCTGGACGGGCGCAACCGCCGCGAGGCCTGCCGCCTCGCCGACGTCGCCCCCGAGGTGATCTCGTTCGAGGGTGACGAGAGCGCCGCGCTGGCCTTCGTCGCCTCGGTCAACCTCCGCCGCCGGCACCTCCCGGCCTCGCAGGCCGCGCTGATCGCCGCCCAGCTGCTCGGGTCCGCCCAGGGCCCCGCGCCCGCCCAGGGGGGCAAGCGCGCCGCCGTGGTGGCCGACGCCGCCGGCGTTTCCACGCGCTCCGTTGAGCACGGGGTGCGGGTGCTTGAGCGCGGCGCCCCCGAGCTCGTCGAGGCCGTCCGCGAGGGGAGCGTCGCCGTGCACACCGCCGCCGCCCTCGCGTCGCTCCCGCAGGCCGAGCAGATCGCGACGATTGCCACGGCTGACCCGAAGGCGATCAAGGCCGCCGCCAAGGCGATCCAGCGTCAGGAGGCCGGCGAGAAGCGCGCCAAGCAGGACGCGCGGCGCCTCGAGGCGGTCAAGGCCGCCCGCCTGATCCTCCCCAGCGTCGAGCTGTGCCAGCTGCGCCACGAGCGCGTCGAGGACGTCGTTGACGAGCTTGCGGGCGTCGGCAGCTGCACGCTGATCAGCATGGACGTCCCCTGGAGCTACAGCAACACGGGTGTGAACGGCGCCACCGACAAGCACTACGGGGAGCACGGGACCCCCGAGGGGTTCGCCGGCATCGTGCACCAGCTCGGTGTCGTCGCGGCCCCCGACGCGTACCTGCTGTTCTGGGTCACCAACCCGATGCTCGGTGAGTGGATGGCCGCGCGTGAGCGCGCCTGCGCCGCCGGCAAGTCGGGCGGCTGGAAGTACCTCACCATGATCACCTGGGCGAAGGACGGCCGGGGGATCGGGTTCCACGCGATCGGCGACACCGAGCACGTCCTGGTGTACGCCCGTGGCAACCCGCGCGTGTTCGGGCCGGTCCCGTCGACCCTCCAGGCGTACCCCCGCGGGGAGGCCGAGGAGAAGCCGGTCGAGCTGCAGCAGCGCCTCGTGGCCGCCTACAGCGCGCCCGGCGCCGTCGTCCTCGACCTCTACGCCGGCCGCGCCAGCCTCGGTGAGGCCGCCCTCCGGGAGGGCCGCCGGTACATGGGCGTGGAGGCCTCCGAGGAGCGCTACCAGCTCGGCCTGATCCGCCTCGCCGGCGTCGGCCCCGACCCGCGCCAGCTCACCATCGACGACGCGATCGGGGGTGCCGCTTGAAGCCGGTCCTCGAAGTCGGTCGCGCCCAGCTCGACGTGTGGTCCGCGATCCAGATGCTGGCGCGGGGCACGCCCACCACCGGGATGCGGTTCCAGCTGCGCGCGATCGCCGAGGTCGTCGACCTCAGCGTCGAGAGCGTCAACGAGCGCCTGCAGCGCTTCCGCCGCGACGGCCTGGTGGTCGGTTCCGGCGACTGGGTGAAGGTCACCCAGCGCGGGATCTGGACCAACGTCGTCCTGTCCCGCACCGCCCAGGCCGAGCTCGACTCGCAGTCGCTGACCCGGGTGTTCCGCCGCCGCGTGGCCGCATGAGCGCCGGGGGCTGGTTTAAGTGCCCGGCTTCGGCCTGGCCGTCGATCATTGAAGCGGTGCGCGCCCAGCGTCCCCTGGAGCGGGACGAAGCGATCGCCGACCTGCGCTGGCAGCTCGACCAGAACGGGGACGTGTACGGCCGCCCGACGCTGATCACCCGCTGGGGCTGGACCGACCACGCCGTGCGCCGGCTGCTCCGCGACGAGTCCGCGTGGCGGGTTTCGCCAGCGGTTCGCCAGCCGACCGCCAGCGGTTCGCCAGCGCCGGCACGGCCGAACGCCGAACGTGCGAAAGAATCCGCCAGCGAGTCGCCAGCCGACCGCCCGCGAAACTCCACACGCGCGTTTGATCCAGACTGCAGACCTCAGACCGCAGACGATCAGAACCCCCCAACCCCCCGCGGTGCGGGGGGCTCTCAGGACCTGCTCGTTCGTCGTGTCCAGGCCCTGCTGGCGGACCCCGCTGCTGTGGGCGACGTCGCCGTCTGCCTCACGGCTGCTGACGAGCGCAGCCAGACGCTGGCTCGCAACCTCGCCCGGATTCTCGACAAGCGGGGCCTGCTCCCCGTCGGGACGCGCACCCGGGCCGTCGCCGAGGCCGCGGCCATCGCCGCCGTCCGCCTCCGCCAGAGCGGCCTGACGGTCGTGAGGGAGGACCCCGCGCCCGACGTAGCCCCGGCCTCCGAGGCCGACGACGGCACCTACGAGCCGTACCCCGACGTCCCGGAATGGGCCGTGAACGACCCCGAAGCCACCGCCTGGATGAACGCATGACCGCCACCTTCGACGTGCACAACTCGCTGCCCATCGGGCTGCGCCGGCTCATCGCCCGGTTCGGCGACGAGGACGTCGAGCGGGCCGCCCGGCACCTCGTGACGCTGGCCGAACGCCTCACGCTGCGGATCGACAGCCACGCGCTCTGGGTGGTGCTTGCCCGCGCCGGAGAGGCCGGCTGGCTGTTCAGCGACCGCACGCTGAGCTGGGTCCGCGCCGACGCCGAGTGCTCCCTGTGGCTGGCCTTCCCGGCCGAGATGACCCAGGCCGCCACCATCCGCGCCGACGAGCGCCGCGGCCCCGGGCGCTTTGCCGAGTGCGCCCGCATCGAGCGCGAGCTTCGGGAGCGCCTCGGCGCCCGCGTGGCCGCGTGAAGCCCGCCGACGTCGCCGTGCTCGACGTCTTCAAGACGTTCCCCACCGGGGACGGCGACTCGGTTCATCCGTGGCTGGCCGACGTGCTGACTCGGCAGAACTACCACGAGATCGTCGAGGCGCTTCGGGCCAGGGCTGCCGCCGGCCTCACCAAGTACGGCTGCGACCTCACGGATTGGAGCGATGACGCGCTCATCCTGCACGCCGCCCAGGAGAGCCTGGACAAGCTGCACTACCTGGGCGGCGCGCTCATGCACGTCAAGCGAAACCCCACGAAGGTCCGTCGCTTGGCGATCCTTCACAACCAGCTCTGCGCCGAGATCGCCTCGGCTCAGGTCCTGCTGCAGCTCTGCGCGGAGATCCAGCCATGAACCCCATCCTCGTCTGCTGGCACGACGCCGGCCGCGGCGACGGCATCCTCGCCACCTGCGACGTCGTCGCCGACCACCAGGCCGCCCGCGATCCGCAGTTCTGGCAGGACCGCTTGCCGTTGGGCTTCCAGTTTCAGGTCTGGCTGCACCCCAAGGGCCAGAGCGACGTCGAGGGCCTCCGCGACCGACACCTGGTCGTCGCGGGCCGCGTCACCGGCGCCACCATCCCGGCCGCGCCCGACGCCCGCCTCGAGGCGCTGCCGGCGTCGGTGTTCGTGCGCGTCGACGGCGAGCTGCGCCGCGCGGTGCTCGTCGACGGGGTGTTCGAGCTCGTCGCGGTCCGGGCGGTCGCGTGAGCGAGGCGCCTGACGTCCAGGCGGCCCCCGAGGCCGTCACGGTCGACACCCGCACCGAACAGGGCGCGTGCGCGTCCTGCGCACGGATGCGCACGAAGGGCCTCTACGGCGGCTTCGGCTGCATCCTGGACCGCAGCGGCCGCGGTCAGATCGGCGGGGCCCTCGACTTGAACCTGCCGCGACGACTGCAGGACGAGATCAGCGCTTGGCGGTCTCGCGCGGGCGCCGGCGCCGATGGTCTTCGGCCGGTCGGACAGCTTCCGTGCGGCTGGCACACCCCAGAAAGGAGCAACCGATGAAGTACCCAGGCGCGACCCAGATGACGACGCCGAACGCGTACACGAAGGACGTGGCGCCAGTCGAGCTCGTCGTCATCCACTACACGGCAGCCGGCTCGGCCTCGGGGTCGGCGAAGTGGCTGTGCGACCCGCAGGCGAAAGCGTCCGCCCACTTCGTTGTCGAGCGCGACGGGCGCGTCTGGCAGCTCGCCGACACCGATCACCGCACCTGGCACGCCGGCGGGCCGAGCTCGTCGTGGAACGGTCGGCGCGTGAACAGCAGGTCGATCGGCATCGAGCTGGCCAACTGGGGCCCCATCGACGCGTTGCGCATGCAGGTCCACACCGGGGCGCCGTACAAGGGCCCGCCGCCGTTCATCGACGTCGACGGGAAGGCCTGGGAGCCGTACCCGCCGGCGCAGCTGCAGGCGGCCGAGAACATCGTGCGCTGGCTTGCTGGGCTCTACCCAACCCTGCGGGCGCCCTCGCCGGGGCCGTTGCCTCGCCTCGTCGGCCACCAGGACGTGGACCCCAGCCGCAAGCGCGACCCGGGCCCCGCGTTTGACCGCCTCGGCGCGGCCCGTCGGTGGCTGGCATGAGCGACAAGCCCAACCTCATCAGCCTGCCCAAGCCTCCCCACGAGGCCCCCGTGAAGGTGGTCGTGGACATGCTCGAGGACATGCTGGCCCGCGCCAAGAGCGGTGAGATCCGCGCAGCCGCCATGGTCTCGGTCAACGCGGACCACGGCGTCACCACGGCTCACGCAGGGGACGGACAACCCGTCACGCTTCTGGGCGCCGTCCACCACCTGAGCTTCTACATCAACACCCTGGTGATGGGATGAGCCGCCGAGGCCCGGTGAGCCGCCGTTGCGGCTTGCGCAACATCAGCACGTCAGAGGCGGCGCGGCGCTTCGTTCAGTCGCGCCGGGCCCGAGGGTTTGAGTGCGAAGCAGTGCACTCGGCCACCGATGGCACGCTCACCCTCAGCGACGGCGGCAACGGACGCCCGGTCGTGCTTGAGGTGCACCGACGGCCGGTCTGGATGCTCCCGTCAGACGGCCGCCAGGGCTCCGGCGTTCTGGGTGCCAACCCAGACACAGTCGAGTTCGACGCCTCGGTCCTCGGGTCCCAGCCCGAGCGGCAACCGAGGTGCACGGTCGCCTTTCGTGATGCGCTCGGTCGCGTGTTTGTGCTGGGCGACCTTCTGCAACGCGACCTTCGGTTGGAGTTCAACGACGCCTCACCGACGCCTGGCCTCGAGAGAAGCCCATGAGCGCAACGTTGCGCTCGCGCACCCTGGTCCTGGGCATGGACGCCGCCTGGGGCGGCCTGGGCGTGTGCCTGTCCCTGAACGGCAAGCCGCTGGCAACGTGGCACACCGTGCTGCCCGCCTCGTTGGGGGTGCGCCGCGTGGCCAGACTGATGGCGTTCCTGCGTCAGGTGCGCGTCGACGTGCACACGTTCCTCGACGAGGACACCCAGGTGCTGGTCGTCGTCGAGCGCATCCCCGACGTGTACTCGGGGCGAGGGAACCAGGCGGCCACCGGCTACGGCCTGGGTCGGATGGCCGGGTGCATCGAAGCCTGGGCAGCGATGACCCACGAACAGGACGACCGCTGGCTCGGGTCCACGTGGCTGGTGGGCACCGACGACGACGAGCACGGGGTGGGCTGGCGCCCGTGGTGGACGCCCGGCGGCCACGGCAACCGACGCGTCGGGCGAGCGCAGTGGAAGGCCTGGGCGCAGCGCATCGTCGACCAGATGGGCTGGGAGGGCTGGATGAAGTGCGCCGCGAGAGCGGGCGCCAAGGCCACCGACGACGCCCGCGAAGACGTCGCCGAGGCGATCCTCATCGCCTGTGGCGCCTCCACCCGCGTGCACCTCAGCCCCCAGCTGGAGGGGGGGGGACAGGGGGGGGCAGGGGCCGAGTGTGGGAAAACACGTACCCCCCGGGGAGGCGAAGCTT
>Ga0315903_10001506_pt1 | contig 35343 bp, 29 predicted proteins | sample LakEriMetagenome_7_FD_203524 | JGI IMG/M metagenome (GOLD analysis project Ga0315903, IMG submission 203524) | Freshwater fungal communities from buoy surface, Lake Erie, Ohio, United States - Buoy 2 MA119 | ecosystem: Environmental > Aquatic > Freshwater > Lake | place: USA: Lake Erie, Ohio...
TGTAGTCGGAAATCATCCAGCGGATGTTCTCCGGGGCTACCCCGAGGGTCTTGGAGACTTCCGTCAGTTCCTCCGAAGGCTCCTGCAACGAGGCATTCCCTGGTCGGTATCGCAGAGACTCGTAGAGGATCTTGATGTATTGCTCAAGCGACATGTCCAGGAATCCTCTGTCGCTGGCTCGAAGCCCGCTCTTGCTCAAATGCGAATCGTTTGGATTGACCGATTGGTTTGCGTCGATCGTCAACTTTGCAATCCAAGCGTCCTTGAGGACCATCGTCGGCTCGGCTTGCTTGCGGGCCGCTTCGATGCGTTTGCGTAACTGAGCCTTCGAGAGATCCTCGATACTCTCGGTCCCTTGAGCATCGCAAATCGACACCTTGCCTAGCGCAAGACTCGGAGCCATCTGGTTTTGGCTTCCGAGTATCCTGGCTTGAATCGAAGTGAAGTTCGAGCCCACAAGACTCGACGCCATCGCTGCTCGAATGAGGTTTAGGTCCACGTAAGCGACACAGACAAGGATCGCCAGGATATCCATGAGTCGCTGGGCTTGAAATCGATCTTCCCAGAAGTGCCCTTTGCGACCATCTTCCTTGTTTGCACGCTTCGAGATCGGTTCGCATAGATCCTTCATGAAGGTCGAAGGGGACGAGAGATTCCGACGGATTTGCTCGATTTTTTCAGGATCGGCAAGGAGTTCTTTGATTTGGGCTTCGGTCGGCTCGACGCAGACGAACTCATCGAGCAACCACCCCGGGTGGAGCGAGAGCCACCGGATGGCTACCTGGCGATCTGTGAGTTTTTTGACTTCGTCGGGTAAGGTTCTGACGACCACATGCAAATGGTTATCGAGCACGGCAAAGGCCAGGATATCGATCAAAAAAACGGAGGCGAGTTGTTCGAGACGTTCAACGATCCATTTTTTTCGGTGGGAGTAATCTTTGCCTGTGGCGGGGTCGATTCCGCAGAGGTAGGTGCCTTGGACACAGCGGTTATAGAGGTGAGCGAAACAGCTCTCATCGGGTGGAAGGACTTCATCACGAAGTGGACGGGGCATGGAGCACCTCCTTGTTAGGTTGGCGATCGAGCAGAGCGGGAAGGCGCTGGCCGATACGAGGACAAAAAAGATCATTCGATTTTTTGTGTGTGTGGAGGTTGTTGCAGGCTGCGGCTAGGCCCAGGGGGTTGTGAACCTGGGGGCTTTGGGTGATCTGCAACGGTAGAAGTTTGTTCGGCTCGAGTGACACGTCTGGTCACGGGGCCTGGAAAACTTCGAAAAATTTCCAGCGCGTCACCCGGTGCCTGGCACCGGGTGCGGGGACGAGATTTGCCAGCATTCCGATTGGCGATCGCAAAGGTGCCTGGCACCGGGTGCGGGGCCGAGATTTGCCAGCATTCCGATCCGGGGATCGCAAAGGTGCCTGGCACCGGGTGGCAACCGGACACTTTGGCGAATAACAGCCAAGACAGTGGCGAGTATATGCTGGCTCTGGCTGAGATGATTCAACCCGCTATCGGGAGATGAGAGGCCAGTTACCACCCCAGGGTTGCCATTCGGCTGTCGAGTCCGATAGACTATATATCTGACGACGCGGGTTAAGTCGAATCCGCACAGATCAGACACGGCGAAGCGACTTAGCCCAACGCACAAATCATTTCTTTGTCCCGCTTCGCTCCAGTTGGAATAGATTGTTATCCATTCGTCGATGCAATCGGAGAATTTATAAATGTGCTGCTCAGTCTCCCCAGGCGTTCCGGTCCACTTCTCCGATACTGTGCTATACGCCGCTGAGGTGATTGGTGAGGCGGGCGAACCGGTTCACGTCCTGGGATATCAGAACAAGGTACAGGGGAGTAGAAGGAGATTATCGCTAGCGTTAGATCGGCTGCCCTTTGGCCTGTCTGGCAACGCAATGATTTTACCCTTTCCTGCCCAACCGAAGACAATGACGCAAGCCAACGTTTTAGACACGATAAACTGCCGCGACATTCTGCAAGATATGGCAAATGCCGTAGCTCCTCCTCCCTATAATCGAGCAATTCGTTCGCGTTCCGGAGTTTCATGGAGTCTTGCTTCCTCGCCACCGCCGATTCAAGTATTTGGAGCGGCCGGGATTTACACAGTCGTTCTGGCACAAGATCCTCGGGATATTCCTTCTGCATTGAGCCAGGTGCCGCGTTCCAAAAGACCAGTTCTAAACCCAGCGCTTTTTGATGCCTACGCGCAATGGTATCCGAATTGGACAATAGCGCTCTGTTGCTTCAGCAATCGCAAAGCGAAGCTCGCAAACCCGCTGCTATGGTGGTACAAGCCGATGAATGCTGAGCAGCTTTTCCTGCCAGGCGTTGACTGCCATACGGGTGATGTTCCTGATCTAGATTCAAATGTTGCAGTCGATCATGTAATTGCAGTCGGCTCACATGATATGACAGGAGGGGAGCGCGTGGTTTATCGCGATAAGCTACCCAGATCAGTCTCTCCGTTCGTCTGCACTTCACTCATCGGTCAGAGATACAACGAGAACATGCCGAATGGAGACTTCGTTTGCCAACTTAAAGACGTGAGGCTGGGCAAGCTAAGGGCCGCGCGCTGCAAGCCTGACGCTGCTTGAGTTTCGGTAGGTTTACAAAGTCGCTGCTTATGAGCGTCGTCAACCGGTGCCTGGCACGAATGGCACTGCACGAATGGCACTCATTCTGGGCGGCCTCTGTCCTGTTGACCAGCACGGCGATCACTGCCCTTGCGTTTGCCAAATCCGCATTCGTTCACATCGCTAACCCCTATCAACTCCTTCGAGCGATCGATGGGTACCGTCTGCTACCAATGACCATCTGAAGTTCGCTTTTGGAAACGAATCAGCGACGTGAGACCGAAAATAGTCATTTCGTTCGTCATGTGCCTGGGGCACCAGTTTGAGAGCCATCAAGCGCGGCCCAAGATTGCCGAGATCCTGGTGTATGGGGCTGAGTCAGTCGGTGCTCAAAGCGAGAAAATACACGACAGCCTGCTATACCCCCCGAACCGAATAGCCGTTGGGAGTCTCTAGCGAGTACCGAGCTCGATCGAGCTGTACCCTTTCTACGATCAAGGCCCCCGATTTGGATCAACGAATGCCCCAAGGCTCAGAGAATCCGGCGTTTCGACGGATCAAAAACCCCGAGGCTCTAGTCACCCAACTGCGTGAAGGTGACGGGATCGACCCTCGTTTGGAACATCGAAAAAATCAACACGCACGTCTCAAGAGCAAACCCAATCACGCCTCCCTGCGGCTTGCTGGTCAAATCGCCAAATGCATCCGAGGGAGCCTTGGCGATGGCCCTTTGGCCAACTTCGATGTCGTCGGAGTAGAACCTGCCAAAGGAAATCACTTTCTTGTCACCCTCGGACCGATTCTGCCAGACATTGCCTACGACGAAACCGAGGTTCTTCAGGTAGCCAACGATCGACGCGGCCAACTGCGGAGCGAAATCGCAAGTTCGATCACTCGCAAGCAGGTTCCGAACCTGATCTTTCGCGTACTGCCTTGCACAATCCCGCCTAATCCACAAGAGTCAAGCCGCTGAGAGAGAACTATCTTATTGAGATTATCGACGAAAAAATCTACGCGTGGACTTGCGATCGACTCTCGAAGACAGTGATCCAACAAGCTCAGCGACTGGCTCGGCTCGAAGACACGTTCCGAGTTGCTCTGATGCCTGATGTACACCTAGGCCAACGGGTACCCAATGGATGTGTGCTTGCCACATGCGAGCGGATCTACCCCGAGGCGATTGGCAGGGATATCGGTTGCGGGCTCTCGGCGATCTGCTTCGATATCCAAAGCGACACAATCCCGCAATCGGTTCTAGCCTCCATACTCGCTAAACTGGAACGCTTGGTACCAAGCCTGAAGCAACCGAAACACTTAGCCGCGAGAACGTTGCCGGACTCTTGCCGTGCAGAGCAACTAAGCGACCCGAGCCTGGTGCGACAGGCCAATCGAGATGGATTGTTGCAACTCGGGACCCTTGGACGCGGAAACCATTTCATCGAACTCGAGTTGGATCAAGTTGGCTATTTGTGGGTTCTTGTCCACTCAGGTTCACGCAGCATGGGTCAGGCGATCACCGACTGGCATCTGAGAAACAGCCAGAAAAGTGCGATCGACTACTTAGAACTTTACAGCGACGGTGGGCAAGTTTATCTAGGCGACATGCAGTGGGCGATACGCTACGCGAGCGAAAATCGTTTGCTCATGCTTAATCGCACGGCGGACCTAGTCGAAGAAGGCTTAAAGGCTGGATTGATCGAGTCGAGCTATATCGACTCACCGCACAATTTCGCAAGAATAGAGGGTCATTTTGGACGGCAGTTGATTGTGCATCGCAAGAGCACGAATTCCGCTCGTTTGGGGGAGGTGGGGATCATCCCAGGGTCTATGTCCGGAGGTAGTCGGATTGTTGTCGGGCGTGGCCATCCTGAGTCCTTGAATTCCTCGTCGCATGGAGCTGGCAGAACGATGAGTCGCTCTGAGTCTTTCGAAAACCTCCAGATCAAGCATTTCAAGGCGAGGATGGGTTCGATTGTTTTTCGCAAGGAGCATGCCGATCGACTCTTGGACGAATCCCCTGCGGCCTACCGAAGGCTGAGCGATGTCATGCAGGCCCAGTGCGATTTGGTAGCCACAAGAGATACTTTAAAGACGGTCCTCAACTACAAGAGTTTATAGAACCAACATGGGGCGGATGCTTCCACCGTCTGGCGACAGGTGGCTACGGTTGGGGAACCAGAATCGTTTGTTGCCAAGTCGTAGCCATCCGCTGCCAAGCGGTGGTGCCGCGCGAGTAACGCTTCCACCGTCTGGCGACAGGTGGCTACGGCGACAGGTGGCTACGGTTGGGGAACCAGAATCGACAAGATCAATCGCGTTCTTTGCGGAGTTCCTGAGCGATCCTTTCGACCGTCTTGCGGAGTTCTCGGTTTTCGTTGCGAAGTTGTTCGAGTTGGGCTTCGACGCTATTGCCGCGTGCTTCGGGTCGCTCGCGTTGTGGCTGATCGCGCTGAGGTTGATCCTTGGGACCACGCATTTGCTTTGCCATCTTCTCTTTGGCGTTCCTCAAATCTTGCTCGATGTCCTCGGCTCGCCGTATTAGATCCATCGCCATATCATGCATGCCGGCAAGTTTGAGATGCTCCGAAGCGATCCGCAGATGCTGAACCTGCTGCATGGACCTGGCGAATTTCTCCATCTGCTCGGGACTTGGCATCTGGCCTTTCGATGGGCCTTCGGAGTTCATGCGAGCGAGCTTCTCCATGAGTTCCTGCTGCTCGCGGATCAAGCCTTCGGCCTTGTCTTTGCGCCCTTCTTCCATCAACTGAGCTGCGTGTTTCTTGAGCTCGACAATCCGTAGCTTGAGTTCCTCGCGCTCGTCGCCATAACTCCAGGGGCTCACCACTAGGGTGCACAGAGCGATCAGACCAAAACGCATGCTGAGTCGTGTAAGCATAAGGAGGGACTCCTGGAGTAGGCGGTGCGGGGGGATTTTCCTCGACGGGCATCTTAAGCAGATGCCAAGTGATTGGTTGATAATAGTTTGTTCAAGCGGTTTGTCCAGAAGCTTTGTTTCCTTGGCCATCGTTACGTGGGCTTCGCCTTGCCAAGTCGTAGCCATCCGCTGCCAAGCGGTGGACGGCCGCGCGAGTAACGCTTCCACCGTCTGGCGACAGGTGGCTACGCTTCTAGTAGCCATCCGCTGCCAAGCGGTGGTGCCGCGAGAGTGACGCTTCCACCGTCTGGCGACAGGTGGCTACGGAGATAGGTGGCTACGGAGATAGGTGGCTAGAGAATAGCTGGAAATCGAGGCTCGATGTTTTTAGAAAGGGAGCGGAGGTAAAACGGGGATGTTGCTCGGGACGCTCGGTGCAGGTTGGTTGGGGATCGGTCGGGGCGCACCAGGAAGGGGTGCTGAGGGGAGGATATCGTTGCCGTACCAAGTGTTGCTACCCCCTGGTGGTGGCAGTTGCCCACCGGGAGTGCCTGTCGCTGGAGGATAGTTGCTTCTCTGAGGTCCCGTGGGATTACCATTTTGCGGCGCACTTTGTGGAGCCTGAGCAGACCTAGGATTGGTTCCTAAAAATCGATCGAGAATTCCGCCTGCCGAGGTGGCTTGGGCATTTCCATTTTGGCCGTTTGCACCTTGAAGTCCGATGCCGCGCATCAGGTCGTTGCCCAAGTTGGTTCCGTTGGCTCCTTGGAACTCGACAGGGACGGGAAATCCCTCGGGCGCACGGCCTTGTTCGAGCTCGCGTTCGACGTTGGCGATATAAGGCCCGATGACTTCTTTGACTTCAGGCGGCATGATCGAGCCGGCATGCGTTAGGGCTTGGGAGATGTACTGACCGCTTCGAGATCGTGCGATGGCGGTTTTTTGATTAGGGCCTAAAAGGGTCATTGCGAACATCGTCACTACGCAGCACATGGCAGCCCCTTTGATCAGACCGAAACCCGCACCGAGTTGCCGATCGAATTCTTTGAGCCGAATCTTGTCGATCGAGGAGCTGACCATTCGAAAGATAAGCCAGATCGCAAGGCTCGTCCCGAAGAACAGCAGCAGCATGGCAAGAAAGACGTTCCATGGTGGTTGCGCATTGATGTGTTTAGCCACATCGTAGCGAAAGTAATTGGCTACGAAGTAGCTTACGACGATTGAGGCCAAGGAGGCGACTTGCCAAGCGAAGCCCTTGATCGCACCGAAGATCGCGGCCGAGGCCAGGATGATCAGCATGAGAATATCGTACGTTTGCATCGTGGTAAGACCGTTGCTTGGAAGCATTTGAAATCCGGATTGGGCAGAGAGAATTCTCGTAGCAATTCGACGCAGGTCAACAAAAGGGCAGTTTTTGCTAGCAATTCATCCTAGACACCTAAACTTGGGGGATCGAATTGGCTCTCGGGCTAGGAGCTCTCTTGCAGGAAAGCTTTGGAAATGCTAATCCGTTTGTATCGGATGTAGTACTTATACCCGTCGAGGAGTCGGTCGCCAATCGCGTTGACTCTCCTACCCTGCTTTGTTGTTCGCTATGGCAGATTTTAAAACCCATATTTCGGTCAGTACCCTATCGGGTCTTCTGCTGGGGCTTGGCGGCTACCAATCGGGGATGCCTTGGGAGAGCTGTTTGATTGCCGGTGGGTTATGTTCGGTCAGTGGCATGTTACCGGATTTGGACAGTGATTCGGGGATTCCGTTGCGTGAGGCGGTGGGTTTTGCTGCCGCGTTTGTACCGATGCTCATGCTCGATCGGCTTGAGCGTGTGGGGCTTTCGCATGAGATGATGTTGGTCGTTACGGGCGCGATTTACTTTTTCTTGAGGTTCGGAATTGCCGAGTTGTTCCGTCGCTACACGGTCCATCGTGGGATGTGGCATAGTTTGCCTGCGGCGATCATCGCGGCCCTTTTTGTGTTTTTGGTATCTGCATCGGAGAATGTTCATTTACGGCTTTTCAAGACATTGGCCGTCTTTGTGGGTTTTATGTCGCATATCTTGCTCGACGAGCTCTGGTCGGTCGAGTACCGCAGGGGTAAGTATGTGTTTAAGCATTCGTTTGGGACGGCATTGAAGTTCCTTGGTGAATCGCGGCTTGCCAATGTCACAACGTATGTGCTTCTGGGTGTTTTATCGGTTGTTGCCTATCATGACGAAGCGATCATGGAGCATTTCGGTTATTCTCATATGCATGAGTTACCTCACACGGCCGTCGATTGGATCAAGATCATTCGCGAGCAATCCGAGAATTGGATCCGCTGAGTTGCGATCCTTGCGATCGTGTTTTTTGGATGCGTGGCCCTTGGATGGCATAGAAGGCTAGGACACTAGGATAAAGGCGAATTTTATGGTGCCGGCGATCCGGACCGAGAAACTCAGTCGGCAATTTGGTGGCAAGACGGCCGTGGACCAAGTCAATTTGGAGGTCATGCCAGGAACATTTTATGGGTTTCTCGGCCCCAACGGAGCGGGGAAGTCGACCACGATCAAGATGCTCACTGGGCTCTTGCAGCCTTCCTCGGGCAACATGGAGGTATTGGGTCGCAACATGCTCGATCCTGCTGCGAGTATGGAGGTCAAGCGATCGATTGGGGTGATCCCTGAGAACCTAGCTCTCTTTGACTACCTTACGGCGATGGAGTATTTGACCTTTGTGGGTAGGATTCACGGTTTGGACCGCGATACGATCCGGCAGAGGTCTTGCGAGATGCTTGATTTGTTGGATTTAGAGGATGATCCGAAAAAGGTATCGAACGATTTTTCTCATGGAATGCGTAAGAAGCTTTCGTTGGCCGCTGCGTTGATTCACCGACCCTCGTTGCTTTTTCTCGACGAGCCTTTCGAGGGGGTCGATGCGGTCGCGTCGCGGACGATTCGCGAGCTGCTCTTGCAGTTTACCGCCAGTGGCGGAACGGTTTTTCTGACATCCCATGTGCTCGAGGTGGTCGAAAGGCTTTGCACGCATGTGGGGATCATCGTATCTGGGCGATTGGTCGCTCAGTCATCTCTTGAAGACCTCGTCGCGGGAGGACGTCTCGAAACGGCCTTCATCAAAGCGACAGGTGCGGAATTGCTCGAGGAAGTGTCGGCCAAGCTTGATTGGCTGACTTCGGAGCAAGGCCCATGAGTCAATCCTCCGGTTCCGATGGCTTGAGTACCAGTGAGCTGCCAGGGTTGCACAAGAACCCTCTTCCAAAGGCCAATCATTTCGAACAATGGTCTGCTTTGGTCCAAGCCTACTGGAGGAGCAAGCTGAATCGATGGGTGAGCGATTCGGTCATTAGCCGGGCGATCCAGTCGATCTTTCTTGTCCTGCTGGTCGTTACGGTTTTGGTTTGGTTCGGAGTGCTCTTCGGTGGCGGATACGTACTAGCGAAGTCGATTGCCGATGGAAAAGCCTATGCTGCCATGGGCGCCTGGAACGCTTTGTGCGGCGGTTTTCTATTCCTTTGGCTTGCCGGTATAGCCAACGATGCGACGCGCGGAGACTCGTTGTCGCTCGAGAAGCTAATGCACTTGCCGATGTCCCCGGCTAGTGTCTTTGCATTGAATTTTCTACTGACCTGGATCAACCTTCCGATTGTATTTTTTCTTGCGTCCGGGCTGGGGCTCGTCCTCGGTGGTTGCTTGATCGAAGGTTTCGTTGGGCTTTGGAAATTGGTTCCGGTGCTGTCCTACGCGCTGATGCTCACGGCGTTGACATCGCATCTGCAGGGCAAACTTCAGGTCCTCTTGCAAAACCCCAAGACCCGGTCGATGCTCATGACGGCCATTCCGTTGTTCTTCATGGTCCTTGGCCTAGGCTTCTCGATGTCCTCTTTCGTTATCCGGCGATTGAGCGTTGGGGGGAATACGCTATTTTGGATTCAGATTCTCGATGCGTTTTGCCCTCTTTTCTGGCTGGCCGATACACTCTCGGGGCGCTCGATGATCGGTTCGCTATCCTGGGTCTGGATACCGTGCATGTGGCTCATTGCGGCTTGGTCGTTGCGAGCCAACTACCGGATGACCAAAAGCTACTATCAGCATGGCTTCGATCGTGTGTCGACTGCAAAGCCGACTCGCAAATCCGAGCCAAGCGGCACAAAGGTTCAAGAGTCACAGGGACTTTCCAGCGGGTCGGCACCATGGATGGAACGTTCCTTTCCGGGACTTAGCCAGCCGGCCAGTGCGATCGCCGCGATGACATGGACACTCTTTTGGCGATCCCCGCAGATGAAGCTTGCAATGCTGCTACCGATGCTGCAACCATTTTTTTTGCTGCTTGTTTTCCAGCAAAAGCCAACTCTAAGCCCTCGGTCGGAAGCACCGGCATCGGCGGTCGTTGAGTCGGAGGCCAGCCCCGAACCGACGGTTTGGAAAGGGACTCAGTACCAAGGCTTTTATCTGTTTGCGATCACTGTTTTTTCCACGTATTTAGGTTCGTCGTTTGCGAGCAATATTTTTGGATTCGATCGATCGGGATTTCGATTCTGGATGCTTTCGTCGATCCCTAGATCCGACATATTAAAGGGCAGGAACTGGATGTTCGGCGCGATGCTTACGGTTATCGCGTTGGTCCTATTGATCTTCACCAATGTCCTCTGGAAGTACTCGTGGCTTCGAGTCGTCGAGTCGGTGGCTGCATTTCTGGCGTATCTCCCGCTGTACCTTGCTCTCTCGAACGTCATTGCGATCCTGGCTCCCTTCCCTGTTCCGGTTCAAGGCTTTCAGAGCGCCAAGGACTTTTCGTGGAAGTCCTTGGTTTTGAACATGGCCCTGAGTTCGCTAATGCCTTTGATTTTGTGCTTCTGTTCGATCCCTTGGGGCATCGAATGGGGGCTGCAAACGGCCAGACCTGACTTGGTACCGATTCCGATCGCACTGTTAAGCATGCCCGTCTTGATCGGTTTAGCTTGGTGGCTCTATGGTCGCTTGATGGAACTCATCGGCCAATTGCTTCAAAATCAGCAAGATAGCTTGCTGAGTGTCGTCACCTCTAAATCCGAAAAGTAGCGGGCAAATCTGAAAAGTAGCAGGCAAATTAGAAAAATTAGCGGGCGGGCAAACGAGCAAGCAAGCGGACGAATCGTTCGGCGAGTAGCGACGAATTTTTCGGTTTTTTCTGAGAAATCTTTCATTGCCGACCAGGGAACCTGGGAAACAGAGGAAACCTAGGAAGCCCAGGGTGGATTTGCGGTGATTTGCCATACTCAACCCTCGGTTGTTTTGCCAAAATAGCTGCACTCTTTTCGCCTGAATAATCGATACAACCCGCATTGTCCATCCTGTGGCCTCGAGCACCAATAGCCATTGAAATATGTCAACCCAAGCACCTTCTGCGATCGAAAAACCTGTCGAGCATGTCAGCGGAATTACCGTCCGTCTGGTTGGAGACTCCGGCGACGGAATGCAACTCCTTGGCCAGCAATTGACGAACACCTCGGCCCTCTTGGGCAACGACGTCGCCACATTCCCGGACTTCCCCGCCGAAATCCGCGCCCCACGGGGCACTCGGGCAGGGGTCTCGGGATTCCAAGTTCAGTTTGCTTCTCACGAAGTCCACACTCCTGGCGATACGCTCGATGCCCTAGTGGCGATGAATCCGGCCGCATTGGTGACCAACCTTGCGGATCTGAACAAAGGGGGGCTTTTGATCGTCAACGACGATAGCTTTGAGGAAAAGGACCTCAAGCTAGCCAAGCTCAATACGAGCCCTTTGGAAGATCCCTCGATGGAGAACTATCGATTGATCAAGGTCTCGATGACCCGGCTTACGAAAGAGGCGGTAAGTGAATTCGGACTAAGCACCAAGGAGGCCGACCGCTGCAAGAACTTTTTCGCGATGGGTCTTGTTTACTGGCTCTATGGGCGGAACATGGATGCGACGCTACGGTTCATCCACGGCAAGTTCTCTGCGGGCAAATCGACCATCGCTGCGGCTAACGAAAAAGCACTTCGCGCCGGTTGGGCTTATGGAGAGACGATCGAAGCTTTGGGACATTCGTACAGTGTCCAGCCTGCCAAGCTGACGGCTGGGACTTACCGAAACATCATGGGCAATCAAGCTTTGGCATGGGGGCTTTTGGCCGCTGCGCAACGCTCGGGCAAAGAGCTCTTTTACGGCTCGTATCCAATTACTCCGGCGAGCGATATCCTCCACGAACTGGCCCGCTACAAGAACTTTGGCGTATGTACCTTCCAGGCCGAGGACGAAATCGCAGCCGTGTGCGCAGCGATCGGTGCTTCGTACGGCGGACAGATGGGAGTGACGACCTCGAGCGGACCGGGCATTGCTCTGAAGGCCGAGGCGATGGGTTTGGCCCTGATGCTCGAGTTGCCCTTGTTGGTCATCGACGTTCAGCGGGGTGGCCCAAGCACGGGTCTTCCGACAAAAACCGAGCAAGCCGACCTTTTGCAAGTCATGTTCGGGCGAAACGGCGAGTCGCCTCTTCCGGTCCTGGCGGCCCGCAGTCCGGGGGATTGCTTTGAAATTGTCCAAGAAGCTTGGATGCTCGCCACGCAGTTGATGTTGCCGGTGATCGTACTGTCCGACGGTTACATCGCCAACGGGGCCGAACCCTGGAAGATCCCAGACGTCTCGAAACTCGCACCCATCCCCGTGTCTCATCCACAGGAAAACAACAACCCTGACGGTCCATTCAAGCCTTATCTGCGCAACGAACTGCTGGCAAGACCGTGGGCGATACCAGGCACACCGGAACTGATGCACCGCGTCGGTGGTATCGAGAAGGAAGACGGGACGGGCAACATCAGCTACGATCCGGAAAACCATCAAAAGATGGTCCATATCCGGGCACAGAAAGTCGCCAATGCCGCCAAACTGCTCCCGCCACAGAGCGTCGAGGGTCCTGCATCGGGCGACCTGCTCGTCTTGAGCTGGGGTGGGACTTATGGAGCCTGCTTGACCGCAGTCCAACAAGCCCAATCGGCCGGCCTGAGCGTCGCCCATGCTCACCTGAGATACATCAATCCGTTCCCAAGCAACCTTGGAGAAATCCTAGCGCGATACAAGAAGGTGCTCATACCGGAGCTCAACATGGGGCAACTGCGGATGCTCGTTCGCAGCCGATACCTCGTCGACGCGATCGGCTTTAACAAAATCAAAGGCAAACCGTTTACCGTTACGGAACTGGTCGAAAAGATCTCCGAGCACGCCAAGTAATCCGGCTAACCCCTGGCTCGCGATTCCAAAACACATCCATCGATTTAAAAATAGCAAGAACGAAATGAATACAGCACTCAAGGTTCTCAAGGCAGACGACTTTGCAAGCGATCAGGACATCCGTTGGTGCCCGGGTTGCGGCGATTATTCGATCCTAGCCCAAATGAAGAAAGTACTACCTGAAATCGGGATTCCACCCGAACAGACCGTCTTTATCTCTGGGATCGGTTGCAGCAGCCGGTTCCCATACTACGTAAACACGTACGGAGTCCACTCGATCCATGGTCGCGCCCCTGCGGTGGCGACTGGACTGAAATTGGCACGGCCTGAACTGAGCGTCTGGGTCATCACCGGCGACGGGGACGCTTTGAGCATCGGTGGCAATCACTTCATTCACTTGCTTCGCCGCAACGTCGATTTGAACATTGTCCTTTTCAACAACCGAATCTACGGTTTGACCAAAGGTCAATATTCACCGACGAGTGTCGAGGGGCAGATCACCAAGAGTACACCGATGGGGGTCGTCGACCATCCCCTCAATCCGATCAGCATTGCCATCGGTGCCGAAGCGACCTTCATCGCACGATCGGTCGATAGCAACATCAAGCACTTAGGAGCCGTTCTAAAGCGGGCCGCGGAGCATCGAGGCACGAGCTTTGTCGAAGTCTATCAGAACTGCAACGTGTTCAACGATGGGGCCTTTAGTTACGCGCAAGACAAGGCGACTCGCGATGATGCGACGGTCGAACTCGAGCATGGCAAGCCGATGATCTTTGGCAAGAACAAAGACAAGGGAATCCGATTGAAAGGATTCTCCTTGGAAGTTGTCGACTTGGCCGAGGGCAAAGTCAAAGAGGATGATTTGTTGTTCCATGACGAGCAAGCCGACCCGGCTTTGGTGTACCTGCTATCGCGCATGCGTCACCCACAGTTTCCTGAACCCATTGGGGTTTTCAGGAACGTCGAGCACGGGACTTTCGAGCAAGCCGTGCGTGGGCAGATCGACCAAGCCGTCGAGCAACGGGGTCGCGGTGATTTGCAGAAGCTTCTTTCGAGTGGCGACACTTGGACCGTTAAGGCCTAAGGTGTAAGGCGTAAGGTTTAATTGAACACATCGCGGTCGAGCATGCGGTATTGGATGGCTTCCTCGATGTGTTGAGGTTCGATTTTGGCCTCTGACTCCATGTCGGCGATGGTGCGAGCCACGCGGATGACTTTGTCGTGAGCGGCCAGGGTGCCTACCCCGATGTCTTTAGCTTAAGAGATGATGTATCATCGAGAGCTACCAAGGAAAGCATTTCTGGGGGTTCTCTGAGAGCTAGCTTCTAAAACACACGACAGGTAGTCGCACCATGGCGAAGAAGAAACCCACCACGACGCACCCTAGCTTTGAAGACATCAAAAAGACCATCGTTTTAGGGCTATTCTCATGCGACGACCTTTTTGACAAGTTTGTACTAAAAGGAGGTAACGCACTCTCCCTTGTCTATGGGATTTCAACGCGTGCCTCACTGGATATCGACCTTTCGATTTCCGGTGACTTTGAAAACCTAAAAGACGTTGATTCTCAGATCCAGAGGGAAATGCAGCGGAGTTTTGATCAGCTTTCGTTGATTGTGTTTGACTTTTCCATGAACGAAACGCCTCCGGAAGTAACCGAGGATCTTGCGAATTTTTGGGGCGGTTACAAGATCATCTTCAAGCTTATTGAGAAGGCCAAGTTTCAGGAACACAAAAACGATTCGGAATGGCTGAGCAAGAACAGTCTTTCAGTCGGGGGAAGCGGTACTCGAAAGTTCGAGATCGACATAAGCAAACATGAGTACACAGCGGAAAAGCGCGATCTTATTTTCCACGGATACAAGATCTATGTTTACTCGCCTGCAATGATCGCGTGCGAGAAATTGCGGGCGATCTGCCAACAGATTGACACGTATCGAGAAAAGGTCAAAAAACACAAAGCGAAGAGGGCTCGTGACTTTCTCGATATTTATCAGATTTGCGAGGCTTGGAAAATAAACCCGTTGGAAGATTCTTTTAAGTCAACTCTAGCCAAGGTTTTCGATGCTAAAGAGGTTCCTTTGAACTTGCTGGAACGAATCGAGGGAGAACGCGAGCATCACGAGTCGGACTTTGTTGCCGTAAAAGCGACCGTAGCGAATTCAAGCAATCTAGAAGATTTTGGCTTTTACTTTCAGTACACTCTTGAGCTCGTCAGGAAGCTAGAAGCCTTTTGGAACGTGTAGCCGCCATTTCTTAATGTACTCAGTCTCCTTCATCTTGTAGTCGAGTTTAAAGTCAAACTCGATCTTAAATTCCTCAAGCTGGCGCATTTGGGACGGCGTGTATTTCCCACTTCGCTCTAGGTAGTAGCCAATGGATTGATGATAGGGGTAGGTGTAACCTATTTGCCGAAGGTAAGCACATAAGCGATTGATGGAAAATCGACCTGCCGCTTCGGAAAACGCTTTTGCAACTTCAGCAATACCGCCTGAATAGACAGCACGCACTGCAATATCAATTAGCGTCCGTTCAAGATTTGTTGTTCGAATGGTTGAAAGATTTGTTGTTCCAATGGTTGAGTTGCCACCGATGGTCTTTTCGATTACTCCGAGTTGATCTGTATTACCGCCATTAAGCAAGTGGATTGTATACTCCGAAAATGTTGCAACGTTATTCGTTGTCCTGCATTCGGTAGCGAATGAGCGATTGATACCTGCCTGAGTAAGTTCTCCGCCACCGGGCCGAAGGCTTTGTTCGATGTTGAAGTAGATTGCCTTGGGGATTTGTTCGGTCAGCCCATGAAAACTTATCGCCGTATAGTGACTAAAGTACCCTTTCTCATCGATTGATTGAACAAGTTCAAAGAGACCGGTATCTCCCAAGGAGTATCGCGTTATTGGCCTTGGAAATCCGAAACGATGAGACTGGAGGTTGGCGTTCTTTTCGAGGAACTGGATGAATTGGATGACTGTAGTTTTCTTGGCAAGCCGCCAAAAATCTCGGTTCTTTGAAAGAAGCTCGTCGAGTTCACTTTTGGAAAAAGCCTTCCTTTGTGTTTGGGCAAGTGCGGCGAGGATATCCGCTTTTGCGATGCTCAATCTCGTTCTTGGTGCCATTGGTCATTGCCGCTTCGAAATAGCTGTTTTCATCAGTATATACAAGGTATCGAATGCCATTACGATCGAATGCCATTACGATCCGTTATCCCGGTTGTTTCCCTGGCTCGTTCTGGCGCTGAACTGCTCAAACCATCGGGCAAACAACCCTTTGGGCTTGGTTTATTGTTGATTAATGATCGGTGACATGTAGTATATATACTACATGTCACTGCTATATCAAGCTGGAAACTTCGCACTTTTTCGAAATCCCTCCAAAAGGCCGTTTTTTCGCCCCATTTTTTGAGCCTCCCCCTTGTTTCCCAATCGATATGCTGCTAGTATGAGTACATGTACTCATCCTAGCGAGGTTTATTTTGCTAGTTTTGGGTCTTTATGGCATTGATCCATTCGCCTTCTCCCGAGTCCAAAATCGTTTGGCAAGTAGCTACCGCCAAGGCAGGTCAACCCAACATTCCCAAGGTGGACCCCGCTCGCAAAGATACCGTCAAATTTGCGATAGACTGTTTAACGAGTGAAGTCTAATTGAACACATCGCGGTCGAGCATTCGGTATTGGATGGCTTCCTCGATGTGTTGCGGTTCGATTTTGGCTTCTGACTCCATGTCGGCGATGGTGCGAGCCACGCGGATGACCTTGTCGTGAGCTCTTGCGCTGAGCCCGAGTTCTGAGACGGCCGTTCTCATGCGTTGGGTTTGGATTTTCCCGAGTGGGCAGTACTGCCTGAGTTCGCGGCTAGACATTTGAGCGTTGGTCAGTGTGCGCGAGGATGCAAAGCGTTGGTTCTGCAGCGCACGAGCCGCCGTGACCTGATCTCGCATCATCGCGCTGGTGGTGCCTGCTGCCCCGTGAGCTAGTTCATCGAAGGGGACCGCTGGGACCTCGATATGGATATCGACCCGATCGAGCAGTGGGCCGGAAATTCGGCTCATGTAGCGCTCGACCTGGTTGGGATTGCAATTGCAACTGCGGCGAGGATCGGTTCGATAGCCGCATGGGCATGGGTTCAACGCCGCGACGAGCATAAAGTTGGCTGGGAAGGTCGTGCTGCGCATGGCGCGCGAGATCGTCACCACTCGGTCTTCGAGCGGCTGACGCATCACCTCGAGCGTTTTGCGGTTGAATTCCGGAAGTTCGTCTAGGAAAAGCACCCCGTTGTTTGCCATGGAGACTTCGCCTGGCGAGGGAGGGCTGCCGCCACCGACGAGTCCAGCGTCGCTGATGGTGTGGTGAGGCGAGCGAAAGGGTCTTTGTACCATCAGCGGCTGGCCGCTTTGCAACCGACCTAGGGCCGAGTAGATTCTGGTCGTCTCGATCGATTCGCTCGGAGAGAGCGTCGGCAGGATCGATGAAAGGCGCTTGGCCAACATCGTCTTGCCCGAGCCTGGCGGACCGATCATCAGGAGGTTATGGTTGCCCGCAGCGGCGATCGTCAAGGCGCGTTTGGCCATCTCTTGGCCTCGGACATCGACGAAATCCAAATCGTACTGGGAGTAGCTGTGGTAGATCTCTTCGAGTCGGCTTGGGACCGGATCGATTTCCAAGGTGCCGGCCATGAAGGCTGCAGCTTCGCAAAGATTGGCCACGGGAATCACTTCGATATCCTCGACGACGGCAGCTTCTTGTGCGTTCGAGGAGGGGACCAGAAGCCCTTTGATTCCGTCTTGTTTGGCCGCGGCGATGGCCATCGATAAGGCCCCTTTGACACCTCGCGTATGGCCTTCGAGGGACAGTTCGCCGACGACTGCATAGTCGTTGAGCCGATCCGATTGGACTTGGTTGCTGCCGACGAGCATTCCCAGGGATATCGGTAAATCGAAGCTGGCTGCTTGTTTGGGGAGCTCCGCCGGTGCTAGGTTGATGACGATCCGGTCGTGGGGTCGCAAGAAACCGGCGTTGACCAGCGCTCGTTCGACGCGATGGGTGCTCTCGCGGACGGCTTGTTCGGGTAGGCCGACAAGAACGGTTTTGGGCAAAGCGGAGGCAGATAGATCGACTTCGACATCGACGGGAACGGCATCGATTCCTACGAGGCTGTACGTTTTGAGTTTTGCCAGCATGCACCGGGCTCCTCGGGTGAAATCACCGAAAATCTTGGAAAACCATACATGTCCGTGTGCATTCTAGAAAAATCAAATACGGCCGACGGTGGCTTTTCGTCGGCAACCGCAATGTAGCAACATGTGCGGTTTGTGTCCCGATTTTGGTGCGTAAAAAATGATCGCTTTATTGTAGATCGATTGTCCCCAATCGATCGCCTTGAGGCGTTAGCCGAGCTGGCGTTTTCTGGCTCTGCGCAAACCGACGATGCCAGCTAGAAGCGACCAAGTCGCTAGCGAAATCGGTTCGGGAACCTCGCCACCTCCACTCGAGAGATTCACGTTGCTATAGCGAAGGTACTGGACTTCTGCTCGAACGTTGCCTCCTGTTGGTGTACCATCGCCAAAATAGAATTGATTGCTGTTTGCGTAACCTCCAGGACGAGCCCCCGAAGCTACCATGGTTCCGTTGACAAAAAACTCGTAGGTGTTCGTGGCACCAAATCCTTTGTATTTGAACGTGTTGAATCCACTCGAAAAATCGTATCCGCTGCCACTGGTTACCTGATAGATCTGATACCCTGTCTTGTTGATGATAAAGTGAGAAGCTGCATTGGCGTTGAATACAGCAAGGCCAAATCCGAAAGGGCTCGAGTCGGTGACCTTCATCCGGACTTCCATTTCCAGGTCGGTGGTGTGGTCAAAAACATTGTCCTTGTAGTAGTAAGCCATCCTGTCGGATGTAAGTGTCGTGAAGGAGTCGAGTCGCAGGCGGTTGTTATCGAGGATCGATGCGAAGTCGCTCTCAGGTCGACCGGTTTCCGTGTAGAAACTCATCCCCTGGGCTGTAGGCAACGTCGGGTTTTGAGCGAAATCCAGTGTGATGACTGTGGCTCGAACCGGTCGCTCGAAAATCACTCCCGAGGCCAACATGGCACACAGAGTAAGAACGGTCCTCCAAACCGAGACGGTTGATAATGGCATACAGAAAGCAGCGATTTTCATACAAGTAGATTCCTTTTGCCGACGGATCGACAGAATGTCGGGATAACCAATTCGGGGGGACTTCCCCCCGCCTTGGTCAATACGACAGGCATCTACACATGAATCCGACGCGTTGTGTTCCAACGCGGATCGACTAGCGGACTTTGGCGTCGAAGCGGACGAATCCACCCTCGCCTGGCTTGAGCTCCTTGTCGATCTCCCATCGCAAGACCGATGAGCCGGCGTCGTTGGGGCTCGTCGAGAAACGGGCTTCGATGCTCGACTGCTGCGAGGACTCGATGTACTCTAGCCGCGGAGCCAACGAATCGGTCACAACCAAATTCGAGACAGGCTGCTCGCCGATGTTGTCGTAGCGGATCGTAAAGGAGACGATGTCCCCAGGATTGGCGATCTGCTCGGATGCCACCTTACAGATCCGTACCCGAGCTCCTTTGTACTCGTACAAGGTAAACTCGCGAGCTTGCTTTTGATCGACAATCACCGCTGCTTCTTGTCCGTCGATCAAGACCATAAGCGCGTCGATGTTTGACCAGATCCTGGCTGCGGCCGCGGCAATCGCCAGCTTGGCCGGGTCGGTGTTCTTGACGTTCCCATTTCGAATGATGTCCAGGTCCTCGTAAGGTTTGAACGCATCGCTGATTTCGCCCATGGGCAAGACCAACTCGGCAGGCATCGGGCGTTGGCGATCCAAGAACGCTTCGACCACACGCACGGTATCTTTGGTATTGGCCTTCAACGGTGCCGAAACTTGGATCGGTGGTAACTTCTCTTTGATCATCCCTGGACCGGCAGGCACGTCGGCCGTTTGAGGTCGCAGTGCAAGTTCTGATTCGAGCACCCCAGTTCGCTTCCTGACGCTGCCGAACCTCGGCGCGTAGATCGCAACTCGGCAACCCGCTTGCACTTCGGTCACGCCGGTCTTGGTCGTGTACTGGATTACGGTGTCCTCGGGGTCCAAGCCCACCTGAGAGAGATCTTCTCGGAGCCGAACCGGTGGATCGCGATCCCCACCGTCGTAGATGTATTCCTGGGGATCCATGCAGCGGGATTGTTCCTCGCACTGCGGTTCGCAAGGGACTTGGGGACAGGGTCCCGCATGAGGTACCTGACAGCCCCCCTTGCAGGCCATCAATCGCCCCCCAATTCGGTTTGGAAACATCGGTCGGTAAGGTCCGTGTGCATTTCCGCAATAAGCACCCTCGGTGTGAGTCGTTTGACTCGATGGATCGACAAACTGAGGGCCTATCATCGACGGAGCGCGAGCCACCGAGTAACTCTCGGAGCAATTCTCAAGCCGCCCGGCCGATGGTCGAATCGGTCGGATGTGGGACGCTGGATCGACTCCGACCATCGCATCCGATGCCGCCCGAGAATCGGTCGCTGAGTCGGTCGCCGTGTTGGTCGCCGTGTTGGTCGCCTGGGCGAGTATCGGATCGGATGCGACAAGCCCCATATCTCGGGGTAAACGTCGCTCTTGCTCGATTTCCGAAGTGAAGAACTTCGGCTTGAGCATCGACGTGCCCGTAGCACATCCGAGGGCTCCCACGACGCACAGCAGGAGCAGGATAGCGAGTGTCGATGCATTTGGCCGTTGTGTCATGAAGCGGACCTTATTCAGAGCAGATCATTTGGGGGCAGATCATTGGGGGCTATGCGGATTGTCGGGGGCTAGGCCGTCTCGTGTGTTCGTCATCGGCGAAGGCTACCTTGAATCGCTGATCGAACCCGAGGTAGCGTTTGGGGCTGCGTTGGGTGCAGCATTCGGTACAGCGTTCGGGTACTCGATGATTGGCCACCGGCCCTCATCGATGAGCATTTGTTTGGTCGGGATCGGCTTGAGGGTCGTCCATGGCGGGCAGTGGTAGAGAAACTCCAACCAATCTTGGCCCTGGGTCACATTGGGAACTCTAGAGCCCATCCGAAGGATCGCGACAGGGCGTCCGAGTTGGTCGGCCGTACGAAGTGCGTTTTGGGTCGGTCGTATATCGAGGACCCTTTGGGGCTTTCCAGACGTATCGACCGGTTCGGCCACTTCGGAGTCTTCCAGGTAGATCACCCGCATGACCAGTTCACCGCGAGCCGCATCCATGATGTCGCTCTCGTCGATCTCGATCGGAATCGGGAAACGATGCTCTCGCTCGGCAGGTGGACAAGTCTTGTCGATCACTTCGATCGTCGGGAAGAGTTCCAGATCCGGATCGCCCTCGATTCCGGTGAGTCGCAATCGATAGACCGCTCCGACGAGCAAACCCAAGCGTGCTGGAGAAGGAATATCCGGGGCGAACTGACCGGCTTCGGCCAAATTGAACCGGACACCCTTGGGACCTCGCACCTCGACGGCTTGCCAAGCTCCCCTCAACTGCGGCTTACGCTGCAACTGGATCGAACCGATCGCACCGGGAACCATTTCGTCGTCGATCAACGCTCGCGAGCCGCTGGGCAATCTGGCCGTCGACACGGCAGCGTAAGGAGCCTGGCCCATAGCGACATTGCTGAAGAGCACCGCAAGGGTACAGATCACGATCAGAGCGACCCATCCTAGTACCATCGTCGGAAAGGAAATGTGTCGGAACATGCTGGATCCCACCGGTTCGCATCGGTTAAAAAAATAGTCCCAGACGACCCGGGACTATTCATCATTGTTCATCCAAGGATTCGCTAACGAGTCGCTAGCGAATCGGCATTAGCGAAGTTGCGGACTGCCTGGTGGGCAGTATTCGCCGTTTGGACCGACTCCACCAGCACCGCCAGGTCCAGGACCTTGAGCCCCACCGTATTGGTTCGACGGGACCGGGCGACTCGCATGGTAGAATCCAGGCCGCCCCGAGGGATATCCAGGATGGATGTTCTGCTCGTGGATACGGATGTGGCTCGGTGGCGTTGGATAGCTATATCCAGGCTGCTGACGAACCGTCATCTTCATCTTGTCGACAGGATCAGGAATGTGCATGTGTGTCTTGTTCTTCATCACATGCTGTTGCAAACCGGCTGGATGCCCCAATGGGATGTGCGGAGGGCCAGGTAACCCAATCGGGGTGCCTGAGTAAGTCATTCCGTACTGTGGAGCCGTCACGCCGGCGACCATGTTTGGTGGAACGCTCATCGGATCGATCGGACGGCCATCTGGGCCGCAGAAGCCACCGGGACCCATGCCACCGGGACCCATGCCACCGGGACCCATCATGCCAGGTACTCCGCCGTTGGCGTAGGCTGCAGCCGTAAGCTCGATGTCCTTGTTACCAAGTCGAACAATCGCCAAAATAGAACCTCTGCGGTCGGCTTCGATGATCGGATCCAATCCTGGCTCCAAACGTGTGCTGACCAAGGTGTCGATGCCCGAGATCACCTCACCCTGAAACTCAGGGTCGGGTAAGTAGATGACCTTGGTCACGAAGTTCCCGGACAAAGCTTGATCGAGGTCTTCCTCGGTAAACTGAATCGAGATCGCGTTGTGAGCAAGGTAGGCTGCCGTGCGAGGATTCGAGTGACCGACCTCAACAGTAGGGTACAACTCGACACCTTCACGTCCGGAGACATCGGTCAATTTGAGCCGATAGATGCCTCCTTGGGCGAATTCCAATCGTCCTGGGACGATCAAGCAATCGCTGGTAAAGGAACCATCGCCAACGACGTCGTACGAGATCTTCATCGACTGGGGTTGATTGAACAGAATCTGAGTCGTGGGAGTTGGAACCCCTGCTCCGTACCCAGGTACTGGTATGGTCTCCGGTGTCAAAACACCAGGACCAGGTCCGCCTACCATCGGTCCGGGCTCGGCCAGACGTGCAGCAGGCGGCATATTGTGTCGAAATGCGGGTTCTCCCCCGAAGCTTGGTGCAGCCAAACCCAGCGCGGCTATCACGCTTAAAAACCTAATCTTTTTCATGCGATTCCCCTAGGAATGACTTGGGTCAAGCCAGCTTCGCGCTAGGCAGTTACGACCGATTGTTTCCACCTGGACGCGAACCCTCCTTGAAACCTACAATCCCACGCAACGTTGCTATGGCTTGCAGATCCGTCAGGAGCCTCAAAAGCGGAATTCGAGGCGCGTCTGGAATCTATGTTCGGCACTACGCTTTCGTTTTCTTTGATAAAATCGGTACGACTCGACCATGGAAACCAGGTTTTCACTTGCTAGCATTTTCAAGCTGGCCGGATCGCCCCCGGTCCTCCTGCTAGCACTGTTTCTCGCCGCAGGGATCCTGTGGAACCGTTCCGACCGACTTTTGGCCTCCCCTGCCCTCACCTTTCCTACGGTCAGTTTCCCCGATGCTACCGGAACGCAAGTGCCCCTCAAGCAATCCGCCCCAACTCCTCTGTCCGCCGAGCCATCGAACCGCCTACCGAGTCCGAGTCCCTTGGTTGGTTCAACCGGCGGTTCGTCGGATGCCATCACCCCGGTGACGACCGATCCGAACCAATTGGTCCTCTCTGCCGTTCGCCAAGCCGTCTGGGGTCCATCGATTTACTGCCGAGTCCAACAAACCACCAATGTCTACGGCCAACGCGCGCTGCTGATCGGCGAGCTTAAGTCCGAGGCGCTCTCGAATTCCCCGATGCGTCGACTTCGATATACCGCGCGGGTCGCTGTCGGAGAAACCGCATTCGACCTGCTCCAAGTCTCCGATGGTCGGATGATGTGGACTAAATCGAGCCCCAACTCACCCCCCAAACGTATCATCCTCGACCAAGTGCTTCAAAGCATTCCCAGCAGTATGCAGTACCCCGACACGCGTCCTGAAGTCCATCTGCTCTTGGCCGTCGGGGGGCAAGCGGAACTGCTCCGAGGGCTTTATCACCGATACAACTGGTATAAGGCCGTCAGCGGCAAGATCGGCGGGGCCGACGTTTGGCAACTCGTCGGGCGACTTAGGACCGAGCCGACGAGAATCGCTGGCAACGCTCCGATCGATAACATGAACAGTGACATCGGTAGCCCATCGCCGAATCTGCCGACCGAGGCTCGCTTGACGCTCAGTCGTTCGACCAAACTACCTTATTTTCCGTTCATCGTGGAGTACTTTCAGCGGGCAGCGAAGTCGAGCACTTCGAAGTCTCCCTTCGAGTTGATGTCGCGGATCGAATTCAAAGACCCATCGACCGAAATCCAATTCAGTGAGAAAGACTTCGACCGATTCAACGAAACGGTCGAGGAAATCAAAGACGAGACTCAAGACTACCTGCCGACGGTTCGCTTGAGCCTTGAGCCTTTCTCGCGGGTCAACCGCTAATCTATCGACCGCTACCGCAGCAGCGACGAATCGCGACAGAAAGTTTTTTGCGAAATTTCAACCCGGTACGACCAGCGTCGCTTTGGCTCCCGTGTGGGTGATTTCTAAAGGCAGATCGCCTCCCCAGTCCCCATCGAGCTGATACCCCCCCTGCCCTTGCGAACTGACGACGCGCAATGCCGAGACTCGACACTCCTTCCAGCGAGGGCTCGTGCGGTGGGTTCCGAGTGCGACCCTTAGGTAGTTCCACAAGCCGACGATCGCGTTGCCTCCTGTGAGCATACCGACGTCGAGCAATCCATCATCGCCAAGCGCATCGTCGATGATGTGAATTCCCGCAGCGTACTTTGGGATATTGAAAGCAAAGAGCCAATGGCACGTGCCGAGCGATTCCCAGCGTCCTTGTCGATTGCCCTCGATGCTCAGGCTCGGCCAACGGTAGGATTGGATCGCTTTGAGGATCGCAAAGCGGTAGGCCCAGCGCGTGATATGCGAGCGTCGCGATTCATGGACGATGCGCACGACCTGGGCATCGAAACCGACGCTGGCCATGAGCAAAAACAAACTACCATTGGCCCGAAACAAATCGAGTTGCCGGGTGGCCATCTGCTGGACCATCGGTAGAACACCGCTTGGCTCCCGGGGGAGTTTGAGTTCCTGAGCCAAGAGGTTTTCGGAGCCCAGCGGGAAAATCGTCAATGGGACTCGGCTCGGAATACGATTGAGGATCGCAGTTGCGGTCCCATCGCCCCCGGCGGAAATGACGGTTCTCAATTCGCCTCGCAGGTCCGATCCTTCGACGATTCGTTGCATCTGGTCCAAATCGGTTGTCAAGTCGACGTGCCAACCCTCGTTGGCCAGGAGTTCCTTGAGCCGTTGCGCTTTTTCCAACCCGCTCTTGGCCCCGGATTTTGGATTCGCGGAGATCACAATGTGTCGGGCTTGCGTAGCGTTCATCGCGGGGTGTCTCGATGGGCTAGCTCGTAGAGATGTTTCGCTGCTCGACCGCTGATTGTCTCGGTCCGAATCAACTCCGCAGCAATCGATTCGACGGCTTGCCATTGCTCGGCATCGAGCAAATGGTGTTCGGTCTTGGAGAGCAGTCGTTTCTCGAGCCTTTCGATTTGCTTTTCGCCATCGTTTCGGCTCTGAAGCATCCTGCGGACAAACCTCAGATCCTGAGCCGCTCCCTGATGGCAATACCGACCTGTGATCTGGGATTCGGCGACCATGCCTGCCAAGAAGATCATGATCTCGTCCTCCAAGTAGTCGTGGGATCCTCGGGGCTTTCCTTTTTGCAGATGGCAGGCACCAAGGCGTTGGGTCCCCAAGTGCGATTGCCCCGGGGCGATGGTCACCTTTTGAATTGCACGGCCCAAAAACATCGCCATGACGGCATGGCCAGCTTCGTGATAAGCCGTCGCTCGAAGGGCAAAGGCCAGAGCTGATTCCTCATCCATCGATGAATCCTAGTATTAAGTGAAGAGTCCCAAATCGCTTCCGGCGGATCGATAGTCGCCTTCGAGCGACTTGCGACTGTCGGCCTGGAGCCATCCGTCCAAGACTGCGGCATAGACGGCTCGAAAGTCGATCCCGAAACGCAGATCTCCATCGTCCAGATCATCGAGTTCTGGATGAAGCCCTTGGACGAGCTTTGTGAGTCGCGGGCCGGCTAAAAATAGCGGTGCTGCGGCCCCGTGATCGGTCCCTTGGCTTGCATTCTCGGCTACCCGGCGACCGAATTCGCTGAAGGTCATTACCAGGACTCGGTCCTGATGGCCGGATTGCTCAAGCCGCGAAAGAAACGCCGAGAGAGCCTCGGACCATTGCCTAAGAAGGCTCGCATGGATGTCGGGTTGGTTGGCGTGGGTATCGAAACCATCGAGCGTGACGTAGTAGACCCGTGTCTTGACACCAGCGAGAATGAGCCTCGAGACGGCTCGAAGTTTTTCGCCCAGCAACGTTTTGGGAAAGTCACCTGAGGTATCGGGTTTGGCCAGTATGTTCTCAAGCCGTTCGCTGACTTGCAACGCTGCCTGAGTGCTAGTCGATACAAAGTCGAGCAGACTGCCGGCCTGTTCCATCGACTCGGTTGGCCCCTGCGGAAGCTTGGACTTCAACCGCATCTGCTCCAACGACGCGAGCGATGGGATCTGGACACCGCGGTGCTGGCATGACAATGGCAGAGGTTCGGACCCCAAGTGGATCGCAGCCGAATCGCGCGATTCGGATTCCGATTCCCCAGAAACCCAGCGTCCTATCCAACCCGACTGCGTTCGATTTTTTTTCTCATGGCAGGTGTGCCAGATGTCCATCGATTCGAAATGGGAACGGTTGGGCTTGGCATACCCTACCCCTTGAACGATCGAGAAACGGTTCGCCGACCAGCTTGTTTCAAGGGACTTTAGAGATGGATGGAACCCTAAGAGATCGTTGAATTTGATGAGCTGGCTCGAAGGAATCGCAAGCTTAGGTCTTGCTTTCGCATAGTTTTCATCTCCATAAGGGATCACGGTATTCAGGCCGTCATTTCCACCCGAAAGCTGAATGACCACCAAGATGCGCTCGGAGTCCGATGCCATCTCCTCTTGCTCATGCAGTTGGCCTGCGAGAGCTTGCAACCATCCGCCCGGTTGTACCGAGCCGATCGCAAGACCCGCTGAGAGTCCTAGACTCCGTCGACCAAAACTTCTTCGTTTCATCGTATTGCTCATGGACCGGGACCGTGTGCTATTTAGACAAATGGAATTTTCAAGATAAATGAAATTTCGGATTCAGGGAAAGAGCCACGAGCATCTTTCGCCATGGGTCGAAGCCTCCATCGGATTTTGCAACGTTGGTTTGCAATCGCTCTTTATCCGATGGGCTTAAGGGAATCGATACAAGGGAGCGTTCGAGCCACTCGAGCCATTGGCTCTGGTTCGAGATTTTTTCGGATTTGAGCCAAGCGTCGAGCGAACCTTGAGCAAAGCGAGTGGCAGGCTCCCTGAGCAGATCGACAAGCAGATTCGATCTGCCTATGAGTGTCGATGAATTGATCCACGCGCGACCTCCATCCCAGCCTTTGACGTTCGGTGGATTGAATAAGGCTTGACCGACCCCATCGAGCCCCTTGGCCAATCGATCAAAATTGGTGGTCATCTGTAGAGATCGCATCGATTCGACGATGAACTCAACGGGCGAACGCACCTTTTTACCGCGACTCCAATCCGAGAGCAGCAGTTTGCTCGAGAGGATTTTTCGCACGAGCGGTTCGATCGCAAATTCCCTCTTTTGGAATTCTTCGGCCAACGGGGCAAGAAACTCGGGTGGGCAGTCCGGCTCATCGCACACAAAAAAACGGACCAGTTTGCCGGCGATAAACGTCGGCATCGACCGATGGGTCACAACCGCTTCGACGGCCTCCTCGCCCGATTCGATTTTGTCGTTATCAAACAGTTTCTTGAACCCTGAATCATGTTGATAGGGGTTGAATCGGAAGGCTTTTCGCCGGATCTCCCAACCGGTAAAGCACCGTGCCAACTGCTGGACATCTTGTTCGGTGTAGTTGCCTTCCCCGAGACAAAACAGCTCCATCAACTCGCGTGCATAATTTTCGTTCGGATGCGTCTTGCGATTGGTGGCGGAGTCCAAGTACAAAAGCATCGCCGGGTCCTTGGAGACCGCCTGGACCAGGCTACGGTAATCGCCCAAGGCATGTTCGCGAAGCATCCGGTTTTGTTCGACCATCAGCTCCGTATCGTTGACTTTGTCCGCTCCGGTCGCAAAGTGGCCGTGCCAAAACAGGGTCATCTTTTCGACCAAGGGGCTCGGAGAATGGAGCATGCGATGGAGCCACCAAGCGGCGATGCTTTGGACATTCCCGCTCGATCGGACCGCCGATACGATTTGCCCAGACTCCAACTCAAAAGCTTCGGTGGCTTGAGTGCTCTGCTTGCCCATCAGAACATCGATGGCCTTGGATGGACCGGCATCGACCAACTGCTTGACCTCTGAGGCTTTTGCGCCAAAGCCTCCTCGGCGCATCAAGTGCCTGACTCGCTTTGCGTCCCAAGGTTCCTCGGGGGTTGGCTCCCAGGCCGACCAAGCCATCTGCGGATCGATGGCTGAGAGGTCCTGGTCTGTTCGTAGGGTCGCTTGGAGCATAAAGAATCGATGCGTATCGTAAGGGAGCCGGGTCGAGACGTTCGTGCGAATCGCTGTTTTTGTTGTGTTAGTCTACCGCAAAACACTAGCAAATAGAAATCGAATCACCGGTGCCAATGGGCGTGTTCGACTCGCAAGCCGTCCTCGGCGAATTCATCGGTTCTCAGAGCGGTGAGCCAAGGGGAGTATCCGTAGAGCTTCTGCCAACGCGCCGAGTGCTCAGGCCGTGCTCCCCACCGCAATGCGTCCTGACGGGTTTGAAAATCGCTGATGAGCACTGTTTTTTGGCAATCTCCAAGGATCCGCCCGTCGCGCAGGACCAATTCCCCGCATCGAAAAACCATCGTTGGACTCGAAAACATCGTCTCTGGATTGTCATCATTTCGGTAGATCGCCACATCGGCAATGGAACCTGGGTTCAAGTTACCTCGGTTTTGCAGGCCCAGCGCCCGAGCCGGTCCGAGTCGCGTGATCGAGGCAATCTCGTCGAGCCGGTACTCCCGCTTGAGACTCGGCAGGGTTGAAACGGACCGAACATCCGGATGCAATCGATCGAAGATCGACATTCGGAAATCGTAATCCATCAGCAAGCGAATCAAGTGGGGATAGCCCGTAAAGGGACCTCCATTGGGATGGTCGGTGGTCAGAAAAACCCGCGTTGGATCCTGGATTCGCAGGAACAATTCCAAACCGATCGACCATTGGAGTCCATGGACAAACTGGCTTTCTTTGTATCGAAAGGGGAGCAAGCCACAGCCCGCTTGGCATTCGAGGTCCTGAAAAATCACCTTGCGAGGACTCGCGAACTTTCGATTTGCGAATTGATGCATGGTGTCAGCCGAAAGGGTGATCGTCTGACCGAAAAGGATCTGACCGACATCGATGGAGATATGGTTGGTCCGATTCACCCGATCGGCGAGTTTCGATGCTTCGGAACTGAATCCATGGGGCCCATCGCTTCCGTAGCAATGGTACTGGGCGTGGGTCAGGTGGATCCGGCGTCCCTCGACTGCATCGAGTGTCGCGAGGGTCGAGGTGATGTTTCCGGGTGTGCCCAAGTTGCTGCAGTGGACGTGCAGTGGGTGGGCCAATCCGAGTTCCTCTGCCGCCGTGGAAAGCGACCATAGGATGTCCCGAGGTCTTACCGGTAAAGCCGGGTGGACCTCATCGACATTCAACTGCCTCTGATTGAACTTGAATGCGTCGATTCCACCCGCATTGACCACCTTGATGGCCATCGCAGCGCTCGATGCGACCATCCAAGCGACATAGTCGTTGATGGCCTCTTGGCCGGCTCCCAAGGCGATCATGTTCAAGAGCATCCGGTCGTTGCCCAAGACGACATATCCGCCTGTATCCAACCAGGGTGTATCGCGCATCTCCATGTGCGATTGCCTTGCGTTGGCCGGCAGCATCGCTGGCTCAAAACAGGTTGTATAGCCCATCTGCAAGTAGCGTTGGCCGGTCTCCCAGGTCCCAGGGACCGGAGCGCTCAAGGGACCGAGCCAAGGCTTTTCGTCGGCCTCTTTGGTCGACCTCTCGGGCCACATCAAGCGGGCCAAGTTCACCTTGCCACCCCCGATGTGCGTATGGATATCGATGCCACCTGCCATCGCAATATGATCCTCAAGATCATAGGTCGCATCGATGCGAGTCTCGGGAGGCAACTGCCTGGCAAGCGATGGTCCGACTAGATACAAATCGGTGGGCTTGGAAGAAGCGTGGATCCCATCGACAATCCGGACGTTCTTTAGACGCGTTACCCTCATGAGATAAACCTCTTGAGCCATTGCGAAGGCATCTGAGTGCCCGGGTGGCAATCGCAATGCACGTTTGCAAGAACCGTCTGATCGCCCCGAAACATGTTGACCGTATGGGTCACTCCGACGATTCCCGCAGGCAACCATCGATCCGCCTGATGGTTCGAGGAGCCCTGGTTCGGACCGATGATCAACTTGGGAAGATCGAGTTCAAGCAGTTCGCGGGGCAACTCCTCGAGTGAATCGTCGACCCAGACGAGCAACGATCTTGACTTGGCTTGCGCACTGGCCGATTGCCGATCCGCCCAGTCCTTGGCGCGATACCCATGCGGATCGTAGTGGGGTTTACCCCCATGGAATTTTATCCTGCCAGGAAAGCCCGTCAGCCACGTGCAGGTTTGATGGAACGAAGACTGCAAAGTCCCCCAAGAAAGGGTCGCAACTCGGGTGGTTTCGTTGCGTTGGAGCACCCATCGATCGAGCGCTTCGATCCATAGGTCCCGACCCTCAAAATCCAGTGCCGATGGAGCATAAAGCAACACGGTGTACTTAGCCTCCAAGAGCCATTGTCCGACTTGGCTCTCAGAGTGCGTCTGGCCGACTCGCATGCATTGCCCGAGCCGCTTGGGCAGATCCTCAAGTTCGCATTCGATGCAGATCACATCGAATCCAGAGCTTTTGAAGTTTTGAATGCTCGCATCGCTCCAGCGTCCAAGGAGCAGCAATCGAACCGATTCGCCTCGGTTCATGGCACTTGCTAGCCTGGGGGTTTGTTCTAGCAAGGAATCTTGGCCGACGACGACCCACAGATCGGCGCGATCTCGCGCTTCTCCCAACGAGACACTATACCCGCCCCCTCGCTGCATTGCCGAAATCGCATCGGAGGCCGGGTCGCTATCCCAGGGATCGATTGCAGCGTCAAACCGCCGGGCTAGCTCGATGGCTCCCCGTGCCGACTCGACGCAGTGGATCCGGCCAGTCACCAAAATCGAGCTTGAGCGACGAAGCTGTTGGCTTACGATTCGCAATGAGGACTCTAAAAAGGAGTCTTGTGCGTCGGAAGTGACTGCGGCGTCGGAAGTGACTGCTGCGCTCTGGACGTTGGCCATGCTTGCGAGTCTCAGCGGGACGAGCTTGCGCTGGATCGATCGCTTGCTGCACCATGGCTCATGTTCAGGTCCATCGGCTCCAACAGCGCCAGGGGCAACAACAGCGCCATCGGCAAGACCGATTGGATCCTCAGAACGATTGTCCAGATTCGGTATCTCGCACACCAGGGAGCAGAACGAGCAGACCTTTGGTTTTGGATTGGACTCGTCCATCATTGGCACGGGGTTGGACCTCTATGGCCTCTATGGACCTTACTGGTGGGAACTTATAGGTTCTCAAGCACTTTCTGAGTCATCGCTTCGGTTCCGATCGAGGGTTGGCCACGGGGGACTAAGTCCGCTGTTCGATGGCCTTGGGCCAACACCTTGCGAACCGCCCGTTCGATCTGATCTGCCTCGGCATGCAACCCGAGCGAGTGGCGGCAGAGCATCGCTGCTGCTAGGATTGTCGCGAGTGGATTGGCGATCCCCTTGCCTGCGATGTCGGGTGCCGAGCCGTGGATCGGTTCATACAAGCCTGGACCTGAACTGCCGATCGAAGCGCTCGGGAGCATTCCAAGCGATCCTGGGAGCATCGAGGCTTCATCGGTCAGAATATCACCGAACATGTTGCTCGTCACGACGACATCGAATGAGGTCGGTCGGCTGAGCAGATGCATGGCCATCGAATCGACCAAGACGACTTCGTAGTCTAGGTCTGGGTACTGCTCCTGCATGATTTGGCCGCTGACACGACGCCACAATCGGGACGCTTCCAAGACATTGGCTTTGTCGACCATGGTGAGCTTTTTGCGGCGCGTTCTTGCCGCATCAGCGGCCATGCGGACAATCCGTTCGACTTCATGGGTGGTGTACACTGCGGTGCTGTATGCTCTTTGCTGGCCGTCGGGAAGGGTCTCACAGCCCGAGGGTCCAAAATACAGTCCACCGGTCAGTTCGCGGAAGAACAGGATGTCGGTGCCTTCGATGATCGATCGCTTCAGCGGCGAGGAATCGAGCAATTCGGGGAACGTGACAATGGGCCTTAGATTGGCGAAGAGTCCAAGTTCCTTGCGGATCTTGAGCAACCCGGCCTCGGGCCTTGTTTTCGCGTTTGGATCGTCCCATTTTGGACCACCGACGGCTCCGAGCAAGACCGCATCGGATCGCTTGCAGGCTTGAGTGGTCTGATCTGGAAGTGGATCCCCATACCGATCGATTGCGATGCCTCCGATCGTGTGCTCCTGAAAATCAAGCGTGTGCCCATGGCTTTGGGCGACTTGTACCAATACCTGGTGGGCCGAACGGATGACCTCAGGTCCAATCCCATCTCCAGGGAGCAGGACGATCGTAGCTTTCAAAAGAACCTCCAAAGAATGTTAGCCAGGGGATACGAGCCTCAGGTTCCCTCGAACCACGGGCATAATCGGCGGCGGATCCAGAGCAAGGAATACTCGGCGACGACGCCGATGAGCCCGAGAACCAGCAGGTAGACAAAAACGATGTTCATGTTCAAGACTCGCGATTGCATGCGGATCTGATATCCCAAGCCCGCATCGCTGACGACCATCTCTGCGGCGATCAAAAAGATCATCGCAGGGCCGATCTGGGCCCGGATGCAATCGATGACATTCGGCAAAATCTGCTTCCATATCACCTCGAAAATGACCTCGGATTCCGACGCTCCAAGTGTATAAGCCTTGTTGATGGCTTCATCGGTGACGTTGTCGCGGACCGATTGGTAGATCGATTGGGTCATGGAAAAGAAGATGCCCAAGGCGACCATGGAGGTGAACATGCGTTGATCGGTGCCCGCAATTGCGAAATAGATCGGCATCATCCCTGTTGGAGGAATTTTCGATAGAAACATCACGATGGGACTCAAGGGGGCTTCGATCCAGCGGTAAGCTCCCATCAGGACGCCGACGAGCACCGAAGCCAAAACACCGATCCCCATGCCGATAAACAGCCTCCAGAGAGTTGCTCTCATGTCGTTCCAAAACATCGGCGGCTTGGGGTTCTCTTGGGTTCCTTGTTTGGCAAACATTCGCTTGACACCTTCCCCGAGTTTTTCAAATGACGGGATCGTCGTCTGCTTGGGGTTGATACGAGTTTGCCGCTGCGAGAGGAACTCGTAGCTGACAAGCAGGACGCTCACTCCGGCGATCGCCAGGGCAAAAAAGAGCCATGTCGGAATGACGCGTCGAATCATAGTCGGTTACCGAGGTTCTTGGCTCGGGTCTTTTGAGGCTATCTTCAGGGGCCAGTCCCTATTTGGTTTGGCTTTCGGCATAGCCCGAGATGTACTTGGTGCTAAAGTCCATGAGTCCCTTGGCGTCTCCGTAGGAAAGTTCCACAGGGGTCGTTGTTAGCCCATACTTGACGCAGAACTTGCTGACCAAGGGCATGGTCTCTTTTTGAAACCGTTCGTCGGTAAACAATCGCTTTGCATCGTTGGGGTCGCTGAAGAATTTTGTCTGTTGGACGATCGTTTTCATGTCCTCGAGCTCAAGTTTGGCAAAGCGAGCCCCGATCCCGATGAGTGTTTCGTCGGAGGTTTTCGGATCGGCCATCCGTTGGGTCATGGTGTAGAAGGTCTCGACGAGAGCTTTGGCGAAAGCATCTCCGCCGGGTTTGGAAAGGGAGTCTTTGCCGACGACGACCATGTCGATGATCTCTTCGGGAATGGTTTCGGAACTGAAGAGGACTTTTGCATCCGATCGGCTACGGATCGATTGCATAACAAACGGGTTCCAAACCATGATCGAGTTGATCCCATCGTTCTTGCCTTGGAACGCCAGAGCGGCTTGCTCGGGATCCATCTGCGAGAATGGGAAGTCGGCAGGGTTTTTGCCGAGTTTTTCCAAGCAGCGTTCGAAGCAGAACTGCGAGACGCTCTTTTCCAATCCCCGTGTGGGTTTACCGGCGAGCTCCTCTATGGAGTTGACCCCGGCGACGATGCATGCATCGGCACCCGCGCTGGTCGAGGTCGGTAGGATCGCGATGGAGTTGCGTGAACCGGCAGCTCCGAGAATGTCGATGTTGGTGATGCACACACCGTCGGCTTGGGAGTTGCCGTAGAGGGTAATACAACTGTCGTAGCTGGCCAAAACCAGCTTGATGTCGACGTTGTATTTCTTCTCGATCGACCCCATCTGCCCTTCTTTGCCATCGATCAAGCCGACTTCATCAGCCACACCGAAAATGCTCCACGAAGGGTACTCGCTCCAGGCCAACGTGAAGGTGGCCGGTTTGCTGGTCGAGTTCCCCGCGGAGACAGGCCCCGGGCTGTTGACTGCCGACGGACTGGCCGCTGTGCCCGCTGCGGTGCTGGACGCGGGCTTGGAATCTGTGCAGCCCTGGAAGGCTCCGAACCAAGCCGCTGTGCAAAGGGCTACGGTCCAAGATTTGACCGTGCAAGAGGAGACCAAGGAGGTAAATCGCAACCGTGAATCAAACCGCATTTTCATGGCAAAGCTCCGTGGAGTTGTTTCCGTGGGGGGGACAGGGGCGAAGGGGTCAGGCCAAGTGCCAATGGCTAGGATCAGGCCTCGGGAATCTTCGTATCGCGAGCAGGTGCATCGTTGGCTTTTTGATCTTTGGACAGTCCGATCAAGGCATCGAATTCGTCATCCGAGGCTACTTGTTGGGCGTACTCCAAGAACTCTGACTCGGCTCGTTTGGAATCCAAGCCGGCCACTTCGCGCGAGACGCGGGCGCTTGCGGCTGCTTTTTGTCGCAGTTCTCTCAAGCGTTGGAGATCGGCTGCGGTCTTGTCGTTGGTGATTCCGTTGACCATATCGGCGATCTGCTTTTCTTCTTTGGCAGAAAGCACATCGGCAACCGCATCGTGCTTTTCTTCCTTGAGCTTCTCGAGTTCCCGCATGAGCGACTGGATCTGATTCTTGTGATTCGTAACATTGCCGACCAACTGCTTCATATCTTCTTCGAGCTCTAGTGCTCGTTGTTGCTTCTCAGCCAGGGTGCTCGAGAAGTCCTTGAAGGCCGCTTGGCACTTGGAATACTCGGGGTCATTTTTGACCGCGGTGACGTCCCCGTTGTACTTGTCGACGAGTTGCTTGGCTCGCGCTGCGGCGCCGGCTTTAAGCTTTTCGAGTTTCTGGACCTCCTCGGTCAACTGCGTGAGCTTGGCCTTCTTGTTCTCCTCTTGAGCGATCATCGCACCGACGGCATCGACGTACTGATTGAGCCGCTTGCGCTTCTCTTCGACGATCCGATCGTAGTTGGCCGAGATGACCGTCGGGTTGG
>Ga0315903_10001511_pt1 | contig 35284 bp, 25 predicted proteins | sample LakEriMetagenome_7_FD_203524 | JGI IMG/M metagenome (GOLD analysis project Ga0315903, IMG submission 203524) | Freshwater fungal communities from buoy surface, Lake Erie, Ohio, United States - Buoy 2 MA119 | ecosystem: Environmental > Aquatic > Freshwater > Lake | place: USA: Lake Erie, Ohio...
GACTGCTCGACGCGTTGCTGGCCGATTCCAACCCGACGCCCGACGTCAGCCGGCTGGTGTCGCTGTTGCAGGTCGATGCTCTGGCGCGGGCCCAAAAGTGGGGGGCCGCCAGCGAGGCGCTGGGGCGACTGGCCCCCGGGGGTGAGGAATTGATTCGCTGGCTGCGTCCCCCGGTGCTGCGCCGGTTCGCCCGCTGCCAGGTCGAATCGGGCCGGCTGCGCGATGCGCTGGAGCTGTTGGTGCTGGCCCGGTCGGTTGAAGACCGGCAGCCCGTCGCGGCGGAGAATGACCGCGACGAATTGCTCGCCCGCCTCGAGGGGGCGCAGCGGGAGCCGAACGAGGCTCTGCTTGCGCTGGCCATCCGGGGGGAATTGCGGCGGCAGGCTGGCGATCTGGGTGTTTGGCGGGCCGACCTGCGGCAGGCGGCGGCGCAGGTCGCTTCGGTGGGGGATGCCGTGGATGGAGAGACTCGCCGGGCGGTGCTCCGTGAGCTGGCTCTCGCGGAGGTGGCACAGGCGACCGTGTCGGATTCCGGGGAGGATTGGCAAACGGCGGAGCAGGCTCTGACCGGCTGGCTGGAGGTCGTTCCGGGTGACCGCACGGCCCGGCAGGAACGGGCGGGGGCCCGGGAGCGCCTTCAACAGTGGGAGGGGGCCCGTGAGGATTGGCTGCAGTTGCCCGCTGACGACCTGGGGGCCCTTGCTCAGCAGCTGGAGTTTCTGGAACGGTTCGCCGTGGGGGGCGATTGGCCAGCCGTCCAGAATTTGCGGCGTGAACTTCGGTCACGGCTGGAACAGCGTCTGGAGAGGCAGCCCGATGACGTCCGGGGGGCCCAGCTGCTTGCGACGCTGTTGTTGACCCATCCGGAGGAATGGAGCCCGCTGCGTCCCGCGGACGTGGAAGCCCCCCAACAGACGCAGACGCACAGGGTTCTGCCCGATGGTTCCATTCTGGTGGAAGATCAGAGCCTATCCACCGGGGACTACACAATGACGCTCGATCCAGATGCGCGGGGACTCGCCGCGGTGCGGTTCGAGTCGGTCCCTGATGTGCTTCGTCCCCGGGGGACTCGCGAGCGGTTTGCCGCCCCCGCCTGGGACGCGGCCGCGTTCACCGGGCCGGGGGGAGCGGCTTCCCCGGGATCGGGAATCGAGCGGTTCGACGATCGCGTGGCGGCGCTGCTGCTGCGGTCGGAGCCGCAACATCCCGGGTTCCAGCCATGGCGGGTGGGACCGCTGCCCGAGCAGGCGTTCGATGCGGTGCTGCGTCTGCCTGCGGAGCCCACGCCGGAGGCCGGTGAACCTCGGCGACTGGGCTGTCGGATCCGCTTGCTTCCACCCTGGCAATCGATACGGCCGATCCAGGGGCGGTTCCGGCTGTGGGGAAGTACCCATCCCGAGGCGTTCACCCGGCAGGCCTTGCGGTTGTGCGCCCTGCAGATCCAGGATCCCTGGCTGCAGTTGGCGGCGGCTTATTCGCTGGAAGAGAATCGCGAACGGCAGGAGACGCTGATGGCGGGGCGGCCCGGATTGGATGGGGCGTTGACGCAACTGCACCAGCTGTCTGGTCTGGCGGGACCTTTCGAAGCCCGCCGCCGGTACGATTCGGCCTATCTCATTCCCGAAATTGTGCTCTGGCGACAGTCGGCGCTGTGGGAGTTGTGGTTCCGCCACGAGGCCGGGTTTGACCGTGCGTGCGATGCCTTGCTGGAGTCGTGCGAGGTCAATCGGGATGCCCGCGAATTGTGCGTCAGTGCGGCGGTGATCTGCCTCGATCCGAAACAGAGTCCGCAGCGTGTGGAGGCGGCCCTCGCCGTACTCGAGCGGGGGCTGGCCCGCGGGGCGAACGACTTTGTGCTGGACGTCTTTTACATCTACGCCGGGCAGGTGCTGTACCGGAATCGCCGCTATGAAGAGGCCCTGAACGCCCTGGGGGCGGCGGAGACGTCACCCCGCTTTCGGGGTCAGCCGGAGACGGACGAAACCCGGGTGCGGATCCGGATTCTCCAGGCGCTCTGCCTGCGGGGTCTGGGACGGGAGGACGAGGCGCAGCGGATGATCGACCTGGTGCGCCAGCACATTCAACCCCTGCCCAGGAAGGGAGAGCCCCCGATCTATGACGACTTCTCGGATGGAACGCTGCTGTTCTGGCTGACCGTACGGCAAGCGGAAGTGGAGTTTGGCCGACCGTTGATGCCCCGGGCGGTTCCCTGAGCGGGGAGGGATCCAGTTTGGGTGCTGGATCCGGGGAAGATTCAGACCTCGGCGGAAGTGGAACTGTCTGCGATCCAGGATCGGTTCAGCGACACGGTTGATTGGGGGCCCGGAGAGGGAGTGAGGACTGCCTCCGTTTGCCGATGGTGTCCCCACCACCAGTGATAATCTTCGATGACCTCGCAGAAATCTTCCTGGGTTTCGAGGCGGACTCCCACAAGGGGAACTTCGCCAGACAGCGAGTCACCGGCGATCTGGGCCAGTACACCCCGGGTGTCATCCACCCACGGGCTGATTCCGATCAGGACAATCGGATCACTCAGAAACCGTCCCGCCTCCTGGTACCGACCTGCGCGAGGAATTCCATCCAGCAGTCGGGCGAGATGCTGGCGGTACCGCTCGAGGGAACCGGGACTGACTCCGGGAAGAGGGGCGCTGGGGCCCAGGGCAAACACAGCCCGCACACGGTCGGTGCGCCGCTGTTCTGGGGAGGGATCAGAGAATGCGGGTGGTCCTGCAGGATTCGAAATCGAGCCGTCCATTCACACTGTCCTCCCTTGTTCATCGACCTGCCAGAGTTCGCCCCGATCCACCTCGAGGGCGGTCAGATGGCCGCCAAATCCGCAGCCCGTGTCGATGCAGATCAGATGACCCAGGTCGAGGATGCGACCCTGCGGCTGGGGAGTATGCCCCACGATCGCGATCTTTCCGGAAAAGTGCGGGCCCGGACAGTTGGCCAGATCGAGCCAAAGCGCAGTGCGGGTGTCGTGCTGATCGAGGGGCCAGTTCGGGGCGTAGTTGGCGTGGATGAAGAAGTGCGAGTCGGTTTCGTGAACCAGTGGCAAGGTTTCCAGAAATCGCCAATGGTCCCCGGGAATCAACTCCAGATCCTGGCCGGTTCCATAGGAGGCCAGGGTGGTCAGCCCCCCGACCGCATCCGAAAGCCAGAATTGCCGCGCCGACTCCCGCGAACGTGCCTCCAACAGGGCGGCCTCGTGATTCCCCAGCAGGGAGACCACCCGGCACTCACTTTGCAAGGCGAGCAGACGCTCCAGCACACCCCGACTGTCGGGTCCCCGGTCGATCGAGTCCCCCAGAAAGATCAGCGTATCCCCGGGGGCTGGCTGGATGGTCCGCAGCAGGCCTTCGAGGGCGAGGCAATGCCCATGGATATCTCCCACGGCAATTGTCCGGGGGCGGGAGCGAGGGGTGGAGCTGAGACTGGCCATATGATGTCTACGATAGATCGAAAGCCTGGGCCAGGCAAGCGGAATCTCGCCGGGGGTTGGGCCGCATCCTCCCCTCCCCGGAGAACCGGGAGGCACCGTCGGGGGGGGGGGATGGTGGAGGCTCATCTTTCCCCGGGCGGGCGTGCCAGCCAGGCGTGGGGCGATTCAACACCGCACGTCAACAGACCGAGCACTGCCAGGGCAGGGGACTGCGAGGCAGTGCTCGGGTGAGGTCCTGCCGGGGGATGTTTCCCGTGGCGGGAGGACTTGTTCAGAACGCGTCACACGGCTTTCTGGCAGATGCGACGAGACAGACCGAGCACCAGCGTGCCCAATCCCAGGAGGATTTGGGACGCTGGTTCGGGAATCGCGGCAACCGCCTGTTGGGCGATCAGGGCGTGACCGGCAGCGGTGGGATGAATGTCATCCCAGTACAGATAGCCCGTGGCGGCATAATTGCCCACCAGGTAGGCCCCATCCGTGACGTTGCTGAAGCCAAAGGCGGCGGGATTGGCGTGAATGTTTGCCGAGGCCTTGAGGATTTCCGCAAAATAGATCGAGATGCCCAGTGTGGACCGCAGACCCGCGAGGTCCGTCTGCAACTGGTTCGAATACCCGAGAGCGAGGGCATTCAGACCTGCCTGCTGGATGGGGGAGAGTGTCGCGAGGGCCCGGGGGGTGTTTCCCAGCAAACCGGTGTCGAGAACCAACACGCGGTGGGCTCCCAGTGCCGCCAGGGTCTGGATGGCGAGGCCGACATTCCCGGCCGGTACGGCGGGATTCAATTCGCCTCCGAAGAAGTCATTGCTGCCAATCATGATTGTGTAGAGCGCGCCGGGATCGGCCGTACCGCCCCCCAGGTTCGACTGATACAGGCCGATCTGCGACAACAGATTGGGAGATCCGACCGGGCTGAGGCCCAATCCCGAGGTGGCTCCCGCAATGGCGTAGTTGGTCCCCCCGGGAACGAACGCGGGGGTGAGGGGGGCCAGCCCATAGTGTGCCGCGACATGGTCGATCCACAGGGGACCGTTCGAATAGCGTCCATTGAAATAGCCCGGGGGAGGTGTGGCGCCCCCGGTCGCCAGAAACGCATTGCCTGTGTCCGTCAGGCTGTCCCCAAACGCGTAGATGGCACTGAAGGGACCGGCCTGCAGCGCTTGAATGGGGATCACCATCAGTGACAACCCCACGATCATCAGCACTCCCGCATTGCGCAGACTCATCTTCAAGACTCCGTTTTGTTGAAATGAGAATCACAGCAACCCAGCCGTTCCATGGACCGACAGCCGGCCCGGTTGGGTATCCTCGGTGATCTTATCGTCCCGGGAGTTTCCCGTCGAACTCGAAAGGAAACCCGGGTTTCCTGTGCACCCGACTGAGGCAGCTGTTTCCCTCGCACAGCGTTCTGTTATTCTGCCCTGAAGCGAGGGTAGGGGGCTGACGGTGATGAGAATGTCCCCAAACCGTCTCGAGGTCGGGTGTCAGCCTTTCTGAAACAAGGATCCATTTCCATGAGTACCGGCGATCGCAAACCCTGTCCGGTGTGCGGCGAACAGATTGCAGCAACGGCGCGGAAATGCCGCTTTTGTGGTGAGCTGTTCGAAGCGCGCGAGACGGCAGAGAAATCCCAGGGAGACGCCACCGGCGGGGTGATCCCCTACAAGAACGTCCCCGCCCTGATCGGCTATTATCTCGGGGTCTTCTCGATCATTCCCTGTTTCCCCATCGGGTTGGCGGCCCTCGTCCTGGGGATCCTCGGCCTGCGCAAGGTCAAACAGCAGCCGGAGGTCAAAGGGACGGTCCATGCGTGGATCGGGATTCTGGTCGGGGGATTCTTCGGCCTGGTGTGGCTGGCGGTGACGTTGCTGGGCATCGTGGCAGGGTAGGGGTCGTAGATGGAGGGGGGTCTGCTGCGCTGTGCGGCTGCGGCCGTTCTCTGGAGCGGGGTCCGGAATTCCGCCGCACGGCGGTGTCCCGGGCTTGAACTGTCCCCCTGCGGCAGGGGATAGTTGGATCAACGGGGACGATGTGCTGTCGCCGCCCGTGGTCCGCCGATTCCCGGCCAGTCGTTCATGGGTCCGTGTTGTCGGGACCCCAGGTTCATGTCACCCACAGTCTCCTCCGAACTCAATCAGCTCGAATCCCTGGCCCGCATCGACGCCCTGCTGCGTCGATTGCACGCATTTGCCGGGGGGCGGGCGGCCTGGGAGCCGCTGGCCCGGGGGCAGAATCTGGTGGCCCGCATGCTGGCGCGGGTTGAGACCCTGCGATCGCGGCTGCAGGCTCCGCTGGTGGTCGCCACGTTCGGCGGGACCGGGACGGGCAAGAGCGCTCTGGTGAACGCCCTGGTCGGCCAGGAATGCACCGCCAGCGGGCGGCAGCGTCCCACCACCACCCGGCCGGTGCTGATTGTCCATCCCGAGACCGATCTGCGGCTGTTGGGCTTGCCGCTCGATTCGTTTGAGATTCGCCAGGTTCCCTCGGCGGTGCTGCGTGATCTGGTTGTGCTCGACTGCCCGGATCCCGATACCAACGAGGCCGAGACCGCCGGCAGCAACCTCGCACTGCTGCATGGTCTGCTTCCGTGGTGCGATGTGTTGCTGTATGTTTCGACCCAGCAAAAATACCGTTCGGCCCGGGTGACCAATGAGTTGGTGCAGGCGGCCACCGGCTGCCGGCTGGTCTTCGTACAGACCAATGCCGACCTCGACACCGACATTCGCGAAGACTGGAAACGCCAGCTCGCTTCGCACTATGAGGTGCCCGAGATCTTCTTCGTCGACTCGGTGCGGGCGCTGCAGGAACAGCAGCAGGGTCAGCCCCTTTCCGGAGAATTCGCCCGGCTGCGGGATCTGCTGATGGCCGAGCTGGCCGCCGGCCGCCGCAGCCAGATCCGCCGCGCCAATCTGCTCGACCTGACCCTCTCGACGCTCGAACGCTGCCAGGGCTATGTCGAGGAAGGGGCCCCTCAGATGACCCAGCTCGAACAGACCCTGTCGGGACAGGCGCAGCGGCAGATTGATCTGATGTCCCGGCGTCTGCAGGATGAGCTGCTCTCGGCCCAGCAGTTGTGGGAACGCCGGTTGGTGCAGGAGGTGACGACCCGCTGGACCCTGACCCCCTTTTCAGCCGTGCTGCGGGTCTACAACAGCCTGGGGACGCTGCTGGCCTCGGCCAGTTTTCTGCGTGTTCGCAGTTCGGTGCAGCTCGCCCTGCTGGGAGCCGTGCAGGGGGCCCGTTGGCTGCACGCGAAGCGCGAGGAACAACAGACCGAGGCCCGCATCGAACAGGTGGCCGAACTGGGGCTCGATGACAATCTGCTGCGTGAGAACCAGTTGGTGATGACCGGGTTTGTGCGCGATGCCGGGCTCGATCCTGCCTTGGTGCAGACGTCGGACCTGGGCCAGTTGCGCAGCCAGGCGCAGGCGGTCGAAGGGCAATTCCTGGGGAACGCCGCCGCCGGGATCGACACGGTCATCGACCAGCTTGCCGACCGGCACTCCGGACTCTGGCCCCGTCTGGCGTACGAAGTGGTCCTCGGATTGCTGTTGGCCTATGTCGTGGGCTGGCCCGCTTACAACTTCTTCATTGCCCATCCCTTGTTGGGTAAAGACCTCATCTCGTCCGACTTCTACATCCACGGTCTGGTCTTCGTGGTGATTATCTCGACCGTGCTGGTGATGCTGTTTACCTCCCGGCTGCGAGGGGGATTGGTCGAGCGGGTCACCGAGTTGGCCCGGACCCTGGCGCAGCGGAAGCTCGCCCGGGGGTTATTTCCCCGGCTGGAACAGGCGTGCCACGAAACGCAGTCGCAGCGCGAACAGCTCGCCGGTCTGCTGGCGGAGTCGGCCGGTCTGCGCCGGGAACTTCCCGATCCCACCAGACTGGGGTTCAGTACCCGTCCGTAACCTGCTGACTGCATGGAGGGGGGCGCACGATTCGCCGTTGATCCCGCCGGCCGCGGAATTGGCGACGGGTTTTCTTCAGGCGCGGTCCCACGGGAAGGGAATGACCTCGTCGAGGCTGGCGGCGCCCACCGCCAGCATCAAGACCCGGTCAAATCCGAGGGCGGTGCCCGCGCAGGGGGGCAGCCCGGAGGCCATCGAATCGAGCAGCCGGTTGTGGACGGGCAGGGGAGGGAGGCCCTCGCGGGCCCGCCGGTCCGACTCGGCCTCGATTCGCGCTCGCAGCTCGTCGGCGGATGTCAGCTCATGGTAGCCGTTGCACAGCTCCACACCCCGCAGATAAAGCTCGAATCGTTCGGCCACCGGGGGTTCCCCGGGACGGAGCCGGGCGAGCGCCGCCTGGCTGGCCGGATAGTCACAGACAAACTCGGGGCGTTCGACCCCCAGTGTCTGCTCCACACAGAACGCCAACAGCAGGTTCAGCCAGCCATCCCGGTCGTGCGGGTCGAGCGATTCAGGGACCGCCACACCCTGTTCCGCCGCCACCCGGGCGAGGTCGGCCACGGTGGCCCGCAGCGGATCAATCCCCAGGCTGCGATCGAAGGCCTGTTGGTACGTCAGCCTGCCAAACGGGACCGGAAGTGGTTGGCCCACGAGAGAGAACAGCTCGGCCACCAACGCTTCGGTCTCGGCCATCTGTTCAATGTGTGTGTCCCCGACCCGGTACCATTCCAGCATGGTGAACTCGGGATTGTGCCGGGGACCGCGTTCTTCTGCCCGGAACACATGACTCAACTGATAAATCGCCCGCGCTCCCGCCGCCAGCAGCCGCTTCATCCCGAATTCCACCGAGGTCTGCAGATGATGCGTGGGGGCCGCGCGGTTCTGGCCCGGTCCGCTGTGATCGGCCGGGTGGATCTGGTCCCCCGGCACGATGGCGAAGGGGGCGAGATGCGGGTCAATCACCCGGTCGGCCGAAACCAGGGGAACGTCGACCTCGAAATAGCCCCGAGCGTCGAGAAACCGACGGGTGGCTGCCAGCGCGCGAGCCCGCAGTTCGAGCGTGCGCAACGAAGCGGTGGGCAGAAAATCGCTGGAGGCTGACTGGGGACCGCGTGGCGACTGATCATCCCGTGCGGTCCCCGGTCCTTGGCCACTGTTCACGACGGGCTCACCAGCCAGGGGAGCGCCGCTCCCGGCTCGGGAAGCTGCACCACTTCGACTCCGGTGCAGACGGGATTGTTGCGGATCTCGGCCAGTGCCGCCTCGGGGGGGAGGCTGTCGAGATTGAAGACCCCCACCGCACTGCCGCCCGGGGCCACGCGTCCCAATGCCATGTGGGCGATGTTCACACCGTGTTTTCCCAAGGTGGTCCCCAGGAACCCAATCTGCCCGGGAACGTCGCGATGGTGATAGATCAGCAGCACACCATCGAGGTGGGCGTCGAGCGCGAACTCATCGAACCGGACCAACCGTTGGAACTGCCGGCCGAAGATCGTGCCCGCCGCCTCCAGCTTGCCTGTCTCGGTTTCCACCGTCGCGCGGATCAGCGTGGCGAAGTCTCCCTGTTCAGTCGAGACCTGCTCGGTGATGCGGATACCCCGTTCCTTCGCGAGCAGTTCGGCATTGACGATGTTCACATAGTCGTCGAGCGCCTGTTCCAACAGTCCTGCGGCGAATGCCGAGGTGATGATTCGCGTATTCTTCGATGCGGCATCTCCCCGGAACACAAGCTGGGCGGCCTTGACCTGTTGACCGCGGTTGAGCTGCGCCAACATCAGCCCCAGCCGCCGCGACAGGTCGAGGTAGACCCGCACATCGTTCATCTCGGCGGCGGTGAGGGGCATCATGTTGACGGCATGCCGCACTTCGCCCCGCAGCAGGAACCCTCCCAGAATCTCAGCCGCCTCGATCGCCACCAGTTCCTGGGCCTCGTCGGTTGAGGCCCCCAGGTGCGGCGTGGCCAGCACGTTGGGCAGCTTGATCAACCGCTGGTCGTCGGGGGGTTCCTTCACGAACACATCCATCGCGGCACCGGCCACATGGCCGCTTTCGATCGCGTCGGCCAGGGCGGCTTCGTCGACAATGCCCCCGCGGGCGCAGTTGACGATTCGCACCCCCTTTTTCATCCGCGCGATGCGGGCCGCGTTGATGACCCCACGCGTCTCATCGGTCAGCGGAGTGTGGACGGTCAGGAAGTCGCAGCGATCGATGAGGTCGTCGATGTTGCGGACCACCTCGATCCCCTGTTCGGCCCCCTTCTGCGTCGAGAGGAACGGATCGTAGCCGATGACCTTCATTTCGAGGCCAATGGCCCGCCGGGCAACCGCCATGCCGATGCGCCCCAGGCCGACGACCGCGAGAGTCTTGCCCGAAAGCTGGGTGCCGGTGAACGATTTGCGATCCCACTTCCCCGCCTTCATGCTGGCTGCGGCCGGGCCGATGTTCCGTGAGAGGGCCATCAGCATCGCGATGGTGTGCTCGGCAGTGCTGGTGGTGTTCCCCGCCGGGGTGTTCATCACCACGATCCCTTCCCGGGTGGCCGAGGGGATGTCGATGTTGTCGACCCCCACGCCGGCCCGGACGATCGCCTTGAGCCGGGGCTGCCCCTGCAGGATCTCGGGGGTCAGCGTGGTCCCCGAGCGAATGATGATGCCATCGGCGGTCTGCAGCGCCTCACGCACCTGGGGAGGAGTCAATCCCGAGCGGAGATCGATCTCCAAACCGGCCTTGCGCAACAGGTCGAGGCCGGCGGGTGAGAGGTTGTCGGTGATCAGCACACGAGGAGCCATGACGCAACGCAATCCGTAAGGGGAACAAAGCAAAACGGCCGATCAGCCCCGGTAATCCGGGCCAATCGACCGCTGGGAACCAAGCCTGTGTGGACAGGGGTTCAAAGACGGGGGCCACTCCCTGGCCCAGAACAAGGTTTTCCCACGTGGTACCCCTAAAAGTCAACCGAAGTTGACATTCCCCAGAAACGTATCAGACCCGCTGGATGAGCAAGAAAGATCTGGTCAGGAGACGCACGGGAGAGAACTGGCAGACTGGGGGCTGGTGTGCGGCAGCAGCTTCAGCCACCGGCGCCGATGAAGAGTCGCATCAGAAACTCGATGACCCCGTCGGCACCACCATTCAGCCCGCGGTGGGGCGGCCTCCGGGAGGGCCTGCGGGGCGACCGGCCGGCGGACCTCCGGCCGCGGGGGGACCACCTGCCCCGGCGGGAGCCCCGGGCCGCCCGGCGGGGCGCTGGGGAGCCGGGCAGCAATCGACCGGGCAGACATCGTGATTGGCGGGATAGAGACCGATGGCGCACCGCGGACCGGTCCCGTTCATCCGCTCCACGATCAGCTCGCGGATCATGGTGATGAACTCGGGATGCACACCCACGGTGGGGGCCCGGAACAACCGCATGCCCAGTTCATCGCACAGGTGCTGGGCCTCGTAGTCGAGGTCGTACATCACCTCCATGTGGTCCGACAGGAACCCGATCGGCAGAATGACCAGTCCGGGAGCCCCCTGTCCCGACAGGGTGCGGATGTAATCAAGAATATCGGGATCGAGCCAGGGATCTTCCGGGCGGCCACTGCGACTCTGGTAGACCAGCTTCCAACGGTCGCGGGAAATGCCGACTGCCTCAGCGGTCAGCCGACATGCTTCGGTGAGCTGTTTTTCGTAGTCGCAACCGCCGGCCATCGAGTTGGGAATGCTGTGGGCGGTGAAGACCACCGGGAGCGTGTTCCGCAACTCGGCCGGGACGGTTTCGAGGGTGCCGCGCAGCCGATCGGCATTCGCCGTGATGAACCGGGGATGGTTGTAGAACACCCGGATCTTGTCGACCTGGGGGGCCCCTTCCCCCACAGCCTGCTGGGCCTTCTGGATGTCTTCCCGGTATTGCCGACAGCCGGAGTAGCACGAATACCCCGAGATGACGTAGGCGAGTGCACGGCGCACTCCGCGCTCGGCCATCTGCTTGAGGGTTTCGGTCAGCATCGGGTGCCAGTTGCGGTTCCCCCAGTAGATGGGAATGTGGGGACCGTGCTGGTCGAGTTCGTGCTGCAGGGCGGCAATCAGCTCGCGGACCTGATTGTTGATGGGGCTGACACCGTCGAAGTGCTCGTAATGGGCGGCCACTTCGAGCATCCGCTCACGGGGCACATTGCGGCCGCGGAGTACGTTCTCGAGAAACGGCATGACGTCGGCCATGCCTTCGGGGCCGCCAAAACCAACAATCAGCAGAGCGTCGTACGGTTCAGCCACGGACCACACACTTTCAGAAACAACCACCGCCAGCCGGGACGATTCATGCACGCGACAAACCGCCCGGACTCCTGAAAAACTGCACGGCAACATTGTAGACCGCGGGACGACACTCGCCTCTGTGGGAAAGGGATTTCCCTCGGTCGGACCACCACTCCCCGTTGCTGCCGCCACCAGGGCCGTTGACATTCCCCGGTCGCCGGGACTGACGCAGGGGACGAGGACGCCACCCGACAGGCAATCGACTTCCCACAGACGGCTGGCGCGCGGGGGGCGAGACTGGCCTCCGGGGCGTTCCGCAAACCCATCCGATGGTTTATGGAGTGGGCAGAACCACCGGGAACAATAAAAAAATCCCGTATGCACCATCGGCGACGGCACATCGGGAAATGCTGTTGAGACCCTGCTGACCCCACGGGCCTTGAGGCTGGCGAATCGAAATTCCCCGATGGCAGGATCCGGCGGTCCGGGACGCTGCCCCGCGTCCTCAGTGACCCCGGCACGGACTGGCGAAATCCGCCCCTGTCCTCAAGGCCCCCTTCCACTGCTTCTCAGCCTTGCTCATCCGAACCCTCCGGTCCAAAAACTGAGCTGACGCTGGGTGGCTGGCCCAGCCCGTCGTCCCTGACTGGTCTTCTCTCGCTCCCTCCATCTAATACTACGCTGAAAACAGTGGCGACGGGGGAGAAATCGGCGCTGGTTGTTTGGGGTGAATTGATGAAAACAGTTTCATGCGTGGATGTTGCCGGCACGCCGGATGGCCGGGGCTGGAAGACACTGCCTACACAAATTCCACAGGGCTCCGGCGACGGTCGAGAGATCCGGTTGAGCGAATGCTCCAACCGGGCTCAGTTCAATTCCGACGCTTCTTCCCAGTGCTCGTACAGTTCGGCCAGACGCTGCTGACCTGCTTCGAATTCGTCCTTCACATCGCGGGCTTTCTGGCCGTCGCGGTAGGTGTCGGGATTGCCGAGCAGTTCCTGCAGTGTGGCGACGCGGGCTTCGAGTGTGGCGATGTCGGCTTCGAGGTCGACGACTTTGCGATAGGGGAATTTCCGCTTGCGCTTGACCCGTTCCGTCCCCGGTGACCCCTTCACCTCGGACGGTTTGTCTTTTGCTTTCGCCGTCTCGCGGGCGGTCGCCGCTTTCAGTTCCTCGGCGGCCCGCCGCATCGAATCGACGTATTGGGTGTAGTTGCCGTCGTACAGCCGCCAACGCCCCGGCTCGAACACCAGGATCTCGGTCGCCACCCGGTCGAGGAAGTAACGGTCGTGGCTGACGAAGAGCACGGTGCCGTCGAATTCCCGCAGCGCCTCTTCGAGCGATGCCAACGCCCACAGGTCGAGGTGGTTCGTCGGTTCGTCGAGGACCAGCACGTTCGCCTGCACGGCCGCCAGCCGGGCGAGGGCCGCCTTGCTGCGCTCCCCCCCACTCAGGCTGCCGACCTGCTGCTGCACGATCTCTCCCTTCAGGCCAAACTTCGCGACGAGGTCACGGATCTGACCGGGAGTCATCAGGGGATTGTTCGCGGGGCGAACCGCCTCGATCACCGTCAGTTCCGGATCGACGCTGGCGAGCTGCTGGTCGAAATAGGCGATCTCGACATTGGTCCCCAGCCGCACCTGTCCTTCGTCGGGGGGCAATTCGGCGAGCAGGGTCTTCAGCAGGGTCGACTTGCCGCAGCCATTGGGGCCCAGGATTCCCAGGCGGTGCCCCCGCAGCAGCCGCAGGTTCAGATCTTCAAACAGCGGCTGGTCAAAGCCCTTCGACAAATGCGTGACATCCAGCACCCAGTCGCCGGTCCGTTTGGCGGCGGGAAAGCTCATGCTGGGACCGACAATGGCCTGGGGGCGATCGATCTTCTCGATGCGTTCGAGTTTCTTCTCGCGGTCGTGCGCCTGGGCGCTCTTTTGCCCGTAGAAGTTCTTGCGGATGAATTCTTCGGTCTTCTCGATGTACTCCTGCTGCTTCTCGTACGCCTTCTGCTGCACCTCGGCCCGTTCGGCCTTGAGCTGCCAGTATTTCGAGAAGTTGCCGGGGTAGTCGGTTACCCTGCCGCGATACAGCTCGAGCGTACGGGTGGTGACCCGGTCGAGGAACCAGCGGTCGTGGCTGATCAGGACGAGTGAGGCGGTGCTGGCGGCGAGGTAACGTTCCAGCCACTCAGTCGCCCCAACGTCGAGGTGGTTGGTAGGTTCGTCGAGCAGCAGCAGGTCGGGGTCGGCCAGCAGCAGCCGGGCCAGCAGCACGCGGTTCTGCTGCCCCCCGCTGAAGGTCGAGATGGGGCGCTGGTACTCATCGGGAGAGAACCCCAGTCCCTGCAGCACCTCGTCGACTCGGTGTTCGAGGTTGTACGCCTGCTGCCGGCTGAGGTGCAGTTGCAGCTCGTCGTACCGCTTCTGCAATTTGTCGTGCAGGGCCGGTTCGGTGGTGGCCGCTATGCGGTGCGCCACCTCTTCCGCCTCGCGCTGCAGGGCGTACAGCGGGGCCAGCCCGGCCCGGGCCTCGTTCAGCAGCGTGCTCTCGGGATCGAAGGCGGTGGTCTGCTCGAGAATGCCGACCCGCAGATCGCCCGGCTTTTGCACCGAGCCCGAGTCGGCCTCGTCGAACCCCGCGAGGATCCGGAACAGGGTGGTCTTTCCCGCTCCGTTGGGACCGACCAGCCCCACCTTGTCTCCCGCCCGGACTTCGAACGAGACGCCGTTCAACACCGGGTCGGCATCGAACTGCCGGACGACTTGCGAGACGAGCAGTTGCAGCACGGCAGATTACTTGGCCAGGGCCTTGTGGATCGCGTCGACCGTCTGGGTGGCGCGGCGCTGAATAATTCGCCGGCCCCATTCGGCCGTCTTGGCGACCGGTGCGAGATCGACACCGTTGATCTTGAACAATCCCGCCTTCTGACGCTCCACCGCCCGCACCGTTTGCGGATCGACCGCCAGCATTTGCGAGGTGATGGCGAAGTCGTCGTGGAGTCCTTCGGGGGTCTGCACGATTCCCTGGTCGGCCAGCCACTTTTCGAGGCCGGGGTAGTCCCAGTATTCGGGAATGTAGAGCACGCGCGGTCCCTTTGTACCCCAGTGGGCGGTCAATTCATCGGCCACCGCTTTCATCCCGTCCTGGTTCCCGCCGCTGTCGCCGATGAGCACGATGGTCTCAAACCCGGTGACCTGGAAACTGCGGCAAATGTCCCGCAGCAGGGCGCGGTAGGTCTCTTCGGACAGGCCGATGGTGCCCGGGTACTTCATGTGCAGCGAGGGGGGATCGAAATCTCCCTCGGGGACGAACGCGATAATCGGGGCGACCAGGGCGTTGCCCAGTTTGCGGGCAATCGCTTCGGTCGTTCCCCGCAGAATGACATTGTGCTTGCCGGTGGCGAGGTAGGGGCCATTTTGTTCGACTCCGCCGGTCGCCACGATGATGGTCTTCTTGCCGGCCGCCATCGCGTCGCGGACTTCCATCCAGGTGAGATCTTCAAGAAAGACCGATTCGACCGCGTCGATGGGGCGCTTGCCGCGAGGGTCGGGATTGACCGGATCGGGAACCGCCTGGTAGGCCCCGGCCGTGGTGGCCAAGACCAGCAGCCCCAAGGCCATCCGGCGCGTCCATCCGGGAAAGCGGGCCGCGACAGAGAGGTGGGAGGCGCGGGAGTCGATTGGTGAAGTCATCGGGCACACTCCGTGGGCAAGGGACAGACCCGGGCGATTTCCGACTGTGCGGTCGGCCACAGCCTCGGGGGAGGGAAAACAAGCCCGGCAGGCCCGTCGACCCACCAGCCACCATCAATGACAACAGGCGACCGGGAAAACCCGTCGCCTGTGAATTCACACACCCTCTGGCCGCAACCCCGGTCACCATCCGCCGACTGCTTGGGGAATACCCAAGGCAGCAAAGCCCAGAGGCATCCCCAGCCGACTTGAACCGGAGGTGATTGCCGGGTGCCGGGAATTCCGAAGAGAAGACCTGTCAGCAGGCCTCCGTTCCGCCGGGAATTCCCCCAGTCTTTTCAGACGATCGGCATCCGGGACATCTTGGCCTTCCGTTCGGCGCGACGACGGGCGCGGCGACGACGTTCACTGGGCTTTTCGTAGAATTCACGGCGGCGCATTTCCTTCTTGATGCCGCTGTGTTCCACCAGCTTGCGAAACCGACGCACCGCTTCCTGAACCGTTTCCCGCTCACGCAGACGCAACTTGACCACAAAAAGCTCCGGGTGGCACCCTCAAAAGCCTGGAAACACAAATGCCCGCCCAATGCGGGAATTCCGCAGTATATCAACCTTCGGGGGCCCGTCCAAGGTCCGTCACTCCCATTTTTTGGCTGAAAAGCTCCAGGTGATGGGCGGATGTGCACTTTTTGGGCCGGAATCTGGTCCCGACGCCGGAGTTTTTGGACGGCGCGGCGAGGTGCAGGCCCGCTACTGCCCGAAGCCGGGAATCAGCATTTCGATTCCCTCGACTCCCTGCTGTTGCTGTTCGCGAATCCGTTCGTTGAATTCTTCCAGGCTGTCATAGACGACGACGGCGGCCACTTCGTCCCAGGCGAGTTGGACCTGCAGCTTGCGGCTCCAGCCTCCGTCATCCACGGCGGTCCCGACCAGGAACCGCCGGTCGGCCACAGTCGTGATCGAGACGTTTTCCAGATGAAACGTGGTGGAATTCAGGCCGCGCTGGGAGACCGAGATCAACTTGTCCCCCCAGGGGTGCATGCCTCCGACGGCGACGGCGCGGGCCGGTTCGGCAGCGAGGGAGGGTTTGGAATCGGACGCGGGTTTGTCCTGGGCGTCGACCCACGAGCGGGCCCCCAACCAAAGCAGTACCACTCCTGCCAACGGGAGCCCCACCCGCAGCCACCACTTCGATCCATTCATCACAAGCACCTCTTCAGCCCCCCCCAGCGGAAAACCTCGTTCAACTCTCAAACACAAATTCGATCGGGGCGTGGATGTCGGGGTGCAGGCTCTTGTGCACGGGGCAGTGCAGGGCCGCCTGTTCCAGCTTCTGGCGGTCGTCGGCGGTCAGCTTCCGGGCCTTCTCGGCGGGAATGGTGATGACCACCTTGAGCCCGCCAATGCGCCGCACCGGCTGCTGGACCATCTCTTTCACCACGTGGGCTTTCGTCCCCGCGATGTCGAGCTGATTGCGTTCGGCCACGATCCCCATGATTGTCAGGGAGCAGGCCCCCAGCGCGGTCGCCACGAGGTCGGTGGGAGAGAAACTCTCCCCCTTGCCGTGGTTGTCGACCGGCGCGTCGGTGGTCAACTGATCCTGTGACGGGCCATGCGTCGCCTTGCAACGCAGTTCCCCCTGGTACACCACATCCACTTCCACAGACATGTCACGCTCGCTGGCAATCGAAGGATAGGCAGATTCTTGAGTCGGCCAGTTGCAGGCGTGGTCACTCGTCGGTGACGCACCCTTCCGAGGCCGACTTCACGCTCTTGATGTACTTGTAGAGGGTGCCACGGGTCGCCTTGTACGGGGGATCGCGGTAGGCGGCCTTGCGGCGGGCCAGCTCGGCTTCCGAAACGGCGACGTCGATGCGGCAGCTCTCGGCATCGATGGTGATCTGGTCTCCATCCTGCACCAGTGCCAGAGGACCACCCCCCTGCGCCTCGGGAGTGACGTGGCCGATGATGAAGCCGTGCGAGCCTCCCGAGAACCGGCCGTCGGTCATCAGTGCGACGTCATTCCCCAATCCCGCTCCCATGATGGCCGAGGTGGGGGTGAGCATCTCGGGCATTCCCGGGCCCCCCTTCGGTCCTTCGTAACGGATGATGATGACGTCCCCCTTCACGATCTTCTTCTGCTCGAGGGCGGTCAGCATTTCTTCTTCCGAGTTGTAGCACTTGGCCGGCCCGGTGAACTTCAGCCCTTCTTTGCCAGTGATCTTTGCCACCGACCCCTCGGGGGCGAGGTTGCCGCGGAGAATGCGGATGTGACCGGTCGGCTTGATCGGTTGGCTGACGGGGTGAATGATCTTCTGGCCCGGCTTGAGTCCTTCCAGCGACGCCAGGTTCTCGGCCACGGTCTTGCCCGTGACGGTGAGACAGTCGCCATCGATCAGCCGCTCTTCGAGCAGGTACTTCATCACCGCGGGAGTCCCCCCCACGTAGTGCAGGTCTTCCATCACGTACTTGCCGCTGGGCTTGAGGTCGGCGATGTACGGGATGCGGTCGCTGACCCGCTGGAAGTCGTCGATGGTCAACACGACCCCCGCGGCCCGGGCCATGGCGATGAGGTGCAGCACGGCATTGGTCGAGCCGCCGAGCGCCATGATCAACACCATGGCGTTTTCGAACGCCTTGCGGGTCATGATGTCGCGGGGGCGCAGGTCGCGGGTCAGCAGAGCCTTCATCGCCTTGCCGGCGGCGAGGCATTCGCCGATTTTGAGAGGGTCTTCGGCGGGAATCGAAGAGCTGTAGGGGAGCGACATGCCCATCGCCTCAATGGCGGAGGCCATGGTGTTGGCGGTGTACATTCCGCCGCACGCGCCGGGGCCTGGGCAGGCGTTGCGCACGACCGACTGGCGTTCCTGGTCGGAGATTTTTCCGGCGATGTATTCGCCGTAGACCTGGAAGGCCGAGACGATGTCGAGTTTGCGTTCTCCCAGACAGCCGGCGCGGATCGTGCCGCCGTAGATCATCAGCGACGGCCGGTTGAACCGGGCCATGGCGATGATGCAGCCGGGCATGTTCTTGTCGCACCCGGGAATGGAGATGTTGCCGTCGTACCATTGGGCGCAGGTGACGGTCTCGATCGAGTCGGCAATGAGATCGCGCGACTGGAGGGAGAAGCTCATCCCCTCGGTTCCCATCGAGATGCCATCGCTGACACCGATGGTGTTGAACCGCATCCCGACCATGTCCTCTTTGGTCACCCCCTCGTGGACGGCGGCCGCGAGCTTGTTGAGGTGCATGTTGCAGGGGTTCCCCTCGTACCAGACGCTGGCGATGCCGACCTGGGGCTTGTTCATGTCGGCCTCGGTGAGGCCGGTGGCGTAAAGCATCGCCTGCGACGCCCCCTGCGAGCGGGGCTGGGTGATGCGCGAGCTGTAGCGGTTGAGACCAGTCTGGGAGCCTGGAACGATCATGGCGAAGTGAGCAACAGGGCGGGAACGCGGTGAGGTCCACCTCCCGGGAATCGACCCCGGGACCGGACAAGACGGGAGCAGCCAACCTGACGGCAGCCCTCCCGGAATTTCCTCTTCAAGACAATAACCGAGTCGATGCAGGGAGTGTTAGCGTGGGGGCGGCACTGTTGGGAACTCGACAAACTGGAAGTTCGTCGCCACGGCGACCGTAGGATAGGTTTTCAACATGTCCGTGAAAAAACGTGGTTGGGCAGAGCGGTGATACACGAGACGCTGGGCCGCGTCGGGTTGTTGGGAGACCGGTGGGACATTTGGACGTTGAACAGGTTGGAAAACCTATTCTACGGACGGATGCGGGACCTCGTCGGGCTGAGAGCCGGGCAGTCGTGGGACACTTGGGAGTTCGACAAACTGGAAGTTCGTCGCCACGACGTAAAAAAACCGGGGAGGTTCGTGGTTACGAACCTCCCCGGTCGAGCACTTTGGGAACCGGCAGTCACCCGCGGGTGACTACTTCTTCTTCTCTTCTTCGATTTCCTTGCGGCGCTTCTCGACGATTTCGTCCTGCAGGTTCTTGGGAACCGGCTTGTACTTGTTGAACTCCATCGTGAAGCCACCCTTCCCCTGGGTCATCGACCGCAGTTCGTTGGCGTAGTCGAACATCGAGGCGAGGGGAACCTCGGCCCGCAGCACGACGTTGGCCCCCAGCGTCTCGCTGGAGGTGATCATGCCGCGCTTGCTGGAGAGGTGTCCGGTGATCGAACCCTGGAACTCCGAGGGAGCCTCGACTTCGAGGTTCATGATCGGCTCCAGCAGCACCATCCCGGCCTTTCGCAGCGTCTCCCGCATGCAGTCGAAGCCGCAGATGTTGAACGCCATTTCCGACGAGTCGACATCGTGGTAGCTGCCATCCTCGAGGGTGGCCTTCACACCCACCACTTCGCACTCGCACAGCGGTCCCTTCACCAGGGCCCGTTGGAAACCCTTGTCGACCGGGGCGATGTACTCCTTGGGAATACGACCGCCGAAGACGGCATTGTCGAATTCGTAGGGGGTGGGGTGATCTTCCGGCAGGGGCTCAATCTTGCCCACCACGTGGGCATACTGACCCGAACCACCGGTCTGCTTCTTGTGCTTGTAGTTGAACTCGGTGGTCTTCGTCGGCGCTTCGCGGTACGCCACGCGGGGAGCACCCACCTGGCACTCCACCTTGTATTCCCGCTTGATGCGTTCGACGTAGATTTCGAGGTGCAACTGACCCATTCCGGCGATCAGCGTCTGTCCCGACTCTTCATCGGTGCTGACGCGGAAGGTCGGATCTTCACGACGGAACCGCTCGAGGGCTTTCGCCAGCTTGTCGGCACCGTCCCGCTTGATTGGCTCGATGGACAGCCGGATCACCGCCTCGGGAACAAAAATGCTTTCGAGGGCCACGAAGGCTCCTTCGCCGCAGAACGTATCACCCGACGCGCAGTTCAGGCCGACCGCCGCGACAATGTCGCCCGCTTCGGCCGATTCGAGGTCTTCCTTCTCGTCGGCGTGCATCCGCAACAGGCGACCCACGCGGGTCTTCTGGTTGGTACGGGTGTTGAGCACCGTATCTCCCTTGGAGAATTTCCCCTGGTAGATGCGGATGTAGGTCAACTGGCCGAAGGATTCTTCGACGATCTTGAACGCCATGAAGACCAGCGGCTTGGTGGGGACCGGCTCGAGCTGGATCTTCACCGGCTCGGCGCGGGTTCCCTCGGGCGCACCCTCGGGGACGGCTGGAGCCTGGGTCAGGTCGGTGGCACGCACATTCCGGTCCAGCGGGCTGGGCAGGTAGGCCACGATCGCGTCGAGCAGCGTCTGCACCCCCTTGTTCTTGTACGCCGTCCCCATCATGACGGGGGTCACGTGCTGGGCGATGGTGGCCTTGCGGATGAGGCGCACCAGGTCTTCGACCGGCAGTTCACGTTCTTCCAGCAGCGCCTCCATCAGCTCATCGCTGTAGAGCGACAGGGTTTCGAGCAGGTGCGCACGGGCTTCCTTGGCCTCGTCGAGGTAGTCTTCGGGAATCGGCTCGCGGCGGACCTTTTCCCCCTTCTCGCCGTCGTAGTAGAGGGCCTGCATGTTCAGCAGATCGACCACACCCTGGAATCGCGACTCGGCACCCATCGGGATCTGCAGGGGCAGGGGGGTCACCCCCAGCTTCTCCTTGATCATGCGGATCACGTTCTTCGGATTCGCTCCGATGCGGTCCATCTTGTTGATGAACGCGATGCGGGGAATCTGGTACCGCTTCATCTGGCGGTCGACCGTCAGCGACTGGCTCTGCACGCCACCCACGGCACACAGCACCAGAATCGCGCCGTCGAGCACGCGCAGCGAACGTTCCACTTCGACGGTGAAGTCCACGTGCCCCGGGGTATCGATGATATTGATCGGGTGATCGTCCCAGGCCACCCGGGTACAGGCGGAGGTGATGGTGATCCCCCGTTCCTTTTCCAGGTCCATGTGGTCCATCACCGCCCCGTCGCCATCCCCCTTGACCTCATTCATGCGATGGATGCGGCCGGAATAGAACAGGATCCGCTCGGTCAGCGTGGTCTTGCCCGAGTCGATGTGGGCCGAGATCCCGATGTTCCGCAGTTTCGCCAGTTCGCTCATGGACGTAGTGCCGACGTTTGTGCCGTCGCTCAAAAAGAACCGTGGGATCCCGCCAGTCACCGGCTTCCGCGCCGGGGGGACAGGGACTCCCGAAAATCACCGCTCGAAAATCACAGAGTGTGGGCCGATGTTCCTCGCAGGAGAACCCGGCCAGCATCCCAACTCACGGCCCGCGATGGAGGAGAACTGCATTCTCGCGCCATCCCCGGCACCGTGGCCAGTGTGCATCGCCGGTCGTCCCGGCCGATGTCAGAGGCTCAGTCTGGTCAGCCACGGTGCCTGCTGGACCAGGAGGAATCGGGAAGTGACTCACGATTCCGGCCGTCAAGAAGTTTCATTGCCAACGCCTTCCGCGCGCAGTCGCCCGACCATCGTCGAACGGATCGCTCCGTCGACCGCTCCAGAGCCAGGTGCTCTGTCACGGAGCCGTCCGGAAAAATCGGACGGGCAAGATCGAGTGCTGTCTGTGCCTCGGAAGACACGCCCAATTGAGACCGTGGGGAGAATACGACGCGAAACAATCACGACCGCCAAAGGCCCGATCTTTCTCGTCCCACTTCCCTCGGACAAACCGGGCAGTGACGTTCAGGAGTTCCCTTGCGGGCGAAGTGTCCGCAATACGGGTGTGCCGCAAAACGGTTCGGCCGCCCTCCCCGACACGACCCCTGGGAGCCAAGAGACAACGTCCCAAAGAACTTCCAGAGCAGCCCTTGGGCAGTGCCCGACGAGCTGTTTCCAGCCCGGCCCAACACTGTCCGCTTTCAGGGATTGCGGCCCACAAAATCCCACACGATTTGTCCGGGTTCTCTACAAAGACCGTCCCCGTGCAGGATTTCTCCTTGCAGGGATTGTAGCGAGGGGGGAAATCGGGGGAAAGGTCAACCCGGGAAAATCTGCAGACAAGGCCAGGGCGTCCCGAGTCACCCTTCGGGCCGCTGTGCCCTCCTTTCCCTGCCGATCTTCTCCGCCGCCCCGGCGACTCTCCGGGCGTTGCTTCCCCGGTTCAAACTGCCGTTGGTGCTCTCCGGCACCTCCCGTAAGATCCCGGCCGGCCCGGCATCCCCCAGTCACCTCACCACGGGATCCTGCCACGCCCCGTCGGCTGCTTCACCGGTCAGATTTCCCGTCCCGCTCACAATTCCTCCCCCGTCCGGCATGTCTCTCGCGGTCTCAAACCTCGCCCACGCCTACGCCCGCGTCACCGCGTTGCGTGACGTGTCGTTTGAGGTTCCGCCGGGGGAACTGGTCGCCCTTATCGGACCAAATGGGGCGGGGAAGTCGACCCTGCTGAAGATTCTTGCCACGTTCGTCTCCCCCACGCACGGCACGGCCCGCGTCGCCGGGTGCGATGTGCGGACCCAGGCCCGTGAAGTCCGCCAACAGCTCGGCTACCTTCCCGAACAACTCCCCTCCGACCCCGTCTTGCGGGTGAGGGAATACCTCGACCTGCGGGCCCGGCTCAAGCAGCTTGACCGCTCTCGCCGGTCGGTCGAGATCGACCGCGTGCTGGGATTGTGCGAGTTGGCCCCTGTCCGGGACCGGCTGCTCGATCAACTCTCCACCGGCTACCGCCGACGGGTCGGGCTCGCCGATGCCCTGCTGGGATCCCCTCCCGTGCTGCTGCTGGACGAACCGACCGTGGGGCTTGACCCCATGCAGGTCCGGCAGACGCGCGAACTGATCCGGAGCCTGGCCGGGACCAGCACTGTGCTGCTCTCGACGCACCTGCTGAACGAGGCCGAGCAGACCTGCAGCCGGGCCCTGGTGCTCTGGCAGGGGGGGCTGATTTCTGACGTCCAGCTTCCCTCGCTGGCGGCGGGGGCCGAGCTGGAACTCGAACTCGACCTCCCCGCGACCCAACTCGGCACCCAGCTGCGCGACTTGCCGGGGGTTGCCCGGGTCGCCCTGCTGGAGTCTTCGTCGCCCCCGCCCGACCCCCAGCCCACCGTCAGCCGGTGGCGGGTCACGCTGACCCCCGCAGGCTCATCCAGCGGATTGGCGGCGGCGTGCGTGGGCCGGGGTTGGGGTGTGCGGGAACTGCGCCGGTGCGCCACCACCCTTGAGGAGCACCTGCTGCAGGTGCTGCCCCAATCACTGCGGGAGACAGCATGAATCTCGCCGCGATCCGGACCGTCTGGCAGTGGGAACTGCGGACCTTCTTTCGCCGGCCGGCTCACTGGCTGGTGCTGGGGGTCGCCGTACTGACGGCGGCCTGCGCCACCACCTGGCTGATCGCCCTGGTCGCCCGTCAGGGGCTTCCCGCGCGTCTGGATGACGATCCCATCCGGCAGTTCCTGGGACCCAACCTGTTCCTGGTGGGAACGGTGATGTGGATGGCCCCCTTGCTGACCATGAACCTCGTGGCGGAAGACCGTCGGCGGGGCAGCTGGGAATTGCTGGTGACCTCTCCCACGGCGTTGACCGACGTCCTGGTGGGGAAATTCCTCGCAGGCTGGACGGTGCTGGCAGCCTGTCTGGCTCCCTGGCCGGTCTTCCTGCTGGTGTTGTCTGTATGGAACGGTCAGGCGACCTGGTGGCGGGGCTGGTGTCCCTGGCCCGCGGGGGCGGGGTTCGACATCGAGCCGGGGGTGCTGCTGGGGGGGACTCTGGGGCTGTTGGTCTTCAGTGGTGTACTGGCTGCCTGGGGGACCCTGACCTCGGCCTGGTCACGTCGCCCGTTGATGGCGGCCCTCGCCATGGCGGGCTGGCTGGGGCTGCTGCTGGTGATCACCCTGGTGCTGCAATGGACCGGAGAGGGCCGGCAGCCGGGGGACTGGACCGGCTGGCTGCGCCCCTGGGGGGTGTGGCATCAACTGGCGGAGTACAGCCGGGGGGCCATTCCCGTCCGCCGGCTGGCGCAACAGGCCGCCGTCATCACCGCCACGCTCTGGCTGGCGCACCGCACCTGTCGCTGGGTTGACGGGGGGCCCCGATGAGCAGTGCCGCGCAGCGGGCCAAGCCGGCCCTCCCAGATTCATCGCGCCAAAGCGTCTCTACGGTCGACGTGACCACCGTCGTCTCGACCGTGCGCGAGTCTCCCAAGGTCGATCCTTTGGCCCGGCGTCGACCGGGCACGTGGCCAACCCGGTTCGTGCAGCCCGTGGCATGGCTGGTGTGGCTGGGATTGCTGCTGGGGTTGTCTCTGTGGGGACCAACCACCATCGACCTCACGCGGACGCGCGGGTTGACCCTGTCTCCCCAGTTGGCCGAGCAGTTGACGCAATTGCCGGGCCCTGTCGAGGTGACCATTGTCGCCCCGGCCCGTCCGCGGACCGTGGCCGAGCAGGCGTTTCAGATCGCCGCCGGCCGGCTGCACGACCTCGTTGAGCGCTGCCAGGCCGAGAATCCCCGGCTGTCTCTGCGGTGGCTCGATTCCGAGGCCGATTCGGCCGCCCGGCAGATGGCCGCTGAGATGCCCCAATTGGTCGTCCCCGGCGTGGTGATTCGCAGTATCTCGGAAACCGACCCCCGTGCCGAGGTCCTGCAGCTGGGTCAACTCGCCTCCCTTGCGACCGGGCCGCAGCAGTCGCCGTTGTTGGATTTTCTGGGTGAGCAGGCGCTGGTGGGCGCACTGCAACGGTTGCGGGGAGCCCGGGCCCACCCGGTGGTCCAGATTCTGACGGGGCATGGGGAGTTGTCGCTCGACGATGACGACGAAACCAGCGCGTGGGGCGTGGCGCGGTTCGCCCAGATTCTTCGGCAACAGGGGTGCGATGTGCGGCCGCTCGATCTCTCGGCCACAGGCCGGGTTCCCAGCGGGTCGGCCCTCGTGATTGTGGCGGGCCCGCAATCCGCTCTGTCTCTTTCTGAGGCCGAGGCGCTGCGGACGTATTGGAAACTCGGCGGCCGGGGACTGGTCTTGTTGGAACAAAACAGCAGTGCTGCCGGGCCCCGTCCCCTCGAAGATCTGTTGGTCGAGTTTGGCGTGCGGGTGCAGGACGACCGGTTGGTGACCACGGGCTACACCGGAGCGGTCGAACTGGCGTCTCCGGTCTTGCCCGCGCGGGGTGAACACCGGCTGCAGCGGCTGCTGCCGCCGGCTCCGCTGGTGGTGCGCGATGCCCGCAGTGTGCGGCAGCAGGTGGGGCTTGAGGTGCTGCCCTACGAGTTCATTCCCCTGTGGGTCTCGCATCCGGCCCCTCGGGCGTGGGGTGAAACCGATCTGCTCACCCCCCAGGCCCAGTACGATCCGGACCGCGACCTGCCGGGGCCGGTGTCGGTTGGTTGTGCTGTGGAGCGCCGGGTGGGCTCGCAGGCCGAGCCGGTGCTGGCCGTGCTGGGGGACAGCGAACTGATCTCGAACCGGGCCCTCACCGGAGACCGGGGCACCGCCACGAGCGCCGGTCTGAGCGCGCTGATTCACTGGCTGGTCGACCGCGACGTGGCCGAGAGCGCGATTCCGGCGCAGCGGGTGGTTGCGGCCCGGCTGACCTCGAGTCCTGCGGATCTGCAGCGGGCGGTCTGGGGGACGGCGCTGGTGCTGCTGACCGGGTGTGCCGTACTGGGCTTCACCACCTGGCTGCAGACGCGCAACTGACCGGTCCCTGTCGCCGGGCCCCTGTTGCTGCGTGGGGGGGCTGACGGAACGTGTTCGGGTGTGTAAGGGGCCGCCGTCTTGTCGGCCGACACGCCATAAAAAAACCGGGAGACTCGTGGCAGAGTCTCCCGGTGGCTGAGGACCGATCGTCCGGGGATCTTCGGACGCCGTTCGGAATCTGGCGTACAAACCGGGAAGACCGGCGCGTGGGCGTCAGGCCTTGTCCTTCAGGTTGTAGAACTTGACGGCGTTGTCGTGGAACAGCTTTTTCTGGTCCGCGGCACTCATCCCCATGTTCTTTACGATTTCCTTGAGGGCGTTGACCCATTGGGCGAACGAGGCCGTCAGCGTGCAGACCGGCCAGTCGCCGGCGAACATCCGCCGGTCGGGTCCGAAGGTCTCCATCGAGAACTGCATATTCGGCTGCAGGTCGGCGACCTTCCAGTCTTTCTTGGCCGTGGCGATGATCCCCGAGATCTTGCACACCACGTTGGGGCGCTGGGCCAGCGCCTTCATGCCGTCCTGCCACTTCTGCCGCTTCTTGGCATCGGTCTCCTGCACGCTGAAGTTGCCGCAGTGATCGACAATAAACCGGGTGTTCGGGCAGAGTGCGACCAGCTTGTCTCCGTCGAGCAGCTCCTGGTCGCGCATGCAGAGGTCGAAGCTCATTCCCAGCTCGCCCAGCAGTTGCACGCTCTTCACGAACTGCTTGTCGAGGCAAAAGCCGGCGGGAATGTCTTCGTTGTGCAGCACCTGCCGCACCCCCTTGATGAACTCATTCCCCTTGTATTTGAGGATGTAGTCGCGGAACCCGTCGCTCGCCGGGCGGCCCGAGATCACCGCGCCGCACATCGGGTTCCCCTTGGTCCGGCACAGTTCGAGCACGTACTCGGCCTCCTGCACCTGCTGCTCGGGGGTCACGTCGACTTCCATGTAGACCGTCTTCACCACATTCAGCCCCGCCGACGCCTTCAGGTAATCGGCTGTCACGAAACTCTTCCCCAAAACCTCGTTTCCCTTCGCCCAGGGGAGGGTGAACTTGGTGAGGTCCCACAGGTGTTGGTGGGTATCGACGATGGGAATGAGATCGGCGTTCACGTTGGCTCCCAGGAGTGCGTTGCCAGGGGTCGGCTCGGCGAGGGCGACGCGGCCCCCCAGGTGGGCCCCCCCGAGGTTGGTCAGGGTCGAGCCGGCCAGCAGTCCGGCGGCGGAAGACGTCAAGAACGAGCGGCGGTCCATGAGTGTGGTCGAGCCTGAAAAAAGAGAGATGAAAACGGTGATCGCCCCGGTCAGCCGATGGGGCGGGGGACGCGGTCTGGATTCTAGCCGGGGGGTGACCGGCCTGCACTCGCACAACCCTCCTCACCATCCGTCTTGCTGAAGCCCCAGGTTCCGAGACCCGGTTCCCTGTCCCTGTCAGCGGTTCATGGTCCCGTGACGACACCCCCGGGAAACTGCTACAGTCCGCCTCGTCCAAGCGTCTCACTTTGTCCCGGGGATTCCGCTCCGGGACCTTCTCTCCTTCCTTTTCTGCCGGGTGCTTCCTGTGCCGCAGTCGCTGACCGGTTTCAACAAGTACGACCTCGACACTCCCGTGCTGTGCATCGATCTTGACCGGATGGAAGAAAACATCCGCAAGATGGGGCAGTTGTGCCGGGCGCATGGTGTGCAATGGCGTCCGCACGAAAAGTGTCACAAGACCCCCGCCATTGCCCAGATGGAAGTGGCTGCCGGTGCGATTGGGGTCACCTGTGCCAAGGTCAGTGAAGCCGAGGTGATGGCTGCGGGGGGCATCCGCGACATTCTCATCGCCAACATGGTGGTGGGGGAACGGAAGTGGGAGCGGGTCGCGTCGCTCTGCCGGCATGCCGACCCCATTGTGACGGTCGATCACTATGCCCAGGTGGAACCGCTGGCGGCGATCTGCCGGCGCGTGGGTGTGGCTCCCCGCGTGATCATCGAAGTGAACATCGGGCTGGACCGGGTGGGGACCCGCCCGGGGCGCGACACGCTCGAACTGGCCCAGGCGATCGACAAGCTCGACGGGGTGCGGTTCGCCGGGATCATGGGCTACGAAGGCCATCTGCTGAAGATTGCCGATCAGGCCGAGAAGACCGAGAAGATCCACTCGGCCATCACGGTCCTCACCGGGTGTGCCGACGCCATCCGTCAGTCGGGTGTCGCCTGCGACATTGTCAGTGCCGGGGGGACCGGTTCGTATCAGATCACTGTGAAGTGCCCGGGCATCACCGAACTGCAGGCGGGCGGGGGCATCTTTATGGACCCGTTCTACCGGAATGACTGCCAGGTAGCCGACCTGGAGTACGCCCTGACGGTGCTGGCCACCGTGGTCAGCCGGCCGACGCTCGAGCGGGCCGTGCTCGACTGTGGGCGCAAGACGATGAATCCCGATGTGGCCCTGCCGGTGGTCGTCGGCTATCCCGACGCCAAGATCAAACGTCTTTCGGCCGAGCATTGTGAGCTCGACCTCGGCCCCGGTGCGCAGGACCTCAAGATCGGCGACAAGGTCGAACTGGTCGTCGGGTATGGCGATTTCACCACCGTGCTCCACGACGAATTTCATGCCTTCCGGGGGAACCGGCTGGAAGTGGTCTGGCCGATTCTGGGCCGCGGCAAGCTGACCTGACTCCCCGCCGCCTCGCGCAGGACCGCGCATGCCTTCCGACCCTGTTCGCCAACCTCCCGCGGCAACGCCTGCCGTCTGGGTGAAGATCTGCGGCGTGCGCGACCTGGCCACACTGCGCGAGGTCATCACCGCCGGGGCCGACGCAGTGGGGCTCAACTTCTACACTCCCAGTCCGCGCTCGGTGACGGCCGATGTGGCCCGCGCGCTGTCGCGGGAGGGAGCGGGTGAGATCGAACGGGTTGGGCTGTTTGTGAACCACCCCGTCGAGTGGGTGTTGGCCACGGCCCGTGACTGCCAGCTCGACACGGTGCAGCTGCATGGCGATGAAACCGTCGCCGAGATCGCCGCTGTCGCGCGCGAATTTCCCATCATTCGCGCCTTCCGGGTGGGGCCGGCCGGATTGGGGCCGGTGGCGGATGAATTGGCCTGTCTGGACGCGGCGGGAGTCCGGCTGCGGGGCGCGTTGGTCGATGCCCAGGTGGCGGGGGCCTATGGGGGGACCGGGCAGCGGGCCCCCTGGGATGTGTTGCGCACAGGCTGGAATCGCATCCATTGGCCCCCGTTGATTCTTGCCGGAGGGCTGACCTGCGAGAATGTGGCCGAGGCGGTTGCCGCGGTGCACCCCTGGGGGGTGGACGTGGCGGGCGGGGTCGAGTCGAGCAAGGCTTGCAAAGATCCGGCCCGGGTGCGAGAGTTCGTGGCGCGCGCCCGAGGCGCGCGCGGGCAGATCGGTGCCCGCTGACCGAGGGCTGTTGACGCGGTGGTGTCGGCGGTGTCTGGTCGAGCGTTTGCTGCCGGCGGTGTAGGGTCGACCAAATTGTCTCGACCGGTTGTTGTCGCCACTGTTTCCCGCGGCCCGATGGTCGGGCTGGCTGGAGGTGGCCGGTTTGTGTGCTTCTCGTGAGATTGACGTTCCCATGGCTCAGGTGTTTCCCTTTCGCGGATTGCGGTACGACGTGGCCCAGGTGGGTGATCTGTCGGACGTGACCTGCCCTCCGTATGACGTCATTGATGCCGCGTTCCAGACGCAGCTCTACGAGAAGCATCCTTGCAATGTCATTCGGCTCGAACTCAATCGCGACGAACCGGCCGACGAGTCGCCCGACCAGAAATACACCCGGGCGGCCGATTTTCTGGCCAATTGGACCAAGTTGGGGGTCTTGCAGCAGGAGGCCGAAGATGCCCTGTACGTCTACCACCAGGTGTTCGACTGGGAGGGCGAGTCGTACACCCGCCGGGGCTTTCTGGGGCGCATTCGCCTCGAACGCTTCGGTGAAGGGAAGGTCTATCCGCACGAGCAGACCATGTCGGGCCCCAAGGCCGACCGGCTGAAACTGCTGCAGGCGACCAGGACCAATCTCTCCCCCATCTTCGGACTGTTTCCCGATGATGACGGGGCGGTGCAGCGGCCGCTCGAGACCGACATCTCCCGTCGGCCCCCCGTCGAGGCCATCGACCACCTGGGTGTCCGGCACCGACTGTGGGCGGTGACCAACCATGCCGCGATCGAGCAGGTCCGCAAACTGCTGTGGGACCGCCCGGTCTTCATTGCCGACGGCCACCACCGGTACGAAACCGCCATCAACTATCGCGACAGTCTCGCGGCGGCGGGAACGCTGGCCGGGCCCGACGCCCCCGCCAACTTCGTGATGATGCACTTCGTGGGGATGAGCGATCCCGGCCTGGTGATTTTGCCCACGCACCGCCTGGCGAAGGGGCTGCAGGGGCTCGATTTCCCCCGGCTCAAGGAACTGCTGGCGGGTCACTTCGAGCTGGAAGTGGTGGGGAAGGGATCCGCCGCCGCCCACGAGACCTGGGACCTCATCGACGCCGACGGCGGGCAGGGGGTGCTGGGGTTTGGGACCCAGCCCGACAAGACCTGGTGTCTCGCCCGGCTGACCGATGGCAGCCCGATGGCCACCCTCGCTCCCGAGCAGAGCGACGACTGGCGCGGGCTGGGGGTGAGCCTGCTGCACAAGCTGGTGCTCGAACACCTGCTGAAGCCGGCCCATGTCTCGGGAGCCCCCAAATGCACCTACGTGCATCTGGTGGGTGAGGTGACCGCCGCCCAGTCTGCGGGGGAATGCGATCTCGCGTGTCTGGTTCCCCCGGCCCAGATCGAGCATGTCGAGAAGATTGCCGCCCGGCTCGAAAAGATGCCCCCCAAGAGCACCTATTTCTATCCGAAGCTGCAGACCGGCATGGTGTTCAATCCGGTGGGCTGAGTGACAGTTTCTTCCCTGGGAGGCGGCGGCGATGGCGCGACTCGGTCTCTTGTGGCTCTGTGCGATGATCATCCTGCTGCCGATTGGCACAGGGACCAGCCAGGGGGCCGAGCGCCCGGTGCAGGTCTTCCTGCTGGCCGGTCAGTCGAACATGGAAGGGCAGTCGGTCGCCGACCTGGCGGGGAAGGACTACAATGACGGCAAGGGAACTCTGGCCAAGCTCTTCGAGGACCCCGAACAGGCGAAGTGCCTGGCCTACCTCAAGACCGCGAATGGAGCCTGGGCCACCCGCGACGACGTAATCGTCAGCTACCAGCCGAACGAGGGACCGTTGAAGTACGGTCCCCTCGGTCTGGGTTTCGGAGCCTATCCCGGCGGACACCACTTTGGTCCCGAGCTGCAGTTCGGCCATGTGGTGGGGGATGCGCTGGAAGATCCGGTGCTGATCGTCAAGACGGCGTGGGGAGGCAAAAGTCTCGCCGTCGACTTTCGGCCTCCCGGAGCGGGAGGCGAGGTCGGACCGTACTATCAGAAAATGATCGCGCAGGCCCGGGCCGCGATCGACCGCGTGGAACATCCCACGGATGGAAGTCCGCCACGGAAGGCGATTCTTTCTGGCTTCGTGTGGTACCACGGCTGGAACGACGGCTGCGACCCACAAAACGCTGTCCCCGAGTACCGCACCAACCTGATCCATCTGATTGATGCGGTGCGAAAGGACCTCGGCGCCCCGAACCTTCCGGTGGTGGTTGGCGAACTGACGGGACCGTGGGTTGAAGCCCCGGGAGAGTGGGACACCCTGCGCAAAGCCCAGAAAGCGGCGACCGAACTCGAGCGGTTCCGTGACACGGTTCGCTTCGTCCCGACGCACGACTTTGTCCGCCAGCCGGAAGACTCCCCCAACCCGGGCCACGGACATCACGAATTCGGGAACGCCGAGACCGGCCTCTTGGTCGGCAACGCCCTGGGCCAGGCGATGGTGAAGCTGGTCGGGCAGAAGTAAGGACCCGCGACTCAATCAGTTGATCGATGGTTGGTGTGGTCCGATGCCAAATCGCGCTGAATGTCTTGAAAACCCTACGCGAGATCTTGGGGAGTGCACTCAACCGATGTGGCGGCCATGATGATTGGCCTGGGACTGCGGGGACAATAACCGTTGGCCTGCGGCAGATATCTCTCGCCAACCCACCGCCTACCTCGCAGAGGTGACTTTTCTCAGCCCCGGGTTGCCGCCTCAGCGGCTACCCGGGGAACGCGATCCCCACCCAGACCTGAACCCTGAAAGTGGTTCCTTTCGTCGTGGCTCGCGAGATCGATCCCCAATCCATCAGACTGGGTGTGAAAAGCAATCCTTACAGGATAGAGACCGTGGTGGTGGGGCCGTACCGGGGTCGTCGCGTGCGCGACAACCCCAGGCTGAGGGAAGTATCCCCTACGGAGAAGCGGTTGATGTCGGGAACGTGCACTTGCGTTGGAACAGACTGTCGCCAAGTCTGTCGCACTTTCACCGAACACGTGCGGTTCGCATCCGTGCCTCAGGGCAGGGTGACGTCCCAGACTTTCGAGCGGCGTGATTTGCCGCGCGGGCCTTCGACGGTGAGGATCACGATGAACTCACCGGGCTTCTGGTAGGTGTGCGTGGGGTGCTGCTCGGTGGAGGTTTCTCCGTCGCCGAAGTCCCAGTGCCAGCGGGTGATCTCTCCCTGCGACTCATCGGTGAAGGCGACTTCCCGCTCGCGCGGGCGGACCACCTGGAACGACCAGTTGGCCGCCGGGTTCGGCCGCAGCTTGGGCTCCAGCGGCATCAGCCGGAACGCGACCAGATCCGAAGCGTCGCCGTACATCGTGGTCTTGTGCGAGAGGTTCCAGAACCCGGCGTATTTCTCGGCCTGTTCATCGTCGTAGTCGAGAATCGCCCACGACAGGCCAATCCGCTGGTTCTCGCGCAGGCGGGTGGGGATGGCCCGGGCCGGGTCGGCGGGGGCGTGGTCGAACGGGGTGATGAAGAACTCCAGCACCAGCTTCCCTTTTTCTTGAGGGCGAAACTGGTAGCGGTACGCGGCGTTGGCCCACGGCAGATCTTTGATCCAGGGTTGCCCTCCCCAGACCATCGCCCAGTCTTTTCCCTCGGCGGGGGTGAAGATGTGATAGTTCTGCGCATGCACCCCGTGGAACTGGTGATGCATCTCGAGCTTGTCGCGCAGGGAGTGATCGGGATGCAGTTGCCGGATCAGTGGACCACCCGAAAGATCGCCGTCGACCACCACCTCGAAGATGTCGTTGTGCAGGTCGGGGCGGGCGAAGTCCCAGTAGTTGTCGGAGGCTTCGTAGAGGAAGTAGAGGTGGTTCTGCCCCTTCACCCAGCCCACCTTCACCCGCACATCGAGATTGGTGCGGTCGTGCCGGTCGTCGAGCCCGTTGACCGTCTCGCGCAATTGGTCGGTGCCGATGACATACGATTCGGGAACAAGGTCCCAATCGGAGGGATCGCCGTCGATGCGGGGGATCTGGTTCGCCGGAAACTGGAAGACCTGATACTCGACATCGCGGGGAAACCCGGTGACGAGCGACAGCGACAGCAACAGGGGGGCCAGCGTCATGACAGGGGCTCCAGGGGAGACGACAGCAGGTCGGGATGCGGGGCGTGGGGGTAGTCGACCGGAGTGTAGGCGATTTGCAGTTCGGGGGTGTCGATCCAGCGGCTCTCTTGCACGCGCGAGGTGAGGGCGCGGTCGAGCACCCCGCTGGTCAGGAAGGTCCGCTCCACCGGATACGACGGCCGGCCGGTGTGGATCATCCTTTCGATCGCCTTGAGCAGGTAGGCGAAGTGGGGGTAATGCGGCTGCGGCCGTTCTTCGAAGCGGGTGGCCACCGGCTGTGCCTGCCCCCGCAGCTTCACGGCCACGCCATTCCCCCCGACATACGCGGGCAGCATCAACACCCGCCCCTGGAAGCCATCGACGTACTCGAATTGAAACAGGGCCGGGTCCTGGGCTCCCTGGCGGGGGTCGACGTTGGCATCATGCGGCACCACCTTCAGGGCCGCCTGCAGCAACTCGCGGTCGACCACCCCCCCGTCGACCGCCTGCCACAGGGCGTCGCCCGTCAGACAGCGGACGCGTTTCACTCCCCGTTCGCCACCCCGCCGGCGTTCGACGAGACACTGCAGGCATTCCAGGGCGTGCAGCCCGTAAATGTCGAGCCCGCTGTAACCGACCACCAGCGCCCCCTCGATCTCGGACCCCAGGGGAATGACCGGGTCGGGATCGCGGAAACCCACCGGCAGCGACGAGCCTGCCATGAAGGGAACCTTCAGCTCGCGGACCCGGCGGTACATCCACAAGACGTCGTCCCACTCGGGCCCCAGATGCTTGTCATTGAAGACCGGCACCACCCGGTCATATTTTTCGAACGCCTGTGTGATGGCATGCAGAAACCGCCGCCGGGGATACAGCGTCTGTCCCTTGGCGTTCGACTGGTAGTGCCCATGCTCGCCGATGCTCAGCACGCCGTCGACGGCAATCGACTTCCCGCCCAGGGTGAGGGCCTCCTCGATCGTGTTGACGATGGGCACATTGTGCTTCTTCGCCATTTCACGGGCGACGTCGTCGTGATGAAACTGGTCGACATACATCGCCTTGAGGGTCAGGGCCGGACCCGGACCGCCATCTTTCCGCCACCCTTCGAGAATCTTGCCCACCAGCACATCGGCATGCGAGCCATGGAAGTAATGGGTCAGGATGGCGGCGACTGGCTTGGGAGCCACCGGCTGGGCCGGGGCCGCGGAAACTACCGATTGGGGTGTCAGCGACGAGGTGGCCTGGGTGGCGAGACCACCCAGGGCGACTTGCTGCAAAAACGTCCGGCGGGAGGGGTGAGCAGCGGCGGGATGAGGCATGGTGGGATCGTCAGGGACAACAGGGAGGGACCAGAGAGGAGGGGCGAGAGGAGCCGGGCACTGCATCGCCCGGCGGAGGTGGGGCTCCGTGAGTCAGTCGCCGGCTCCTGGAAGAGCCGGTGCGCGTTGCCACAGCCACCGATGGATGCCGTCGGGACTCCCGGCTTGGCAAGACACATCGCGGGGATTGGAGTGGTGCAGCCGCAGGGTGGCTTGTCCCGCCAGGCGTTCGATCAGCCGGTCGTCGACGAAGAGCTCACGCCGGGTTCCGAGCGGCACCGGCTCGGCGGCCGACAGCCGGGGGGAAACGAGGCCGATCATCAGCCAGAACAGGCCCAGGCATCGCAACTGGCCAAGCAAGCAGCAACCCTCGCAGAGCGCAGACACCCGCTTCGGTGGGGAAGCGGGACCAAGACCCCTCAAAGAGGGCACACATCAACGCAGCGTAATGGGTGGCCGGGCGACGGTGTAGTCTGCTGAGGGGGGGGAAACGAGCGGGCTTGGGGTCCGCGCGGGAATCGCGGGATTGGAAACGGTCGGCAGGATATGGCACCTCACACCGAACTTTCTGAAACCAAAGCGATTGTCGACGGACTGAGTCCGAGCTCATTTCTCTTGTGCGGCCG
>Ga0315903_10001512_pt1 | contig 35282 bp, 33 predicted proteins | sample LakEriMetagenome_7_FD_203524 | JGI IMG/M metagenome (GOLD analysis project Ga0315903, IMG submission 203524) | Freshwater fungal communities from buoy surface, Lake Erie, Ohio, United States - Buoy 2 MA119 | ecosystem: Environmental > Aquatic > Freshwater > Lake | place: USA: Lake Erie, Ohio...
CAAGTGCGTTAACTGATGCGTTGAGTTTTCCGCCAACAAACCATTTGGCATATGGAACTTGCCAATCAAGAACACTGCTCCATGGTTGATCCCAGGTTAACTTGCGCGCTTGTGTTTCCCAGAAAGCTAAACGATCTGCATCCGCGGTCGCATAGATATCAGCCTTGGCATTGGCTTGCGCCGCAAATGCCGCACTCGGTGGAAACTGGCGGCTCTCGTTGCCGAGGTTTTCAATCGAATCGCCAGATCCATCAACAGGTGTAGTCGTCATAACAGTTGAGATTACTCGCACTCTCTATCTTTGCCCACTTATTCCGACTACTCATCACTACAGAATGGAACAAAAATGTTAGTTAGCTTCTTTGCAATCCTGCTCAAGATCTTGGCAAGCCCCGCCTTGCTGGCCGCCCTGATTGCCTTCCTCCAGAAGACCCTGCACCCGTGAAATCGCCCATCTAGCCACCATTGGGCGCCGAGATCGCCATGTGACCAAGGCAAAAGTCCGCTTGGTCGCATGGCGATTTTTCTTACCCCCAGGTAAGTGGTTGGATTAGCCGTAAGCCCGAAGTCGACTCAATGACGCGCTCGGCGAAGGATTACAACTCGCAATCAATGGTCTGCGAGCTACCGAGCACAATCTGGAGTCACAATGCCTATTGCAACCCCTGAAATTTACGGCCAGATGTTAGACCGCGCGAAAGTTGGCGCATTTGCATACCCTGCAATCAACGTCTCGTCATCACAGACCGTCATCGCTGCAATCCGCGGATTTGCCGAAGCTGAATCAGATGGAATTATCCAATTTTCGTGGGGCGGTGCTGAATACGCATCTGGCTCCACAGTAAAGAACATGGTTGATGGCGCAGTTGCGCTCGCTGAGTTCGCACACGTTGTTGCAAAGAATTACAACGTCAATATCGCAATCCACACAGATCACTGCCCAGCTGAAAAGCTAGATGGCTTCATGCGCCCTCTTCTTGATTTCGGCGCACAGCGCATTAAAGATGGCAAGGCACCATTGTTCAACTCACATATGTGGGATGGCTCAGCAGTTGATATGCCAGAGAACATGAAGGTTGCAAAAGAACTCCTTGCAAAGTCAGTTGCTGCACGCACAATTCTTGAAATTGAAATTGGCGTCGTTGGCGGCGAAGAAGATGGCATTGAGGCAAAGCACGATGCCAAGTTGTACTCAACGCCAGAGGATGCACTTCTTACACTTGAAACTCTTGGAAATGATCCAGCGGCCCGTTACATGGTTGCTGCAACATTTGGAAACGTTCACGGTGTTTACAAGCCAGGCAACGTCGTCTTGCAGCCAAAGATCTTGCACACACTTCAGGAAGCAGTTTCTGCAAAGCTTGGTCTTGCAGTCGGAAGTAAGCCTATGGACCTTGTTTTCCACGGTGGTTCAGGTTCACTTCTCTCAGAAATCCGCGAATCACTTGATTACGGCGTCATCAAGATGAATATCGATACCGATACACAATACGCATTTACACGTCCTGTTGTTGAGCACATGTTCAAGAACTACGATGGCGTTTTGAAGATCGACGGCGAAGTTGGAAATAAGAAGGCGTACGATCCACGCGCATGGGGCAAAGCGGCCGAAGCTGGAATGGCTGCACGTGTCGTTCATGCGTGTGAGGATCTTCGATCTACAGGAACATCACTTCGCAAGTAATATTCGTTTCTAAACAAGGGGAGAGGTTTTAACCATGCCTGCATTAGTTCTGCTGGGAGCACAGTGGGGCGATGAGGGCAAGGGTAAAGCTACCGACATCCTCGGCGATCGCGTTGATTATGTAGTTCGCTATCAAGGCGGCAATAACGCAGGACATACAGTTGTTATTGGCGATCAGAAATATGCGCTGCATCTTCTGCCATCAGGAATTCTCTCTCCCAATGTTGTGCCGGTTATCGGTAACGGAGTTGTAATTGATCCAGGTGTTCTCCTAGAAGAAATTAAGGGCTTAACAGAACGCGGAATCGATTGTTCAAAACTTGTTATCTCAACCAATGCGCACCTGATCACTCCATATCACCGCACCATAGATAAGGTGACTGAGCGCTTCCTTGGTAAATCAAAGATTGGTACGACAGGTCGCGGAATTGGTCCGGCATATGCTGACAAGATCAACCGCATTGGTATCCGTGTACAAGATCTCTTTGATCCATCTATCTTGCGCCAAAAGCTTGAGGCAGCGTTGCGTGATAAGAACCAGATCCTCATCAAGGTCTTTAATCGCAAGAACATTGAAGTAGATGATGTATTGGCTGAATACCTTAGTTATGCAGAGATTTTGCGTCCATATGTTGCAGATACTGTCTTGCTTCTCGATCAAGCGCTGAAGGCTGGAAAGCGAGTGCTTCTTGAAGGTTCACAAGGAACACTTCTCGATGTTGATCACGGAACATATCCATATGTAACGTCATCAAATCCCACTGCAGGTGGAGCGTGCACAGGTTCTGGAATTGGACCAACACAGATCAGTCGCGTTATTGGAATTGTTAAGGCCTATACAACTCGCGTTGGATCTGGACCTTTTCCTACAGAACTCCACGATGAGGATGGCGAAAAACTTCGCACCATCGGTGGCGAAATTGGCGTAACAACTGGACGTGCTCGCCGCTGCGGTTGGTATGACGCACCGATTGCGCGTTACGCAGTGCGCGTGAACGGTCTGACAGACTTCTTCCTTACCAAGCTTGATGTCTTAACTGGCTGGGAGAAGATCCCCGTTTGTGTGGCATATGACATTGATGGAAAGCGTGTAGAAGAACTTCCATCATCGCAATCAGATTTCCACCACGCAAAACCAATTTATGAATATCTCCCAGGTTGGAGTGAAGATATCTCTGGTGCTCGCAAACTCAGTGATCTTCCAAAGAATGCTCAGGCCTACATTGCCTTCCTTGAAAAAATTTCAGGTGCACCGATGAGCGCAATCGGCGTTGGGCCGGGTCGAGATCAGACAATTGTCGTAAAGGATTTCATCTAAACCATGAAAATCCTCCTAGTCGGAAGCGGTGGTCGCGAACACGCACTCGCACTAGGACTCAAGGCAGATAAAAAATGTAGCGAGCTACATGTGGCACCTGGAAATCCAGGTATCGCAGAGATCGCAAGAACACATCCACTTGCAATCACTGATAACCGAGCAATTCTTAGCCTGGCACAATCACTCGGTGTAGATCTCGTTGTTATCGGTCCAGAAGTTCCACTTGTTAATGGCGCTGCAGATCTTCTGCGCGCTGCAGGTATTGCAACCTTCGGTCCATCAAAGGCTGCTGCAGCGCTAGAGGGATCGAAAGATTTTGCCAAAGGTGTAATGCGCGATGCTGGTGTACCGACTGCAAAGAGCTTTACTTGCAGCGCCCAAACTGAAATTGAAAAAGCACTCGATGCTTTTGGTGCGCCATATGTTGTTAAAGATGATGGCTTAGCCGCGGGCAAGGGCGTTGTTGTCACTAACGATCGCGCTGAAGCACTCGCACATGCGCTTTCATGTGATCGAGTTGTTATTGAAGAGTTTTTAGATGGACCTGAGATTTCACTCTTTGGAATCTGTGATGGCAGAAACGTTCTAGCGATGGAGCCAGCACAAGATTTCAAGAGAGCCCTTGATAACAATCAAGGACCAAACACCGGTGGAATGGGTGCATACTCACCGCTGCCATGGGCACCTGACGATATTGTCGAAGAGACATATGAAAAAGTATTGGCACCTGTGGTTGCAGAGATGGCAGCTCGTGGAACTCCATTTATTGGTCTGCTCTATGCAGGTCTTGCACTTACAAAGAGTGGTCTGAAAGTTATTGAATTTAATGCCCGCTTCGGAGATCCTGAAACTCAAGTTCTGATTCCACGATTGGTTACGCCTCTCGCTGATTTACTCTACAAAGCTGCAACTGGCGATCTTGATGACACGGTTCTTCACTGGAGAGATCAATCTGCAGTGACCGTGGTCCTTGCATCGCAGGGATATCCGCAATCTCCAGTCATTGGGCTACCAATTACCTCGCCTCAAGCTCAAGTTTCAACAATTGTTTTCCATGCTGGCACCGCTGAACGAGATGGATCGCTCATCTCAAATGGTGGCCGCGTGATGACGGTGACTGGAATCGGCGACGATCTCGAATCAGCCCGCCACCGCGCCTACTCACAGATTTCTACCATCGATCTCGAGGGCTCTTTTTACCGGAGTGATATCGCCCTTGTTGCGTCGCTAGCCCAGGTAGAGAATTAAGTAAGGGAGAATGCACCAGTGAGCGTATTAGCTAACCGTTATGCATCTGCGCAGATGCGCGCCATCTTCGCCCCTGAAGAGAAAATCATCGCAGAGCGAAAGCTGTGGATCGCAGTCGCTCGCGCGCAATCAGCACTTGGACATGCAATCCCTGATTCAGTGATCGCTGATTACGAGAATGTAATTACCAAAGTTGATCTTGCATCAATTGATGCTCGAGAGAAAATCACACGTCATGATGTCAAGGCGCGTATTGAAGAATTCAACGCGCTTGCTGGGCACGAAGCTATCCACGCCGGAATGACGAGCCGTGATCTCACAGAAAACATTGAAGCGCTACAGATTAAGAATGGCCTTGATCTTGTTGGAGATAAAGTCATTGCAACACTGGCAGCACTTGCAGCTAAATCTGTGTATTACGCTGATCAGCCAATAGCAGGGCGTTCACATAATGTTCCTGCACAGATCACAACTCTCGGAAAACGATTTGCTAGTGCAGCAGAAGAACTCCTCTTTGCTTACGAGCGTTTAGTTGCTCTTCAGGAACGCTACCCAATGCGCGGAATTAAAGGTCCAGTCGGTACCGCACAAGATTCAATAGATCTCTTGGGATCATCTGATGCGCACCATTCACTCGAGCAAAAAGTTGCAGCCGAACTTGGATTCTCGCGCGTACTTGATTCCACCGGCCAGATCTATCCACGGTCATTTGATTACGATGTTTTAACAACACTTGTGCAATTAGCAGCATCTCCATCTTCGCTTGCCACATCAATCCGCTTAATGGCAGGTGCCGAACTTGTGACTGAAGGCTTTAAGCAAGGCCAAGTTGGATCATCTGCAATGCCTCATAAGATGAATACACGTTCCTGCGAACGCATTAACGGCCTGGCAGTAATCCTGCGGGGATATTCATCTATGGTCTCTGAACTTGCCGGCGATCAATGGAATGAAGGCGATGTTTCGTGCAGCGTTGTACGTCGTGTAGCTATTGCAGATGCTTTCTATTCCATGGACGGACTTCTTGAAACAACACTGACAGTTCTTAACGAATTCGGAGCATTTCCTGCAGTTATCGCAGCAGAGCTCGAGCGCTACCTACCGTTTCTTGCAACTACAAAGATTTTGATGGCAGCTGTTAAAGCAGGCGTTGGTCGCGAGGTCGCACACGAAGTAATTAAAGAGCATGCAGTTAAGGCAGCTCTTTCAATGCGCGAAGGTCAAGCAAACTCAATGCTTGATGCGCTAGCCGCTGATGCACGAATTCCACTTGATAGAAAAGCACTTGATCAGCTAATAAGTGCACCACTTGAATTTACTGGCGATGCTCGCCAGCATACTGCTCGAGTTGTTAGTCGCATTGAGGCGATTACATCCGCGCATCCTGCCGCAGCGCAGTACAAACCCGGCTCTATTCGGTGAGCGGCTTCGGCCTTGCCGGTCCACCGCCGGCACCACAGGTTCCTGGGTGGGTTCCCCTGCGCACCGGAAAAGTACGCGATCTCTACACAAATGATTCCGGTGAAATTCTTCTTGTCGCATCAGATCGCATCAGCGCATTCGATTGGGTGCTTCCAACAACAATTCCAGATAAAGGTGCAATTCTTACCCAGCTCTCACTCTTCTGGTTTGAATTACTCGAAGACATTATCGGCAATCACATCATTAGCGATGATGTTCCTGATGTTGTTCGCGACCGAGCAGTTATCGTGAAGCCACTAAAAATGTTTGAGATTGAATGTGTCGCACGCGGCTATCTCACAGGAAGCGGACTGAAGGAATATCAAGTAGATAAGAAAGTCTGCGGGATCGAACTCCCTGATGGCCTTGTCGATGGATCACAGCTACCAACACCGATCTTCACCCCGGCAACGAAGGCGGCCATTGGCGATCACGACATCAATATAGATTTCGATGCAGCCGCTGCCATCGTTGGAAAAGATCATGCAGAAGCGCTTCGCCAATACACACTCAAGCTCTATTCAGAGGCGGCTGACTTTGCTTCCTCGCGCGGAATTATTTTGGCCGACACTAAATTCGAATTCGGAATCGATGCCAGCGGTGAGATCACCCTCGGAGATGAAGCGCTGACGCCTGATTCTTCACGCTTCTGGGATGCAGCCAACCCTGGCGCATCATTTGATAAGCAATTTGTCCGCGATTACCTCACGTCATCAGGTTGGGATAAGAAGAGCCCGCCACCAGAATTGCCCGCAGAGATCATCGAGAAAACTGCGCAGCGATACCACCAGGCATATTTCACAATCACCGGCAGTAAGTTCTAAGGGGAAGCACAATGGCGATCATCGTTGTAGAAGTAATGCTCAAGCCAGAAATTTTGGATCCACAAGGCGTCGCAGTAGGTGCCGCCCTTCCCCGACTTGGATTCACCTTCGCAAAGAGTGTGCGCCAAGGTAAGCGATTTGAAATTGAAATCGAAGGAACTCCAACGGCAGCACAGATGGCAGATATTGAAAAAGCTGCAGCAACACTTCTTGCCAACCCTGTTATTGAAACTTATGTAGTCACGGTGCAGGCATGAAGGTAGGTGTCATCACTTTTCCTGGCACACTCGATGATCGAGATGCGCTACGTGCGGCTTCCGTTGCCGGAACAACTGCAATTTCGCTTTGGCACGATGATGCTGATCTCAAAGGTGTAGATGCTGTGATCTTGCCTGGTGGATTTTCCTACGGTGATTATTTACGTTGTGGTGCTATTAGTCGCTTTGCTCCAGTAATGACAAAAGTTATTGATGCCGCCAATGGCGGAATGCCTTTACTTGGAATTTGCAATGGTTTTCAGGTTCTCTGCGAAGCACACCTATTACCTGGTGCGCTGACTCGCAATAAAGATCTTCACTTTCTCTGTCGTGATCAGAAGTTAGTTATTGAGAATAACTCCACCGCTTGGACCTCTAATTACGCAAAAGGTCAAGAGATTGTTATTCCACTTAAAAATGGTGAAGGCTCCTTTCAATGTGATGATCAGACGTTGGCGATGCTTGAGGGCGAAGGGCGGATTGTTGCTCGCTATGTTGGTGAAAATCCCAACGGATCACGAAATCTCATTGCAGGCATCACTAATGAGCGTGGAAACATCGTTGGTTTAATGCCCCACCCAGAGCACGCAATTGAAACTCTTACAGGTCCAAGCACTGATGGACTTGGGTTCTTCACCTCTGTCTTGAAGGCGATGGTGAAGTAATGGCTTTAGATACCGTTGCAATTGCCACTGCAAACCCCGACACAACACAACCTTTTGCAGAACTTGGCCTTAAAGGTGATGAGTACGCGCGAATCAAAGAGATCTTAGGTCGCCGCCCAACATCTTCAGAGCTAGCTATGTACTCAGTGATGTGGTCAGAGCATTGCTCATACAAGTCTTCCAAAGTTCACCTCAAACAATTTGGTGACAAGGCCGTTAAATCTGATGCACTTCTTGTTGGTATTGGTGAAAATGCAGGTGTTGTCGATGTCGGACAAGGGTATGCAGTAACTTTTAAAATTGAGTCACATAACCACCCATCATTTATTGAGCCATATCAAGGTGCTGCAACCGGTGTCGGTGGAATTGTCCGCGATATTTTGACGATGGGCGCACGACCAATTGCTGTGATGGATCCACTTCGTTTCGGACCTGCAGATGCACCTGATACTCGTCGAGTATTGCCAGGAGTTATTGCAGGTGTCGGTGGATATGGAAACTGTTTAGGACTTCCTAATATTGGCGGTGAAGTTGTCTTTGATGAAACTTACCTAGGTAATCCACTTGTTAACGCACTCTGTGTTGGCGTGATGAAACATAGCGACATTAAATTGGCCAAGGCTGCCGGAGCTGGAAATCTCGTTGTGCTCTACGGTGCTAAGACAGGTGGAGATGGAATCGGTGGAGTTTCGGTTTTGGCTTCAGAGACATTTGGAGCATCGGGACCCGCAAAGCGTCCTGCAGTACAAGTGGGCGATCCCTTTGTTGAGAAAGTTCTTATTGAATGTTCGCTGGAGATCTTTGCTGAAGATTTGGTCGTAGGCATCCAAGACCTTGGCGGGGCAGGCTTATCGTGCGCCACTAGCGAGCTAGCTTCAGGCGGCAGCGGGGGAATGAAGGTCGAGTTAGATCGCGTTCCACTACGCGATGCCACGCTCTCTCCAGAAGAGATTTTGATGTCAGAGTCGCAAGAACGTATGTGCGCAATTGTTGAACCAAGCAAGATTGATCGCTTTCTTGAAATCTGTAAGAAGTGGGATGTGACAGTCACCGTTATTGGTGAAGTGACAGATGGCGATCGTCTTGAAATTACATGGCATGGCGAATTAATTGTTGATGTCCCTCCACGTACCGTGGCACATGAAGGTCCGGTTTACTCTCGCCACCTTGCTGAGCCGGCATACATCGCGCGCGTCAACGCCGAAGTGATTAGCCCCGTAATTCCAAAGACTGCGCAAGAGATTAAAGATGCAATCTTATTGATGGCAGCAACACCTAACTTGGCTGACAAAAGTTGGGTCACCAATCAATATGATCGATATGTACAAGGCAATACCGTGCAATCACAACCTGATGATTCTGGAATGGTTCGCATCGATGAGAAGACACACCTTGGTGTTGCAGTAGCCACAGATGCCAATGCGAATTGGTCTTACTTAAATCCCTATGAAGGCGCAAAGCTTGCTTTGGCTGAAGCTGCACGAAATATCGCAACAGCTGGTGCGATTCCACTGGCAGTAACTAATTGTCTTAACTTTGGATCACCTGAAGATCCAGGCGTGATGTGGCAATTTGCAGAGACTGTGCGCGGACTTGCAGATGGATGTCTTGAGATGGGACTTCCCGTTACAGGTGGCAATGTTTCGTTCTATAACCAGACCGGAGAAGTTGCAATCTTGCCAACACCTGTCATTGGTGTTCTTGGTGTGATCGATGATGTACGTACTCGCACACCAATGAGTTTTGATCGTGCCGGACTTGAGCTCTATTTAATTGGTGCAAGTGATGAGAACTTCTCTGGTTCTGAATGGGCTTATCTGCACGGTATGCGTGGGGGACAAGCGCCAATCGCTGATTTGCAGCGTGAAATGAGCCTTATCAAGCTATTAGTAAAGGGTCGCACCGAGAAGATATTTACCGCAGCCCATGATTTAAGCCAAGGCGGACTTACAGCAACACTGACCGAAATGGTTCTGCGCCACAACGTTGGAGCAACGATTACTCTCGAAAATGCTGGGATGAATCTACTTGTTGAGACTCCTGGTCGCGTTGTTGTTGCAATTGAAGCATCGAAAGTGGCGGCGCTAAAAGCCGCAACCGGAGATATTCCGTTGAATCACCTTGGTACTACAGGCGGAGATGCACTTGTTGTTAATGATGTTGAGATTTCACTTGCTGAACTTCGCACCGCACATACATCTACCTTCCAGAAACTATTTGGATAAGAAATGCGCGATCCCATCATCCTCGAACAAGTAAAGGCATCATTGGCAGAACTTGTCCGCCTTTCACCTGGTCGTGCGATCGAAGTACGGATTCCCCCATATGCAGCTGTGCAGTGTGGTGAAGGTCCAACGCACACTCGAGGTACGCCGCCGAATGTGATTGAGATGGATGCAGATACGTGGTTAGCGCTTGTACAAGGTGAAAAGAATTGGGCAGATGCTCTCGATGAAGGTTTGATTAACGCTTCCGGCGCGCGCGCCGATCTCTCTGCACTTCTACCCATGCAGAATAGGATTTCCTCATGAGCCGCCGTCCCGATGGATTACTCAGTCACAACTATCCAGGTGATGATAAAGGCCCACAAGATGCATGTGGCGTCTTCGGTGTCTGGGCTCCGGACGAAGAAGTTGCAAAGCTAACCTTCTATGGTCTCTATGCCTTGCAACACCGTGGAACAGAGTCAGCCGGAATCGCAACATCAGATGGTGATCGCATTGTTGTCTTTAAGGATATGGGTCTTGTCTCACAAGTATTTACTGAATCAGATTTGGCGACACTTCCTGGAGATCTTGCTATCGGCCACACGCGATACAGCACCACGGGATCAAGCACCTGGGTTAATGCCCAGCCGACCCTGCGCCCAACTAAGTACGGAACACTGGCTTTAGCCCACAATGGCAACCTCACCAATACTGGCGATCTCGCCGAAATGGTCGCAAAACTTGAACCGCCCACAAAGAATGAGGGTGGTGCAACAACTGATACTGAGATCATGACGGCATTGATTGGCCTGCAGCATGAGAAAAATGTTGAAGCTAGCGCGCTAGCTGTATTGCCTTTACTAGAAGGTGCTTTCTCACTGGTCTTCATGGATGAACGCACTTTGTACGCTGCACGTGATCGCCATGGTGTTCGCCCACTTGTTATTGGAAAACTTGAACGAGGCTGGGTTGTCGCTTCCGAGTCAGCTGCCCTAGACATTGTTGGTGCTGCATTTGTCCGCGAAGTTGAACCTGGTGAATTCTTGATTATCAATGAAGATGGAATTTGTTCGCAGATGTGGGCTGTGCCCGAACCCAAAGGGTGCATCTTTGAATATGTCTATCTTGCGCGCCCAGATACTTCGATTGCCGGACAGAGCGTCCATGCAACACGTGTACGCATCGGAAAGAAACTTGCCATTGAAGCGCCAGTTAAAGCAGATCTGGTAATTCCAGTCCCTGAATCAGGAACACCGGCAGCAATTGGTTATGCCCAAGAATCTGGAATTCCATACGGTCTTGGATTAGTAAAAAATTCCTACGTTGGCCGTACATTTATTCAACCATCACAGACAATTAGACAACTCGGTATTCGCCTAAAGCTCAATCCTTTACGCGAAATTATCGAAGGCAAGCGAATAGTTGTTGTCGATGACTCAATTGTGCGCGGAAATACTCAGCGCGCCATTGTTCGCATGTTGCGCGAGGCAGGGGCGCTTGAAATTCACGTGCGCATTTCAAGTCCACCGGTGAAGTGGCCATGTTTCTACGGCATTGACTTTGCAACGCGTGCAGAGCTGATCGCCAGTGGACTAGAAGTTGAAGAGATTCGCAGATCTATTGGTGCCGATTCGTTGGGTTATGTCAGCGCTGAAGGGCTGATCGATGCCACTCACATAGCGGCCGAAAAGCTATGTACAGCATGCTTTACAGGCAAATATCCGATCGCTATCCCGACCGATCTTTCAGACGGTAAATTGCGCCTTGAGATATTGGATCAAAACCCATGAGCACATATAAAGATGCAGGCGTAGATATCGATGCTGGCGATCGCGCTGTTGAATTAATGAAGGCATCGATTGCAAAGGCATCTCGCAAAGAAGTAATAGGTGGCATCGGTGGATTCGCTGGTCTCTTTGATGCCAGCGCGATGAAGTCAATGCGACAACCACTTCTTGCAACCTCGACAGATGGCGTTGGTACAAAGACAGAGATTGCACGCATTCTTGGTAAGTACGACACCATCGGCGAAGATCTGGTTGCCATGGTTGTCGATGACTTAGTTGTCTGCGGCGCAGAACCTCTCTTTATGACAGATTACATCGCTGTTGGAAAAGTAATTCCAGAACGGATCGCAGCAATCGTTGCCGGAATCGCACGCGGTTGTGAAAAAGCGGGCACCGCACTTGTTGGTGGCGAAACTGCCGAACACCCAGGGCTACTGGGTGAAGATGAATTTGATATCGCAGGTGCAGCTACCGGTGTTGTTGATGCGCACCTTCAACTCGGTGCCCATCGTGTTAAGTCCGGCGATCTCCTTATCGCGATGCCAGCATCAGGTATTCACGCAAATGGGTTTTCTTTGGTACGCCACATCATTGCAACTCATAAAATTGATATCACCGCACACAGCGCAGATTTTGGTCGCACACTTGGTGAAGTTTTACTGACGCCGACTGAGATTTACGCACTTGATTGTTTGGCACTGATCAGAAGTCTCAAAGAAAACTTGCGCACCTTTTCGCACATCACAGGTGGGGGACTTGCCGATAACACCGCTCGTGTAATTCCAGATGGCCTCACTGCCACATACGATCGCGCTACCTGGTCACTGCCTCACGAGATGCAATACCTGGCAGAGATCGCCAAGGTTCCGCAGGCAGATATGGAACGCACCTGGAACGCCGGAATCGGTATGGTCGCCATCGTCGATCCAGGCGTAGCCGAGCTCACCATTGCCTCATTGTCCGCTCGTGGCATGAAAGCCTGGGTCGCAGGAGAGGTCAAAGCCACCCCCGGCACGCGTGGATCTGCCGCTTTGGCCGGGACCTACAAATCGCGCTAAAGTGCGCCCACGCAGATAAAAGCTATTGGTAAGGAGGCCGCCCCATGGGTAGAGGCCGTGCAAAAGCTAAACAGACAAAAGTAGCCCGCGATCTCAAGTACAACTCACAAGAGATGGATCTTGATCGCCTGGCTAAAGAACTTCATGGTGATACACCAGCAACTGATAGCCGTGATGATGACGATCCCTTCGCCGAAGGCAATTACATCCCTCGTGCGTAATTAGCGTAACTAGCGCGAGCCACAATGCTTCCAACACCTTACGTTGCATCACTGCGCGTATTTGAACCGCTTGAAGCATTTGATCCCGTCGATCGACTCCGTTGGCAATCACTTTCTGCCGATCACAATTCGCGTGAAGAAGAACAACGACTTGCACTTGAGCGCGTCATATTTCCACAACCACCTAATGCGCGGCCAGATGGTGCGCACATTCTGGACCTCGATGGCGCTCGCTATATCTGTCCATGGTCAACTGCAACACGATGTTGGGCTGCGCTCGAAAGTTTCAAAGGGCAATTTCCGCCACCACTGTCTCACTTCTTTATTTCACCTGCACTCGAAGAAGTAATTGCTAGCGGAATGGATTTTGCGGATGAACTTGTACCGCATACCTTAAGTGAAACATGGGTAATCCCACCGCGATGGTTCTCGATTTTTACACCGAATGAACGCGAAATTGGAAGCGATCAGAACGGACCATTTTCTAGAGCACGCACCACAATTGCACTTGCGAAAGCGCGTACTGAGAAAGCTCACGAAACAGTTGTGGGTGCATTTGGCATTGGACCGGTCGAACAAGAGATTGAAAATCTACTTGAATGGCTTGAGATATTTCATCCTGAATCACTCATCGAACTTGATTACGGCGGACTTGCTGGATATTTATCTACAGCGCTAACAAATGAAGGCGAAGATGGACTTGTCGCGGATACCTCGATTGAGGATGTACTCAGCTCCCTTGAAGGGCTAGCTGCAGCAGATGGCGCAGTTGCTGGTCGCGGATACGAGCGACTTGTGCGTCGCTGGCGTAGCGTGCAGGCGTACGAGACTGCTTTCTAACTGGCCTGCATCTTGCCAAGACCCCTTTAAGACGGGGATACTTCGGTGCATTGCGGGGCAAATCGGACATGATTTATCCGCCGTTTTAAACGAAAATTCTAAGGAGAGCAATGAGTCGTCTACCTGATGCTGAAGTTCTCCTGACTCCACGCGAAGTTGCCGATTTATTTGGCGTAGATCCAAAGACTGTTACACGGTGGGCGAAGGCAGGAAAGCTCACTTCAATTCGCACACTTGGTGGACATCGTCGTTATCGCAAATCAGAAGTTGATGATCTTCGCGCAAATTATTTTAAGGCTCAGTAATTTTAGGTTCTTGTTATGAGTGATATCTCCTTCAGTAAATACCTACTTCTTGGCGCGTTGACATTTGTTTTTGTCGGTCTTCTCACCCCGATTATGCGAAAGATCGCTCTCTCTGTTGGCGCAGTTGATGCACCAAATCTCGAACGCAAAGTTCAGAAAGAACCAGTTCCATATTTAGGTGGAGTTGCAATTGCCATCGGTGTTGTGGGTGCTTCTTACGCAGCGTTGTTGGCAGAAGATTTCACGATGGAAAATTTCCGCCTGGCAAGTTTTGTATTAGTCCCAGCAATTGCAATCTCTGCCATGGGTTTGATCGATGATCTCAAAGGCCTACAACCATGGCCGCGTCTAATCGCACAGACTTTTACCGGAGTCATCGTCGCAGTAATTTTGACAGTGACAGACACCATGGGTGTTGCCTTCGGTAACACCTTCCTGAATTACACAATCTCAGTCTTATGGATTGTCGGCGTCTGTAACTCCATTAACTTCTTTGATAACCATGATGGTGGTGCTGCAGGTACCGTCGCCGTGATCTCACTCTTTCTATTTTTTATCGCTTTTGATCGCCAACAGATTCTGGTCAGCGCACTTGCGATTGTTACAGCAGGTGCAACAGCTGGTTTTCTCATCTGGAACCGCCATCCAGCGAAGATCTACATGGGAGATGCTGGCGCGCTCTTCCTGGGAATCATCATTTCAGTACTGACTATTCGCCTAAGCCCAGGGATCCTTCCGCAAGAGAAATCATTTGCGATTCCAGCGCTATTAATGGCAACACCGATTTTGGATACAACCGTTGCTGTGATCTCACGATTACATCGCGGAATCTCTCCATTTCAGGGTGGACGTGACCATCTCTCACACCGTTTGATGCGCGTTGGTCTGTCTCGCAAAGTCACAGCGCTGACGCTTTGGGCGATGGCTGCCTTCTATGGAGCGATGGCTTATGCGGTCTACACCTGGCCAGATTCTTTAGGGTGGCAATTAATTACTGTTGCAGCGATTGCGTGGGTAGCCAAACTGACGTTTTTCTTAAGAATTCCATCTGAGGGGTAGACTTCACACATGGCTAAAGATGAGAACCCAATTGATGATGTTAAAGCGAAGATGGCTGCTGCCCTAGAGGCGAAGAAAAATAAAGGCGGTCGTCCTGGATCATCAGGTGGCGCAAGCGGAGGATCAAAGATCCGCGGCGGTCAACGCAGTGGTGGTGCACCACAAGTGCAACGCAAAGCAGGACCATCTGGTTCTGGCTCTGCTGGCTAATTCAATTTAGCAAAATACATTTCTGCAAGTAAAAAAATCTGCGTGGCTCGGGACAGGATCGAACTGTCGACCTCACGATTTTCAGTCGCGCGCTCGTACCAACTGAGCTACCGAGCCAATATTTAGTTGTGATCGTGCACTTTCGCATACCTTCGTAAAAGGTAAAAAGTAGAGAGTGTGTGGACACTCTCTACTCGCGACCCAGACGGGACTTGAACCCGCGACCTCCGCCGTGACAGGGCGGCGCGCTAACCAACTGCGCTACTGGGCCTTTCCAAGGAAGCAAGAGCTTTGCGAATCAAATCGCACTCTGCTCATCTCCTCCTACCTTTTCAGGTAGATGAGGAAGCAGAGAACTGCTTACTTCTTCGTGCCCCCAACGGGATTCGAACCCGTGTTACCGCCGTGAAAGGGCGATGTCCTAGGCCCCTAGACGATGGGGACGTTAAAGGCTGGCCTATCGTACCCGTGGATAAGTCCTAAGACCAAAACGAGATTTATTGCTCGATATCTACTGAGAATTCTCGCTTATTTCGAAGGGCCAATAGCGAGCTTGTGACAAGGGCGGCACCCGCTGCAAAGAGTCCGAGGGCAGCACCTAAAGATCCACCCAAAGTTTCTGCAACAAATTCACCAACACCAACAGTTGTTGTTAGTACGGCCGCCAATACCAATGGCCATGCATGCACGCGAAGGTAGAGCCAAGCAGTTCCGCCGGCAACGGCGATCATTGAAAGATACGAAAGCCAATGTTCTGCATCGATGAAGAGAACTTGAGTTGCGATAAAGAGTGTTCCACCGCCAAAGAGATACCCAAGAATTCCATCAAGATATTTTCTATATGTGAAGAAGGTCCAAGCGCCACCTAAAACCAGGAAGTATGCCCCGATATAGATCGCCATTTCAGATCCATCTGGAGTCAGATCAGATAGCGCCATGATTCCCGTGATGAATATGTATCCAAAAAGAATTACGTGACCTACAAAAGTTTGGACTATGTAATACCCAGTTAAGGCAATTGCGGTTCCTGCCAAAAAGGCAATAGTGGGTGTATCACGATTGGAATCTAAAATTGCCAGAGTTCCGGTCGTACTTCCCGCAGCTAATCCAAAGAGCAATCCTGCTAAGCGAGATTTCACTGCCGTACTTGTTCCGACAAAGGTTCCTAGCGCAAAGAGAGTAATCGCAAGTGCACCAAAGAGGATTCCACGCTGTAGTTCTGTAAAAGCCACCCATTGGCGGGCAGTAACAATCGTTACTGCGATGACAACAAATGCACCGCCGAGATAGCCAGCAATTTCAGCTAAAACACTTTTTCGGGAATCAGATGGTTCTTCTGTTGATTCGTATTGAGTGCGAACCAGATCAGCTTGATCAGCGCTCAAAGACCCGTCATGTACGAGCGCATTGAGTGCCGCATCAAGCTTTCTGGTATCTGCCATGAATTAGATCAAGCTCCAACGAATTGTGATCGAGACCGTAACATCTTGGTTTCCAAGATCGATCTCAGTTGCTCCAGAATCTGCAGCCTTTGCAACACCCATGATCGGCGTATATGACACTGGGCTTGAATTCTCAACAAGGTATGTCACTTTGCCGAGCTTTACTCCAAGCAGAGTTGCATATGACTTTGCCTTTGCGCGAGCATTCGCAACTGCTGCAGCGCGTGCCGATGCTGTTGCTTTCGCTGAATCAAGTACAAACGGTGTTGCACCTTGAATCTGCACATCATCTCCAGCAGCTGCGACTACATCATCTACGACTGCACCTGCACTTGCTGCGTTGCGGACAATGACTTCAAAGCTCTGGGATGCTCGGTAGCCAATCTGCACTGAACCTTTGTCTTGTGTGTAGTTGTATTCAGGATAGACAGAGATGCTCGTTGTTTTAATATCTTTTGTTGCAATCTTCTTGGCAACAAGTGCCGCACGCACCTTTGCAGCAGCCGTTGAAGTCTTTGACAACGCTTGCGCGCTGGTACCGGCTACGAGTGAGACTGAAGCATTGATACGCACTGCATCAGGAGTTACCTGTACGACGCCCTCAGCATTAACGGTGACATAGCGCGCTGGAGTTGCAGCCGATGCTGGCAAGGCAAAGGATGCTGCTGCGACAAGTGCGACTACTGGGATTGCGATGTATTTCTTTGTAAGTTTCATAAGATTAGTATCGCACTTCTTTATAACGTTTATCTGTGTAGCAACTGATACAACTCTGTGTGATCTGCACACATTTTTTCTAGCGAGAAATAACGACTGGTCCTTTCTTGCCCTGCTTTACCCATAATTTCACGCAAAACAGGGTCAATCGCTAGCTTCTGCAGCGCATCTGCCAAGGCTGTAGGCTCACTATCGACCAGGTAGCCATTTACTTCATGGACGACGATGTCGCCGATAGAACCAACGCCAGTAGCCACAATCGGGAGTGATGCCTGAGCTGCTTGAATCAAAGTCAGCGGAATACCTTCATTATCGCTAGTCAAAATGGCGATATCACTTGCTGCAAAAAGTGCGCCAATGTCTTTGCGCCATCCCAAGAATGTGACAGGTAGATCGCGTCGTTCCGCGTCATTCTTTGTAGCCTCAAAGAGATCACCCTCACCAGCAACGATAAACTTCACAGGAAGATTGCGTGCCTTGATTTCAGCAGCAGTATTAAGTAATCGATCTGGTCTTTTAATACCTGTCATTCGCCCCACATACGCCACATATACATCACCAGCACCCATCTCAAATTGCTGGCGGGCAACATCTTTCGAAATCTTCTTTGGCTCAACTAGACCTGGAAAGAAGACGCGATATTGATCAGCTTTACCAATACCTGCTGCCAACAGATCATCCTTCACTTGATTGCCGACTGCGACCAAAACATCAGTCCGCTTAGCCAAGAACTTTTCGATCGCAATCACAAGCTTTACTTTCCACCCGCTGAAATACCCATGCAGGAGATGTCCATGAAAGGTATGTACTCGCTTTGCTTTACGCCCCGCCAAGATTGCAGCTAATCGACCCAGTACGCCAGCTTTTGCAGTGTGGGTATGGATGACATCTGGTGCAATCTTTTTGATCATCGCAACGAGTGCGAAGAAGGCTCGAATATCTGAAACCAATGAAACCGAGCGCCCGAGGCCAGCAATTCGTGTTGCCTTGATATCTGTTGCAACTGTCTCCAAATAATCGGCCTCATCAGAATCGCAATAACCTGTAATCAGAACCTGTTCGACCTTTGAAGCATCGATGCTGCGCATTAAATCGGCGACGATGACGGCAGGACCACCCACATTCATGCGGGCAATGATCTGTAAGACCCTCACCGGTTGCTTTGCCATGTGGTTATCTTCTCGCAAAAGCAGGGATAATTGCGCACATGAGCGATAGCCAATTCGTATCCCGCTGCACAGCAGATGCGATGAATAACGCTGCGACCTCTCTATTAGCAGGCCACCTAGTGGCATTTCCTACCGAGACTGTCTATGGCCTTGGCGCTGATGCATCCAACGCCGATGCTGTGGCGAAGATTTATCTCGCCAAAGGACGCCCTGCAGATCATCCATTAATAGTTCACATCTCGGCTATGGATGGAATTGGATTTTGGGCCAATGAGATTCCGGAATATGCAATTGCACTCGCTCGTAATTTTTGGCCTGGACCAATGACACTCATCCTTCAACGATCAGAGGCTGCTGGTGATTTCATTACTGGGGGACAGGACACAGTGGGACTACGAGTACCTGATCACGTCGTTGCACTGGCACTACTTGATTCAGCCAAAAAAATTGGCGTACATGGGATTGCAGCTCCTAGCGCCAATCGATTCGGACATGTCTCACCGACAACAGCCGAAGCGGTTCTCGAAGAACTCAGTGATTACTTAAGCCCTGAAGATGTAATCCTCGATGGTGGCCCATCACAAGTGGGCGTTGAATCAACCATCATTGATTGCACCGGTAGTAACCCACACATACTTCGCCCTGGCGCGATTACGCAGGCAATGATCGAAGAAGTTACCGGACTCAAAGTCACTGAAGCACAATCTGAAATTCGCGTAAGCGGCTCACTTGAAAATCATTACGCCCCAAAAGCCACCGTTGTGCTTGATACAGAGCCACAACCTGGTCATGGATACATTGCAATGAGCGATACGAAAACGCCGGTAGGAGTTATACGTTTAGCGGCACCAGAAACAATTGAAGAATATGCACGCATACTTTATGCAGCGCTTCGCGAAGGTGATTTGCAAAAGCTCGTACGTATCTGCGTCGATCAACCTCAGGGGGATGGCCTTGCTGTCGCAATCTGTGACCGCTTGCAGCGCGCTTCCCGAGGGCGCTAGAACCACTAAAACTCCGCTAGAATCTGCCAGCATTTAGTTGCAGTGGGGCCTATAGCTCAGTCGGTAGAGCAACGGACTTTTAATCCGTGGGTCGACGGTTCGAGCCCGTCTGGGCCCACACAGAATTAATCAACTACTCCGCTATCATCGCCCCGTGAAGAGATCTTCGGTTTTTCTAGTCGTCGTCACACTCTCAATTTTTTTGACACTCTCTTCAACATCTGCAGCAACTAAAAATATCGAAGGATCTAGTTGCAAGCTTTCTGGGTTGCAACAACTTCAGGATCGGGATCTCTACTCCTGTGTAAAAGTAAAGAATAAGTTAGTCTGGAAATTAACCGATGACAACACTTCCTCTTTCGCCCCATATCCAATAAGCGGTCCTACTTGGCAAGAACTTGCAGATATTCGTGACGCCGCAGCAAAAGTGGCAGCAGAGATATTGGCTAAGCAAGCGGCAGAGTTAAGAGCACAACAAGAAGCGGAGGCTAAAGCGGCAGCAGATGCTAAAGCGGCTAAAGCGGCAGCAGAGCTGCCAAAAGTTTCTGGATTAGTGATCGGCAAACTCTTATGGAGCGATGAATTTTTGGGAGAGCAAGGCTCAACCATCGATTCTAAAAATTGGAGTGCACGAAACTGCCATAGGGTCCCTACGGGGATGGGTGGCGGTGCTTGTTTTGATAGTGAAGTTGTTTACTACGCACCATCGGCGATAAAACTTGATGGAAGTAACGATGGGGCAGCGGTCATTTCTACAACCCGTATCACTGGTGCACTACCGAGCGATGCTGGGTCTTGTTTGACTGCCTATTGTGGCTTCGTGAGTGGACGATTTGATACTCATGGCAAATTGGCATTTAAATACGGATTTATCGAAGCTCGGATAAAGATGCCAGAAGGTAGCGGAAACCACCCTGCCTTCTGGATGCTTGGTGACAACATAAATCAGGTGGGTTGGCCAAACTCTGGCGAGATGGATATTTCAGAGATTCGTGGGAATCAACCATCTATTGCCACATCAGCAACTCATTTTTCGACAACACCCACACTCTCCCCAAATACGTGCTGCTGGAATCATAAATACAAAGTTAATGATTTAAATGTTGGGGTAGATTTATCTGCCGGATATCACTTATACGCAATTGCTTGGATGCCTGATTCAGTTTCATACTATGTTGACAATCGATTGATCTCCACAACAACTCCATCGATGCTAAATGGCACTTGGAGCTTTAATGATAAGTTCTTTTTGATTCTTAACAACGCAGTCAACGCCGGATTTAGTGGGTCTTGGCAGAACCTGCAGTCGTCAAAAATGAGTATCGATTGGGTTCGCAGTTACCAAGTCAATGGTTACGGAGAAGTCTTTAAGCAATAAAAAATCCCGGCACCCTTGTGGGCACCGGGATCTCTTATTTGAGAATTATTACTTCTTCTTATAGCCAGCTGGGCACTTTGGATTTACCGCCGTTACCTTCTTAGTTATTTTACCCTTAATGCATGTAATAGATGTCGCTTTAATTGGCGCCGCATAGATATCAAATGTCACAAGGTCAACATCTGATTCTTTGTCTCCATAGCCAGGAATGACTGGCTTGAAGGTTCCGTAAAGGCGAACCTTTGGCGCTGGTGCATTTGGGGTTGCAGGTTTTGCCTCAGTTCCCTTTGTATCTGTGTTCTTGATTATAAAGGTAACTTCACCCATAGCATTTGTTGTTCCCTTCAAATCCGCACCTGATGCAGGATCTGATGCTGGCGCAGTGATTTTTGTGCTTCCGGATAACCAGTTGGCCTTTGATCCACTGTACGGAGAATTCACTTGCAGGATAACTTCTTTATTTGCAAGTGGTTTCGTACCATCAGAGGTAACGAGGTACTTAAGGGTCAAAGTGGTTCCCGCTGCTATATATGTGTAATACGCACGAACCTTAGCTGAGTAATACTGCGCAATATCACCTGTTGTTTCAACACTGTTTGATGGACCAAATGCAGGGGAGACCAGACGCATTGCTGGCAGTGCAGCTGGTGCCGTGACTGTAGGTGTTGGGGTTGGAGTAGCAGTTGGGGTTGGAGTAGCAGTTGGGGTAGCTGTAGGTGTTGGAGTGACCGCAGCAGGAATAGTCGCTGCAGGGGCTTTTGTAATATCAAACGTCAAGAGATCCGTGACTTGTTGCATGTCAGTTAAGCCATCGATAATTAGTTTCATGTTTCCATAGACACGACCTGTTAAGGCACGTGGTTGTGTTTCTGAAGCTGGAATCGCCATTGCAGAATCAGGGGTATTTGTATTCTTAATTGTGAATGAAACTTTTCCTGAAGCGTCAGTCTTTCCTGCAATCATCAAACCGTATCCAGTTGCCGAATCAGTTGAAGCACCAGCGGCTTTGCCGTTTACTTCCCAGGTTGCCTTTGATCCACTGTATGGAGCATTAACCATGAACGAGACGGCCTTATCTGCTGCTGGGGTTGTCCCATCAATCGTTACTAGGTAAGTAATTGTGATTGTCGATCCAGCGCCAACATATTTGAAGAAGCTGCGGCCTCCTGCTGCGTAGTACTGACCGAGACCGTCTGATGCAAAGGTTTCATTTGCAGCGTTAAAGTCAGGGGATACATAGCGGATTGTTGGCAGACCCGCTGCTTGAGAGGAGCTGTGCCCAATCAGTCCACCGGTGAGCAGGAGCGAAAGCACCGCAACCCCGCTAGTTAACTTGTGTGTAATTGACATGCGCTTCACTTCCTTTTTCTTATTCCTAATGGATTAACCTTTAAGTACTTTTCCAACGCCATTTATAGAGTAATACCTAATGTAATCTACAGATAATTGTGCTTGATTCAGTGTTGGGTCTATGTACTCGCCAGCATATGTGCCACCCATAGCAAGGTTTAAAATCAAAAAGAACTTTTGGTTGTATACCCATCCGCGTGAACCAGTGTCGGCGGATGTGTATGTGCCCGTGACTCTGCCATCAACAATGAAAGTTAAAGAGTTCTTTTTCCACTCAAGTGCAAAGGTGTGAAAACCCTCTGACAATGGCGGGCCGCTTAAGAAGCGAGCACCCAATCCAGAACCCTGCGGGGTAGTTGGTCCGTGAATTGCAGAAGTGGATTGATCAGGAATATCTCCGCGAAACTCCATGATGTCGATCTCTCCGCACTCTGGCCATGGGACACCATCAAGTAAATCTCCGCCAAGCATCCAGAATGCTGGCCATGTGCCAATGCCTTCCGGCATTTTTATGCGAGCTTCAATTCGGCCGTACTGAAAACTAAGTTTGCGTGCGGTTTTTAATCTGGCACTCGTAAATTGACATTCAGAGCATCGGTTCAGGATGTCTTCTGTTCCTGGGACTTCGCTTACCTGCTCAGCGTATTCATTCGAAATTCTGTTGGCGGTGATAACTAAACGACCAGCTCCATCCATCGATGCGTTGGCAGCTTTGTCGGTGTAGTACTGGCGTTCAGAATTACCCCAGCCACCACCACCTATTTCACGGATCCATGTCTTTGAAGATGGCAGAGACCCTTTTTTGCCATTGAACTCATCTGACCATAAAAGCTTCAGTGTTTTCTTTGGGGCGGCATCGGCCACTGGGCTGACGGCAGAGGTAAGGGCAAATGAGAGCGCAACCAGAAGACTGGTGGGTGCCAGAAGTACTTTTCTCTTGGCCATCGGCGGATCCTCTCGTTATCAAATTTTAACCCAAAATCCCTTGTGCCAAATAGCAATAAAGGCTTAGATAGCGTACCTTGAAACCGCTTTCATGGAAACCTATTTTTAGCAATTTATTCTCATAAGTTTTGAGGATTTAATGCAGCCGTCTACGCATTAGCACTACCGAGAGAAGGAATATTATGAAAAGGTCAATCGCTTCGAAAACCCTGATTGGTGCCTTCATTTGTGCATCTGTCACAGCAGGATTACTGACTGTTCCGGCTAAAGCTGCCGAACAGATCACACTCACGATTTGGACCTTCGGCGAAGTTATTCAGCCTGGACTGCAACGTGAATATCAGAAGCTCCACCCAGAAGTAAAAATCATTCCGATCAAGAACGATGTTGATCCTCTCCATCAAAAAACAATTCTCTCCTGCCAGACAGGTGGACCTGCTGACATCATCGCCTTTGAGACTCCTTACTCGGGCTATTGGCGCACAGGAAATCGTCCGAATTGTTTCCAAGACTTACGTGAAATGAAAACTTCAAGTACTAATGCCGCAGCGGGCGTCGTGGCAGGACAGAGTGCACTCGATATCAAGAAAAATTATCTAGCATGGCGCTGGGAGCAAGGTGTTGCATTCAATGACAGCGTTATCGGAATTCCAACAGATGTCGGCGGGTTACAGGTTGCCTACAGAACAGACTTATTTAAGAAGGCAGGATTGCCAACCGATCGTGCTGCTGTGAGCAAATTGTGGCCAACGTGGGATAAATTCATCGCTACTGGCCAGAAGTATGTTTCTAAATTGACTCCTGCTGAAAAGAAGGCAGGCAAGGCCTTTATCGATGATGCCGGCTCAATTTATGCCGCAGTCATGAATCAAGGCACTGTTAAGTACTATCAACCGAACAACACTGATGCGGGCAAGCTTGTCTACAAGACAAATCCACAGATTAAGACAGCGTGGAATACCACTGTGAAGGCGATGAATTCTGGAATTGGCGCACGACTCGGCCAATTTACATCTGACTGGAATATCGGCATGAACAAGGGTGCGATGGCAACAATTTTGGCTCCAGCCTGGATGCTTGATTACATTAAGAAGCAAGCACCAGATACCAAAGGTAAATGGGACATTGCTGATCTACCCGTGGGTGGCGGAAATCAAGGTGGCACTCAGCTTGGTGTTACGAGTTATTCGAAAAATAAGCAGGCTGCCTATGACTTCCTCACTTGGTATCTAGCTCCTGAGCAACAACTCAAAGTCTTTAAGACTTACGGACTCTTCCCATCTACATCTGTTCTTTACGATGATGCCGCGCTACTTGAATACAAGGATGAATTCTTTAGCAACGCGCCAGTGGGTCAGATCTACACCAAGGGCGTTTTAAAGCTCCAGCCAATTTTTGAAGGAGAACTTCAGCGCAAAATTGATTCGACGTTCGGAGCTGGTCTGGGCCGAGTAGCTTCGAAGAAGATGACTTCGGAAAAGTCTTATGCTCTCGTAATCTCAGATATAGATAAACTCTTCAAGAATTGATGAGTCTCTCGGATGACGCAATTTAAGGCGAGTCAGGGGCGCAAAAATGCGCCCCTGACACCTTGGAAATCAAAGACAAAGAAACCGCTCCCGGGCGTTGGATCTCTCAACGGTAAGTGGGGCTATTTTGCTATTGCACCATTTTTTATAATCTTCTTTGTCTTTGGCGTTGCACCGGTCGTCTACTCAATTTATATTGCCTTCTTCAAGTGGGCTCCGATGGAAGACCCGGAGTTCAATGGTTTAAATAACTTTATATTCTTACTTCAAGACTCAGATTTCTGGATTGCGATTAGAAATACATTTAGCATTTGGGCGTTGTCAACTTTCCCACAGTTATTTATTGCAATTAGTCTGGCTGCGATACTTCGAAATAAGCGGCTTAAAGGAAAGTCTTTTTGGCGAACAATTCTCCTTGTTCCAAACATCACCTCAATTATTGCCATCACCATCGTATTCCAACAATTATTTGGCCGCGAATATGGACTCATCAACTTAATACTGGGATTGATTCCAGGAGTAGAAAATATCGATTTCATTGAAGGAGTAATACCGAGCCACATTCAAATTGCAACCATGATCACATGGCGCTGGGTGGGCTATAACATCTTGATATTTTTGGCATCCATGCTCGCGATTCCAGACGAGCTTTATGAATCAGCTTCGGTCGATGGTGCCAGCAAATGGCAACAATTTAGATACGTGACTCTGCCATCGCTGAAAAATACCATCACTTTTGTATTGATAGTCGGAACTATTGGAGGTCTGCAAGTATTTGCCGAGCCTCAGCAGTTAAACGCAGAAGGAGGATCTAGCAAGCAATTCCTTACGCTCACGCTATTCCTTTACAACCAAGCGTTTCTGAATAACAAATATGGCTATGCAGCAGCCATTGGTATTGCAATCACCATAATTGTTCTCATTATCTCGGCAGTAAATTTCCTGATTACGCGCAAGATTTCTGGCGAAGGTAGCCGATGACCGGGAATAAGGTAGTCGCGAAGAAAGCGGCACTAAAGCCTAAGAAAGCTGTTGCAAAAAAGGTTGCACCAAAGCATAAGAAATCTGTTGCAAAAAAGGCAGCCCCTAAGCGTAAGAAGGTAGCAGCTAAGAAGGCAGCCCCTAAGCGTAAGAAGGTAGCAGCTAAGAAGGCAGCCCCTAAGCGTAAGAAGGTAGCAGCTAAGCGTAAGAAGGTAGCAGCTAAGAAGGCAGCCCCTAAGCGTAAGAAGGTAGCAGCTAAGAAGGCAGCCCCTAAGCGTAAGAAGGTAGCAGCTAAGAAGGCAGCCCCTAAGCGTAAGAAGGCAGACCCTAAGCTAAAGAAAGTAGCAACCAAGAAAGCTGCTTCGCAACGCAAGAAAACAGTTGCTAAGAAAATTGCAGCACCAGTTGAAGTAAATTTTGGCGTACTCGAACCAATAGAAGCTCCTAAAAAAATCAAGCGCCATATCCCTAAGTGGCAGAAGACTTCAAAGCTTCATTATTTGATGCTCACATTAATTACTTTCCTATCTATATTTCCTTTCTACTGGATGTTTATCGTTTCATCTAATACTGATGCTGAAATTTCGAAGAGTCCACCTTCGCTAGTACCAGGACCTCGTTTTCTAGAGGTGGCCCAAAAAGTGTTAAACGCCGAGGGCGTTTATTTCTCTCAAGCGTTGATCAACACCTTCATAGTTGGTATAGCCATCGCCATTGCACAAGTTATTTTCTCCGCCATTGCAGGCTTCGCCTTTGCCAAGTTGAATTTTAAAGGTCGCCGCTTTTCAATTCTATTTGTCGTGGGAACAATGATGCTACCTAGCCAACTCGGCCTAGTTCCGCTCTTTATTCTGGTTAATAACTTGAAATTAGTTAATACTCTTTACGCTCTGATTGTCCCAGCACTCGTTACCGCTTTTGGTGTGTTTTGGATGAGACAGATCATTGATGCGCAGGTTCCTAATGAACTTCTTGAAGCAGCGAGCATCGATGGAGCCTCTGTGCCACGAATTTTTTGGAGTATTGTCATGCCGAGTATTCGCCAAAGCTCCTTTGTTTTAGGGCTATTTGCCTTTCTTGCAGCATGGAATGATTATTTGTGGCCAACGGTCGTTCTGCTCTCCCCAGAGAGATTTACGATTCAAGTCGCCTTGACTCAATTAAAGCCACTTCAGGGTATTGATTATTCACTCCAGATGGGCGGCGCTTTCTTGGCCACCGCTCCACTCATCATTCTCTTCATTTTCGTTGGAAAACGTCTAGTGAGTGGCGTTATGGACGGAGCGGTAAAAGGTTAATGAAAATGTTACATATCAACTACGAGAGAGAGTCACATACTATGTCGAAAGTAAAAACTGCAGGAACTGCTGTGTTGATGGCAGCTCTAGCCTTCTCACCACTTGCAATTACTTATTCAAACGCGGCAACTGGCGGGCCTCGCGACTCCTACATTTCTCTTCAGTCGCCTGTTCTTGATGCTACAAATACAAGCGATGCACTTAATAACCAGAGAATGGCAGATGGATGGGTAGCCAAGGGTTGGTTTGGTAGCGGATTAATCTTCCAGGTTTCTTTTGCTCCAGTGGGTTCAACAATCAATCTTACGTACAATGTTAAGAACAAAGCAGGAGCCGTTTTGCCATATATCCCAGTGAATCTTCGCATCAATAAGGGTTATAGCGAAGCAGCTTCTATTGTTGAAGTAGACGGAATTAAGACTAAAGGAATTGACCGACCACCATTTGATCAAGCTAATGTAATTCATCGTACCGATGCATTTGGAAACGTTACTTTCGCACTCAAAAATTTGGATTTGGAATCTTCTGGAGAGAAAGAGCCCGCATCTTTTACCTCAATACCAATTTTTAGCGATGACAAACTTGATCGACTCCACTCTCAAATGCTGCCTGAAGTCAATTCTGAGCAAGCAGATCACTCAGTAATCTCGGAGTTTCACTATTATGTACCGACGACAAAGATAGTTGTTCCTGCGACAAAACCATCAATTCTTCTCATTACTCCAAAACTCGATGCGACAAATTCAGTCACGAATGGTGCAACAGGCGTTAAGCAGGCTTATGCACCAGCAGGTGGAGATCTCGTCGTTGTCTACAAAGTAGTGGGAGACGATGGGAAAACTGCAGTTCCAGGTGTTGCCTTGACTCTCAAGATTAATGATGGAAAATCCACACTCACAGCAACTACAGATGCCTTTGGATTTGCAGCCTTCACATTAAAGAATAGTGATACCAAACCAAACGCGGCACCTGCTAAACCCACCTCAGCAATACCTGCCGCAAGTTCAGCCTTTGCCAAAATCGCACCTGAATTAGCTGGTGCAACTCCTACGACCGCTGAAGGTGTCGAGTTCCATTACTACCGTGGAATCTCTGCAACTGCAGCAAAATCTGGGAAAAATTATGTGGTCTCTGTAGCTATTGAAGGTGCTGCTGGTAAGACCGCGGCGGTGTCAGTTACTGGGGCGAAGAAGAGCTCAGTACGCCTTAGCTCTCCGCGACAGATAGTTCCAGTCAAGGTTACGCCAGGAGCGAAGACTGTAAGTGTTGTCATTGACGGCAAGACTTACACTGCAAAAGTGACTGTTAAGTAAGAAGTCCTTGCCATGTCGATGAGAAATTTTCGTTTGATTTTGGCATCACTTTTGACTATAGCTGCACTTGGGTTGCCTGCTGCAGAGGCAACTACAGCTGAGCGTATACCGCACATCAACTATTCAGACGGCTCGGGTTTGAAATTTCTAGCCATTCCCGCTGTCTGGAAAGATTCTGGGAAATCTACGTATCAGTGGCACGTAAACGGAAAAGCTGTTCCGGGAGCGACCAAGTTGAATTTTACTGTCAACAAAGCGCTGATAGGTAAGAAAATTCAGCTAAAGGAAACTCGACTGGGAACAATCAGTTCTTCTGTTGTCGGAGTTATTGGACAGATTATTATTAACTCGAAACCTCAGATAGAGGAGTTGGAAGATTCAACTTCTTCTCTCAGAGTTATTCCCGGAGCGGTTTCACCGAAGACTAGTAAAGTCTTATATCAATGGTACAAAGGTCCAATCGATATTCCTGGTGCGAAGTTAGCCTCATACAAGCCCGCAACAGCAGATCAGGGCTTTAAAATATATGTGAACGCAAAGTACTCTCTTAAAGGTTTCAAAGATAACTCCGTAGATTCAGGTGAACTTGCAATTCCAGTGATTCCTAGAGTTTATAAACAACTATGGGAAGAAGAATTTGCGGGGGCGGCGGGCTCTTTGCCAAATTCGCAGGTCTGGACATCCCAAGATGGTGATGGATCAAATACACCAGCTGGTGGTGGATGGGGTAACCGGGAGCGACAGTCTTACATTCCTTCCTTAGCAACTATCACCGATCAAGGTGCATTGCGCATTCTCGCAACTAAATCAGGGGCCGATAAATACACCTGTTATTACAAAGGTGCTTGTGAATGGGTAAGCAGTAAGTACATCACCAAAGATAAAGTCACTTTTAAATATGGACGTTTTGAGGCTCGCATCAAAGGTCCAGTTGGCGCCGGAACGTGGGGCGCATTTTGGATGCTGGGGGCAGATATTGATGAAAGACCTTGGCCTTGGTGCGGTGAAATTGATGTCACTGAGCTTGTCGGAAAGGAACCACTTCAGAGTTACGGATATCTCCACGGGCTTCTTTCAGGAGGCTTTGGGGGAAGAGGCACAACAGTGCCGATGCCAAATGGATTTGCTTCGGAATATCACACCTATGCAGTCGATTGGTTGCCTGATCAAGTGGATTGGTATCTCGATGGAGTTTTGTTTGGAAGCCAACCGAAGGTAGATAAAGATTGGGTCTTTGATCACCCGTTCTATCTCATCGTCAATCTGGCTATGGGCGGCAATTTGGGCGGTCCAATCGATCCTGCTCTTAATCAAGCTTCAATGGATTTTGATTGGATTCGTTTCTATTCGATCAACGGCGTCGGAGAAGTGTTTAAAAACTAGTGTAAGAAGAGTTCTCCCACTCCATTTTCAGAGTAGTACTTTATCCAAGCCACCTGAAATTCAGAGTGATGTAAGTCTGGGTCGACTGCTCCCGGAAACCATCCTCCAATTGCTAAGTTAATTATGAGATAGAACTCTTGATTGAAGGGCCAATCTTTTCCTACAAGTGCGGGATCTGTCTTTGAAATCTTGTTGTAGGAAACCCCATTAAAGAACCATTCAATTGAGTTCTCATTCCAAGAAATTGCATAGTTGTTAAATTCTTCCGATAGCGGAGTTTGCGCTTGGATAATTTTGGTCAATCCATTTTCACCGGAGTAACCCGGGCCGTGGATAGTTCCTTGAATCTGAAAAGGATGCGAGCCCGTGTTCTCCAAAATATCTATTTCACCGCATGCGGGCCAGGTGACACCGTCGGTGAGATTTTTTCCCAATAGCCAAAGTGCCGACCAAGATCCAGCGCCTTCTGAAGACTTTGCACGAATTTCCAAATATCCATACTTAAAACCGATCTTTCCGGCGGTATGAATTTTTCCACTAGTCCACAGCGCTGGGCCGTAATAGCAGGAAAGCTCAGTAGGTTCTTGAATCTTCTGGGCAGTGATCTTGAGATTGTCATCAACTGAGATAGATTGCTCGGTGTAGTACTCAAGCTCGTTATTTCCCCACCCTACGAGCCCAACTGCAGAACCATCTCCAATGTCGAAGGACCACACCTCTGGCGAAAGGGAACCGTCCTGGTGATCGGCAAACTCTTCCGACCATAGCAGTCGTCTGGCTGGCTGATTTTGCACTTACTACCCCATTCTCAAATGATATTACCCGCTAAGTATTGCTTATGAAACCGCTTTCACTAGACTATGAGGGCCCTACGATAGGGGTAATTAAAGTCGCATCAGCTATCACAAGACCGGAAAGATTGGACCCTGCAGAATGAAATTCCCAGATCAATTTGTATGGGGTACAGCCTCCTCTAGCTATCAAATTGAAGGTGCATTTGATGTCGATGGCAGAGGAATGAGCATCTGGGACACTTTTTCACGAACTCCTGGCAAGGTTCAAAACGGAGACACTGGAGATCGCGCCTGCGACCATTACAACCGGTTTGCTGAAGATATAGCTCTCATGAAAGATCTTGGGGTCAGTGCTTATCGCTTTTCAATCGCATGGCCACGCTTGTTTCCAAATGGGGATCAAGTAAGAGAGCAGCGAGGTTTTGATTTTTACGATCGCCTTATCAATGCGCTAATCGCCGCCGGCATTGAACCCATGGTGACCTTGTACCACTGGGATCTTCCTCAAGCACTTGAGGATGAAGGCGGGTGGGCCAATCGCGATATCGTCCCGGCATTTGAGCACTATGCACAAGCGTGTGTAGAGGCATTTGGAGACCGTGTTCAGAATTGGATCACTCTCAATGAGCCGTGGTGTGTCTCCTGGTTGGGTTATTCAAATGGAGTTCATGCACCCGGCAAGAAAGATTTTAATCTAGCCATTGCATCTAGCCACCACACTGCGTTAGCACATGCAGCTGCAACTAGGGCTATCAGATCTTATAAATCAGATGCAATTGTTGGTCTGACGCTAAACATGAACAATATTCATAATGAGTCCCCGGATGACCAAGAAGTTATAGATTTTATAGAACTCAATGACTGCAATATCAATCGCTGGTGGATCGAGGCATTTACAACAGGTGAGTACCCGCAACCGCTTGTAAAGCTTTATGGTGATCGACTTCAGTCAGTCATGATGGCTGGCGATAATGCGCTGCTGAAAGTGAAAACTGATTTTCTAGGAATTAATTTCTACTGCGATTCTTTTGTACGAAGCCCACGACCTGAAGATAAACCAGCGATCGAACGTGGATTTATGCCATTTCCTCAACGGGTTGATGACAGCCTGCCTCAAAACTTGGCATCCGATTTAACAGCGATGGGTTGGATTGTCACACCTGATGGACTCGGCAATTTAGTCAGAAGAGTCCATCGCGATTGGCCAGAAATACCGTACATGGTGATAACAGAGAACGGTGCCGCCTATGACGATGTGAAATTGGATGGCAAAGTACAGGATAAAAAGCGAACTGAATACCTAGTCTCACACATTCGTTCATTGCAATCCGCGGTTAATGAAGGCGTTCCTGTCAACGGCTATTTCGCATGGTCATTGATGGACAACTTTGAGTGGGCTGAGGGTTATGGAAAGCGTTTCGGGATTGTCTACGTTGATTACGAAACTTTTGAACGGACCCCAAAACAGAGCTTTCACAAGTTCAAAGAAATCATCGCTGCAAATTCAGCTATGTAGCGGTGGATTTACGCTTTACTAACTTCACGCCCAAGATTTTATCGCCAACTTGGTGACCGTTTAGTATCTCAAGGAGGCTAAGGGCAACCTCAACCCCTAATTCTTTAATCGGTTGGCGAATGGAAGTAACCGGAAGAATTCCACTTGTTGCAACAGGAGAATCATCAAAACCGATAACTTTGACTTGTTCAGGAACGGAAATTCCATGCTGAAGCAACATCTGAATTGCCCCAACCGCAGATAAATCGTTAGCAGCAAAAATTCCGTCAAATTTCCTTTTGCTTCTTAACGCCTGACGAACAATAGATTCAGCTTTTATTTGGGTATAGTCACCATGAACAATTAATTTCTCATCAATTTTCAAGCCTGCTTCATAAATTGCTTTTTCATATCCACTCAATCTATCTCGGGCGGATTGAAGGGTCAGGTCACCAGTAATTACAAGAATATTCGTGCAGCCTGATTCAATAAGATGCTGAGTCGCTAGATATCCACCCCTAACGTTGTCTACATCCACGCAAGGGTACTTTTTTGATCCTCCAAAGTCTCCACCGAAAACAACTGCCATCTTCGGATCGAGTAATTTCTCAAGCACCTTTACGGGTTTGTGCCATCCAAATATTGCCAAACCATCCATCTGTCCCGCCTGAAGAGTTGCAAAGAGGGACTCTTCAGTTCCAGACTTCGGTTGGATCAGCATTAATGGGTGCATCCCAGCTTCGCGAATAGTTTGCGAGAATCCTTTGACAACTTCACCCCAAAAAGAATTAGTAAAAAACTCTTCGCTAGATTCCTCGATGAGCAACGCGATTAAGCCACTTCTCCCACCTGCAAGTCGGCGTGCAGTGGAATTTGGGGTGAAATTTAACTCTTTGATCGCGCGTTTAACTGCTTGAACTCTCTCTGGGGAGACGTGTGCACTGCCATTCATGACCCTTGAAACAGTTGCTCTACTTACCCCTGCACGCTTTGCAACCTGGTCGATGGTCGAATCGGCGCGATCTGATCGCTTCAACCGAGGGCTATCCATAGCATCCGAGTCTAGTGCCAGCAAAATTGATCGTAAGCGCTAATTGCTCATGAGGAGTTAAGTAATTCGTGCAGCGACGAGCTAAGACGAGTCCTGGCGGACAGGAAGAATGCGGATAGCCCTATCGGGCTGAGATCGAGGCAGAGTAAAGTACGGAAATGCACCGCATGAAAAAAATCCTGGTTGTCATCACTACGGTCGCCCTCACAGCTTCCTTCATGCCTATCGCAACAGCGGCCACACCCAAGATTAACTGGAGTACAACGCATAAGATTGTTTACGTTGGCTTAACTCCTGCAGACCAGTCAGATTTTTGGACCGCATACGATGGAGAGTCAACCACAGGAATTACTGAGGGAGAAATGACCAGCAATGCCAGGGGCACTGTTGCGGAAGCGATTAAATATTGGAAGCAAGCATCCCGCGGCAAAATTAAGTTCGGGGCCCCTAAATTCTTTTTTGGTAAACCAGGCACTGCGGTGAAGCATTGCAATTTTAATGCCGATACAAAGACGGCAATGAAAATTGCAGGCCTCAGATCAATCCCAACCGGAACACACTTAATTGCTGTGAATATCTATGACTCGTGCGGGTATGCAGGACTTGGTGAGCAAGGAGGAGGTTCTATAAACCTTAAATCTTTTGGTTCAACAACATTGATTCATGAACTCGGCCATAACTTTAACTTTTACCACTCTTCAAATATCTACTGTGACAACTCTGATTACACCAAGTTTAATGCGACGAATTGTTCGGTTAACGAGTATGGAGATTTTAGAGATTTGATGGGCAGTGACGACTGGTGTCCGGGCGCTACTCTAAGCGCCACTCAACGTGCAACGACTTTTTTCACACCGAAAGCAAAGAACCTCACAATCGGTGCTGATACAACTGTTGATGAATCAAGGCTGACTTCGGACAATATTGTTTATCAATTCCCATATAAAGGTAACTGGTATTTCTTTGAGTACTACATTCCGGGGGAAGATCGTTGCATTTCAATCAATACTTTTCTTGATAAACCCCAAATTCAAGTAAGAATGATTGGGCCCGCTTGGACAAAACCTAAAGGCAAAATTGTTGGACCGATGTTGATCCATAGGCATGATGATGATTTTCCGACCAGTGTTGTAGATCTAAATCTAGATCCCGAAGCCGAGCCCTCCGATTGGATCCTGACAGGTTTTCTCGAAGGCGAGACATTTAAGCTACCGGGCGCACCATATGTCCTCACCGTCAAAAGCACGGGCATGACAAGTGCAGTCATTACTCTGACGAAGAGCTAATTTTCTGACGCGCATTGTTGTTCTATTCTTTGTTAGCTCCAATTTGATTTATAAATACTGATCAAGTCACGTGAAAACTTGAGATCAAAGGCGCATGTAGAAATCCAAGCAATCGCATCTAGAAGTTCCTTTAGGGATTTTTCATCAACCAAATCCTTTTTCTTCATTTCATACACCCAGCCAAAGAGGAAAGCTGCAAAACTTTCAATATCTTCCCGCACTTCAGGCCCTGCAAAGAGGTAACGCATGCTTCGAATTGCATTGTAAAATGCGCCATCTTCATCGCGTTGCGAAAGATACTGACAAGTCATCATGAAGCTCTCAAAATGTGTAAATTTATTAGCTGCGATACCCTCAAAAGAGTCTAAGCGGGCGATCAAGGCAGCATAGATATAGTTTTCAGCCTGACCCGCAAGCCAAAAGTCACGGCCTCCGTTGTCGCCTGCAATCTGAATATAGCGATCGCAGTCCCGCCAACTTCCGATGTTGACATTGGCAATTGCAAGAATTGAGAGCGCTTCGAGGTCGCCTTCCATCGCGTCAGAGACCACATAGTTGATTGCTAGGGCGTCATCACCGCTTGATATCAGCTCCCATGCTTTTGAATATTTGGAATCTTCGTTGGCCACGGAGCAACGGTAATACGTGGCAGGAGGCAGTGGCCTGTTGCTAGCCTCAGGCGGCTGAAACGAAAGATCACCCCCTGACCATCCCAGGACCAGTCGAGATTTGACTGGTCATGATAGGGCAATCCCCGCATAAATAGGTGACCATTCAACGGTGATTGAAATGACGGTCTATTCAGGGCCGACATGAACTGGAGTGGCTCTCATGCACGACATTCGGACCTTTATCGATTGGCTGAGCTATCACCCTACCTGCGATGAAATCTCTCGCGCCCTTGTTATGGAATACATGGCATCCCTGGGAGCTTGCTGTGCGCGCATCGGGCGCTTGCACCCCAACGATTCACTGGAGTTCTTAGGCGAATATGGTTTTGATG
>Ga0315903_10001515_pt1 | contig 35265 bp, 21 predicted proteins | sample LakEriMetagenome_7_FD_203524 | JGI IMG/M metagenome (GOLD analysis project Ga0315903, IMG submission 203524) | Freshwater fungal communities from buoy surface, Lake Erie, Ohio, United States - Buoy 2 MA119 | ecosystem: Environmental > Aquatic > Freshwater > Lake | place: USA: Lake Erie, Ohio...
CCCAACAATTAGAAATATTATTGCGGTATTTGTTGTTAGTGTTGAGGCATTTTATAGTTTATTAGATGATGTACACACTAAGGCATACGCCCAAAGAGATAATCCGTATCGTAAAGGACAGTATACTATAAATGATATTAACTGTAACAATACATCACAACCTGTTGCAACTGCGGAAGTATTTCCTTGGCCAATGTTTAATGTTAAAAGAACTACCGCTTCGGGAGATACTAAATATGAAATTGCGTATCCTGGAGACCCTGAATACCAAAACGCCGTTCAATCACAAAACTATGAGATATGGCCTGAAGTTGAATTTGTTGAGGAATTTGTAAAAGGATTTGCTCAAAGAGAAAGTACACCAAATCCGTATGTATCAAATCAAAATGAAACTAAAGATGTTCATAGATTATCATTATCAACTTTTGATACTCCAATTAATAGTTCAATGTTTTCAGATAAAGATGAAACTAAATTCTTTTATGAAATAATTGAAAGAATTATTTTACCAACTTATTACCAAGGGTTTGATAGAGAAGAAAATCAAAAAACACAATTAATTAATTTACTTACTGAATCAACCTCAAAAAGTATTACAAATAGTATTGGTACAAGTAACCCATACCTTTTAGATTTACTGGTAAATTACAAACCTGACGTTGCGGGATATAACGATTATTTACAACACATTTCAAATAACGGCACAGGGGAATCTTGGAACAAATATATCAGAGATAGGTTTGTGACTAAAGAAATTTATGAAACAACTCAAGTTCCTTCAAAACTGTATTTTAATTACCCTTCAGAGTTCTCACAACCAATACCTGATTTTGATAAACCAGATACTGTTGTTTCATATTTCCAAGGGGGTACCCATAACAAATATTATTTTTATGATACGTTACCATTTATTAGTAATGATTGGATAAGTACAAATATTTCTGATGGTAAAAGTATTACTAATTATGATTTATTTAATAGTACTTCTCAGTCAATTATTTTTAATACTACATTGAAGACTGTTACAAATTATGACAAGAATACTGATGTTGATTACAATCGACCTGTAACAAATTTTAATTACAGAAAGTCACAACAAATTAACACAAGTAATTTTAATAACCAATTTTATACTGATTTACTTACTGATACTAAAAATTCATTAGTTACTGTGGGTGGTGTTTTTTATGACAATTACAATGGATTAATGTCACAAGCCCAATGTACCTCAATGTTTAACACACCATTTTTTATTAATTCAATACAGAACGGTGTTCGTAATGAAAAATCTGGGTCAATCACTGCTTATGTTCAATCGGCTTATTTATTTTTAAATTCGTTACCTTTAGCGACGTTAAGGGAAAGATATAAAAAATATATGCCAGCTTCAGGTACTGCAGATGGTAATCAAAACTACACTGAATTAGATTATATTGCGTCATCATTTAGAAAGTTTGGTGGTCTTCATAAATTACCATACGCTTGGATTTTAAAATATGGTTCTATATGGTATAGATATAAAACGTATATTGAGACAGGTGTTGACATCTTAGATGGATGTTGGTCAGAATTTGATTATCAAACTGGATATAATCCTGTTGACGGTAATTTAAGTACTACGTATACGATAACATCGGCAACTGAAACATTTAACATAAAACTTAAAGAAACCGATATTGTAAGTTTACCAGGATTTGTTTATGAAACTATTTCATTAGGGTTCTATCCTAAATTAATAAACGACTTTAGTTATTTTTATAATGGGTATGATTTAATTGATTTAAATTATACAAACATTGGAAATACAATGTCATATTATTTGTCAGATAATACATTTAAAATGTATTCCCCGAATAGTACTCGTATAACGAGTAATGATAGTACTTATGACCCAGCGTTATATTTAAACATTTCTACCTATTCTTGTACACTTAGAAATATGGTAAGTAATGATGGAAGTTATTACGTATTACCTTCTTTTGGTTCAAATGTAAATCAATTGTACTATGAATTTTTTAATACAGGTACAGGTGACTTACAAAAAGATTTTGATGTTCCTGGTACATATAATGGGTCAGTAAGATTAGATTGGTCAAATCCTCACTTTGGTTACTTTGACCCAACATCAATTACAAAACCAAATTATGATGAATATATGTCAAACATTAACTCTGATAATAAAAATCAGAATGAGTTTACATTTATTTCACAAAACGGGTATTCAAACATTGAAGATATATTTGGAGTTTTCACTAAAGATGAATTAGATATTTTTGAGACAGAATTTTTAAAATTCTCACAAACGGAAAAAGAATTTTCAAACCAAAGTTCAAATGCTACAACTATTTCGGAATATAAAAATTTCCAAATGATTATGAAATTATTAGTTAAAGTTCCTAATCTAAGTGGTAGTAGTTCACAACAAGTTATCTCTCAAATTCAAAATACTCAGTTTAATAATAAGATTCAAACAATCAATCAATTTTTAAATGTTGATGTTGTTTTAAAACGAGCAAATCCTTACGATTTTAATAGAACAGTTTACGATTCGTTTTTTAGTAGTGGAAGGTCAACAGGTGTTGCTGATTTAGCATTGGTTGTCGACCCGATTGATTTTGGTTCATATGTTGTATCAACACCTGACTCAGTACCAACACCAAGTAATTTTACAGATTTAATTGATTCACAATTAAACTATCCTAACGAATGGAAGACCCTACAAGAGTATGTGGGATTTTCAACAATCAAAGATAATGTTTATTCAGATACGGGTTCGAGTATTACAAACTTTTTTGACATATTTAATATTCCATTTACGGTAGATAACATAAAGTTATTATCATCAGTAATTAAATTATATGCAAGTTATGTGTATAAAAATCCTACTAAAACTGCCGCGGACTTTATAACTGATAATCGATTATACTTATCAATTAAAAATACATTTAAGTTTAATGTATTAAATAATACATTGAACACATTACAAAAAACATTACCTGAAGTTAAAATTGAAAGTATTAAAACTATTGCTTCAGCTTCTATTGGTGGTCAAGATAAAGTTGAATATTATGATATGTTTAAAGCCTTAAATGATAAATGGGTTGCTTCTAATAATTTTGACCAAGACTCATTTTTAGAATCATTTTTGTTTTTAGATAAAGCAAGTAGAGATGTTGGAGATAAAATACTTGTGGATATTTTTAAAGTTAATAGTAAAATTAAAGAGGTTAATGTTAAGGTATCAATTTATACAATTATCGCGGAAATACTTAAAGACCACCATTTTGTGACATTTACAATGCCGGCTTATATTAATTTTTATAACCAAAAAAATGGTGCGGGTGGACCACAAGAAAGTGCTAACTTAATGTTTGGAACTTTTACTGAAGTTGATTATACAGATACTAATACTAAATTTGTAAATATTTTATCTTCGGACCCATCAAGTAACACCTTAATTGATACTAAACAAAATGGTTTTTGTGATGATTCATATAGACTTGACAGGGCTCAAAATAACCCGGATATACGAGTAAATGGGTCAACGGGAGATGAAAAGTCTAATAAAGTTGTTGGATTTGCGGTTGATTTTGGTCTACAAAAACAAAGTATGTTTTATAATCTAAATTTGGCTCAAGACATTGGAAAGGCGACTTCTGAGTCATTATTAATGCAATACGAATTATCACAATTAACAAATGGAAAAAGGTCACAAACTCAAAACGTTAGTTTATTTAACTTATATAAAAATAGAAGTTACTCTTGTACAGTTCAGTCAATGGGTAATGCGATTATTCAACCCGTAATGTATTTCACATTAAGAAATGTACCAATGTTTAGTGGTCCTTATTTAATTCTTGAAGTAAACCACACTATTGCTCCAGGTTCATTTGAAACTACATTTTCGGGGGTTAGACAAAAAGTATATACATTACCCGACCAACAAGGGTTATTATCAAGTTTAAAATTAGAAATTTCTAAAAATTACTACCAACAATATAAAACTCAAAAAGAAAAAGTTCAGAAATCGGCGACGACAATAACTCAACAATTATCCGAAACAACTAATTCTGTTACTAACACTCCTGTAGATACTAGAAATGAAAGTTGTGAACCAAATTCGGCGTACAACACATATACTAAAGTGACCGGTAGTAGTAAGACATTGAGTTACACTCGAGTTATTGATGAGATTGGATTAGTTACAACTAATTTACAGAAAAAAGCTGCATTATTTACAATTATTTATTTGTCAAACAATTTAAATAATAATATTACATTCTTTAATAACAATTTAACAAATGTGAATTTAAATAGAAAATGGACAGGTGATTTACCTACTAAATTTGATAAAGAATATACGTGTTTAAATTTTGGTGATAAATTAACACCGATTGTTAAATTTCCAAATATTGCATATAACCTGCAGTTTATGGACAAATATTTAACTAACTATTACTCAGATTTACAGTTTTCTACTGACATTACAATTGTTGAAGATTTAACTAAATTCTATATTAAATATTGGTCATTACAATCACAACAAACTGACGCTTATTATGACGAATATATCAGTAAAAATGCTCCAAGCTACTCAATTATTAGAGAAAAAGTTTCTCAGGCTTATTTGGTATTGAATCCTGTTAATCTTAATCCTCCACCACCACCTACAGAAACTGAAACAAACAATAACAATTTAACTAATAATACGACAACCCAATTAATTTTTGGTGTAACTACCACTATTAATTTGGAACCAACATTTGTTATTGCAATTAATGACCCTAACGGAGGTTTATGGAAAATAATAATTGCTGAACAAAGACAAATTGAGCCTGATGATTGTAAATCAGATGAATGGACAACTTTATCTAGTAGTTATATTGTTGAAAACGGAGCTAAAGTACAAATTCCAATTGAGGATATAATATCTCAAACGGATAGTGAATGTGTTAATAACTCAAAATACCAATTCCAATGTACCCTAAATCCAATATTACCAAATGGGAATTTGGACACAACTCGAGAACAACAAATTCAAAGAGTTTCTACCACTATATAAATTTGTAATTTTTAATTAAACTAGATATTTATAAATAAAAAGTTATGAATACAAAAGATGCTTTAGACAGATATCTTGGTAAAAACACAAGAATAACTGAAACCGATAAAGGTAATGGTTTTAAAGAAGTTTGTGATTTAGATACAGGAGATTGCTATACTGTAAGAATGAAAGATGGATTAATTGAAAGAGTTAACAACACTATGACAGTTAATAAAAAAATTAATGTGGAAACAACACAAGGATATAAACAATTATTGAACGGATAAAAAAATGGACGTATCTAAAACGATTATTGAGGAGTTAACAAGGTATAACAAAATCAACAAATACATTATGGAGCAAGATGCTCTTGAAACACCACCAGCCCCTGGTGAAGAATTACCACCGCCACCACCTGCAGACGCTGCGGCACCTGATGCTACAACACCACCACCACCTCCGGCTGCGGGAACAGAACCAACACCTATTGATGTTGAAAATGACCCCGATGTTGAAAAAATCGGTAAAGATGGCGAGAGTGAAGAAGAAGGTGAGGACACTGAAGAATTAGATATTACTGATTTAGTGACATCTCAAAAAAATATGGAAGATAAACAATCTGAGTATTTTGAAAATTTATTTAACCAACTATCAACTTTGGAAAGTAAATTATCTGAAATGGACAATATTATGAACAAGATTAATAGTATTGAACAAAAGATTGAAAAATATAGAGAAAAGACTCCACAAGAAAAATTAGAATTGAGAAGTCTTGACTCGGGACCATTTAATCAAAAATTGACTGATTTTTTTGATGACAAAATGGAAGATATTGAAAAATCAGGAAAAAATGAATATGTTATAACATCTGATGATGTTGAATCGTATACACCTTCTGAGATTAAAAATAGTTTTAATGATTATTTGGCTTCTGATGATGATACACAATCATACAGTTACAGATAAAAATTATTTGACTATTACGGCTGACACAACTATACTTGAATTATTAACTTAAATTTCTATAAACAATGGCGACAAATTCTTTAGATGCTGTACTCGCTCAGTACGAAAAAGCGAAATCAGGTGGAAGTAACACCTCAAAAATGTCTCAAGAAGACAGAATGAAAAAATACTTTGCGGCTATCTTGCCGAACAATGAAAACTCTGCACAAAAGAGACTTCGTATTCTACCAACACCTGACGGGTCATCACCCTTCAAAGAGGTTTGGTATCACGAAGTTCAAGTTGAGGGTAAATGGAATAAAATCTATGACCCAGGAAAGAACGACAATGAGCGTTCACCTTTGACTGAAATTCACGATGAATTAATGTCAACAGGAAAGGAATCTGATAAAGAACTTGCAAAGGCTTACAAACCTCGTAAATTCTATATCGTTAAAGTAGTTGACCGTGATAACGAAGCGGACGGAGTTAAGTTCTGGCGTTTCAAACACAATTACAAAAACGAGGGTATCCTTGACAAAATCATTCCGATTTGGAAAGCTAAAGGTGATATCACTGACCCTGTTAATGGACGTGATTTAATCATCGAGTTGGCTAAAGCAAAAACTCCTAAAGGTGCTACCTACACAGTTATCCAAACTGTAATGCACGACGACCCATCACCTGTTCACACAGATGCTGAAACAGCTAAATCTTGGACTGAAGACCCACTTACTTGGGCTGATGTTTACTCTAAGAAACCTGTTGAGTATTTGGAAGCAATCGCTCGTGGAGAGACCCCAAGATGGTCATCTGATTTGGGTAAATACGTTTACGGTGATAGTTCATCTGAAGAAGGTGTTATCGGTGGAGCGTCATATACTGACCCACAGGCTGGAGCTGAACCTGACGGTGACTTACCATTCTAATTCATTGAACTTGGACATCTAATTAGACAAGGTGTCCAAGTTCTTATTTTTTAACAAATTTTAAACAAACACTTAGACATTTATGGCTATAAAGAAAAAAGAATTCTCTCTTGATGCAATCAAAGACAAATACTCCACAAAGACAAAATATAAAGAAACAGAGTTTTATGAAGTCGGTGAAGCTTTCCATAATAGTTGCGGTTTACCTGGTCCTGCTTTGGGTAACATCAATATGTTCTTGGGGCACTCAAATTCTTCCAAAACGACGGCTCTTGTCAAAGCCGCTGTGTCTGCTCAGCAGAAGGGGCATTTGCCTGTTTTCATTATCACCGAGAAAAAATGGAGTTGGGACCACGCAGTGGAACTCGGTTTGGTGGCGGAGATGACTGATGGAGAGTGGGACGGACAGTTCATCTTCAACGATAACTTCGATTACATCGAACAAGTAACTGACTATATCAATGAATTATTGGATGAACAGGAAAAAGGTAACATCCCTTATTCTCTTTGTTTCCTTTGGGATTCAGTTGGTTCAGTACCTTGTAAGATGACCTTTGATGGTAAAGGTGGTAAACAACACAACGCATCAGTATTAGCTGATAAGATTGGTATGGGTATCCAAGCACGTATTACTAAATCTCGTAAAGAAGATTATCCATATACAAATACAATGGTTGTAGTTAATCAACCTTGGGTTGAATTACCTGATAATCCATTTGGACAACCAACAATTAAGGCGAAGGGTGGTGAAGCACTTTGGTTAGCATCGGCACTTGTATTCCTATTTGGTAATCAGAAAAATGCTGGTATTAATCACATTACGGCAACTAAAAATGGTAGAACGGTATCTTATGCTATCCGAACCAAAATCTCTGTACTAAAGAACCACATCAACGGATTAGGATATAAGGACGGTAAGATTATTGCAACACCACAAGGATATATTGCTGACGATAAAGACGCTCTTGAAAAATACAAAAAAGAGTACTCACAATATTGGAACGCAATTCTTTCAGGTACTGGTGAGTTAACACTTGACGAAACAGAAGAAACTTTTGAAAACGAACAATTTTAATTAGTTTTCAGTGAAAAAAACACTACTTGTTGACGGAAATAATCTAATGAAAATTGGATTTCACGGTGTGAAGGATTACTTTCATAATGGTGAACATATTGGAGCGTTGTTTCATTTTATGAACACTCTCCGTAAATTCATAGATGAACAAAACTTTGACAAGGTTGTGGTATTTTGGGACGGTGAAGATTCTACGAGTTTACGTGGAATTCTTTACCCCCGATACAAACAAAATCGTAGATTAGTTATGGAGGACGCAATCTTTATGTCCTACTTAAAACAAAAAAATCGTATCAAACAATATCTTGAAGAAGTTTATATTAGACAACTTGAGATTAGTGGTAGAGAGGCCGATGATTTAATTGCTTATTACTGTCAGGTTTCTGATAATGAGAACAAACTAATTTTCTCATCAGACAGGGATTTAACCCAACTAATTTCTGAAAAGGTGTCCATATACTCACCATCCCTTAAATCTACGTTTAAACACGGGGATAAGATTAAATTTGATGATTTTGAATTTCCTCACTATAATGTTAAAACACTTAAAATATTGACTGGTGATAAATCAGATAATATTGAAGGTATCTATCTTTTGGGTGAAAAAACTTTAGTTAAGTTTTTCCCTGAGATACTTGAAAAAGAAGTTTCTTATAACGATATTTTAACAAGGGCTGAAAACTTATTGAAAGAACAAAAAGATAATCAGACTTTAAAAAATCTTTTGACTGGTAAAACTAAATCAGGTATATTTGAACAAGAGTTTTTCCAAGTAAACGAACAAATAGTTGATTTAGATAACCCTTTATTAAAAGATGAGGATAAAGAAGAAATACGATTAGTGGTTACTGAAACATTAGATATTGAAGGTAGAAGTTACAAAAATTTAATTAAATATATGGTTGAAGACGGACTGTTTAAGTACCTACCAAAGGGTGACGACGCTTGGACATACTTTATCCGACCATTTATGAAATTGACAAGAAAAGAAAAAAAACCAAACAAAAACAAAAATTAATTATGAAAGAACAAGACATTACCAAATTGGAATTCTTGATGACGGTAAACAACAATTTTATCGTACAACGTTTTTTTAACGTTAAAGGGTATAACCCAAATGCTCATCGTTCAGTTGAATTGATGGACCTACTTGACCGATTTGTTGAAGATTTGAAGTACGACTTCAAGATGAAAACAGTTAGTTATATGTTGGACAACCAATATCAAATCACGGAGGACCCTGAGATTTTAAACACATCATTTACTGATGGACCTGAAGTATTCAACATTTACCTTAAAAATGGTGATAATGTTATGGTTCATTATACGTTTGATGCTAAACTCTTCCCACCAAAGGTTAGATACACTGTGGACGTTCGTCCGTACCTTAAAGGAATCCTTTATAATCTAACCGATACCCTCTCAACTAAAAATTTAACACACGAATATCTAGGTTACGAGTTAGTTCGTTGATATTTATCCAAAAAACAAATATACAATGGCTGACAAAAATTTTGATTATTTAGGTAACTCTTTCCAACTACAACTTTTAAATCAAATTGTGGTTGATAAAGATTTTGCACACTCAATCGTAGAAGTACTTGAATCAAATTACTTTGAAAATAAGTACTATAAATTGATTGTTCAAATGGTTAAAGAATATTATGCAAAGTTTGAACACAGCCCAAGTTTTGAAACATTACAACAAAAAGCCAAGAGTGAAATTAGTCAGGAGTTATTATTAAAAATAACTCTTGACACTATTTCTGACGTTAAAAACGTTGAAGAAGAAGGTGTTCAGTTCGTACAAGAAAAGGCTTTAAAATTCTGTAAACAACAAGAGTTACAGAAAGTAATGGATAAAGCCAAGAAAATTATTGACAACGGAGAATTTGAGAGTTATGACACTCTTGAGGAGATGGTTAGAGAAGCCCTACAAGTTGGTAATGTGGATAGAGGAACGGGGGACGTGTTTGAAAATTTAGATGAAGTTCTTGCCGATGATTATAGACATCCAATCCCTATGGGTATACCTGGTATTGACAACTTACTTAAAGGTGGTTTGGCGAAAGGTGAGATTGGTGTAATATTAGCACCAACAGGTGTTGGTAAATCAACACTAACCACTAAAATTGCGAATAACGCATTTAATATGGGGTTCAATGTTCTTCAAATCTTTTTTGAGGATAACTATAAAATTATTCAGAGAAAACACTTTACGTGTTGGACGGGTATCGCTCCTGACGACTTAGGGAACCATAAAGAAAAAGTGTTGGCAAAGGTTGCGGAGATTAAAGACACAATGACCAATAAATTAATTATGAAGAAGTTACCTTCTGATACATTAACTATGGGTCAGATTAAAAATCAAATTCGTAAGATGATTGCTGATGGTAATCACATTGATATGGTTATTTTAGACTATATTGATTGTGTAACACCTGAAAAGGTATTGGAAGATGAATGGAAATCTGAAGGTTCGGTAATGAGAGCATTTGAATCGATGTGTCACGAATTGGATATCGCAGGATGGACCGCAACCCAAGGTAACAGAAGTTCAATATCATCAGATGTTGTAACTACGGACCAAATGGGTGGGTCAATTAAGAAAGCTCAGGTTGGACACGTGATTATTACTGTAGCAAAATCATTACAACAAAAAGAATTAAATCTTGCAACAATTGCTATTACAAAGTCAAGAATTGGTAAAGATGGTGTTGTATTTGAAAACTGTAAATTTAACAATGAAATGTTAGAAATTGATACAGAAAGTTCTATGACATTCCTTGGACTTGAAGAACAAAAAGAGGAAAAAAATAGAAATAGAATTAAAGAGATTATGGAGAAAAGAAAACAACAACAAGCATAATTATTAAAACAGATTTAATTAAAAACATATGGAAAAAATATTAGTAGAAAACCCAAACAGATTTGTAATTTTCCCGATAGAACATAATGATATATGGGAATATTACAAAATGCACCAAGCGGCGTTTTGGACCGCTGAAGAAATTGATTTAAGTGGAGACATCAGAGATTGGGAAAATTTATCAGAAAATGAACAATATTTTGTTAAAAATATTTTATCGTTTTTTGCGGCATCGGATGGTATTGTTAATGAAAACTTAGCGGAAAATTTTTACCGTGAAGTACAATACCCTGAAGCAAAATTCTTTTACGGAATTCAACTTGCGATGGAGAACATCCATTCGTTAATGTATTCTCTTCTTATTGACACTTACGTTTCAAATGAGGAGGAAAAAAATAAATGTTTCACCGCATTGGATAATCTTCCGGCGGTTCAAAAGAAAGCTAAATGGGCTTTGGATTGGATTGAAAATGCGTCTTTCCAAGAAAGATTGGTGGCGTTTGCCGCAGTTGAAGGTATATTCTTCTCAGGTTCATTCTGTTCAATTTTTTGGTTAAAGTCTCGTGGTATTATGCAAGGGTTGTGTAATGCAAATTCTTTAATCTTTAAAGATGAAAATTTACATTGTGATTTTGCAATTCATTTGTTGAACAATCACGTTGAAAACAAACCAAGTGAAAAGAAAATTAAAGAAATTCTATTATCGGCATTAGAAATTGAAAAAGAATTCATTACTGAATCATTACCGGTTTCACTTATTGGTATGAATCAGAATTTAATGAAACAATATCTTGAGTTTGTTGTTGATGGATTACTTGTGAAGTTTGGATGTAAAAAACAATTTAATGTTGAACAACCATTTAAATTTATGGAACAAATTGCTGTTGAAACAAAAGGTAATTTCTTTGAATCTAGAACAGTCGAATATCAAAAAGCTAAGTTAAATGAGACCCTCTCCTTTACTGATGACTTTTAATTTACTATCTTTATAAACTATGATGTCATTAAAAATTAAAAAACGTAGTGGGGACGATGCGTCGTTTAACCCACAAAAAATTTACCAAAGAATTAAACGAGCTTCAAAAGGTTTAAATGTTAATTCTGACGAAATCTTTATTAAAGTAATAACCTCAGTACCTACTGAGGGTCTTATTACCACCAAAGAGTTAGATAAGTTAATTTACGAAATTGCTGCAGCCTTTACAGGTAGTCACCACGACTATTCTCGTTTGGCTTCGTCAGTCGCAATTTCATCTTACCACAAAGAAACCGACCCAAGTTTTTCGAACACAATGCATACCTTACACGTTGAGGGTGTTGTTAGTAATGAATTAATGGAGATAGTTGAATCTTACGGACCAAGTAAAATTGATGAAGTAATTAATCACGATAATGATTATAACTTTGATTATTTTGCTTGGAGGTCACTTGCTGAAATGTATTTGTTAAAGTTATCAAATGGTAAAGTTGTTGAGAGACCACAACATATGTATATGAGAGTTGCTCTTTGGGTGACTAATACATTTGAAGAGGCGGTTGAATATTACCAATCATTGTCAACCCAAAGAATATCTCCGGCCACCCCAATTATGATTAACGCAGGAACAAAAGTTCCACAACTTGCGTCTTGTGTTCTTCATTATAATGATTCAGATTCTCGTGAAGGATTGTTGAATACTATGAAAGACATTTCAACATATTCATCTGATGCTGCGGGTATCGGATTATCAATGTCTAACATTCGTAGTAAGGAAAGTCGTATTTCATCTTCAGGTGGATATGCTGGTGGACTTTTGAAATACTTAAAGATTGTTAACGAGTCACTTCGTTTCTTTAACCAACAAGGACGTAGACCGGGTTCTGCGGCAATCTATTTGGAACCTTGGCACAAAGATATCTTTGATTTATTGGAGATTAAAAAGAACACAGGTGCTGAAGAGTTAAGAGCTCGTGATTTGTTCACCGCACTTTGGATTCCTGATAACTTTATGAACGCAGTTAAAAACAATGATGATTGGTATTTGTTTTGTCCAAACGATATTATAAAAGCAGGTATCAAACCATTACAAGAAAGTTACGGTACTGAATATGAAGAGAATTATCAGTTGGCGGTTAATAAAGGTCTTGGTAAAAAAGTTAAAGCTCAAGAGGTTTGGAATAAGATTATTGAATCTCAAATTGAAACAGGTGTTCCATATCTATGTTCTAAAGATAGTGCTAACAAAAAGACAAACCATCAGAACATCGGTGTAATCAAACAATCAAATCTTTGTAATGAGATTTACCAATATACTGATGAAAAGACAACTGCAATTTGTACTCTATCTTCTATGGTATTAAAGAACTACGTTAAAGATGGAGAGTTTGATTTCAAAGGGTTGTATGAGGAAACACGTAAAGTTGTAAGAGCGTTGAACAAAGTAGTTAATATTAACAACTACTCAACTGAAAAAGGACGTAAAGGTGGGTTGGAACAAAGAGCAATTGCTATCGGAACTCAGGGACTTGCGGACGTATTCTATTTAATGGATTATATCTTCACATCTGATGAAGCGCGTAAATTGAATAAAGAAATTTTTGAAACCATTTATTTCGCAGCTATCACTGAAAGTAATAGATTGTGTATGGAAGGTGACTATGACCCATACGCTTACTTTAAAGGTTCACCAATGCATCAGGGAGTATTCCAATTTGATATGTGGGGATTGAAAGAAGATGAATTATCGGGAAGATGGCCTTGGGATATTCTAAAAGAGAATGTTAGTAAATACGGTGTTTGTAACTCTTTATTTACCGCTCAAATGCCTGTGGCATCTTCAGCTAAGATTACAGGTTCGTATGAAATGACTGAACCCGCTCACTCGGCAATCTTTAACCGACGTGTTGTTGGTGGTGAGATTATGATTGTGAACAAGTATTTGATTAGTGATTTTGAAAAGATTGGTATTTGGTCTGAAGATTTAAAAAACGAAATCATTATGAATGAAGGGTCGGTACAAGGAATTAACTTCTTGAATTATTTGGACCCTGAAGATAAAAGATATAATTTCAAAGTTAAACGAATCGAGCACTTAATTGAGAAGTACAAAACAATTTGGGAAATATCACAAAAATCATTGATTGAGATGGCGGCTGACAGAGCACCATTTATTGACCAATCACAATCAATGAATATCTATATGGGTAATCCGACATTGTCTAAAATTTCTTCATCACATTTTTACGGATGGGAAAAAGGATTGAAAACACTTTGTTACTATGTAAGAACAAAGGCAATTTCAACAGGAGCAAAACACTTAGCAATTGATACATCAAAAATAAAAAAACCAAATCCAACCCCTGAACCACCAAAGGTAGACTATAGTTATATGAATTTACCTCCAAAACCTGAGAATAGTGATTTTGATTGTTTTGGATGTTCTTCTTAAACAAATCCGATGTGTTATCCCGAGCTAGGTCGGGATTTTTTATTTTAAAAAGTATTTATCTATATGTCTAACATAATACAAGAAGAAATTGAGAAGATAAGAAAAATGATGCTTTTGGAAAATATGGTCCAAGAGGGTGGTGCGAAAAAGTTAAAACAAACTTTGGACATATTAAAAAAGAAAGAAAAAGTTTTATTATTAAGTTGTTCAAACCGATTTAATTGGGATGAAAAAAATATTGATATCCCAAAGTCCAAAATTATTGCAATGTATCTTAAAGAAGAACTTGGAGACAAATGTGTTTTTATGGATGTATCAGAATTGAAAATTTTTCCTTGTGAAGGAAATGTATCAAGAGAAGAAGGTAATAGTTGTGGGGTTTTAAAATCATTACTTAAAGATAATAAAAAAAATCCTTCAGGTTATCATAGATGTTGGGCAAGTTTGAATAATAAAACAGATGAACTTTGGAAAGTTTCTAAAGAACTTTTTGAATCTGATGCTGTTGTATTTTTTAGTTCAGTAAGATGGGGACAAGCAAATATGTTCTACCAAAATTTAATTGAGAGATTAACTTGGATTGAAAATAGACACTATACTTTAGGTGAAAAAAATATTGTTGATGGTGTTGAAACAGGGTTTATTTGTGTTGGACAAAATTGGAATGGAGAGGAAGTCACTAAAACTCAAATGGAAGTTCATAAGTTTTATGGATTTACACCCAATAAGAAACTATATTGGAATTGGCAATATACTACAGATGTTAACGACGAAAGCAAATCTTCTTACAAAAAATCCCACAAAAAATTCATTGATGATATGGGATTATGAGATAGGTTATTATAAGTACCAATCCAAAGAAACACCATTAATAGATTGTATTAATTATTATCCAATTAACAATTTTATTTGTGAGTATCTACTTAAACAAGATTTTATTAAATTAGAATATGATAACAATAAACCAAAAACTATTGATGGTAAAATCATTGTTTTGATATAAATTTAATATTTCAGTATTTATATCATATGGCGACAAACGAAACATATGGAGTAATTTTTCCTTTTAGAGACTCATTCTACGGAACTTACTTGGCGTTATCTGAGACAACTGATGAGGAAATTAGAAGTAATTTGATTCATCTTTTATTGACAAGAAAGGGTTCAAGATATTTTTTACCTGATTTTGGGACCCGACTATACGAATATATCTTTAATCCATTGGATGGTTTATCTTTTGGTGACATTGAATCTGATATTAGAGTTGCTTGTGAAAAATATTTACCAAGTCTATTAATTAAATCTATTAAAGTAACAGGGACTTCTTCAGAAGAAGATGACAAAATTGTTTTAAGTAACGGAGCGGTGATTGATAGAACTTACAGTATGCCAGGTGAAGCAACAAGAGATTATACTGCCAAAGTTAGGATTGACTATCAAGTACAAAACAATACTTTTGCAAGTAGTGATTTTATAATTTTGAATATTTAATTTTTATATGGCTAACAAAAAAATATCATATACAGTCAGAGATTTTGAAGCGATAAGAACGGAACTTATCAATTTTACAAAAACTTACTATCCTGATGTAGTACAAAACTTTAACGATGCTTCGTTATTCTCAGTGTTTATGGATTTAAATGCTGCCGTAACCGATAACTTACACTATAATATTGATAGAAGTATTCAAGAAACAGTACTTCAATACGCTCAACAAAGGTCGTCAATTTATAATATTGCTAAGACCTACGGACTTAAAATTCCTGGACAAAGACCATCAGTTGCGATGGCAGAATTAAGTATTACTGTACCTGTTCTTGGAGACCAAGAAGATTTAAGATACTGCGGATTTTTAAGAAGAGGTGCTCAAATGATTGGAGGAGGACAAGTTTTTGAAACTGTTGATGACGTTGATTTTTCATCACCATATAATTCACAAGGATTTCCAAATAGAGTTAAGATACCAAATTTTGATAATAACAACAATCTTATTAATTACACAATTGTTAAAAGAGAGGTATTAGTTAATGGAACTACTAAAGTTTTTAGAAGAACAATTAATGCTCAAGACGCTAGACCATTCTTAGAAGTATTTTTACCTGAACAAAATGTGTTATCAGTTACAAGTGTAATATTAAAAGATGGTACAAGTTATAATGGTATTCCTGCTTATAGTGATTTTTTGAGTCCTAACGACAGATGGTATGAAGTACCTTCACTTGCTGAAGAAAGAGTGTTTATTGAAGACCCTACAAAGACCTCAGACAATCCTGGTATTAAAGTTGGAACATACATTACAACAAATACAAGATTCATTTCAGAATATACTCCACAAAATTATTGTAAATTAACATTTGGTGGTGGTAACAATTCCGCTGACGATATGTTAAGAGATTTTGCAAGAAACGGAGTTGTTTTAGATTTAAGTAAGTACCAAAATAACTTTGGATTAGGAAGTACTTTAAAACCAAATTCAACATTGTTCATTCAGTATAGAGTTGGTGGGGGTGCTGGAAGTAATTTAGGTGTTAATGTTATTAATCAAATTGGGACAATTAGTTTCTTTGTAAATGGACCAAGTCAAACAATTAATAGTAATGTAATTAATTCATTATCTTGTAATAATATAACAGCGGCAATTGGTGGGTCAGATGTTCCTACAATTGAAGAAGTTAGAAATTATGTATCATATAATTTCGCGGCACAACAAAGAGCGGTAACAATTAATGACTATCAATCATTAATTAATACAATGCCGTCTAAATTTGGTGCACCCGGTAAAGTTGCAATTGTTGAACAAGAAAACAAAATTAAAATAAAAGTTTTATCTTACGATAGTAGTGGTTCGTTAACAAGTCAGGTATCAAATACTTTACAACAAAACATCGCAAATTATTTATCAAACTATAGAATGATAAATGATTATATTTCTGTGGAAGCAGCTCAGGTTGTTGACTTGTCATTTGATATTAGTGTTGTTTTAGACTCGTCACAAAACCAAGGAAATGTTATTACATCTATTGTTGGTGTTGTTTCAACATATATGTCACCAGCAAGTCGTGAGATGGGTAGTAATGTTTATGTTTCAGAAATTAGAAGACAAATACAAAGTTTAAATGGTGTGATTAGTATCTCGGACATATCGGTATTCAACAAAGTAGGGGGAGAGTATTCATCGAGTCAAACCTCTATGAGTTATTCAAATTCAACTACAAAACAAATCAGTTTAGTTGATGAAACAATCTTTGCGGAACCAAGTCAAATTTACCAAGTTAGATTCCCAAATAAAGATATTGTTGTTAGAACTAAGAATTTACAAACTGTCAATTTCTCATAAGTTATTTATTTTTTTAAAATAGGGCATAAACTATTTATTAAAAAAATAGTATGAATTCGTCGTATAGAGTTAGGACCCAAGTTGGAGTTGATAAATCGGTACCAATTGATTTAGAACAAGAATTTGAAACCTTAGAAATATTATCATTAAAGATTTACCAAAGAGACATCTATACAAGAGTGTGCTCTGATTATGGGGTTATTTGTGGTAGAGTTTTTTCTAACAAAGGGTATGGTATTCCTAATGTTAAACTTTCGTTATTTGTACCACTTACAGACGAAGATTCACAAAACCCAATTATATCTGAAATATATCCGTACAATAGTATTGATAATTTAGATGTTGATGGGTATCGATATAATCTTTTACCTAAAGAACAATCACACGGAGGACATACCCCAACAGGAACATTCCCAACAAGATTAGAAGTATTAACAAATAAAAACTTATCCGAGGTCTATGACAAGTATTATAAGTATACTGTTAAGACTAACGAATCGGGTGACTATATGATATTTGGAGTACCTGTGGGTTCATATACTATCGTAATGGATGTTGACTTGAGTGATATTGGTGAATTCTCATTAACACCTCAGGATTTGATTAGATTAGGATTGGCGACTGAAGGGCAAGTTGCAGGTTCAAGGTTTAACGCATCATCTAATTTAAATTCATTACCACAAATTATTAATCTTACAAAACAAGTTGAAGTATTACCACTTTGGGGAGAGGAAGAAGTTTGTAAACCGTCTATTACTAGAACTGACTTTGACTTAACACAAGAAGCGAATATTGATTTAACTCCGACATCTGTTTTTATAGGGTCAATTATGAGTACCGAAGACGAAATTAAAATTGGTAATACTTGTAAAGTCCCTAAAAAAATTGGAGATTTTTGTAAATTAGTAACAGGTCCTGGTCAAATAAAGGCTATTAGACAAACGATTAATTATGATACGGATGTTAATTCAGATACGTTTGGTTTTCCACAATTAGAGGTGTTTAATTTAGAAAACGATGGACACGTAATTGATGAAAATGGAGCTTGGATGGTTGAAATTCCGATGAACTTAGATTATGTGTACACTAACGAATTTGGTGAGCAAACAATATCATCAGACCCAACAATAGGTGTACCAACTAAAGGGAAGTATCGTTTTAAAATTAAATGGAATCAATCCCCGTCTTTATCTGAAGAAACACGACGAGGATATTTTTTAGTACCTAACGTAAAAGAATGGGGATGGACAGGTCCATCGGATAATTATTTTCAAGATGGTAATCCTGCGTTTTACGCTTCTAACTCACTTAATAGTGATTACTTACAATATCAACAATCATATTCTTTTAGTTTAGATTGGTTGGATTACGGTGACCCATTAACTCCTGAAGGTCAACAAATGTTACAAGAAGCGATTAATTGTGAGGACAGATTTTTTGAATTTGAATACAAAAAATTATATACCATTTCACAATTAATGGACAAATACAAAAATGGTAACGGACAAAAATTTATTGGGATTAAAAATATTTTAAATGGGGATTGTTCATCTGAAAATAACAAATATCCTGTTAATGATGCTTATAAAGGGACTTCAATATTATTTATAATGTTTTCGTACTTTTTAAGTATGACTAAACTTTTAATGTTCCCAATTATTATTGTACTACACGCAGTTGCTTTACTTTTATATGTTGTTAACTTTATTTTGACTCTTTTAATTTGGACAATTTATGCTCCAATTTATTATTTTATAGATGGATTAGTTAATATTGTTAATGGATTAGTGCCTGGAAGTCCATTAGAAAATCCATTTGAAAATACTCCTGCAGAATTAACAGAAGCTGTTTTTGAAAAAATTACTATTAGAAAATTACCAATTCCATTATTATTACAATCTGAAGGTGAGTGTACTTTTTGTGATTGTAAAGAAAATGAAGCTGCTGCGGAATATGAAAACGCATCAATTAATAACATATTGTCCGAACAAGGTAATAGTTGTAATTTAGCGTTAAATGACGGTAACCAATTTGAAGTTACTATTGCGGAATTAGTACAAGATTTTACCCCTCAGTTCCAAGTTACTGTTGGAGGAATCCAAAGTTCTTCAACAAATGCGAGTATTAGGATGCCATCTTCAGCATATCTTGACCCTTATAGTGATGGGGGAGTTAATTTTAACGAAGAACAAGATTTTATATTTTCAAATCAGTTAACATTTGCTGAAAGAGTAAATTTATCAAATTTAAAAGATAAATATTTTGCTAACTCCAATCTTATCAGGACATATATTGAACCTGATTTAAATGGTGACCAATATCATACAGATAACACTTTAACATTTATTGTTACAGGATGTGATGACGTTTATCAAACAGGAAAATTAATTACTTTCCAAGACCCAACAATTTCGACGGACCCTAACCAAACTATTGCTTTAGTTGCGAATAGTTCAGGTGGACTTCAAATTTCAGGTACGAATAGTTCTGCTCAAACAATCACATTCACATACGCATCTACAAATAGTAATGTTGTTGAAAATTCGGTAACATACAACTTACCACTTAAAGAATCTTCTGAGTATGTGGATTATATGAAATATAAATCAGATATTGAATATTTTCAGGTATTAACCGCAATTACTTATTCAGAATTTATTGCGATGGGAGGTAGTAGTACATCATTATCGGACCACGGAACTTTTTATAGACGATTATTTAAGTCCCCAATGTGGATTGGTAAGGCGACCAACTCAAATAATGGTAGGTATGAAATGTCATACCAAGGATTAGTTAATTTAAACACTAATTCATTTCCAGGATTGTCATCTGCAAAAATTGTAATATGTACAAGAGGGGTTGACCCATATTCTCCTAAATTTAATACAAAATATGATATTAGTAGAATATTAAATCGACCTATTGGTACAATTGAAGTACAAGGTGATTATAGGATTAATATACCTGTTAAATCTGGAGGTATTAGTTTAGGGAATAAGAAAAAATCAATTAGGCATGTTCAAATTCAAAATAATAATGATACTGATGAAAATGGAGGTAGGTTATTTTTTGATTCGTTCTTCTTTACACCCGGCAGTGAATTCCAACCATATGAAACTGAAATGCCAAAATATTATGGTAGTTTAGATGAACGTTTGGATAACTCACAAAATCTTTTTAAAATTATTGACGCATATACGTATACATCAATTCTAAGGGTTGGTGTTAACACAGGGTCTTTAAGAGTTAAGATGGCGGCAAGTTTTAATGGTAATAACGCATTAACTCGACACGGAGAATACCCTAACAACACTTGGGGATTTCCTGAAAGTCCTGAGGATAACTCAGTAGTTAACGGACTTACTGAAGGTGGTGGGACTACTTGGGGAGGGTCGTCATATATGTTACATAATGGTGACTATTACGGGGACTCAATTGAAGGGGGGTCTTATATGTATCAAACATATAGTGAATATAATGACCAAAAATGGACTAACTCAACCAATTTATATTTTTCACCGGCATACACTACAACTTCAGGAAATACGTCTTGGGGGACATTTGGTGTTAACGGTAAAATACAAATGACTAATTCTAATAAAATTGTTTTCCGTTCTGACAGATTACCAACATCAACAACTGAACGTAGAAGTGGAAATAACTCAATGTTGTTTTTTCAAAACAAAAATTTTTCAGTGTATTCTTTTAATGACACTACAGGTGAAATAACTTCGGTTGAGGGATTTGGAGATAGTGAACAGTCAATTGAATTGGAGGATAATTTCTTTGCTGATGGTTCAAGTCTTGGAGGAATTAACGACCAAGTTGTTGCAAGTTTAAGTGATTGTGCAGCAGCGGTTCCATTTGAGTGTTATCAAATTGATGCTGATGGTACAGTTGTTATTGAGGATTTCCCAAATTGTACTAAAGATTTAGGTGTGTCATATTTCCAAAACGGTAAAGGATGTTACACATTTGTTAATGTACCTTTGATAGGTATTCCTTGGGATTTCTTTAGAGTTAGTGAATGGTATACTCGAACCGTATTTAACTTGTTTTTATGTTTAGATGGTATTCAATATGATTTTTATAATAATTGGATATCTGGTAATTTATTTATGCCAACAATATATGCAACAAATTTTCCTGATTTAAATGGGGATATGACTAGAAGATATTGTAAAGATGTTGTTGTATTTCACGAAGCGACTAAAAATTATTATTATAGAAGTAGTCCATATAGATATAATTACGGATTCCTTGGAGGTAGAACAAGAGAACGAAATAAAATAGGTTCAAGTAATGATGTTAGAGGTAATTCTAGAAATTTAAAAACACCAACAACAATTATAAATTTAGGACCAATTACAAATTATGCAAGTGAATTAGTACCAGGAGTTGGTTATTCAGGGTATATCGCAAATTACTTTACACCCACCAGTTATCGAGATATTACAGACATTGTTAATTTCTTTGTTTTATCAAGAAATTTAGAATTAAGTTATCAAACTTCAATTGCTATTTACCAAGCGATTACTTCACTTCTTAGTGGTACTGGACCAATATTAGCATTTACTAATTCGCCAATTAATCATTTATTTGGTGATAGAAATTCAAATGAGGAATCAAAGGTTAACGCTGACCTTGCTCAATTATTATCAATTAACTCAGAATTTGGTGTACGTCCATTTTCACCATCATCATATCCTACTTCAGGTAATTTAAGAATTATTATCTTATGGGATGGATTAGGTGTTTCATACACAGGAGCTAATGTTATACCAACTCCAAAAATGAAATTTATTGTAGGAGTATTTTTTGAAGCTTCGGACAGAAAAAGAGATGCGGTCACCCCAAAAAGATTATTATGGAATCAAAATGCTCAATTACCTTTCCAACCTAACGACATTACAAACTATTCCCAACCAACTCAAATTGTTCCATTATACCAATGGGAACTTGATTTTGAAAACCAAGCTAATTTAATGGGAGGATTTTTAAATATCCCAGTACCTGACCCAAATACTCCAGTAATATTTGGTTCTGCTAAAAATGATTGGAAAACAACACCAATTTATTCTAATGATACATTTTTCTCATATGGGTTTCAAAATCTTGATAGAACAAACAACACCTCAAGATATTTTATGGCTAATACTAACCAACAAAAATATCTAAATGGGTTTATTTATAATGTAGACAGTAATGGTAACTTTGAAATTTTAAAAGGTAATATTACTAACACTGTTAATACCGTAGGTGCTCCATACCACTTTTACTTTGGTCTTAAAAAAGGTAAAACTGCTATGGATTTATTCTACATAAAATATGTTGATACCGATATAGTAATTGAATAACGAAAATAAAATATCAATTATCCTACCTGCGGATAGATACAAAGGGGCTCCTGAGTTAGACAATAATCTTGTGTTTGAATTAGATTCTAAACAAAAAGAAGTTATTGAATATGATAGAAATCCTAATGTTTTTTTAGATGAGTTGTATGACTCTGAAAGACAAGCTTCAACATATTTTAATCTATCTTCAAAATTAACAACAATCTTTCAAAACCAATACACAGGTGAAACTAATTACTCTGCGTTCAAAGACCAATTATATTATGTTAATGAAAATTATTATCAAACCCAAAGTTTTTTAACAAATTTTAATGGTTATTGGGGTGGTTTTCCTCAGTATAAAGAATTTGATTTGTCTCGTAATGATTTTAACATTACCGGATATACAACAGGTACAGCTTCTCATTTTGACTTTATTCAAAATGATTCTTCAGAATATAATTGGAGTTTTTATTTAACTTATCCTTATTCTAATGATTATACAAAAACATTAAGTAATTACAATGAGTTTTATGCTTCTTGGACTGTTGGAGACGGTATACCGTTTCAAACTTCGTATTTTACATATAATGGACAAAATTTAATATTATTTAAATGTTTTGTTAAACACGGATTAACCGCAGGGGAAACAGTTCAATTATCTGAAATATATACTAACCCGTCAACAGGTGTACAAACAAATTTATTTGAAGTATATTCATTAGGTAACGATACTTTAAATTCTGAAGAATACTATTTTGCAATACTTAACATTGGTTATTTAAATAATTTTTTAACTCCAAATACTATTGGTACTTTCAAAAGAGTATTGGACCCAAATAATTTATCTGAGACTACTTCAAAATATTATATTAGACAACATATTGTATTTGACAATTATAGTAATTTAGTTTTAACTAACGCTGGATTTGAAAGGGAAATATTCTCAGATGAAAAGAAATTTTTTCAAGCCGCTCTAACTACTAATTTACAAGATAGAGTCGCTTATAAAGAAGGAAGTAATGTTTATAATTTAAGTAATAAAACCCGTATTGATATAAATGGTTTAATTGATAACAATAAAAGACCATTAGTTGAATTATATTTTACTATTATTAATAAAGGTAGACTTGGTTGGTTTAATCCACCTGTTGCCGGTGGAAACACGTCACTTAAACAAGGTTGGGGGTTTAATATTGATTACCCATCACCGTCACTATATTGGTCAAGAAATCCAAACAACAGTGTTTCAGATACTAACATACAAGTTTCCTCATTTACTAAAACTGAAAACAATCAAATCTATACATTTTATTATAATAATAATTTAAATATTGGTGATATTATTGACGGTGATTTTTGTGAGTGGAATGATTTTGAACAATCCGAAAGAGTAATCTCGGATTATTATCACAAGTTTGTTTTAAACACTAATGTGTTTGTTAACACAAGTGCTGACCTACTTGAAAATAGAAATCCTAAAGGGTATTACTATCAACCTCATTATAAATTTAAATTACGAGTATTTTCTGATTATGTTGAAACTGCACCATTAACTGATAAAGTTGTTGGAATTCCTAATTACGCATTTTATTCACAGGTTAATCAAGAGTATAGGTGGAGAGATTTATACCCTTATGGGTATATTGATGGTTTTGATAATGGTGTTGATAACCCATATACAAATAACTCCCATTATGTTCATCAGAATTTTATTTTTAAAATATTACCTGAAGGTTCAAACTTTGCAATAAACGATACTGATTACATTAATTCCCCAATTGAAGATGGATGTGAATAAATTTAAATTATTAAAAAATGATGACAATCAATATCAAATTGTCTTACCAATCCAAACGGATAATTTTTATTTAGGATTAGATATGGGAATTGATGAAATTGAAACAGAAGTTGTTACTGAGGTTATTGGGTTACCAAAAAACTACGAGATAAGTAGATTTGTTTTTAACGATAATTCTTCATTAAATATAAATTTCAAATTTTTTAATTTTAGTACAAACTCTTGGGAAAGTAGTTATCTACCCATTTTCCAACAACAACAAATTTATTATAATACTACAGCATTTTCAAATTCGTTTTTTAAATTAGATTTTTATGACAAAAATGATAATAAAAATCAAAAAATAATTTTTACAGTTGTCATACCAACACAACAAGGTAAGTTTGAAAATGTTCAAATATTCCCTTCTTGGTATACAAATGGTGGTTATGTTAATTTAAAAACGTCATCATTCCAATTAAATTATTTACAAGATAAAGAAGGTTATTTTATTTATTTTTTAGAGGACCAAACAATTATTAATTTAACTGACTTTTATGTGACATTTAAATTTTTTAATGGTAGTACTGGACAATTTACACAATTTTTAACTCAAGACCCTTCAACATTTACAAATAATAATTTTAATCCTGATGACTACCAATATTTAAAAGCGGTGTTAAATTATAGTAATTATACATACATATACACAACTTTATCAGGGGTACCAATCGGAAATGAATTAAATCCAATAAACCTATATGAATACATAAATCCATAATGGAAAACGAATACTTAAGATATCAAATATCACCTGAGGTTATTACCGGAGACGTTAGAACTATAATAGTTAGTGGGACATCTTATGGGATTATTTCAGGTATGACGAGTATTCTAAGTGGAGGGACTAACGGAGAATCACTACTTACCGATTTAACTTTACCAATACCGTTATTTCAAACCGCAATTGATTATGGATATTATGATGGTTTTGATGGGGATGTTTTACAACAGGATACCGTAACTAATTTTTTATTTACACAAACCGATGGGACATACGACGTTACATTATTTAATACTTCAGATATTGAACTAAAAAAATTATTATCTGAGTCAACATATACGGTTGATTGGGGAGATAATTCACCTGTTCAAACCATTTCATTAGTTGCTCCATTTGGGGTTACTCACACTTACTTATCAGTTCCATATACTTACACTATAACTTTATCACAGACAAATCCTTGGGGGATTACAAACGTTACTAAAACAGTTACAGTACCTTATTCATTAGTACCTAATACTAATCCTTATGGTAATGTTACATTTACACCTGCAGGAGGGTCTTGGGCAAACACCCCAACTTCATATGATTTTATATTTTTAGGGGACTCTGAAAATACAATTGCTCAACAAGTTAGTTCAAATTTTATTACAGTTCCATTTTACGTTACAGCTCAAACTAAATCACAATTAACTGAGTTAGCGTTGTACGGTCCTCAAAAATATATTGTTAATCAACCAATATTTTCAGGAGTTGGTTCTGGCTCAATTTATATTGGAACCATTTTTGGAATTGACCCTAACGGTGAATACACAGGGTATACTATTAATAATGTAGACTATTACGATTTTAGTGATGGTACAACAATTTCATACGTCCAAAGTAGTGGTATTACTTCAGAAATGTTAGTTCAGTCCGCAATTACTAAAAATGAATATCTTTTAGGTGTAATTGACCAGCCAGAAATTTTCTCAAATGTATTTATTGAAAGAGGAAAAGAATCCGGAAATGAAAGAATACAAAGATTGGGTGATGTAAGTAGTTTGGGTGGATTAATTAAATACGGATATAAATTCTTCAAAATTAAAAAATATTAAAAATGGCAATAGGTTCATACGGTACAATTAGACCATCAGATGTTTCTCCTTCAGACGTAGAAATAATTCTTCATTATACCCCATCAAGGGATTACACGGAGAATTATACACTAAAAACTTTAGATGCTAATACTCTTTTACGTCCTTATTTTAATAATAATGATACAGGTGGAAATGCTGATATTGAAATTTTAGGGGGACTTTATAATTTAAAATTACCAGCAACTGAATTTAATAAGTTGGGGATTTATACATTATACTTAAGACCTGCTCAGATTAGAACTCAAATAACGGATTGTGGTGTGTTATCTGCATTACCTAATGTTAAAGGAATAGTTGTTGATATTACAAATGTGCCGAGTCAATATAGAAATAAATTTATTAATCAGGGACTTGTTGGGTTTAGAGTTGAATATTTAAATCCTGACGGAACCAAAGTACCAAACTTTTTTAGATACATCACTTCAAGTTTTTATTGTGAACCTGTTACTCAAAATTTAACAACAACACAACAAAAAGTTGTTAGATATAGATACGTAGATAACTCTACCAATTTAGTATTTTGTACATTAACCCCATCATCTGCACCTACTAACAAACCAAATGCAACTCCATTTATTGGAACTCCTGGTCAAAATATTATTATTAGTAATACATTTTTTAATCCTGTTACATTAGATGTTGAAATTGTAGAACACGATGCGTCAACATTAGCGTTGGCTCTTTATGGTAACCAAACTAAGTCTATGGATGACGGTATCTACACAATTTACGATTCAAGTAATAACATTTATAAACAATATAACTTATACGAAATTAGAGACCAATTTAACGAATTACTTTATGAAGTTAGACAAGATAGAGGTGGTAACATTGATTTTAGTAAAAGTTATGACAATATAATCGCTTAATGGCCGTAACTAAATATACTTATCCAAAACAAACTCCGGCTGGCGCAGGAACCTTTTCAAATAATTTGGTAGGGTTTCAACTTGTGCAAGGAGGTGGATTAACTCAGGGTAATTTTGAATTTACGACATCTGTAACTGAAAAATCAAACAGAAATTTTGGAACTGGAGTTTTTTCAAATCCGATATCATTAGATACTTTAAATGTTAATTTAGCGGAATCAGCATCAATATTTACAAATACATACGAAGTATTTCCAAATTTTGATTTAAATGAGGTAACTAATTTTACGTTATACGGACCGTTAAGTAAAAGATTATCGGCATCTGCCGAACACATTGTTAATTATTTTCCTGGGGGCCTTGAAGTTACGTATAAAAAACAAGACTTTTCAACAGGGTACACGGCATATAATATTATTTACGATTCAAGTGAGGATATTACTGAATTTGATATAGATGTCAATATGATTTCAAATCCGTTTGGAATTGACTTTACATCAAATGCCACTAGAAATTTACAAGCTAGGGAAATTAAAGTATCTGACTTAAGAAATTTAACTGTTGAATATCAAAATTACGTATTAAATCTTAATGGTAATTTTTACACTTTAAATAATATTACTCCTACATCATCATTAACTGCCGGTACATTAACAGTATTTGCTAATGGTAATCCTTTCTCAGGTAATTTTAATTCAATAGATTATTTGATTATTAGACCAAATGATGATATTGTTACTCGTGTTTTTACATTAGATTTAGACTATGTTGACAATTTCTTATTGAATAGGTCAACCGTTCCAAATTATACCGCATTATTCACAGTTCCATTAGAGGCTGACGATGGTAGTTTTTATAACAGTTATGACAAAGTTACTTGGCCGTTATATGGACAATGGAACTTAGATATTTTAACAAACGCATTTACAGTTTATCTTGAGAAATTAAGTACTATTGGTGATGAATTTGATAGTTACAAAACAAACTTAATTGCTCGTTTTTTAATTACGGACTCAATTATTGAGTTTGATACCGAAGGTCAAAAAGTTGACAAACTATTAAAAATATATGGTAGAAGTTTTGATGAAACTAAAGTTTTCATTGACGCTTTGGCTAATATGAATTCTGTAAATTATAACATAGGTAATGATATACCTTCACAACTTTTAAAGAATTTAGCTCAAACATTAGGTTGGGATACTAACATATCCCCAATCACAAATGAAAACTTTTTAGATTCTTTATTTAGTGCTAATCCGACACCTAACTTTGATGGTATTAGTGCTAATCCGACTCCTGATGAATTAAATTATCAATATTATAGAAATTTAATTATTAATTCTGCGTATTTGTTTAAGTCAAAGGGAACTAGAAAATCAATCGAAAGTTTAATGAGATTGATAGGGGCTCCTGAAGCTTTAGTCGAATTTAATGAGACAGTATATGTTGCTGACCAAAAGATTAATTTTTCACAATTTGACCAACAATACCAATTAGTTGCCGGAGGGTCATATGTCCAACAATCGGTTTCTTGGAATCCAAATGTGACATATTCAATTCAAGGTACGGTATATACTGCATTCACTGCAACAAGTACTGTTATTGAAACTGATACTGTAAGAGAGGATTATCCAATTGATTCATTTGGATACCCATCAATGCCGACTGAGAGCGAAGGGTATTATTTTCAAATGGGTGAGGGATGGTTTGAATCGACACCAACACATAGAAGTAATGAAATTATTAATACTACTACAAGTGTTTTTACGGGACAAAATTTCAATGTACAAACACAATTAGCCCCATTTACTTACGGTCAACCTTATCTTGATAGGTATAGGGATTTTCCGTATTTAGGGTTAGGATTTGACTTATCAAGAACTATTGACAACAAAAAAAGTTGGGTTAGTACTGAAACAGATAGAAACTATTCAAACGCAGGGTTTGGTTCAAATTATACAACTGAGGATGATAGGTTAGTAGTTAACGTTAAAAATGTTGATTTATATTTAAATCCTGCTCAAGGGTTATTGTATGATGTTTGGTGGGTTTCACAACAATCAAATTATCCTATCCCTAATACAGGATTACCACAATTTTCATCCGCATCATTGGATTATGGATTTCCTTTAGGTCCTTGTAATTATAGTGCGGGAACAAGTGTTAGTGGTTTGACTTACTGTGGGTTTGAATTTGATAAAACTATTATTGACCCAAAACCACAAAAGAAAACATTTTTTGAATTCGCTCAAGATTTTATCTCAAATATGATAAATGTTAGAGATAGACTTTTTATAAGTGATGGTAAGACTGGTGGATACCCGAGATTACAATCTATTTTTTGGGAATATCTTCTTTCTGAACAAACAGTTAATATCCCAACTAATCAATTTACATACGACAAATTAATTGAATATGTTAATGGGTTAGGTGATTATTGGATTAGACTGGTTGAACAAATGGTACCCGCTACCACAATTTGGAACACAGGTACTAAACTTGAAAACTCAGTATTTCATAGACAAAAGTTTGTTTACAGAAGACAAAAAGGTTGTGAAATTGTACCAGTTGCTTGTGAATCTTGTAAGGCTACAGGGTCACTTTATTCGTATGATTGTAACTATGAAAAAATAAATTGTTCAATCTATCCTTGGTTAAATGGTAATACTTCAGTACCATCTTTTGGTGAAGTTTTAAATACAACTTTAAATACATATCTTTCAAGTATCGGACTAACAATACTTGACTGTGATATTAATACATTGATTAGCACTTGGTTTGTTGATGTTACAGTTGGAGGGAATCAATTAATTCAATCACAGTTTTACCAAGGATATGGACCAACTGATTTTCCAACACCAACAGAATGGTTATCGGCTCTTCAAACTTATTTAACCCAACTTAATAATTATAACTTGAGTTTTTATATAAATAACTCAATTTTATATGTACAAAATATGAATTGTGGACAAGACTTTTTACAGGACACATTCGAATTAAATGTGGGAATAAACTTTTCATTAGCGTGTAATTAATGGGTGTAATAGAATATAATATATCATTAACAGGAGATTGTACTAATTCAGGATTAGGTGCAATGCAATTAAGTATCTCAGGAGGGACCCCAAATTATACTGTAACTTGGGTTACTCCCGCATATTCTCCTGATATTTTAGCGGCTAGTGGGGTAACAAAAAATAATTTATCTTATGGGTCTTACACTTTTTATATAAGTGACCAATCAATACCTGTTAATACTACTGAATATGTTAACTTCTTTATGCCGACAGGATGTTGTTTATCTATTGAAACTCAAGATACTACTTGTAGTTTACCAAATGGACAAATCACGGCGACTACTGCAGTTAATTTAGGTAACATTGATTTATATCTATATAAAGATGGTATTTATTTAGATAGTGCAACAACATTTAATACTGAGGTAATATTTTCAAATTTATCTGCGGGAACTTATCAAATACTCGCAACTGATGTCGGAGGTTGTAATTGTTCAAGTCAAACCTGTTTAATTAGAAATAATTCTTCGGCATTTGATTATGGTTTATTAGTGGTTAGTGCCAGTACTTGTACATCAAATCTTGGTAAATTAATTGTTACAGGAAATACTGGTATACCACCATTTATATATAATTGGTCAAGTAATGTACCAAATGCTAGTCTAACTGCGAGTACTGTTACCGGATTATCAGCAGGAAGTTATAGTGTTATAATTACCGATTCTACAGGATGTCAAGTAACTAAAAGTGCGACTGTCGGATATATTCCAAACTTTGGAATGACTTATTACACGGCAACTCAAGCGTCTTGTCTTTCAAATGATGGGACTGCGACTTTTTATTTATCAGGAGGAACCCCACCTTACTATTACATATTATCTAACGGAGATTCGGTAATTAGTTACAATCAAAACTATACTTTTAGTGGACTTGCGGCTAATACATACTCAATACAAGTTGTTGATTTGGCTTTATGTACGTTTACCCAAAGTTTTCAAATCCCAATGGATGGGAACTTCAATGTTATTGGTGTTAGTACTACTGGAGTCACTTGCACTTCAAATGGAATTATATCAGTTAATTTGATTGGTAATTCTCCATTTACATATAATTTAACTAATAGTTATAGTGAGAGTCAAACAATTGTTACCCAAGTAAGTAATTATCAATTTACTAATTTAACTGCGGATACCTATACTTTAGTTGTTTCTGATTATCTTGGGTCTTGTGAATACACTGACACGTATGTAATTAGTTCCTCAACTAATTTTAATATTTCAACAACATCTACAGGTACTACTTGTATGTCAGATAATGGAGGAATAACAGTTACTGTTAACCCCGTTAATTCAACAACATTTACTTACGATTTACAAGGTATTGAAAATTCGGGACCTATTACTGAAACTACATATGTTTTTTCAGGGTTAAATACTGGGATATATAATCTAACGGTTACGGATGAAAGTGGGTGTACACAAACACAGTCAATTAGTTTGTTAAATGACTCAATGGTTAACTTCAATCTATACTCAACAAGTTGTGGGTTAGGTTCACAGGGTACGGTTAGTGCCGTAATTACTGATGGAACTCCTCCATTCACATTTAATTGGAGTGGTAACTCAGTCGGGTCTCAAACAGGGGTTTATTTAACAGGACTAACTGCCGGTAGTTATATTTTACAATTAATTGATGACAATGGATGTGAATTAACTAAATCAATTACTGTTAGTTGTGGTAATTTAATAACCGCTTCTTACCAAGTTTTTAATGTCTGTGAAAGTGAGTTTCTTGAGGTCCCAAATCAAAAACGAGGATTAACCCAAATGTTAAATGAAGGTTATCAAGATTTGGTTGATGGAAGTGTATGTCAATTAAATTACGCTAATTTTAATACAGTAATTACTATAGGTACTAATGTGTATACCGAAACTTTTTTTACAACAACATCATTATCTAATGTACCTACTGATGATTTATGGATTGATTCGATTGAAAATTTATTAGGGTCTGCTTATGGTATTGGTAGTGTTACTATTAATTCAGGACAAAATGTTGTATTGGTATTGTCAGATTGTAATATTTCTTATGATATATTACAAGACCAAAATATTAAAATTGATTTACAAATACAGTATGATATTAGCTGTCAATAAAATTAAATGTGTCTAATTACTTTAAATATTGTTACAGGAACCCCACCATATACTGTGGAGGTTTGTGATGTATTTGGTAGTAACTGTGTAATTGCATCCTATATTACAGGATATGTACCTCCAACGTTTGATGTTATTGTACCACCACCATATGATGTTGCACCAATTCTAAAAGTTAGAGTGTATGATGCTAATGGATGTATATATGACACTAATATGACTATGATGAGTCCTACTCCGGCAAACTCAAGTACACCGACTCCGACAGTAACTCCAACTATAACTCCGACAAATACTCCTTCATCCACAGTTACTCCAACATCACAATCTCCAACCCCAACTCCAACTCCGACTCAAACACCTGGTTCACCAACTCCGACTCCTACAAATACCCAAACACCTACAGTTACAAAAACACCTACTAAGACCCCGACAAAAACACCAACGGTTACTCCTACAATGACACCATCGTCGTCACCATTACCACCAACTAAAGCTTTCTTATTTATTGAGCCTTATAGTGGTTCGAGTAGTATTGGTAGTTGGATGTATTCATCGTTGGGTTCAGGATTCTACGGGTTTACCAATGGTACTCAACCGACACAAACACAGGGAACATTTAATGTGGAACTAAATACTTATGTTAATTTCTCAGGATGGACAACAGGACTATTCCCTCCAATTATTAATCAAGATGTCCCACAATCAACAGGTGGTGTTGATTCATTTGGAAATCCAATTATTGCTTATAATTTTAAAACAACCATAGTATCCGCAAACACTGTCTCATCAGGAAAAGCTTGGTTTACTTGGATGATACCTACGGGACAAACTAACGGTTTGTATCAAATAAAGATTGATTATAGTACATCAAGTCCAACAATATTAACAACTGTTCTTGCTGAACCTACAATATATTCATACTATTTCACATATACAGGTGATACAATTCCAAAAACAACATATAGGGTTTATACGACATACCCATCAACTAACTTTGAGTTATTAAATAGCTCGGCGATTTACTTCAAAGGAAATACGGTTAGCTGATAATTATATTATATATGTCATCATTTCCGTATAAGAATCCTATTAGCTCAGAACAATTAAACGGTGTTCAATCTGTCCAAAGAAGTGAAGTTTTTGGTACAAATTTTTCCGTTTTATCTGTTGGTGGATATATGGAGGTCTATAATACTTCTGATTTAATTTACACTATAAATGGATTAGGTCCTATTGAATATAGTGGAAATACAATCCCTATAGATTTCTTAAAAGGAACAGGTGACCCTTGGTCTCCTGATGTTTTAACTCTTAATTCTGACAATATCTCTTCAGGTAGAAGACGACTTGGTATGTTGGTCTATGTGTATGAAAATGACCAAACATATCAATTTAGGATTGATAACTATGAAACTTTATGGACTGCGGCAACCGCTAGTACGGGAACTGTAGTAATCTCAGATTTTGGAACAACAGTTTATAATTCAAGTGTTGCCGGACAAAACTTTATTAACGCTTGGACCGCATCAACTATTGAAGATATTTCAGGGGCAACCTACTCGACTGCGGTTTGGAAAAAGTATAATCCAGGTAGTGGTGGAACTCCCTCAACATCCGCTGATACATTGTATATTACAGGAACAGGAATTAATTCAACAATCAGGAAAAATGTTGGTAATACTGCTTCAGGTAATTATGGTGCATCATTGGGTGGCTCGGGTAATACTGCTTCAGGTAATTATAGTTTTATTGGTGGGGGTGTAAGTGGAACGTCATTAGGTTATTACGGGGCAATAGTTGGTGGTGTTGGGAATACAATATCTGCAAAATACTCATCTTCAATTTTAGGTGGTGTTGGGAATATTATTGCGGAAAACCAAAGTGTTATTGGTGGTGGTGTCACAAATGTTATTGGTAGTACTTCATCAACTTATTCCATTTACTGTACAAACTCCACTTACAATAGAGTTGTAATTTTAAATGATGTGACATCAAGTTATCCAATTGGTAATACTGTAGAATTTTTTAATTGTGTTGATAATAAATTTATCAGGGCTAATATAACAAACTCAACTTATAGTGGAGGTTATACTTGTTTGGATTTGGATAACTCAACAGCTTCAAATGTATATGGTGGTGTAATTATTAATTCTACAACAATCTCCCAAAGTGGAACTCAAAACTATAGTGGAATTGTTGGTGGACTTGGTAATAATATTACACAATCGGCTTACTATTCATTCATTGGTGGTGGATTTTTGAACAAAGTAACATCACCTAATTCTGTAATCAACGGAGGTAGCTGTAATAATATTTCAGGAAAAGTAGGATATTCGGTCATTGGTGGAGGACGATTTAACACCGCAAGTAATAGTTATTCAACCGTAGGTGGAGGACGATGTAACACCGCAAGTAATTACCACTCAACCGTAGGTGGAGGTTTTGGTAACACCGCAAGTAATTATTATTCAACCGTAAGTGGAGGACGACAAAACACCGCAAGTAAAAGTTCCTCAACCGTAGGTGGTGGACGTGGTAACACCTCAAGTGGTTA
>Ga0315903_10001520_pt1 | contig 35195 bp, 45 predicted proteins | sample LakEriMetagenome_7_FD_203524 | JGI IMG/M metagenome (GOLD analysis project Ga0315903, IMG submission 203524) | Freshwater fungal communities from buoy surface, Lake Erie, Ohio, United States - Buoy 2 MA119 | ecosystem: Environmental > Aquatic > Freshwater > Lake | place: USA: Lake Erie, Ohio...
TATAACTTTCTAATGTGAGACCTATCTGATTCTGTAATGATGATTTTTTTATTCATTCTGTTTTAATTACATTATATAAATACTTTGAGATTTAAGTTACGAGCATAAAAAAACCCCAATAAGGGGTCTTTTTATTTATAGTGTTTTAATTATTTAATTTTTGAACTAAGACTATCAATGATTGGGTTACTCATGAATTTATTAAAAGTCTTCTTTAATCGTATTTGACCTTCATTTAACATAAAGTCATCTTCCATGGTTATTCCGGTTTCCATATCTATTTCCGCACTCATAGAATCATCCTCATAATAGTCACCCTCATAGTAGTCACCTTCTTCAATATCTAAATTTATTTCTTGAGGTGGGTTTGGTAGTTGATTTTTATCACCCTCTTTACCCATAGTGTAATCTACTTTACCCATAGGGTAATCTACAAACTTACCATCTTTAACATCTAAATTTAAATCTAAGTTTATTTGTTTAGGAGGGTTAGGTAGTTGGTTAGAGTCATTTTCTTTACCCACATTATAATCTATCGGTTCGATATCCTCAAGAGTTTCGTTTAATTTTTTCTTTGTATTATATTGAACCAATCTTTTTAATTGAGATTCTCTTAAAATTATTTTTTTTCCCATTTTGTTTTCTTATTTAAATATAAATATCCCGTATTTTAGAATTAGTATCTACCACTTAAGTAAACGTACAATACTTCGGGTATTTTTGTGCAAGTCTGTTTATTACCTTCTTGGTCAAAGCAATCAATGTATGGTAATTTTTCAATAATATCTCTTATTTCTTTTGGTGCAACAAAATATCCCTTTTGGTTTTTAACGAGTAATCTTCTAATCAAACTTTCTCTATGATAGAGTTTGTCTTTTTCATAATATTCTTTTATTATGTTTTTATATTGGGATTCGGATATTAAAATTTTCACGATATAGTATTTTTTATATTACTAAATAATCTCATTGTTGAGTAATAACAAGTAAAAATGAAAAAAAATACCATGTATGTAACATAATTTAATATTTTCATTTACTAATAAATAGTAAGTGTGTTAGTTTTTTTCGGTTACTTGTTGTAAAAAATAACGGACACCATCGTATATTATAAATTGTACTGGGAACACAGTTATGGTTGCATAATTCGGTGTCCATACTTCTGTTACACCTAATCCTTTGTTTTGTGGTCTCATTACCACTTTTTTGGGTGTAAATTTGATACTTCTTAATTCTGACATGTTTTTAACAAACCCTTTTATTTTTGGGTACGATAAAATATAAACAAAACCAAATTAATTGTGTACCATAGTATCCTTAACTCAAATAATAATTGTGAAATTTAATGGTTATATTTCACCTTCTTGATTACCCATTTGGTCTTGAGCTAATGCATTTCTCATTGACTTGGTTAGTGAATTATACACCTCTTCTCCAAATCTATCCATGATTTCATTTTCGTCTCGTAAATCAACAAAATTACCTCTAACCATAAAACCTAAAACATTTTCAAGACTTATACTTCTCCAAGAAATTTTCGCTGCTTCGGATTTTGCTTCTTCATCCTCAACACCCATGTTTCTAAGTTCTTTTAATTTTTTGTTGTATGCATTGATATCAACAACTTTTTTTATGTTATTGTTCATCTCTACATTCATCTGTTTTTCTGACTTTTCTCTATCACTACCAACGTAAGAGCTTAAACTTTTCTTGATAGCCATATGTCTTACCGTACCGTCTTTTTTAACAAAAGCAACACTAACAAGAACGTTTCTATCAATCGCATCCCTTAATTGTTGCAAATCATCTCCTTGTGAGAAACCCTCGTAATCCAATTTTTCTTCAACATCCATCGAAGATTCATTAATTACTTTATTTAAAAGACGTTTAAGTTGTGATTCAGTTACTATAATTTTTCTCATGTTTTTTATTTTATAAATATCATTTGATTTTATCTTTCAATATATTGGATATGGAGTTCCAATTTCTTGATAAGTCAGATTCGTTATTTGATTTGGTAAAAATTAATGTTATACCGTTTTCATTTTTAGAGGGTATTGTTTTAGAAATCCAATCATAATGGTTGTCATCATCTACAAAACCTAAAACACCTTTTTTTTGGTAGTCATCCATTTGTGATATGAAATTTTCTTTGTTCCATGGTAAATCGTAATTACCATTTTTATAGAAAAACTTTCTATTTGTTTCCGGATTTGTTAGCTCAATACCATTATTTTTTATATCATTTTGAACATTTTTTATGGTATTAAATAACGTACCATATTGTAATAATGGCTTGATGTGTCCCGAACAAGATGGTGTTGTGGGTATGTTTTTGGAATGTAAAAATTTTACAATATCCAATAAATTGGGGTCAACAGTTTTATAAAAAGATTTATTTCTTGGTATAACATAATCTCTTGGTGTTTCATAAAAGAAATACCATGGACTCTTTTGTGTTTGTAGCCAAAGTCCTTTATGGAAATCCTCGTGTGGAATTAGATTAGGGTTAAGTACCATATTAATAAATACCTAATCTTAATCATATGTGTAAACTTTAGTTTTTTAAAATATTTATCTAAAAATAATAAAACTAAAAAAAATATCTATGTTACTCAAAAAAGGTTCTACAGGAGAAGATGTAAAAAAATTACAAGAAAAATTAGGATTGGCACCTGACGGTGTATTTGGTTCGGGCACAGAATTGGCGGTCAAAGGTTGGCAATCAACTAATGGTTTAACCGCAGACGGAATTGTTGGTGATGGAACTTGGTCAAAGATGTTCCCATCTCAAACGGTTATAACTGAACCATCACCAGCACCAAACGTTGGTGGTTTAAAATTGGAAAAATTAAAGGGTCATATACCTGATGGGGTAATTGCAATGATTCCTGACACTGCTCAGAAATTTCAAATAAATACCCCATTAAGATTGGCACATTTTTTAGCACAATGTGGACATGAATCAGGTGGATTTAAAGCAACACAAGAAAATTTAAATTATTCCGCAAAGGGTTTGAGAGGAATTTTTGGAAAGTACTTCCCAACAGATGCTTTAGCTGAACAATATCAAAGAAAACCCGAAGCAATCGCTTCTCGTGTTTACGGGGGAAGAATGGGTAATGGTGCAGAACCAACAAAAGAGGGTTATAAATTTCGTGGCAGAGGTTATATACAATTAACCGGAAAAGACAACTACACCGCTTTTGGTAAAGCAATTAATGAAGATGTATTATCAAATCCTGATTTAGTTTCTTCAAAATACGCACTACTATCCGCCGCTTGGTTTTTTAATAAAAACGGTTTACATAAAATTGCCGATGAAGGTTCTACCGACACTGTAGTTACAAAAATAACCAAAAGAGTAAACGGAGGAACAATTGGTCTTGCGGACCGAATTAAACATTTCAAAGAATATTACGAATTGTTAAAATAAAAAAAGGGGTTTAATAACCCCTTTTTTCTTTTATATCACTATATTCACTTGGTTTATCTGTTTCAGGTTCGTTACCATCTTCAGGTGAAAGCTCGTTCATTAAGATTTTAAATTGTTTAGATGACATAAAGTGAGCATTTACATCTGGGTCATCAACATTGTATACCGAGTAAAATGAGTCCTCATTAGGTTGTGTTGTTGTACTATATGTATCGACAATATATGTGTTACCTTCTGAGTCAACATACACATCGGTATCTATGTGGTCAAATTTTGGTTCGTATATTTTCCCATCTTTCTGAATCCATGAATTTGTCGATACGTTAAATAAACCAGATTTACCGTTTATTTTACTTTCATACATTCTGATTTTACTATTATCAGCACTTACTCTTGCGATTTTAAATTCATTACGCATTAAGTGGTCAATTATTGTACCAACACCATCACCAATACCTTTTTCTTTTAAAGTTCTATCCAATAAATTAAATTGGTTACCAACTTTTTTAATCTCACTTAAAAAATCAAAATTATTATATCTTTCTTTTACGTTGTATTGGTTAATTTGTGGGTACACAATATACAAGTTACGTAATTCGTCATCCATAGACCTCCAAGATTCAGGTTTTTGTAAACTACCACCATTTTGTATATAAGCCTTTTTGAATTGTTTTTCCATTCTTTTAAATTCAAATTGGTGACCAGTTCTTTCATTGATTTGACCAACAACATCTTTGAGTGTTAACTCATCAGCACTAAATGGTTTTACCTTAAAAATTGATTTTTCACCCTTTAATTGTGGGTAGATATCTTCAATCTCGTCCCAGCTTTTTCTATTATCACCGTCATTCAATAATGAGGTCAATATGAATCCACTAGATGCACTTGGGACCACTTGTAACGCCCCCATATAGTACCTATCATTCGGGCTTTTACTTTCATCGATAATAAAATAAAAACTTCTTTCATTTCGATAACTACCCCACATGTTTGATTTACCCATATCGGGTCTCCATGTTACACACCAAGGTGAGATTTCTCTATCTGAAGCTTGGTTTTTACCTAACGCGTTTTTATATACTGTGTGATAAAAATAACCATATCTAATAGACATTTGTTGGTCTTTAATATCATAAACCCTTAAACCATCCCTCTCAAAAATTAAGTTATCATTACCAAACCACATATTTTTGGACGCATCAATTCTTTCGGGTGTTGCGTTAGTGTCTTTACCCGCAAACACATCCGTTTTAATTTCATCATCCCCAAAGTACTCATCTAGTAAAAATTTGAGTTGTGAATAGCTGTATTTATCGATTTGTCTTAGGTTATTCGGGTCAAATTTTGAATACCCATGTTCACCGTCGTAACGACTTAAGAAAGTGTATACTTGTGCCAAATCAGGTCTTAAACCACCTTTGATTCTTTCAAAATCATAAAAAAGTTTTTCACCTTCTTCATCAGTGATATTTGGCCTTTCTTTACGCCAATTATCCATAAGAAGACTAAATAACTTTTTATTTTTGACTTCTTCTAATAAAGTTTGAAACACTAAATCTGTAAATTTCATTGTTAAAAATAATTATATACATATAAATACCCACTAAAGTGGGTTTGTACATAATTATTCAACAACTTCAGTTTCTGTCTTAATAAAACCTCTTTTTAGGTTTTCAACTTCCTCAAGCACGTTTTTACACATTTTTTCAATCATCAGAATCTTCATGAGATTGTCTGCTTGCGGTGAATTACTTTCTTGTGTGTAGTTGTTCAATAGAACCATTTTTAAAAGGTTTTCGTTTTCCACCTTAACGGTGCGTTCTTTCTTTCGTTGGAAGTACTTCTTAGAATTCACTTTGGTACAATCAATACAGTAATTGCTGTGACCGTCATGAATAAGTTTGTTTTTGTAGAAATTGGTAATGGGGAATTCACCCTTACACCCTGTGCATTTCTTGTGTTTTTCCATCAGTAACTTTTAATTTGGGTACAAAGATAGTGGTTTTTTTGATATATTCGATATATTTCAAATAGAAAAAAATAAATACGTATAATTTAAATAACCTTATATGGATAAATTACTGTTAAAAGTTGGGTTTTATAGTGTTTATGAAAGAATAATACATAATCGTAAAGTTTATGTGGTTGACAATGGTAAAATAATATATTCAAACAGATTCAAAAAATATTTTCCGAACCCAAATAGAGATGTTAAAGAGTTTAATAATTTAGATGATGCAAAAAAATACGCACAGGGAAAAATTAAAAAACACGCGATAGACAAGAAGAAAAAACTTGAAAAATTACCTAAATCCATTTATTTGATAGTCATGAAGGAAGAAACCACAGGTAAAGTGTTTGTGAAAGTAGGGATAACTTCAAAAAGATTTATTTTGAGAAGATTTAGTAAAGATTATGGGTATGAAGGTTATACTTTAGAAACAATACTTAGACGAATAGACACAAAAGATGCAGAAAAATTGGAAGAGGTCATAAAAGATAAATTAAACAAAAAAAGAGGTGTAAAAAAATTTAAACCTCTTTTGGAAAATTTTTCAGGGTATTCAGAGTGTTACTCTCACGATTCCCTAAATGAAATAATTACAATTTTTGATACTATAACTAAAGGTTGTTAGTTTGATTTTGGTTTTCTACCCCTTTTAGAGGTTGTTGCTGGTACAACTACGGTAGTTTTTTTCTTTAACTCCTTATTTTTGTTTTCTAAAAACTCAACTTTAATTCTAAGTTCAGCAACTTCTCTTGTTAAGTCTAAAATTTTTGTCCTTAAATCATCTTTTTCTGAAGATGACCTTTCTAACAAGACTTCAAGTTTTGCTATTCTTTCACGACATTCATCTTTCATATAATCTTCTGATTTTTCTTTTCTTAATGCTCTTTTTTCGTAGTATCTCCAAGCGCTGGCTGAACCTAAAACTGTAATTGCGGTAATTAATACCGTATAAAATGAGTTAGCATCCATTCTTTATTTTTTATCTTATAAATATACCAATTTTATCTATTGTTCTACTTTTTATTTACAACGATTTTTTTTATCTTATAAACTATGAGTGTAATTATTAATTTTTTTGGTGGTCCTGGTATAGGTAAATCAACACAAAGTGCGGAATTGTTCACATTGATGAAAAAAAACCACATGGATGTTGAATTAACTTTTGAATACCCTAAAATAGTTGCGTGGGAAGAAAATTATTCAACAATAAAAGACCAATTTTTTGTGACAGCAAATCAACATAGAAACATCAGTAGATTATATGGTAAAGTTAAATACATTATCGTTGATTCACCGATAATTTTAGGTACTGTTTATAAAGATATATACAATGATAGTCCCGAATACCCAGCAACCTTTTATGACGACTCATTTGATTATTTTATTTTCAAATTATTCAAAAAATACAACAATTTAAACATAGTTTTAAAAAGAGATGATACGACATTTAATGAAAATGGTAGATTCCAAAATTTAGACCAATCAAAAGAAATTGATGAGGTAATTAAGGGTAGGTTAGAGTCTCATTCGATACCCTATGTCGAATTTTCAGTTGGTAAAAATACTGCGGAGAGTATATTTAGTTATATACTAACCAACCAACTATGAAAAAACCATTAATCTTAACCATTTTATTTTTTTCATTACTAATTGTAACCTCATCTACGACTGAAAAGGACGTTGTACACATAAAGAACAGTGTTTTTGAGGTACATTACTCACAAACATTAGAAGAACCAATCTGGTTAATCTATAAATCAACAAATAGACCTACTAATGTCAATAGAGGTTCTATGGATTTTTATTCTGAGCAAGGAATTCATACTTCTGACAACAATGATTATAAAAATAATGTTTGGGATAAGGGTCATTTAGCACCCGCAGCAACATTTTCAGATAATATGGAAAACTTAAAACAAACCTTTAGTTATCTGAATTGTGCTTTACAACATCAAGATTTAAATAGAGGTGAGTGGAGACTTTTAGAAGAACAAGAAAGAGTATGGGATGATAAAGAACCCTTAACAATAAAAATAGACTTGATTTTTGATAAAAATTCACAGAAATTATCAACAGGTGCGACAGTCCCAAGTTTTTTTGTTAAACACATTTATTTTGATAAAAGTAAAAAATGGACTTGTTACAAATTTGAAAACAAGAAACCACTGAAAAAATGGGGAGAACACCAAATTACCTGTAAACACTAATATGTTCTGTAAAGAGTTATTTAATTTTCAAGATAAATTATACTTCATTGAAAGAAAAGTAAGGGATAAACACGTCAAACCTGAATTTATTGACGATTTAAAAAAATATTGGGGTTGTGATAACGTTGTTCGTCAAATGAACCAGCAAACCAATGACAATTTTTTACTTTTTTTAGTTGAGATACCCGAAGCTGAAATATTACCCGATTAGTTTTTTTAATTCCCTGAGACACTCTTTAGTGTATTTTACCTCGTTTCTTTTCGCCTGTCTTTCGCATGGATTTTGAGAATAATAGTAACATGTGGAATAATATCGATAAAGAGAACTCGATTGTAGATAATGAGTGTATTCGTGAATCATTGTCGATATTAAATCATCAATAGTTTCACAACTTGAAATATAAATAACGATTTTGTTTTGATAAAAACAATACTTACCATAGTAAATTATTCGAGATTGAGAAAAATCTTTATCATTAATCTCGAGAATTAACTTTTTTCTTTTTCGCTTATTAACACCTAAATTTTCAACACACCAATCAAGTGCCATTTTGGTGTAAGAAATTTTTAACTCTTCGTCAATGTTTCTCTTACGCATCGTTTGGTTTGTTTGTCTTGATTGTTCTTTTTGTTTTTATGTTGGTTTTAGTTAATTCCAAAAGTGTCTCAAGATTAGATTCTATGTTTTTCAACACTTCTGCGAATTCGTAATTTTCAATATCTTCGTTTCTGTTTTTTAATGAATTTAACAGGTTTGGTAAAATACCTTCATTTGATTTTAATTTTACACCTAAAGACTTCATTACCATTTTTAGTACCAGGTATTGAGTGGTCATTTTCTTTTCTGATGGGAAATTAAAATAATTTTCTAATGAAATGTTCAATAAAACTCCTCTACTTATACTGTCTAAGAATTTTATTACCGCCGGGGATGTTTGTTTCGTTTTCATATGACCTCTCGTTTCCATATAAATATTTTATTCTTTTATTTTAAATAAAACAAAAGGGGGTAGAACCCCCTTATATATTTAAAATATTAATAATCAAAATGTTACGTTTTTTTTACACGATAAAATATTGATTCTCAAACGTTTATTTAGCCCATTTACCACGAATCACTATTTGTGCAATTACACCATAGACAGATAGGTCGGAATAGGTATCTTGTACACTTTCACCTACAGTGTCTTCTCTTCCTAAAAGTACTAACTGTTTGAGTCTCTGAATTTTATCATTCATTCTGAACCAAAGACCGGTTTGTGATAGTTTTATTTCTTCTGGTGTTTCTAATTTTGTACCAACCGATATATTATCAGGACCATAATTCATTTGTTTTTTACAGAACAACTCATATTGTTCTTTTAAGATTTTTTTAAACTCCGCAGTAGTTTCGGGATAACGTTCCTCACACGCTTTTATCGCGCTTATTGGTTGACTTTTTTCTGTTGACATATTAAATTTGATTTATTAATTATAATATAGGTAAAAAATTCCATAAAACCAAATATTTATATAAAAATCCAAAGAATGGAAAATACAGAATTTGAAGAAGAATTAAAAACACCTGAAACCCCAAAATCAAAACAACTGGTTCAAATGTTGTCATTTAGGGTGGTACCTGCATATTTTCGTGAAATTGAAAAGGTTGCTAGTAAGAAAAATATGAGTGTATCAAAACTTATCCGTACATACATAAAAGAAGGTATGAAAAGAGATAACGCAATTAGTCATTCTGAAGATAAAGAATTCAGAGTAGAATAATTATTTATCAAATCTTTTGAACGCATTCATTGAAATTTGATTACACTTGACTCCACCTATAAATTGGTGGAGTTCTTTTTTTCCGGTATAACTCATTGCTGATTTTAAGTACGATTCAAAATTGTTAACCCACCCGTTTAATGTGTATTCAACTTTTTGTTGTCTAACTACACCTTCTGAAGTTGTCAATTCGGTTTTACCCCAATTTTTTTGAACCTCTTTTGTGCTCATACCCCTGAAAACTTTATAAAGTGGGATGTCCGCATCAAACATTTTCATTGCCAAATCGTCGTATTGGTTAATTGTTTCATGGTTACCTAATGCGTCGATGATTCTTGTAGTTTCCCCACAACTTTCAAGTGCTTTATTAAGTATTGAACCCAACATAACATAATCGGCACCTAAAGCCAACGCCTTAATTACGTCTGAGTATTTTTTAAATCCCCCATCCGCAACTATTTTGGTTTTAATCCAAGACTGTCCTGTTTTTATTTTATTACACTCTTGTATTAATGATGCCATTGGGTAACCAACACCTGTTTGTACGGTTGTCAAACAACCATTCCCGTTACCAATACCAATACGAACATAATCTACCTCCGATAAACAGTATTCATAAAAAGTATCGGGATTTGCAACATTACCAACCATTAATGTAATTTCACTTCCGTATTTTTTCTTTGCTTCTTTGGAGATTGTGTGAAGGTCTCTCATATGTCCGTTAGCAATATCAATTAAAACAAGTACGGATGTTTCTTTTGGGATTCTGATTGTTGACTGTATAAATAATCTTTCAAAATCTTCCAAACTATATGATAAGAACAATTCTGTATCAACCCAATCCTCTGTTGGATTTTTAATTCTCGGTAAAACCGGTAAAATACCATTTTTTCTAAATAAGTTTTGGTTTTGTAAGTCAACGACAGTGTCCATAGGTGCTGTCATTATTGGTAACATACCATTTTCATATCTTGATGAGACCATTTTTCGACTACGTATGTCTGTTAGTGTAGATGGTTCAATCAGAATGTCATCAAAATCAAATAATTGCATTTTAATTCTTTTTTGTGTTATTTATTAAAAAGGTAGATAAAATTTTCCAAATTACCAAACACCTAAATAAAGATATTTATAAGATATGGAGTCTAACAAAATAAACGAAAGTACGGTATTAGATATACTTAGGAATATCTTATCTGAAGAGGTTTCCAAGGTTAATAGAAATGATTATAATAGAGTTCAGTTTAAAATAGATGAACTGGAATCTCAATTGTCTGAAACAATTAAGGAGTTGAGGCAGTTGCAAGATTCAATACCCGATGGGTTAAAGACTGTGACCAATGGTAGGGTGAAAAACATATCCGATAATTTAGGTGAGGCCCAAACAACCCTTAAAGTTTTAAAAAATAAAATTAGACTACATAGAAAGTCTTCAAATCAAAGTCAGGTTGAAGAAAAGAAGAATAAATAATTATTCTTCCAAATCTAAACTATTTAACCCATCTTTACTGTTTGCTATTTTTTTACCTTTTTCGGTTAGAAAAAATCTTTCCTCGTTGTTTTCATCCTCTATTGAATCTATAATTCCTTTGGATTGTAATTCGTAAAGTAAACTACCCGCAACAATTTCTCTTAGAATTTTTTCCATCTCATCTTCATGAAATAGGTCTTCAATTGAATCATCAAGTTCTCCCTTGATAAACATTTCCGTTAACTTATCACAAAAATAAGTCATGGCATATGATTCGTCTTCTATTTCGTATTCCAAGAAAAAATCCGATTCTCTAAGTACAGATACCAGTATGTTAGCTTTTTCAATAACGATTGGTTGGTATATCTCTCTCATTTATTTTAGTTATGTATAAAGTATATGAAAAAAAAGAGAAAAAACAAACTGTACTTGACAATGAACCAATAATTGATTAAATTTTTAAAAAATCGGTATCATGTTGGATAATGAAAAAATTTTTATACAAATAGCAGCCTATAGGGACAATGAACTTTTACCCACATTAAAAGATTGTATTAAGAAAGCCAAACACCCTGAAAACTTAGTTTTTTCAATTGCATGGCAACATTCTAAAGAAGATGAGTGGGATAATTTAGATGAGTATAAGTGTGACCCTCGTTTTAAAATAATTGACATTGATTACACAAAAGCCAAAGGTCCTTGCTGGGCTAGATATCTATTGCAACAACAATATAGTGGTGAAAAATATACTTTACAGTTAGACTCACACCATAGATTCACCAAAAATTGGGATTCGGAGTTAATCAGTGAGTTGAAAAAATTACAGGATAAAGGTTTTAAAAAACCAATGTTAACGGGATATATCCCATCATATGAACCAACAAATGACCCTAAAGGTCGTTTAGATGTTCCTTGGAAAATGAATTTTGATAGGTTCAGTCCCGATGGTAACGTTCATTTTTTACCAGCATCAATTGATGATTTTAAGGAAAGGGATGAACCAATAAAAGCAAGATTTTACTCCGCTCACTTTTGTTTCACTTTAGGACAATTCGCTCTTGAAGTTCAACATGACCCCGAATATTATTTTCATGGAGAAGAGATTTCAATTTCAGTAAGAGCGTATACACATGGATATGATTTATTTCACCTACACAGAGTTTTAATTTGGCACTATTATACAAGAAAGGGTTCAACAAAACAATGGGATGATGATACAGAATGGTATAAAAGAAATGAATACAGTCACTATAAGAATAGAAAATTGTTCGGAATGGAGGATGATGGTAAAGAATTAAATTTTGGTGAATTTGGTTTTGGTAAAAATAGGACATTAGAACAATATGAAAGATATTCTGGTATCTCTTTTAAGAAAAGAGCGGTACAACAATACACATTAGATTATAATAACCCACCAAACCCACAAATTGAAGACCAAATAGAGTACGATAATTCTTTTACCTATCAATTTAAACACTGTATTGATGTTGGTTATCATGATGTTCCTTATGATGATTATACTTTTTGGGCTGTAGCCTTTCTTGATGAAAACGAAAATGAAATCTTTAGACAAGATGCCGGACCTGAAGAAATAAAGAGAATGAAAAATGATGTGGATGGGTATTGTAAGATATGGAGAAGTTTTGAAACAACAAAAAGACCGTACAAATGGATTGTTTGGCCACACTCTGAAGAACATGGTTTTGGACCAAGATTAGAAGGAAAACTTTAAAATTTAAAATATATGGAAAGAATATTAGTTCATTTACCAGCATATAGAGAACCGGAATTAATACCAACAATTAAAAGTGCGTTAGAGAACGCCGAATTTCCCGAAAGGATTCATTTTGGTATATGTAGACAATTTAATCCTGAAGATGGGTTTGATAATGTTGACGAGTATAGAGATGACCCAAGATTTAAAATAAAGGACATTCATTATACAGAAGCCAAAGGGTTAGCGTACGCTCGTTCAGTTATAAATGAAGAATTGCTCGATGACGAAGAATTTGTTTGTCAATTAGATTCACACCACAGATTTACTGAAAATTGGGACTCAACTTTAATTAGTTGGTATCATGAGTTAAAAAACGATGGTCATAATCCGTTGATTTGTGGGTACCTACCATACTACGACCCATTTAATGACCCTGAAAAGAGAGTACAGGAACCTTGGTTTTCAAGAGCCGAATGTTTTTATCCTCATGGAACCATATTCATTAGACCATCTGGTGTTAAGGGTGGTTGGAAACATTTAACCAAACCATATCCCGCCAGATTTATAAGTGGTCATTTTTGTTTTGGTCCAAATAAATGGGCTAAAGAAGTTAGACATGACCCAAATATCTTTTTCGCTGGTGAAGAGTTAAATCTATCAGTTAGGAGTTTTACTTATGGGTATGATTTGTTTCACCCACATCAAGTTGTTATTTGGCACGCAACAATGAGAGAAGAAAGAGCGGGAAAACTTGTTTGGGATGACCAACATAAAAGAGGTGAAAGTATGTGGTGGAAAGGAAATGATATTGCTCGTTCAAGAATTAGACAATTATTAGAAACAGAGGATAATGGACATGACTTAGGTCCATATGGACTTGGTACTGTAAGAACAATTAGAGATTATGAAAAATATGCAGGAATCCATTTCAAAAAAAGAGCGTTTCAAAAGTGGACAGTTGAAGATAATTTTCCACCAAATCCACAATATGATAGTGATGAAGAATGGGAAGAATCATTCATGAAATCATTTTATTATTTAGTGAATATTGATAGGCATGACTTTCCACAAGATGATTATAATTTCATTTTGGTTGCATATGATGATGAAAATGGTATGTCAATACATAGTAAGTATATTGATGGTCACGATTTAAAAAGGTTTTTAAATGGTGATGGTCCGATTCATTACGAAGAAATGTTTTTAATTGAAAGAGAACCGGCAAGAGTTGTTTTTTGGGCACATTCACCTGAAAGAGGTTGGGTCGAGAGAAAAGAAATAAACCTAAAATAATATACTTATCAATAGTAGTTATCATATATATGACAGATTTTAATTTAAAAAATATAAACATACCGTTTGTTTATAACAAAAGAGACGAATTTATTCCAGGTAAAACTCCGATTTATTATTCGGGACCTTATTGGGATGAAAATGAGATGAATTCGGCTATCTCAACTTTATTAACGGGTAAATGGATAACCGCAGGAGAAAAAACTTTTAAATTTGAAAGACAATTTTCAAAAAAATTCAAAGTAAAAAATTCTCTAATGGTTAATTCGGGTTCATCTGCGAATTTGGTTTTAATCAACGCATTAAAAATTAGATTTGGTTGGAATGATGACGACGAAATAATTGTGTCACCGGTTGGTTTTGCAACTACAATATCAGTAATTCATCAAAACAGACTAAAACCTGTTTTTGTTGACATAGAATGGGACACACTCAATTTTAATGTTGAGGAAATTGAAAGTAAGATAACCGAAAAAACTCGTGGGATATTTATTTCTCCGGTTTTGGGTAACCCACCTAATTTTGATAAACTAATAGAAATTGCTGAAAAATATAATTTAAAATTAATAGGCGATAATTGTGATAGTTTAGGTTCTAAATGGGGTGAAAAATATTTAAACGAATATTATGTAGCGTTTTCTAATTCATTTTATCCCGCACACCACATTTCAACCGGTGAGGGTGGTATGGTTTGTACCGATGATGATGAATTAATGAAAATTATGAGAAGTTTGGCGTGGTGGGGTAGAGATTGTTATTGTGTTGGTTCCGCCAATTTATTAAGTTGTGGTACATGTGGTAAAAGATTTGATAAATGGTTGGATTCATACCATGGAGATATTGACCACAAATATGTGTTTTCAAACATGGGATACAATTTAAAACCTTTAGACTTGCAGGGTGCTATTGGTATCGAACAACTGAAAAAATTTGAAGAAATCGAAACTAACAGAAAAATATCAAAGAATGCAATTGAAAAAATATTTTTAGATAATATTGAGGGTGTTAGTGCGGTTAAAACTTTAGATAAATCTGATGTTTCGTGGTTTGGAACTCCGTTTATTTGTAAAGATTATGAATTAAAATCTAGACTTGTTGAATTTTTAGAAGAAAATAAAATTCAAACAAGGAATTATTTTGCTGGTAATATTTTAATTCATCCTGGGTACAAATTCTTAGATGATTATACAAAATACCCTGAAGCCAATAAAGTATTGGATAAGGTATTTTTTATCGGAGCATCTCCTCATTATAATGAAGACATTTTTAATTACATTGAAAGTGTGGTGAAGAATTTTAAATAAAATTTAATAAAACAAAAAATATGAAATTCGTAGATTACAACACCGACAAATTTCCATTCAGAAAAATCATACAGGAAGTTTTAAATCAAGAAAATTTAGAAAAAATTCATGAAGTAAAAAATTATGAATTGTTTGTAAAAGGAACAGACCAATCAACGGAGTGGCACAAAATGTATTATTCCCAATTGGATAAATTTTTACCAACATACACTGAATTTGTTTATGATGTTATAAAACCATTATTTGGTGAAGACATTGTGTATCAAAAAATACCCACATTCAGAACTCAATTGGTAAATAATTTAGGTGTGTTTGAATATCACAAAGATAAAACATACAAACACAACATTGAAGAGCTAAATTTCTTTTTACCTTTTACCGACGCATACTCATCAAATACTATTTGGGTTGAGTCCGAAGAAGATAAAGGAGATTACTCCCCAATGAACACACTTTATGGTCAGGTTGTAATGTGGAATGGTTGTAATTTAACTCATGGTAATAAACCAAATAACACTTTAAACACAAGAGTTAGTTGTGATTTTAGGGTTATCCCCATTTCAAAATACAAAGAAGAAGTTAACGAGGGAACGATTTATACCAAAATGAAATTTACTATTGGAGATTATTACGAAGTTACAAAATGAGTGTCTTAGTTATAGGTGACGGTCTGCTTGGTTCTGAAATTGTTAAACAAACTTCATGGGATTTTATTTCACGAAAAAAAGATGGTATTGATTTTACTAAAATAGATTCTTACATAAATTTAATTTCAAATTATGATACTATAATAAATTGTGTGGCATTTACACAAACTTACAGTGAAGATAAAAAAAGTAATCGTGAAATAAATTTTGAAAGTGTTGTTAATTTGAGTGACCATTGTGTTAACACTAATAAAAAATTAATTCACATATCAACCGATTACGTCTATAAAAATTCTAAAGATAACGCCTGTGAGGACGACTTACCGTTGATATCCGAAAATTGGTATACCTATTATAAATTATTGGCCGATGAATATATTCTATTAAAGAACAATAATTTTTTGATTTGTAGGTGTTCATTTAAACCAAACCCATTTCCACATGAGAAATCTTGGATAGACCATGTGGGTAATTTTGACTACGTTAATGTCATTTCAGATTTAATAATAAAATTGATAAATAAAAACGCCAAAGGTTTATTTAATGTTGGTACCGATTTGAAATCTATTTATGAATTGTCAAAACAAACTAAACCAGATGTGATACCAATTTTAAAACCAAGTAAAGCACCAAGTAATGTAACAATGTGTACAGATAAATTAAATAATTTTTTAAACAATAAAACAAACAATGCAAACTAACGGTAAATTCATAATCCAAGCAACGGGTCCTATTTTAACTTATAGATTAGAGATTTTAAGAAAGGTATGTCCAATATCAAGACATTTTTTAATTGTACTAACAAATAAATTTTCATATGATGAATTTTATAAAGACTTTCATGATTTTTTTGAATTTGTCATAATGGATGATTATAGGTCGGATAAATTAATTAGTTTAGAATATGAACAGTTTCCTGAATTTAAAACAGAAGAAGAATTTTTTCAAAAAATACATACATTTTATGGTAATACTGTTGGTAAATTTTATCCATTTGACATACATAGATTTATATTTCCGTATTTGATTGAAAAGAATATTTTAAATTTTGCAATTATTGATAGTGACTTTATACTTGTTGATGATTTTGATTTATTAAATAAATTTTTTACAAAAATACCAGAAGGAAGTGTTTATGGTCCTTGGCATGGAGAAGACCCAACAAAAGAACAACGAATGAAGATTTGGAACGCTATCCAACCAAATTTTCCACAAATAAAATTAGAGTCACCATTCTTAAGAACATGTGATGGTTGGATGCGTGGATTCCATTTTAGAAATATAGAAGAAATGGAATTACTTTACAATCTTTGGAATAGTGGTTTAGACGAAACATTCACTAATAATATGTATGGGCACGGTAGTGTAATAATCTGTCAAACAGAGTGGGTAATTTCCCACATAATGCAGTTTTTTGAACACCAATTAAATTATAATTTTATAGATGCGTTTAATGTAATTAATGTTAAAGGTGAAAATAGAGAGATTGGAAGACATTATTCAAGAGTAGAAGACACGATTTATACCGGTCCAAAACATTATTGGGACCATTACAATTTTGACTATTCTGATACATCAACAATATCCGCATTTATTAAAAATAACAAACAACAACTAAGAAATTTTTATGATGGAACCTTTAAAGAGGTTGAAATAACTGATAATTTTGTTTATACTAAATTCTAATAATAAAAAAATAAAATTTAAAACATGGAAAATAATTTATTTAACAGATTAAAGAACTTTTTTGGTAGTTCAACAACAGAGGAGACCCTCATAACACATGAGTTTACTCATGAAGATTTTATTACTCTTTTAAAACCATTTAACATCAATCAAAATAAAAAAAGATTAGGACCAAATGAGGATGGTGGATATGTTGTGTCCGAATTTCTTTTAGAAAATTGTTCAGCTTTATTTACTTATGGTGTTGGTCACGACACAAGATATGAAGAAGAATTTGTAAGAACTTACAACAAACCCGCTTATTTATTTGACCACACTTTGGGTTGGCCGGGTGAATTTGAAAGAGATGGAATGAAATTTATTCCCGAAGGACTAGGTAGTGCTGAAAACTGTAAAGATGTTTTTGAACATTGTGAAAGATTTAATATTACAGAACCAATCTTTTTAAAAGTTGATGTTGAAGGTGCGGAATGGCAATATTTTAGAGAGGTTGATGTTAAAAAAATGAAAGACTTGGTTATGGGTTTTGTTATGGAGATACATTGGCTCGATAGTTTAGACCACAGAAAATATCTGGCGGAAATTTTTAACAGATTAGGTCCTTATTTTGTTTTAAATCACGTTCATGCAAATTCATGGGGATATAATTTTGAACACAACGGAATGACAATACCGTCAATCATGGAATTATCATTTGTAAATAGAAAATATGTAACCAAAGTGGAAGTTGATAATTCTGATTATCCTGTTGAGGGATTAGACCATTCAAATAACCCTAATGTACCTGATGTAAAATTAGATTTCTTAAAAAGTGTGTAAATGATTGCATTAAATGTTTTTGGTCCTGCTTTAAAATACAGATTAGACTTATTAAAAGATTCATCCTACAATGTAAAAGATAAGGTACATATTTTGACGGATAGAGTGTCTTATGAAAAATTTTATTCTGATTTTCATAAAGAATATACCTTTGTATTTGTTGAAGATTACATGTCAGAGTATGAATTAAGTTTAAAGCACGAAATAATACCGAATGTTTTCGAAAATGAAGAAGACCATTTTGTAAATTCAAATTCGTTTTACAAAAAAAACAACAATTTTTTTTCTTTTGACATTCACAGATTTATTCTCCCGTATTTTATTTCTAAAGGAATCAAAAAATTTGTAATAATAGACAGTGATTTAATACTTTCAAATAAAGTAGAAAAGATTGATAAGTTTTTTGAATCCCAACCCGAGAAAATGTTTTACGCACCTGGTATGGGATATGATTATACATTAGATGTTAAACAAAAATTTTGGGATAATTTAAAATTTGAATGGTTGAAATCGGATATTATAATACCCGAACAAATAACATTATTTGATGGTTGGATTAGGGGTTTTAATTTTGAAACCATCGATGATGCGAAGAAATTTTTTGAGTTGTGGAATACATCTTATCTGACATTGTTAGAACAAAGACAATCACCAATAGTGGGAATAACTAAAAATGGAGAAGGTCCTCTTATTTGGTCAAATGAATGGATTTTCTCACATTGTGTGTCAATTTTTGAAAAATACTTATCATATAATATTGAATACACAATAGCAATGAATCCGGGTAAAGTTTATTTACCAAACGACCAATCACAATATTTTGGTAAACATTGCCCAAGACCCGAAGATAATTTATTTCACCCTGTTTATAAATTTAAAGACTCTAACGGGGTTGAAAGATATCCTAGTAGAGGTGCTTGGCACGATTTCCGTTTTGATTATGATTGTGATAGAACAACACCATCCTTTATTCAAAAAAATAAAGATGAACTATATAGGTATTACAAGAGCAATGATTTTGATGTTGAAATAACAGATACCCATGTCTACACAAGATTAATAGAATAATATGAAGATAAATTTATACTACGAATTCCCAAATGATGATGCTCTTATAAACGGAAGTATTCAAGCTAATTGGGTACACAACTTTGTAAAAATATCAAATAGGTTAATTGAGAAATACCCCCATATAGAATTTGAGAAAAAATTCAGATGGTCAGGTAATATGTCATCAAAAAACCCATGGTCACCTGATTTAGGTGTTCCATTTGATAAAAACACACACGCATCAATTAGTGATACTATTTTTATTATTGAAAATGATGAAAATAAAAAATATTTTGTAATAACAATGTGGGATAAAGGTTATTACGAATTATCCTCTTGGTCTGATTTAGAAGAAAAATGTGTTGAAGTATTTGCACATGCAGGAATGCATATTGATGATTTGACTTATAAAATTTCAGATATGAGATACACACCCCTCAACATGCCAACTATTATGCATGGTGAGGAAATTATCATTAATGATTTATATTATGATAATTTAAAACAAGATAAAAGAATTATTCCTGAAAAATTGTTTTTTCAAACAGGTAGGTTGTATCTTTTTAGAGAATATGTTTATAATAATGACAAAAGATTTAATTTGGTTGTTGGTTATGATAGGGATATGAAAACTTGGTTAAACAAAATTTCCCAAAACAAAATTAACATAGACATTAATTGTGTTGCAGAACCTTCGGGTAGAATTAGTCAAATTTTAGGATTAGGAACCGCTCTGATGAGACCAAGATTAAACCATAGATTTCATAATGATTTAATACCTAATCATCACTATATACTTGTTGAACATGAAAATTATGATAATGAGATACATGGTGATATGATGACCTATTACAAGTCTTTGTCGAATGCTTACATTCAAACATTTGAAAAAGTTAAAAATGATTATGAGTTTATAGAATTTATATCAAGAAACGGTCGAGAATATTGGGAAAATTATTGTTTACCTGAAAAATGGGTGGAGACCACTTTAGGTTTAATCAATTTAGAGAAATTAAAGTAGTTATACTTTACATTCAACGTAAAAATTGATAAATTTTCATACATAAACAACTTGGATTGTATGGACTTGCATATAAAGAAATTATTTGACTCATTACCTAAAGAATTATTCAATTTAAAAATAATACACCACGGAGCAACTGTTAATACTGTATTTGCTGGTGGATATTTTGAAGGTAGAACAATTAAATTAAGTAATGATTTAATTGCACTACAGGTAAATGATGAATATAGTGATAGTGTTAGTAAAATTAATAAAATAACTTTTGAAAACCCAAATCAAATAGTTAGTATAATTGTTCCCAAATATGAAAAATGGTTATCAAAACCAAGGGAACTTTTAAAATACATAAAATCAAATTATAACGATATACCTAACTACGTCCTATACACTGACGCAACTGATGTTGCTATTTTAAATGACATTGATAACCCTAAAGAAATTTTAGATTTTTATAATTGCGACATTTTGTTTAACTGCGAACCAAACTACATGCACACCGGGTTTGGGTTTCCTTCACATGGGTATTATGATAAATTATATATTGATGAAATTCCAATTTATCAAGAATTGAATGAAAAAAAATATGGTGTAAAACATAGTAGGTCAATAAATGGTGGTGTTTTCTTGGGTAAAAAAGATTCAGTGATTTTTATGTTAGAAGAATCTTTGCGTTACATGGAAGACGATTTTAATAAAGGATTCCCATATGGTTGTTTGGATGACCAATGTATGTTCAGATGGTTACAAAATAGATATTTTGATATGATATCCGTAGATGCGTTTAGTAACTATTTTCTTTTCGCATATCCAAAATGCTTAGAGGTTGATGAGAATGATTGGGAACATTTTCATAATTTCAAAAAAAATAATGAAAAATTATATATCGAAAAAAACAAATAAATCATAAAATGAAAGTAAACAGAATTATCAGAAATTTTTTTAAAGGTTCACCTAAACCTATTTTAAGCTTAACCACTATCCCAACAAGATTAGTTAGTGATTATGGATACGATATAAAATATTGTTTAGAATCATTGTTAAATCAAAACTACAATGATTATGAAATTCATTTCAATATACCATATGTTTTCAAAAAAACAAATGAAGAATATGTTATACCTGAGTGGTTAGAAACAATGGTATCAGAAAATAAAAAACTCAAAATTTTTAGAACCGAGGATTACGGTACAATAACAAAGTCTTTACCAACAATCTTAAGAACCGAAGACCCTGATGCAATAATAATTGTGGTTGACGATGATTTGGTATACAACGCCGAATTAATTAATGAACACATAAAAAATAGAGAAAAATACCCAAATAATCCAGTTGGATATGATGGTATGAGGTCAAGAAATGAGGACGGTACTTTTTCTGGTTATTTTATGGACAGTAGGGATTATTATTATTCAGCAAATTATAGAGATAGTAGGGTTGATATATTACAACACTATAAAAGTGTTTCATATAAAAGAAGTATGTTTGAAAATGATTTTTTAGACTTTGTCAACGAATACTATCATTGGAATGATGATTTAGTGATGGCGGCATATTTTGCGGATAAAAAAATTGACAGATGGGTTACATATTTTGAACACGATAAAAAGTGTGAAAGTCAAGAAGAGTGGCAAAATTTTGTTGGTATTTCTTTCCCAATACTTAAACATACACAACATAGAAATGATGAAGGTTGTAATATTGAAAGAGCGGCCGGAAATCATACAAATGAAAATAGGATTTACAACATAATTGATAATTGTTATAGAAAATAAAAAAAATGGAAAATAGTATAAATTATTCAGGAAATAAATTTCTTTTTACACACATTTACGAACATTTTGGGTTTGGTAGTGAGGAGAGTAGGTCGGGACCCGGTTCTACCCTTGAGGAAACACAACCGATTAGAGAAAAGTTGGTAGAATTAATTAAAGAAAAAAATATTAAATCGATTGTTGATATTCCATGTGGTGATTGGAATTGGATGAAGGAAATTTCTGATAATTTTGAAAATTATATTGGTGGTGACATTGTTGAAGATTGCGTTAAATCAAATAACGAAAAATATGGTAATGATAAAATTAAATTTATAACCTTTGATTTATTAACTGATGAAATACCTCAAGCAGATTTATTAATTGTTAGAGATGTTATTGGTCATTATCCAATGAATCAGGGTAAAGTAATTTTAGAAAATTTATTAAACTCAAATTGTAAATATCTTTTAACCACAACCACTCATAACATAAATGGTAACACATATTCCGTTCATAAAAATAAAATGATAGATGTGGGTAGGCATTATATGGTTAATCTTATGGAATATCCATTTAATTTACCCCAACCAATTTCATATATTGAGGAATTACCAAGAATTGAGGGTTATGACAGTGGAGAAAGAAAAGTAATGGCATTATGGGATTTACAAGAAATTAAAAATAACCACAGCGATGTAGTTTTAAAAGAACTAATTCAAAAATACGATTGTGATAAAGTTTCAAGTGGTTATCATTTTATTTACAAAAATTTATTTAATAAATTTAGAAATAAAGAATTTAATTATCTAGAAATCGGTTTAGGTACTTTAATGGACGTTGAATCGTCTCATGTTGGAACATTGGTAAGTCACCCAAATTTTAAACCTGCGTCCATATTGAAAGTATGGAAAGAATATTTTAATAGGGCAAACATTTATGGTATAGATATTGCCGAAGATTGCATGATTTCTGAAGATAGAGTAAAAACTTTTTTAGTTAGTTCTACCGATAAAAATAAATGTGATGAATTATTATCTGATTTAAAATTTGATATTATTTTAGATGATGGTATCCATACTGCAGATGCTCAATTTACGACATTTAAAAACTTTTTTGATAAATTAAATTTCAATGGTTATTATATTATCGAAGATATTGGCGGTGGCGGTGATGGTATTAACTTTTACCAAAAATATAAAAACGAGTTAAAGGAAATTATTGATAAGCACGAATATTTTTTAGATTGGAACATTTTAATAGTTAGAAAAAACCATAGTAGTAAGGGTTGTCATTTTGGTAATTTTTTATCAGATGTTGAGTTAATTTATGACGGTGTAGGATTTAATAATTTTATGACAGAATCCGAACCTAAGAAAGATATTGAACATAATGTGTACAGAGAGTGGGTTGAAAATGATGTTTTAAACAAAAATGAAATGGAAATAAAACCACAATTTAATGTAAATAAAAACTTAACAATTGTTACGGGTTTATGGAATATTAGTAGACCCGGTAGAGATTTTTCTCATTATATAGAACAGTTTAAATTGTTCTTGGATATCCCACAAAACTTATTTATTTATATCCCTAAAGAATATGAATATTTGGTGTGGGAAAAAAGAAGTAGGGATAATACTTTTGTAAAGAACTACGAATTACAAGATATTAAAAACCTTTATGCTCCTTTTTGGGACAAGACTCAAGAAATTAGAAAAAACACAGAATGGTTAAACCAAGCGAGTTGGTTACCGGGTTCACCACAGGCGTATTTGGAGTGGTATAACCCAATCGTTCAATCTAAAATGTTCATGTTGAATGATGCGTCAATTTGGAATCCGTTTAATACTGAATACTTTTTTTGGTTAGACGCTGGTATAACGAATACCGTACCACATAGTCATTTAACTGAAAATAATATTTTAGATAAATTACCTAACTATGGAAATCCGTTCTTGTTTTTAAGTTACCCTTATGAAGCAAACAATGAAATTCATGGATTTACATTTAATGAGATGAATCGAATTGCCAGAAAAAAGGTAGAGTATGTTTGTCGAGGTGGATTGTTTGGTGGACACAAACATCAATTAAATGAGGCGAATGCAACTTATTATTCAATGTTGACAAACACATTGAATACGGGTTACATGGGAACAGAAGAAAGTATTTTTACACTAATGTCCTACAATGAACCACATCTCTATAAGAGATATGAGTTGGATGGTAATGGATTAATTGTAAAGTTCACTCAGGCGGTCATAGACAATAATGTAAAAATAGTAGAACCACCGGTAACAACCCCTCAAAATTTTATAAAATACACCGATAGGGATGTAGATAAGGTCAAAACAAATTTATACGTTTTAACATTTAATTTCCCCGAGCAGGTTTTACATACAATTGAATCAATGAAAAAAACACCAGAGTGGTTAACAAAACCTCATTTGGTTTTACTCGATAACTCAACTATTGAGGAATCTAAAATTGAAAATAGGAAAATTGCACAAGAATATAATTTCGAGTATATTGATTTAGGTGGTAACACAGGTATTTGTGGTGGTAGACAAGCAGCTGCAGAACATTTCCACGAATCCGATGCCGATTTCATGTTTTTCTTTGAGGATGATATGACATCAAATCCACCAGAATTTGAAGGTCAATTTTGTAGAAATGGGTTTAGAAAATATATCCCTAATTTATATAACTTAGTTCATCGAATTATGATGAAGGAAAAGTTTGATTTTCTTAAACTATCGTTTACTGAAGTTTATTTTGATAACGATAAACAATGTTCGTGGTATAATGTACCACAAACAATTAGAACAAGAGATTGGCCTAATTATGACAAATTACCTGTACATGGATTAGACCCAAATGTTCCATTAACAAATTTTAAAAATATCAGAAATATTGATGGTTTATCCTATATTGATGGTGAAGTCTATTATGCCAACTGGCCAATGATTGTAAGTAAAGAGGGTAATTATAAAATGTTTATTGAAACCAAATGGGCTCGACCTTACGAACAAACATGGATGTCTCACATTTATCAATTAACAAAAGAAGATAAGTTCAGACCCGCTATTCTTTTAGCATCACCAATTTGGCATGATAGAATAAAACATTATACACCCGAAGAAAGAAGAGAAAATTAATCTATGGCCAATGGAATTTATAAAATAACTGAGGATTTTGAAAAAGCGTTATCTGATTATACGGGGGCACCGTATGTTGTAACTGTTGATAATCAATCTAACGCCCTTTTTTTAGCGTTATACTATGAAAAAAACGTAAAAAAGTCTATTCTTTCAGATACAATTCAAATACCTTCAAGAACATATCCATCCGTTCCATGTGAAATAATTCACGCGGGATTAAAAGTTGATTTTTATCCCGTAGAAGGTAACACTATTAAAGGTGCCTATCAATTAAATGGTTCAAACGTTTGGGATTCTGCATTAAGATTTACAGCAGATATGTTCATACCTGAAACACACATGTGTTTATCATTTACGGGACCTTATAAGACTTTAAAGTTATCTAAAGGAGGCGCAATTTTAACCGATAGTTATGATGCGTATTTGTGGTTTAAAAGAGCTAGATATAGTGGCAGGAGAGAATGTTCATATCATGACGATTATTTTGATATGTTGGGATGGAATTTCTACATGATGCCAGAATTATCCACAAGAGGTTTATTAATGATGAATCAATTTTACAATTCAGATGGTTCTAAAAAAACCAATGCTGATATAGAACTACCATATCCTGATTTAAGTAAGTTTGAAATCTATAAAAAATGAAAAAAGCGATAATTGGTTCAGGTGGGTTTGGCAGAGAAGTTTATTTTAGTCTACCGGTTGAACAAAGGGTACACACTGTATTTTTTGTTGACGACAAGTATTTTGATAATACTAATCCACTTATATTACCATTGTCTAAATTTGATGTTTCTGAATATGAAGTTTGTGTTGCAATAGGGGATTCATTTGATAGAAAAAAAGTTGTAAACTCATTACCTGAGGACACAAAATTTTTTACTCATGTACACGAAAGTGTAATAATATTAGATAAGAGTATTAAAATTGGAAAAGGTTCGATTATTTGTGCTGGTAGTGTATTAACAACAGGTATAGAAATAGGTGACCATTGTCATTTAAATTTACATACAACAATCGGTCATGACAGTGTTATAGGTGATTATTTCACAACCGCTCCTGGTACTAAAATATCTGGTAATTGTAATATAGGTGATTGTGTTTATTTTGGTACAAACTCATCAACTAAACAAAAGATAAATGTTTGTGATGATGTTGTTGTTGGATTGAACGCGGGTGTGGTTAAAAACATAACTCAAAGTGGTATTTATATTGGTTCACCCGCAATTAAAATCAAAGACCTATGATAAAAAAAAACGTCACAACAAATATTTTTGGTAAAAAATTTAATAAAAAAATTTTTGAAGAAACAGGTGTTTTTATTATCCAAAACGCAATACCCAAAAAAATAATTAAATCCATTCAAAAAGAGTGGATTAATTATTATGAATCCATTTTAAAACAGAATAAAAGATTAGTTGATAATAACAATAGTGTAAATTTTAAAAATGAATTATCGGATGAATTAAAATATTTTTGGAAAAATAACTGTGTAAAGAAAATATCTAAACAAGTTGTTGGTAAAAACGTGGCTTTATATCACCATAGAATATTAATTAAAGATAAAAAATCACAAGATAAAGTTTTTTTACACCAAGACTATTGTTATCACGTTGGTTTTCCTTTTAAATCAAATTTATTCATACCTTTATTTGATTGTGGAATAAATGAAGGTACATTAACTTTTTATTTAGGTAGTCATCAATATGGTTATTTGGGTGATGCTGGTGAAATAAATCCTGAAAAATTTGTAAAGTGGACAAAAATAACACCGGAATTAAAACCGGGTGATGTTGTTGTTATGAACAGTTTAACTTGGCACGAATCAGGTCCAAATAACTCGGATAACGATAGGGTTTTGTTTGATACAATAATACAACCATCATATGACCCATCGGGAATTGAATTGATTAATGGGGAATGGGAAACCGATTTTTGGTTAGAACAGAGAAAAGAAAAAGACTTTGAGGTAGATTCTTTATTTATAAGTTCAAGAACTAAAAAAATTAAAAATTTATATAATAATAAAAATGATTGAACCATCTGAATTTGATAATTCTATTTACGATAATCTGAGGAATAATTTATCGGATTTTGTTTTACGTAGTTCATCTATCATATCACAACCAAACATGAAGGTTTTGGAAATTGGTTCTCAGGATAGGTCTGAAATTAAAAATGCGTTTCAATCATGTGATGTTAAAGTTTTAGATTTAGATGAAAAATATAATCCCGATATTATAGGGGATATTACAAAATTTAATTCACATATAGAAGATTCGTCTTTTGATGTCATCGCATGTCTAGAAGTATTGGAACACACTGTAAATCCATTTATGGCGATTAACGAACTGAGAAGAATTTTAAAAGATGGTGGTTATTTAATGGTTTCAGCACCATTGAATTTTAGGATACACGGACCCATACCAGATTGTTGGAGATTTACAGAATATGGTTGGAGGATTTTATTAAAGGATTTTGATATCATTGAATTTGATAAAATGGAAACACCTAACCGTAATTTATTCCCCATAAAATATAACATATTGGCAAAGTGTAATAAATCAAAAAATGTGGACGTATACTCACTTAAATTTGATTTACTATAAAAGTTACATATTTAATTAAAAAGGTAATTCCAAAACCATAAACAGATTAATGACCATATATGGACCCCGATAGTGATACGAAAACTGAAACAAAAGGAGACAAGGTTGACCCTCTACCGAGACACATCTCTAATGTTAGCGATGTTTTTTCTCCCCTTTGGGTACGACGCTTTATTCAAGTTACTGATGGAAGTAACTGGTTCATATTGGGTTGCAGATATAATTTTTTACTGCATTTCAGGATGTTTTTGGTTATCGTATATTTTATTTTCACGAAAAGTATCTAAAAACTAAAAACTTTAATTAGTTTCTTTTAGTTTCATTTCCAACAATCTAAAACATTCATAAAAACCTTCAACCTCAATAGATTCTCTATTTGGTTGGGAACTTTGACATGGGTAAAAAATTTTACCTTCGTGTAGAGACACACTGTAAACCCAATTATTTTTTGTCATCATTTCAACGGTTAAATAGATACCATTTTTATCAAAAAATTTATATAATTTTTTGATATCATAATAATTTAAAACGGAAAGGCATGGTAAACCGACGTTTGGAAACATCATTTTTGAAAAGACGTTTAACGCTCTCGGATACAAATATTCAATAGTATACCAATCCATCATATCTGTAATTATATCAATTAACAACTTAATTGTATATATGATAAACAATAAAATAGATATGACATAATATTTATAGATATGGATTTTTTAAACGACCATAAAAAAGAGAAGATTAGTGAATTTGTTAAGTTTGTAAAAAACGAACTTAATTTGAAAAAATGCCCATTGGTCGTTTTACAAAACGGAAGGGGTGAATTGAAGACAACCGCAAGTTATAATCACTCAAAGGAACCCTGTGTAGTCCGTGTAAATGTTAAGAATAGGGCCCTTGTGGATATATTAAGGAGCATTGCACACGAAATGGTCCACCACAAACAATTTGAACAAGGTAAACTAAAAGTTCAACCACCTGACATTGGTGGTGAAATAGAAGATGAGGCCAATTCTAAAGCCGGTCAGTTTATCAAAATGTTTTCCAAAAAAGATAATACAATATACGACGAGTAATCACCTTATAAAGGTTAATATTATTTTTACTGTAACCGCCTTTTCTCTTGTACCGTCAGACAGATAAAGGTCGGTCACTATCTCAGGACTCATGAGTATTAATTCATTTGGTGGTGCCACACCAATATTATTCGTTTTAAAAGTATAGTCGGTTTTTAATCCAAGGGTATGGTCTAGTATCGACATCTTTGTATAGTTAGTGTATAAACCGTTGGTTGGATATGAAACCCAAAAAGGTTCGTGTGACGGTTTTTGTCCACCAGGTTGAAAAACCCAATCACAGTATAGATTATATCCATCAAATTCCCACATTGTTTTGTTTTTAATAAATCTACGTGACATTGCTGTGTTTTTATAATTTTGAGACATTACCACATTGCCACTAACAAAACTTTGTTGATTAAATGAATTTACACATATTGTGTCATTTTTTATAATTTCAACATCACTTTGAGAATTTATGACCACAATATCGTAATCAACAAATGTCCATTTTCCACCCCCCATGTATAGAACCGGTTCACTAACCTCTTCATATTTCTCACAGCCAGTAAGAAATATTACTATAAGAAAATAAAATAAGTTTTTCATGTTGTTTAAATTTAAGGCTAAAATAGGTATATTTTTATAAGATACAAAAATTTTAAAATTTTTTTTTTGTATTTATAAGGTATGGAGATTGTTATTTCTGAGAAACAATATAGACTTTTAGTGAATAACACACGATTAGATGAACAAGACGACCCATCTGCGGCCCAACCATCTAGTGGTGTTGGTAGCTCGGGGAGTAAACAAGGTTATCCTGAAGTTGGTAAATGGGAAAGTGGAGTAACTAGAGGACCTTCTAATCAAGTCGGGGTTACCAAATGGTCAGATGTGGTTGGTTCACTCTTAAAAAGAGGTAAAGCAAATCCATTGAAATAAATCAAATATCTCTGATATTTATATTATAAAGTTTAAAATAAAATGGTTTTTGACATAAGTAAGGATAAAAAATATCTACAATTAGAAAATATGATTGTGGATTTAGAAACTGGTATAAAATTTACAATTGATTCCGCTCACCCCGCTTTTATTTGTGAGATGTTTAAAAATCAATTTACACACAGTTACAAAAACAAATTAATAGAAAACAATGAATTGTTTCGTAAGATGAAACAATTAATTTATCCCTTAATAAGTCACGATAAAGGTATCGTTTCAGAGTATGAAGTTAGATACGGAATGAATCTAATTTACGAATCTTCTGAAACTTTCAGTTACTCAACATATAGAACAATAGAAGAGTCTTGGGATTTTGTAAAAACCAAAATGTTAGACATGTTACCAATAACACCAAACGATTTGGTGGAAGGTTGGCTTAGTGATACTTGGGATAGTATTAAATCGGGTGCAAGTACCGTTTGGAATAAAACAAAAGAAGTGGCGGGTAAAGTTTGGGATAGTGTTAAAGATGCTGCTAGTTGGGTTTTAAATAAAGGTTTACCTTGGTTTTTTGAAAAACTCGAAGGGTTCCTGTTAAATCCTGTTACTATTGGTGTTGAAATTGCTTTAACTGCAATTGGTGTTGGTAAAATAGCGGGTGCAGTACTATGGGGTGCTCTCGGTATATGGAAAATATACCAATTAGCCACAGGAAAAATTAAAGACGATATTTGGAGTTATTTAGATATTGGTGTTTGTTTAGTTGGATTACTCGCAACAGGTGGTGCTGCTAAAGCATTGGTAAGTGGAATTAAATCCACGGGTAGAAGTATTGCAAAATTAGCAAACTTACCGGGTATTAAACAATTGATACAGTTATTAGCCAAAGGTGTTAGTTTTATTGGTAACATGATAATGAAACCAATTCAATGGTTGACAAAAACTTTTGGTGGGCCTAAAATTAATCAAATGGTAAATATGGCTAAGAATAAATTGGATGATGTTGTTAAAAAATTAACAGATGCTTTTAATACTGCCAAAAAGGGACCTGGAATCATTAAAACCGCTAAACAGGGTATTAAAACTGATATAACAAATCCTTTAAAAACCGCACTTACAGGTGGTAAAACAGCCGCAGAACTCGAAAGAGCAGCATTTAAAGGTACCCTTGTGGGTACAGGTGTTGGTTTGGGGATGATGGGTATTCACAAATACGCTGACAATAAACAAAAAATGGCCCAACAGAAAGAAAAAGAAGCCAGCCAAGCAATGGTAGATTTTGCGTCAAACGATGAAACAATGCAACAAGCGGCATCGAGTGAAATGCAAGGTTTACTTAATCAGTTTAAAACAATGGATAATCAATAATTAAAAAAAAATAAAAAATGGAAAACAGAGATGCATCTTTAATAAGAAAGTACATTACTTTAATGGAATCAATTGACAATAAGATTGAAAAATCTGAAGAACCAATTGATGAACAAGTGTCTTTATTCAGGGACGCTATTAAAACGTTAGCAAGAACTGCTGAAGTTGAAAAAGGTTTATGGCAAACAATTAAAACCGAATTACCTACTCTTGGTAATAAATATAAAAGTGCCGCAGAATTTAAAGCAGCCGCTGAGGCGGGTAGAATTTCAGCTTCTGAATCTTCATCACTATTCAAATTGGCCGTAAAACAGTCACCAGAATTGGCGATTAAGATGAAGGGTTTGATAAGAACTCAACCCGAATTTGCTGAAATCGCAAAACAAGTTTTCCCAAAAGGTACACTGATGCCAGCCAACGCAGCTAAAATGGAATTGGCTAAGAAAACATTAAGTCAAATGGGTATTGACGCTAAAGAAGCTGAAGCCATGTTGAAGAAGGCCGCTCAGGAATCGGGAGGTGTTACCGGTGTGACAACAAGAAATATTAATAAAGCCCTTGAAAAGAGAGGTGTTGAAGCTGGTAAAGTTGCAAATAAAACAGGTAAAGAGGCTGAAGCCCTTGCAAAAGATGCATCCAAAACCGCTGATGAAGCCGCGAAAATTACTCAAGGTCAAAAAGTAATAGTTGGTGGAGGTAAAAAATATCACGAATGGTTAAAAAAGATTTGGGAACAAGGTAAAAGTAAAATTAAATTAATTGATGATGCTGGTAAGGTTAAAAAATACATGGTCTCAAAAACACTACTTAAATGGGCGTTACTTGCCGGTGGTGCTTATTTAATTTACTCTTTATTAAGTGATTCTGATGGTAATGATGTTGTAGTTGTAGACGAACAAGGAAACAAAATCGACCCAAATTTAGTAGGACAATGGGCTGAGTGCCTTAGAAAATTAATAGATAATGGTACAGGTGAAATTACTCAATCAACTGACGGTGAACCTGTAGTTTCAGTTGTAAAAACAGGAAACGCAGAATACGATTCTGCCGGTGGTTTAAATTTCTACATGAATGGTAGAGTATGGACTGATGATAATTCAAAAAGTGGTTCTTGGAAATGTAAATCTGGTGAGATTCAAACAGTGAGTGAATCCTATATGGTTAACGAACAGTCTGATGACGAAATGGCGTCAGATGTTGAAACAATGATAGATTTGTTGGATTTTCCTGTAAGTGGTGATGATTTAAAACAAGCAAACGCTTTATTATCAAAATACGCAAAAAGTTCAAGAGGAAAAGACTTTTTAGAATTATATGATAGTTCAGGTTTTGCAGATGCCTCACTTGAGACAAGTTTAGATTATATCGCAACATTTAAAGCTAGTTCTGTACAGGCAAAAAATAATATGTACAAACTAATTAAACAAATTGAATCGGGTAAAGTTACTGACGATGGTGGTAAAAATACAGGAGGTGGAAATGCCGATTTAAGTGGTATTCAAATAACATGGGATGGTAATAAAGAAGAAGAACAAGAACCAGTACCTGTACCAATAACACCTGAACCAGAGAGACCAAAATATGTTGAGTGTAGTGATTTCCCATTCAAATTTGGTTGTAAAAACCCTAAAATTAAGGAGGTTCAAAGATGTTTGGGTATGAAAATAGAATACCAAACAGGTAATTTTGGTCCGTTAACTTTGAAACAAATGACGACCAAATACGGTACAAATGTGATTGATGAAATTACATATAACTCGATTATGAAAGATTGTAATCGCGTAAAACCACAACCTACTACGGGTAGTACAGTAACAACCGGTAAAACAGTAACTGATATTGACCCAATTAAACCTAAACCTATTGAAATTAAGCCGGTTGAACCTAAACCAGCTGGTGAAATAACACCAACTAAAACAACAACACTAACTCGTGAAGGTTGTAAATCATTGTTTAAGAAAATTGACGATAGGGACCAAAAATCAGGTACCGCAACGGCAACACAATCGGAAGTTCAACAACTAAGTTTCTGTTTACAACAATATAACTTTGGTGTTGGGACAGGTGCAAATAAAATGAAAAGAAGATATGGTTTAACCGCTTCAGGAGGTAATAGAGGGATAAGATAAAAAACACACAATGGAGTTAAGAAAGTATATAAAAGAAACCTTATTAGAAGAAAGAGAGAGAAAATTATATTCTTCTTATGATGAATTAAATGACATCAGAGATAAAGAATATTTTCTTGAAAGATATTTTTCTATAACAGCAACATTATTAAATGAAGGTTATTCAATTGAAGAAGTTGAATCCGCAATGAACGAAGTTGAAAATCCCGTATCTAATTACGATTTTGGGAGTAACTTATTAAGTTCAGGTGGTTCACAATTAAAAGAGTATGCTATTAACATCCTACTAACTTTTATTTTTGGTGGTAAAAATCAAGGATTGATTTCAACAATTTCGGTTGTATTCGCCGATTATGATATTAGAGATATTCTTAAACCATTTAAAGATGAACCAAATTGTATGTCACACATGCCAAAAATGGTTGATAGTGTTTTAGAGGCGTTATCAAGGTATATCGCGGGTAGTGCAATGGGTGTTGATAGAAATAATTATGGGTTAAATTTAGGAGGTATTACATCAAGTTTTGCTGGAAACATGTTTGGTGAGGTAATAAGAGACTCAAATATGGGTGAAACCATATCGAATAAATTGTGTAAATTAATTCACTAAAATGAAACTCACAAAAAAACAAATATTAGAGAATAGAAAAGTATTAAAAGAAGATACTCTTGAAAATATTTTAATGATTGCAGGATTTGTACCTGTAATTGGTGAAATCGCCGATATTATATTAATTATAAGATACATTTATAAAAAAGAATATATCTATGCCGCATTAATGTTAATTGCATTAATACCTACAGTTGGTGATTTTATCGCGAAACCGTTTATTAGAATTTTAAAAGGTGCGGGTATTGCTGGTAAAACAGCATTAAGAAGTAGTGATGACTTGGCAAAATATTTAATGCAAAATCCAAGTGCTAAAGAACAATTTCTAAAAATGTCCAAACATTTTGATGATGCTGGTGTAAAACAGACAATTGCATCAGTTTCTAATATAAATAAGGGTTGGGCACAAAAAATGACAGATGGTCTTGGTTCATTAAAAGAAACCGCATTAAAATTAAGACCTGTCCAATTGACTCAAAGAATTGGTAAAGAAATCGCCACTCAACCATCCGCCGGTTATCTTAAAATGTTAACGGGTAAAGGTCCTGTTGCAACAGGTATGAAAGCGTTTTTTAGGGATGAAAAATTAGCACAATATGTTGCAAAAAAAGGTATGGAACCAAGTAATTGGTTAAGTAAATGGTGGTACATTACAAGAGCTGGTAGACAATCAAGAAAAGATATGTTTAGGTCGATTGTTGCGGCAAGTGAAGTTGCGAGAATGTTTGGTTTACCTGATTTAAGTATGAGTCAACTTGACGGTATGATGAACGATGAAAAATTTAGAGAAGCGTTGGCAAATGACCCAATGGTAAGTCAATATGTTGCTCAAAACACATCACCATCGGATTTACAATCAATAGAAGGTGGTGCTGATAGTGGAGGTCAACCAATGAATGCAGTGTCAGGAATTATTGGTATAGGATTACTGAAAACTTTAGCAAAAAGATACGTATAATTTAAGATTACAAGATATTTATAATTAGAGTCAAATGGTTTGGTCGCCATGAGACGATAATTAGACTAAAAAACGAAAGGAGGTATCCACATCTCGGCAAGGGAGTCTTAATCGACTCCTTTGTTCGTTATATACCTCTCATAGACATTATTAAGGACATAATGTCCTTGATATTCTACATTTGTATTCA